>Ga0075157_10001612_pt1 | contig 13949 bp, 12 predicted proteins | sample JI81BgreenDNA_FD_70967 | JGI IMG/M metagenome (GOLD analysis project Ga0075157, IMG submission 70967) | Wastewater effluent complex algal communities from Wisconsin, to seasonally profile nutrient transformation and Carbon sequestration -... | ecosystem: Engineered > WWTP > Effluent > Algae...
GAAAACCCGGTTGCTGGACTTCTCTCACCAAATATGTATCTGCGGGAATATTGACAAAAGCGTAATTGCCTTCACCATTTGTAAAAGTAAAAGGTTCGCCGCCGTCGAGTCTGTTGTTGCGGTTGAGGTCGAGGTAAATTTGCCAGTTAGCTAGCCCTTGTTCCCCAGGATCTCGGCTGCTGCTGTTGTTGATGTCGTTGAATTTTGTGCCTGCGATCGTCCCTGCGTTAAAGTTATTCCCAAAATTGATATTGCCAGCGTTTGTGCCGCTGGTAATCGTGATGGGTGCGGGATTTGGGGTAGTTTGGCGAAAGTTCGGCTGCTGGACTTCCCTAACTTGGTAAGTTCCTGGCGGCAGGTTGGCGAAGATGTAGTTGCCTTGCGCGTTTGTGACGGTGGAAGGTTCGTTAAAATCTGGCTGGTCGTTGTTGTTGAGGTCGAGGTAGATTTGCCAGTTGGGAATGGGAACTTCTCCGGGATCGGGGAGGCCGTTGGCGTTAAAATCGTTGTATTTGGTGCCGCTGATGCTGCCGACTTGGAAGTTCCCGATGTTGACGTTGCCGATATCTATTTGGCTGGCGGTTCTGAATTCGGACATGGTGTTGCTGGGGCCCAATGAACGCGGTTCAATGTTTTCTGTAGGGCAATCTAGCAGTTTTTTTGCCAATTGCAGCTATTTGAGAGGGATAAATTATTTTTAGGAAAGGGAAGGCGAGAAAAGTTGTGAGTTTTGAGTTAACTGGTTCGCAGACATAGCAAGGGAGTCAGTTAATGCCTTATGCCCAATTCCCTATGCCGAAATTCCCAATTTTTTCCAGATTTGATGTACGATCGCTACCAGTTTTGCAGAGGTCGAATTCCCAATGTCCCAAAACTTGACAGCAAGCTGGAATGACGCCCGCGAGGTTCCGAGTTTGCTCTTTGGCTGGAGTTTGTGCGGTTTATTGGCAATAGGCTCGATCGCCCCTACTCCTGCTGTCGCACAGCTACCTACCTCCGAACAAGTTAACAGCAACAGCCGGATCGCTCAAACAGGTGCGATCGTCCGCCCCACGATCAAATTGGGCAGCCGCGGCGAGGAAGTGATCGAACTCCAAGCTGCTCTTCAATTGTTGGGCTTTTATACTGGCACTGTAGACGGGATTTTCTCACAAAGCACCGCTAGAGCTGTGTCTCAGTTCCAGCAAGCAGCAGGTTTGCCTCCCGACGCCATAGTCGGTCAAGATACTTGGAATCGGCTGTTTCCTGCGACTCCGAGCGCGATCGAAAACCCGATCGCCAACGATCCTGTAACTGGCGACAACTCAGAGATTAGCCCCCAAGCGCAGCCAACCAATTTTCCAGTTTTGAGAAGACGAATGCGCGGGCAAGCAGTCAGAGATTTGCAAGAGCGGCTGCGGGCAAAGGGATTTTTGCGGGTGAGTGCTGACGGCGTGTTTGGCCCGGAAACTCAAGCTGCTGTCAAGGCGGCTCAGCGACAATATCAACTGCCAGCAGACGGCATTGTCGGCCGCGCAACTTGGGAAGCTCTGCTGCGTTGATAGCAAGGTGTACAGTCTTGGACGCAGCAAGACTCAAGAAACCGGGTTTTTTACCTATAACTCTGGATGTAACGCCGTATTTTGGTAAAAAAACCCGGTTTCTGATATCCCCAAAGTCGAGATTTTATTAGCAAACTGCACATTGTGCGACCTACTAATTTTACAAATTGTTAATAATCGATTTGGGAAGTATTTCATCACATCAAAAAGTGTCAAGTTTGGTAAACAAAGTGTTTTTAGGGGCGGAGTTGGTGTTAACTTAAAAACATGAGGGGCAAAACCAAGAAGCACAAAAAACTTGGATAAAAAATTTGGAATTAGAGTATTTGTCCCGATCGGCTCTAGTCCGCAGGCAACGCCTGAACCGTGTAGCTTATTAGCAAAGAAAGGTTGATATTGCGATTCGTATTGGTTAGATAGCTTGAGGCTATTGCATGAATCAAAAGTTGCGATCGCACAGTCAAACACAGAAGTCTGAATAGACTCCGCTGATAGCTAGCTCGTCTCCAGAGTAGTTGCAAAAAAGTCCACCTTAGTTGTAGTTTGCTGAAACTCAGTAGAGCTAAAATCCCACTTGAATCAACTTAATTTACAAAGTTTTTAGGGTCTGGCATCCGATATGCTAGGCCCTAAAATTTTGTTGTTGGTTATTGGTTATTGGTTATTGGTTAACCTCCTTTAAATGCCGAACAGCTTAGCCGGAAAGGATATTCCCAATGCCCAATTCCCAATGCCCAATGCCCAATTCCCAATGCCCAATTCCCAATGCCCAATAACTATTTAATTTCTTCAATTTGAGCATTCAAACCGTTAGCGCTGAGCATTTCTAGCAATTCCTCAGCTTTTTCGCGTTCCCGAAAAGCACCGGCTTGGATCACCGGTCGTCCGCTGGAAAAAGAGCGAAAAGCACCGGGAACGAGGGATTGCATTTTTTGTCGATCGCCCCAACTGTTGGCATCCACCACAACTCGATACCGGAAACCCAAAGCTCTGGCTCGATCGAATGACGGCGAATTATCCGCGGCATCAGGCCAAGAATTCCCCCCTAAAGCAGCAGGTACATAGCCGCCCCTTCCGATCGGAATGTTGCGGCCCGGAACCGGCAATCTCCCCTCGGAAGAAACCGAACTCGAACTATCAAAATTGGGAGGAATCATTGATTGCTGTACCGAAATTTCTGAAACAGATCGATAATTCGGATCGGGCACAGGAATTGCGATTGTCCCTGGGACTACCGATGAAGCACCGACATTCCTCCCAGAAAGCTCTTGGCGCTGGGCGCTTCGCGGTGCGGGTCGATTTTGCACCGGTCGCCTGGAAACGGGCGCAGGCGGGGGAAGTGGCGCTCTTTCAACTCTGGGACTTAGCCGTCCAGGAGTGTAAACAGGGAGAGAAGTGTCGGGGCCACCGATGCTGGGAGGTCGATCGGCTATACGCTGCAAAGCACTTCCCCCCATTGGCCCTGGGGTAAAAGTTCCCGCCACATCAACCGATCCCGTCGTCCGGCTGCTCGACAATTGATTGCCGTAAGCTGGGATTACTTGACCTTTGGCCGCATTGTTCACATCGTACTGGCCGTTGTTGCGAATGACATTGCCCCCTGGTTCGGCTGCTGTTCCCAAATCCGGCAGAGAACTCGATATCGCCACAATTCCGTCCCGCCGATTACTCTCGATATAATTGTTACGCAGCACCGGTCTAGCATTAGCTTGCACCACTACGCCGTCCTTATTGCGAGTAATTTTGTTCCCAATCAGCAGAGGCGAAGCGTTCTGCGCTACATTTACCCCAAATCCCGTGTTTTCAAACACATTATCTCGAACTTCCGGCTGGGAACTGCCAAAAATCGTGATGCCGTTAGCTCCATTTTTCGAGAAAACATTCCCGCCAATCGTCGGCCTGGAAGTACCCACTACCGAAATTCCGTCGTGAGTGCTCCCAGAAAAAGTATTGTTGACAACTGTCGGAGAACTCGATTCGATCCACAAAGCGTAACCGCGAGAGTTGGTATTCGTCACCGTCACCCCGCTGAGTCCCGCCCCGTCTGCGCCTAAAATCGCAATATTTTGACCCGCCGAAGTCGGACTGATAAAGTATCCTCCGCCTTTGATGACAATATTCTGACCGCGAGTGTTGGGATTTCCCTGAACTGTTACGCTGGGCCTGAGCATTAATGGAAATTTTTCGCCGGTTTGCTCGCTGTAAGTACCGGGCGCTAGCAAAATAGCTGTTTTGGGCGGGGCCACGCTTAAGGCGTAGGTAAGGGTTTTAAACGGAGCTCGATCGCTGCCGTTGCCTCCTGTGTCGCTGCCCCCGATCGAGCTGACGTACAGTATGTTAATCTCGCTCTGCAGCGTCTGAGAAAGTAGCTGCACTCCGGGTATCCCGGCAGCGATAACTGACGGTTGATGGTTGCCAAGGGCGGTCATCGCAAAGACGAGTAGAAGGCAAGAACTCAAACAAGATTTTTGCGATCGCTTTTCTTTGCACCAGGTCTGTTGTAAGTAAATCAGCATAAACAAACGCAACTTATCTGTGATCCGAGTTTCGCCTCCGGTGTTTCGTGTCGGGTTTTCGCGATCGAAATTTAAAGACGCCCGCCTGCTTGGGTTGTTCTCCCTTAATCTTTTGTGTTGTTCTGCTAACCTCACGGCTCTCCTCCCAAGTGTGGTATGCAGCTTAACGATTTCACTCTCATCAAGTTTGATCTATTATGCTTCGTTTTTCTCAAATTCAATAAAACTTAAAAATTTGTCTAAATTAAATCGGTTGAGGTAAAAATTAGGCCGATCGCTTTGCTACGATCTTGACCAAGAATTTCAAAGGTGGTACAAGCCCCCCCTCTCGATCCGTGGAATCAATCGAAAGCATCTCAAATCTAAAATCCTTGCGTCCCCCGAATTTATCTCGCGCAAGTCAATCCAAAATCCAAAATCTAAAATCTAAAATCGAATGACGGCGTGGGAGAATATAGCGGTTTGACTGGTAGGATTAATTATAATTAGGGTGGTTGTGAATGACCGACAAACAAAACAGAACTTTACCGGCACAGCCAGCCCTCTGCCGGATTTTAGATGCAAATTTAGATCGATCGCGCGAAGGGTTGAGAATTATTGAAGAATGGTGCAGGTTTGGTCTCAACAGCGCCGATTTAGCTGGGGAGTGCAAGCAACTGCGTCAAGAATTGGCTGCTTGGCACGTCGCAGAATTGCGAAGTGCTAGGGATACGCCGGCCGATCCGGGTACGGAGTTGACTCACCCGCAGGAAGAGCAGCGTTCGAGCATTCAGCAGCTACTGGAGGCGAATTTCTGTCGGGTGGAAGAAGCTTTGCGGGTACTCGAAGAGTATGGCAAAATTTACGATCGGAATATGGGCGCGGCTTTTAAGCAGATGCGCTATCGGGTTTATACTCTCGAAAGCGATTTGCTGGCTTACCGGCGCTACCAGCAGTTACTTCGATCGCAGTTATACCTTGTAACTTCGCCGAGAGACAACTTGATGGGAGTCGTGGAAGCTGCTTTGCAAGGGGGACTGACTTTGGTGCAGTACCGCGACAAAACCTCAGACGACGGCGCAAAGCTGGCCAACGCGCGTAAGCTTTGCGAACTTTGTCACCGCTACGATGCTTTGCTGATTGTGAACGATCGCGTGGATTTTGCGATCGCAGCGGATGCCGACGGCGTACACTTAGGACAGCAAGATTTGCCTGTGGCGGAAGCGCGCAAGTTGCTCGGCCCGGGACGGATCATCGGTTGTTCGACTACGAATGGCGAGGAAATGCAGCGAGCGGTTGATGCGGGAGCAGATTATATTGGAGTTGGGCCGGTCTACTCCACTCCTACTAAACCTGATAAACAGGCCGCAGGTTTGGACTATGTGCGGTATGCTGCTACTAAGTCACCGATTCCGTGGTTTGCGATCGGCGGAATTGATATCAACAACCTCGATGAAGTATTGAATGCCGGAGCTCAAAGGGTTGCCATAGTACGCGCGATTATGGAAGCAGAACAGCCTACTTTAGTGACGCAGTTTTTCATCTCGCAGTTGATTCGGATGCAGAATCTAAAAGCTCAGAAAGCTTTGCACGGAAAAAGCTAGGTTGATTGGAGATTGGTAGGGCGGGTTTAGCACAGGAAATCTGTGCATAAAATATAATTTTGTTACCAAACCCGCCCTGAAAACTGATATTTTTTTACTTATGATAAATCAAATTGCGCTGCAAGTTAACGGAGAAACCCGCAATTGTGCGATCGACACACCGTTACCAGAATTACTAAAACAATTGGGATTAAACCCGCGCTTGGTGGCTGTGGAGTACAACGGGGAAATTCTGCACAAACAATTTTGGGAAACTACAAAGATGCAAGAGGGTGACATCTTAGAAGTTGTCACAATTGTCGGAGGAGGCTAGCCACAAATTAGTGACAAATTAAGCCTCTAGTCCGCCAGGGAATGAATTCCCTGGCTAATAGCGAAAGTCCTCTCAAGAGGACTAATGAGTTCTTCAGTCCTCATAGCGAGGACTTTAGCTTTGAGGCAGGGGTTTCAACCCCTGTCGGACTATCGGTTCTACGTTAAGTTATCAGGAATCAGCCGAACCTAGGAACGTAGAATTAAACTGCGACAGCTTCAGCCACAGCTTCAGCCACAGGTGCTGCTACAACAGGATAAATGCTGACTTTCTTGCGAGTTTTGCCTTTTCTTTCAAAAGTCACCACACCGTCAATCATGGCAAACAAAGTATCATCTCTGCCGATACCAACATTATTACCAGGGTGAACTTTAGTGCCGCGTTGACGGATCAAAATGTTGCCAGCTTTGACAACTTGACCGCCGTACTTTTTGACACCCAGACGCTGAGAATTAGAGTCGCGTCCGTTACGTGTACTGCCTGTACCTTTCTTGTGGGCCATAATATCCTCAACTGTATTTACTATTTTTTATTCTGAATCAGTTTCGGCGGTTTGGGGAGTTTCAACAACTGCTTGAGTTAAGTCTCTGGCTGCTAACACTGTACCGTTGACGCTGATGGAGTCAATCATAAAGCGAGTTGTTTCTTGACGGTGCCCTTTTTTCTTCCGAGTTTTCTTTTTCGGCTTCATCTTGTAGACGAGGACTTTGCGGCCCCGGAAATGCCGGAGAACCGTTCCTTCTACTGTGGCATTTTCTAGTAGAGGCTGGCCGATATGAACCTCGCCTTCGTGCTGGATCAGAAATACTTTGTCTATGGTGACTTTGGATTCAGCTTCAACGTGAAGCAGTTCGATGTCGTAGAAGCGGCCTGGTTCTACCCGAAATTGTTTGCCGCCGGTTTCAATGATTGCGTAAGTCATGGGATGGTTGTTGAGATTGCCGTACAGGTAGCTGATGAGTCATTGGTCATTGGTCGTTGTGGACTTTTGACTGCTGACTGCTCTCCAGCTTTTGGAATGTCTTAACCTGATCCGAGCCGGATTTAGACAGACAATCTACCATTATTCGCGATTTTGGTATTTTTGTCAAGTTTTATGGCGCCGGAAATTTCTAATTAGGTAAAACTTAGGCACGGGTGGTCAGAAACCGGGTTTTTTACGAAAATTTTTCGTTTTCAGCCAGAGATTAGGTAAAAAACCCGGTTTCTTCGGTCTTAATGCGTAAGCCCTGTTAGGGATAAAATATAGAAGATGCTTTAACTTTTTTATCCCATTGATCCAAAAGGTCGATCAAACTGGATTCAAGCAGTCGCAGAACATTTGCGCGATCGTAACAATTCCAAAGCTTGCTGTTTCACCCGACCTTCCATCACCTCTTTTTGCAAATTAATAAAAGCCTCAAAATCTTCTAAACCGTACTTAGTCATCTGCAACTGCTGTCGCAACTGTTCTTCTGCCTCAACCGTTAAGTAACCTGTTGCCAAAGCTTTTCGGACAATTTTACTGATTAAAGTCATAGTAGATTTACCCTGAATACACCTACGTTAAAACACTGAAGTTTTGTCACCTGACTAACTCAGTTTTTAGTTTGTTTCATAATTACCCTTAAAATAGGTTAAATCTACCTTAAGGTCTATGTAAATAAAGTTATTTTTGATACATTGATGAAATCGTAGCGATTTTAAATGTAGAGTGCTATTAAATTGGTATCTTTAGTTTTTGCCAGACCACATTATTCTTCAAATACGTTAAATCTACCTTAAGGCATATTTAAACATAGCGATTTGTGACATGGGAAATTGTATGGCTTTTAAATGTAGAGTGCGCTTAAATTGGTATCTTTAGTTTTTGTCAGACAACAGCCGCCATTCTCTCACAGCAAAAGGAGGAACCAGCAATTCTGTTCCTTTTTGATTTTTCACGGGCAAACTCAACAGCAAAGGTCGATTGCTTTCCAATTGTGTAATTATTGATTTAAAATCGTATTCTCCGACATTAATTGGCAAATTCGACTCGCTCCAAATATCATTAGCATTGCCAATTTCCCGCTTGCCCGCCGCAACTTTCAGCGAAACAGGATGCTGCAATTCTGTTCCGGGAAATCCTACTAATCTCAGATTTAAAGACTTTACTACTCCCGACTTTACGCGCTTGTACAAAACAACTTGCCATGCTTTATCGTCTGTATCACGCAGGCTTTGTACGGATCGGAACATTACTGTCTCAGCAGTTTCGGGATATTTGTGAATCGAAGCCAAAGCGGGCGGGCTAACTGCTAAAATTAGATACAAGCACAAGCTAATAATAGTTAAAGCTTGACGCCAATAATGTATTCTCAACTTTCCATCCTCCGATAATTTCCCTTTATTTTACCATACAATAAAGCCTAAAAAAACGCCGACTTTCTATTGATAGGAATTCTGCATAATAATACAGCCTATTCGAGGTTTATGACGTACACCCCAGAAACCGGGTTTCTTTACAGTTCTCGCATCATTACTGATTCTGTTGAAGAAACCCGGTTTCTTTGTACTACAGGAAGGAACCGGGTTTATGAGACACGATTGCGTAAGTCCTAAATAATCAACCGATGTTCTATTTCCAATCGGTTTCAGCTTGCGATAGCACGTAAGCTGAAACATCGATAATTTGTTGTTGCGACAAACGATCTTTGTAAGCTGGCATAATACCTTTGCCGTTGGTTACTAAGTTGGAAATGTTGGCGATGGAATCCATGCCGTATTTTTTTAATGCTTTTTGTTTCAAGTTTTTGCCGCGCCTGATAATGTTGCCGCCGTTGATGTGACAACCTGCACAGTTGGCGCTGAAGACTTCGGCTGCGGTTGTGGGATTTGTAGCTGTATCTGCGAGGGCGATTTGGGAATTAGTGGCGATGTCTACAAATCCCAGTGTCAGTATCAATAGACAGGCGGTGAAGATTTTTTTTAACTTATTTAGCGAAATCATTTATTTGCAACTTGAAAAAAAAATAGTGCTGGATTTAAGGATATCACTAAATACGGATTTTGGGGGTTAACTCAGCGATTTATTCTTCCCAATCGAAGGTGCGGGAAACTGCTTTTTTCCAAAAGCGATATTTTTGCTCGCGAAGTGCGATCGGCATTTTCGGTTCCCAAATACAATCCACCGCCCAATTGTCCCGCAATTCGGCTAGCTGACTCCAAAAACCCACCGCCAAACCTGCCGCATAAGCGGCACCGAGTGCAGTAGTTTCTGCTACCACAGGCCGCACCACAGGCACTCCCAAAACATCGCTCTGAAACTGCATCAGCGTGTGATTTCCCACCATACCTCCGTCTACTTTTAAAGACAAAAGCTGCACAGCAGAATCCTGATTCATCGCGTCCAATATTTCCCGCGTTTGCCACGCTGTAGCTTCCAATGCTGCGCGGGCAATGTGTGCCTTAGTCACGTAGCGAGTTAAACCTGCAATTACTCCCCGCGCGCTGTCTTTCCAATAGGGGGCGTAGAGTCCAGAAAATGCCGGGACAACGTAAACTCCCCCACTATCTTCGACTGTATTTGCTAATGTTTCTACTTCCGCAGATGTGTTGATGATGCCCAAATTGTCCCGCAGCCACTGCACTAGAGCTCCGGCGATCGCAATACTGCCTTCCAAAGCATACACAGCGGGCGATTCCCCCATCTTGTAGGCGACTGTTGTTAGTAATCCTTGCTTTGAAGGGACGATCGTCTCACCAGTATTCAGCAACATAAAACAGCCCGTACCGTAAGTATTTTTCGCCTCCCCCAGACTGAAACAAGTTTGCCCGACGAGGGCGGCTTGCTGATCTCCCAAAGCAGCAGCAATCGGAACACCTGCAAGCAATCCTTTTGCAATTCCAAAAACTTGACTCGAAGGGCGAATTTCTGGCAGCATCTGGCGGGGAATTGCCATTATTTCCAAAGTTTCGGCATCCCAATCGAGGGTTTGCAAATCCATCAGCATCGTGCGGCTGGCGTTGGTAACATCGGTAATGTGCGCGCCGCCAGTCAGGTGCCAAATCAGAAAAGTATCGACATTCCCAAAAATCGCATCCCCTCGATCTGCTGCTTCCCGCAATCCTGCAATATTGTCCAGCATCCACTTAATTTTCGGCCCGCTGAAATAAGTAGCCAGCGGCAAACCGCATCGTTTTTGAAATCGATCTTTGCCCTCAACTTCAGCTAACTTTTCGCAAATTTGGTGAGTGCGGGTATCTTGCCAAACAATGGCATTGCCGTAAGATTTGCCAGTTTTTCTGTCCCAAATAATTGTAGTCTCGCGCTGGTTGGTAATACCGAGTGCAGCAATATCTGTGGGTTCGATATTGCCGATTTCGAAGGCATTTTTAATCACGCTTTGGGTGCGCTGCCAAATTTCATCGGGATTGTGTTCAACCCATCCTGGTTGCGGATAGATTTGCTGATGTTCTTGTTGGTTGCTGCAAATTATCTGTCCCAGGCGATCGAATATGATAAATCGGGTGCTGGTAGTTCCTTGGTCGATCGCTGCTACGTATTTTTTTACCAATTGTCTAAAACCTTTTTAGTAATGAGCTATTTAACGTATATGATACTATGTAAAACACAAGCTAATCTCAAAAACTTTAGTTTAGGGAACTCCACAAGTTGAAACTGGCAGATTTGCTGAGGCTCGATCGCACAATTAAGGTTATTGGCTTTGACGACGCTCCGTTTTCTCGTAGAAGCGGCAGCCTGGTGTCGATCGCGGGCATAGTCTGCGGGGTAACTCGATTTGAAGGAATGGTGTGGGGACAAGTCCTCCCAGACGGATTAGATGCCACGGATGCTATTTCTGGCCTACTCCTCGGAGGCAAATTTCTGCCGCAATTGCATCTGGTTTTGCTTGACGGAATTGCTTTCGGCGGCTTCAATATTATTGACCTTCCTGAGTTAGCATCGCGGCTACAAATTCCTTGTGTTGCTGTCATGCGCCGGCAACCAGATTTAGCTGCTGTTGAAAAAGCCCTCGGCTATTTTCCCGACTCGGAATACCGTTTAGAATTGTTGCGCCGCGCTGGGAAAATTCACGCTTTTGAACCTTTCTTTTTTCAAGTTTGCGGCGAAGAACCGGAAGTAATAGCGCTGGTGCTTCAGCGTTTGACAGACACTGGTAAAGTTCCTGAAGCTTTGCGTTTGGCTCATTTGATTGGTGCGGCTGTAATTAATGGAGTTAGCAGCAGTTCTGCTTGAATTATGATTAAGAACAGGCAAGATGCCTGTTCCACAAAGAGGAAATTTTATTGTGGGTGGATCGGATATCCTGTTAAGAACGGGCAAGATGCCCGTTCCACAAAGAGAAAATTTTATTGTGGGCTGGGCCGGATATCCTGTTAAGAACGGGCAAGATGCCCGTTCCACAAAGAGGAAATTTTATTGTGGGCTGGGCCGGATATCCTGTTAAGAACGGGCAAGATGCCCGTTCCACAAAGAGGAAATTTTATTGTGGGCTGGGCATCCTGCCCGGCCATGAAAAGTTTATTGACAATGGTGCAATATCTCAGTTTCTACTCGCTTAATTACACAATTTCGCCCTCTAATTCACCGAATTCGATTTGAGTTCCCAACGCCAAAGTCAGAGTAGTTTCAGGTTCTACCATTTTTATATCGCCTTGAATGTCTGTAGCCCACCAAGCGCGATCGCACAAATTGGTCAATCCTAACGAAAGCTCGTTTCTCGATCGAGAAGTGACTATAGCTACAAGCCCGTTAGATGCTGCGGCTGTTAAACTCGGTATGTCAGAGGTGAATAGTTGAGTTCCCGCACTCAGAGGAATAACTCGACTTCCTAATTTCAGGGAAAATTGACCGCTGGTAAAAGAATTTACTGCGGGCTGATCTGATATAAAGGTAGGCGGAATATTTGTCGGTGTTGGGGCTGGCAAGTCAGAGTTTCCTACTGTAATTGTACAGTTGCCGATTCTCTTTTGGTCGCCCGATCGCAAATAACTCACCGCCCCGCTATCAACATTCTCGCAAACAATTTGACCGGCTTCCAATTCAAATCGCATAGCCAAGGGCGAAACATTAGGAATGCAGATAATAGACAAATTTTCATCACTGCCAAAAGTCACTGGTTCCGCACCCAGAGTGAGAGTGCGATTTGCTCCCGTATCGTAACTAATTACTAGCCAAGCTTTGTTGAACAAAGTTTCAGCTACAACTAGCATAATTCCAATCCAAAAACCGATCGCAGCACAGCCAGCTAAACGGCCCGCCGTACCGGAGAGATTGTAAGCAAATAGAATAAACAAACAGCCGCCCAACACACCCCCAACACCGCCGCCTCCCAGGCCGCGAAGCGCCCCCAAATTAGGAATCCGCTGTGCCAGTCCCAGTCCTAACAAACTGCCAGCTATTCCCCAGCAAATTACTCGCAATAATTCGTTGTTTCCGTCGCCAATTCCGCTGTAAATACCTTCGGCGATCGCCCCAGAAATGGCTCCTGCAATTAAACCAAACAATCCGCCATTTTTTAAAGCCTGTTTAATTTGAGGCTTGCCTTTGATATAGTAATAATAGCCGAACATGATAGCCGTAGCAATACCACCGCCTACCAATCCAAACCACCGAGCTGTGGACAATACACTGTCAAAAACAGATTCCGAACCAGTGATCCCCTGCATGAAAGGTTCGGTGATGAGATTGCCGACGAAACCGCCGACAGCACCGCTAATGCCAAACTGTAAAGCTTTTTTAAGGGCTGATAGATTTCTTTTCACGGCGCACCAGATTTAAAGTGAGAGTCAAATCTAGCTACAAGCTCGAAAGTTAGGATTTCCGATTATCTTATATCTGGCACTATTATCGAGAACAGGCTTTCCGGCCTGTTCCACAAACACAAAGAGTGAGTGTTCTTGTGGGTAGTAGGGGTTGGGTAGGAAACATTGGTGTCAACTTAAGCTTTTAGTCCGCCAGTCCTCCCGCTCACCCGGCAGCCCGCCAGGGAATGAATTCCCTGTCTAATAGCGAAAGTCCTCTAAAAGAGGACTGAATCATTCATTAGTCCTCTTTTAGAGGACTTTCGCTTTGAGGCAGGGGTTTCAACCCCTGACGGACTATCGGTTTTACCTTAAGTTGACACGCCTTGGGCAAGAGAGCCCGCCCGTCCAAGACTGATTGAGAATGGTGCAAGATGTGAGACGATCGCACATCTGGCCCCTGTCTCCGCGCTGTCTGCCCCCATCTCCCGCTTCCCTCCATCTCAGGGAAAAGTCTTTGAGGGTTGCGCGATCGCCCGTCACAATTCCCGCTCAATGCTCTATCGCCTGTAACCCTTGCTGCCAGATAATTTTAGCAATTTTTTAACTATGAAATTTTAACTCCTCAGACCCCAGCGAGGGCCCAAATATGAAAAGGAATGTTACAAACTATTACAGTAACACTCAGAATGTGAACATAATGCCTCAAAATACTTGCGAGAGGTAGTTGTGTCAGAGAAGCAATATCCTTACTAACTGCCCGACAGTCACTCGATCGCCACTAAGTGGCCTGCTGCAATCTCGATCATAAATTAAAGATCGCATCAGTCATTTATGGTATTGTAAGCGACAGGCTTAGTGCGAGCACTCACAAGCGCACCGGCGTGAAGAACCAGCGCCGTTAAGCACCGAAGGCAGTCACCCGCCAACAACTTCAACAGTTGCTGAGTGTGGAAAGTCCAGCCTTCCCCGTCAAAGCTCCTGCCTGAGCAGGAAAGATACGGGACACAAGCGCCCGCCTTCGCTAGCTCAGCGCAGAGCAGTTCATATAGCAAAATATCCAGCGGGTACACACAAGATGAGTATCGTCACCAAATCAATCGTCAACGCAGACGCCGAAGCTCGCTACTTGAGCCCAGGTGAATTAGATCGGATCAAAAGCTTCGTCACCTCTGGTGAACGCCGCGTCCGCATCGCCCAAATTTTGAGCGAATCCCGCGAACGCATCGTCAAGCAAGCAGGCGACCAACTTTTCCAAAAGCGCCCTGAT
>Ga0075157_10001614_pt1 | contig 13941 bp, 9 predicted proteins | sample JI81BgreenDNA_FD_70967 | JGI IMG/M metagenome (GOLD analysis project Ga0075157, IMG submission 70967) | Wastewater effluent complex algal communities from Wisconsin, to seasonally profile nutrient transformation and Carbon sequestration -... | ecosystem: Engineered > WWTP > Effluent > Algae...
AAAAGTATTTCAATTCCTGTAATTGGAATTGGTGCTGGCGGTGGCGTTGACGGACAAGTTTTGGTTATTCATGATATGCTTGGAATGAATAATGAATTTAGTCCGAGATTTTTACGTCGTTATTTGGATTTGTATGAACAAATGACGAAAGCGATAGGAAATTATGTTGCTGATGTGAAATCGAAAGATTTTCCGAATTCTAGCGAACAATATTAATGAGATTTTTAGATTGTTGGATTTTTAGATTGTTAGAAATATGCACCGATTTAAAGATTTAGATATTTGGAAATTAAGTCGTAAATTTTGTTCGCAAATTTATATTACAACTGCAAATTTCCCTGATAACGAAAAATTTGGATTAACAAATCAACTTCGAAGAGCTTCTGTTTCTGTTCCTTCAAATATTGCAGAAGGTTGTTCAAGAAGCAGTAATAAGGACTTTTCTAGATTTCTTGAAATTGCAATTGGTTCTATTTATGAAATTGAAACACAATTATTAATAGCTTCTGATTTGGGATATATTAGTCAGGTGAAAGTAGATGAACTTATTTATGATTTAGATAAAATAACAAAAATGATTTCTAAATTCCGCTCAACATTGCAAATCTAAGAATCTAAAAATCCAACAATCTAAAAATCTATTTTGAAAATACTCTCAAATAAAGATAATCTACAAATTCTTCAAGAAGACAATCACATTATTGTGGTTAATAAACGTGTTGGCGATATTGTTCAAGGCGATAAAACGGGCGACAAACCGCTATCGGAAGTTGTCAAAGAATATATTAAGGAAAAATACAACAAACCTGGAGAAGTTTTTCTAGGTGTTGTACATCGATTGGACAGACCTACCACTGGAATTGTTATTTTTGCCCGAACCAGCAAGGCTTTAGAACGGCTAAACGCTATGTTTAGCAATCGAGAAACGCAGAAAACGTATTGGGCAGTTGTAAAAAATAAACCGCCGAAAACTTCGGATAATCTTGTTCACTTTTTGAAAAGAAATCCAAAAAATAACACTTCTAAAGCGCATCTAAAAGAAGTTCCTGAAAGCAAAAAAGCAAGTTTGGATTATACCATCATCAAAGAACTTAACAATTATTTTGCGCTTGAAATCAATCTTCATACCGGAAGACATCATCAAATAAGGTCGCAACTACAAGCGATTGGTTGTCCAATAAAAGGCGATTTAAAGTATGGCTTTGACCGCAGTAATCCCGATGGTGGCATTCATCTTCATGCTCGAAAAATGGTTTTCACACATCCGGTTTCTAAAGAAAATATCGAAATCATCGCTCCAACACCTAGCGATGTGATTTGGAATTTATTGTAAAAAAATTAACATAAAATTAGGGTTTTAAGTTGCTAACTTGTTATATTAGCATAACAAATCCAAAAATTATGAAAAAATCTTTTTTAGTTGCCTTTTTACTATTAGGACTTCACTCCTATTCGCAAGAACATTTCTCTGGAATTAGCACTTCTAAGCGTGTTGGAATTTTGAATGTAAACTTAAATCCTGCAGAATTGACTAATCTTCATAAAAAATTTGAAGTCAATGTTTTCGGAATTAGCCTTGGCGTTTCAAATAACAAAATTGGTTTTAGCGATATTAATTCGGATTCAAATTTTGAAGAATTAATTTTTACGGGTTCAAGTCCTGTAAATGCACGAATAAATTCCGAAATTAGTCTTCCAGGTTTTGCCATGCGTTGGAAAAAATGGGGTTTAGCCGTAAGTGGAAAAGTATATGCAAAGTTCGATATGGTTGATATTGATCCTTCCATAGGAAACGCAATAACAAACAACAATTTAATTCTTAACACAACATTATTAAATAGTCCGAATAATCAACGTTTAAGTGGAACTTCTTATGGCGAAATTGGATTTTCACTTGCTCGAACGTTAGTTGATAAAGAAAAACATAAATTTAGTGCTGGTGTTACATTGAAACTTTTATTTCCTGGTTCGTATGCCAACTTTGGTTTAAGCAAACTCGATGGAGAAATTAATCAAGTTGGCGGAAGTGCTTTCTTAACGACTAATTCGCCAGCAAGTTTAAACATTGCCTATTCAGGAAGTTTAGCCGATAGTTTCACCAATTTTGATGATTATCAAGAATCGCTTTTTGGAGGTTTGAATGGTTTTTCGGGTGATATTGGGGTAAATTATCAGTGGAAAAATGCCAATGGTTATAAATTAAACGCAGGTTTAGCTATCAGAAATATGGGAAGTATGACATTTAAAGACGATAATAATTACAACACTAATTATACTTTTACCACGCAAGGAAATACACCTTTAGATTTAAGCATTTTTGATGATGTAGAGAGTTTAAGCGAGGTTGAAAACATTTTAGAAAGTAACGGTTACTTGAATAAAACTCCTGATAATAAAGACTTTAAAGTAAAATTGCCAACCGTTTTTTCTACTTATGTTGATTTAAAAGTGGTTTCAAAACTATATGTTACCGCATTTTTACAACAAAAATTAAACGACGATGCAGGAAACGACCAAATTACGGCAGCCAACATTTTCAGCATAACGCCAAGAATAAATTTAGGTTTCTTTGAAAGTTACATTCCTGTTACTTTCCACGAAATTTCGGGAACCAATGTTGGAATTGGATTTAGACTTGGCGGATTTTATCTTGGTACAAGTTCTATGATTACGGCATTAATTAATGATAGTAAACAAGCCGATGCCTATCTAGGTTTCCGCTGGGGATTTTTGTAAAAAATAACTTCAATAAATTGAAAAAAAAGTGTAAATTGGCTGAAGCAATCAGTCAATTACATGGATTATAAAAACGACATACTTTATAGAAAACAAAAACTGATACAACTTTTAGTCTGTATTCAAAACCATGAAACTGAAATTGTAAAAGCATTGCACAACGATTTCAAAAAATCAGAGTTTGAAACCTATCTTACTGAGATAAATTTTGTAATTTCTGAATTAAAACTTACGATAAAAAACATCCATAAATGGGCAAAACCACAACTGGTTTTGCCTTCTTTTTTAAATTTCCCATCAACCGATTATATTTACAAAGAACCGTTTGGAAAAGTATTGATAATTTCGCCTTGGAATTATCCGTTTCAGTTGGCACTTTGCCCAGCAATTGCAGCTATTTCGGCTGGAAATCAAGTCATAATAAAACCATCAGAACTTACTGAAAATACCTCAAAAATCATTTCAAAAATCATTTCTGAAACATTTGATAAAAATCATGTAGAAGTTATTGAAGGCGGAATTTTGGAAACCGAAAAATTACTTGCGCAAAGATGGGATTACATTTTTTTTACCGGAAGTATTGCCGTTGGAAAAATTATTGCCAAAACTGCGGCTGAAAATTTAACTCCAGTAACATTAGAACTTGGCGGAAAAAATCCTTGTATAATTGATGAAACTGCCAACTTAAAATTAGCTGCAAAGCGAATTGTTTGGGGAAAATTCCTCAACGCAGGACAAACTTGCATTGCGCCAGATTATTTATTGGTTCAGCAAAATGTAAAATCAAAATTTATTGATTATCTAAAAGAAGAAATTACTTTGGCTTATTCTGAAAACATCGAAAAATCAGAAGATTATCCAAGAATTATAAACGAAAAAAACTGGAAACGATTGCTCGATTTACTCGATGGTGAGAAAATACTTTTTGGTGGAAAATCAAATCCTACCGATTTTTATCTTGAACCAACCTTAGTTGATGAGCCAAAACTAGAAAGTAAAATAATGGAAGACGAAATTTTTGGCCCAATTCTTCCAATTATTAGCTATAACTCTGAAAATGAAATAGAAAAAATCATTTCTCGCTATGAAAAACCATTAGCATTTTACATTTTTTCAGACAATAAAAAATTTATCAAAAAACAATTAATAACAAATTCATTTGGTGGAAGTTGTATAAACGATACGATGATCCAATTTGCTAATCATCGTTTACCCTTTGGCGGCGTTGGTCATAGTGGCATTGGAAGTTATCATGGTAAACGAAGTTTTGATACTTTTTCACATCAAAAAGCAATTGTAAAAAAAGCAACTTGGCTTGATATTCCCATTCGATATGCACCATATAAAGGAAAACTGAAAATTTTAAAACAAATAGTTAAATGGTTGAGCTAATTTAATTATTTTTGAGAAGTCCGATTAAAGTTGTTAAATAATCGACTATTAACCAATAAATAAATTGATTTGAACGATTTTTTCTCTCTTTCTAGTACGAGTAGTTTAATCATAGTTTCGATTTTACTAGTTTTATTATATGTTTTTTATTTTTCGGCAAATAAAGCTTTGAAAGACAAATTAAATCTAAAATTTCAAAGCGAACTTGAACCCAAAGAACAACAATATACTTTGTATTTGCTCTTTTTTGGTATAGCTGTTCCTATTATAGAAATCATCCTTCAAATCTTTCAGGTAAGATCAAAAAGCCTTTTGTTAGTTAACTTAACCATTGGTTTTATACTTGTTCTTTTTTACTTTCTTTGTACTAGAAATCGTTTTTTTATAAAGCATGTGAACGTTGTTTTCATGGTTTGCTACTATTCCTATTTTTCATATATCAGTTATAATGTTTTCTTTCAAAAATTTGAATTAGTATCTTATATCAGTTTGATTATTGCTTTTTTTCTATCGTTTTTTGTGTTAAAAAACATTCTAAACTATACACTTTTTGTAACTACAATTATCCTGCTTTTAATTTGTGCCTACAACTTTGAAATTATAGACAGAAATTATATAATTATCCTTATTTGTGCATTAATCTTAACGTCAACTATACATTTGGCAAGATATTTAGCATTAATCGATATAAAAAATAAATTTATTTTCACCAATTTGGTTGTAAATAATGGGAACTCAATCATTTTAACTGCCAATAAAAAAGGTGAAATATCCTATTGTAGCGATTCCATAAAAGGTATTCTTGGTTATGATGCTCATGAAGTACTTGGTTTAGGTTATTGGAAATTAACTGATGATAAAGAATTTATTGGTGAAGCTTATCATGAAAACTATATTGATGGTCGACTTTATGTTAGAAAGTTAAAATGTAAAAACGGAGAATATAAATACATTCAATGGAAAGATAAAAAATATTCCGAAGATATTATCATCGGAATTGGTCAAGATGTAACAGAGCAAATTCTCGTTAGAGACCAATACAGAAGTTTAATAGAAACAGCAAATGACTTAATTTATGAGGTTGATTATAAAGGAAATATAGTTTATGTAAATCCATTTACTGTTAAATCTTTAGGCTATCTGAAAAAAGAAATAATTGGTCAAAACTACCTTAAGTTTGTTAGACCTGATTATGTAAAAAATGTCAAAGAATTCTACGAAATTATCCCTGAAGACACCTCAGATTTTAATGATTTAGTTTTTCCTATAATAAAAAAAGATGGAGATATTATTTGGGTTACTCAAAAAGTAACTGTCAAAAAAAATGATGATATCGAAAAATTAGGTTTTACTGCCATTGCTAGAGATATTACACTTATTAAAAACCTTGAAACCGAACATTATTATAGAGCTTCTAAAATAAAAATACACAATCAAATTGTTAAAGAACTAACCTCTAAAAGTTATTCAAATAAGGATAGTTTTTCTGCAGTCTTAAAAAACATAATTCAAACCGTTTCTGTGAATTGTGGTATTAGTAGAGTTAGCTATTGGAGTCATATAGATGATGGTTTACGTTGTGAAAGCATATATTATCTAGATATTAATAGATTTGAAAAACACTTTTTCTTAGACAAGAAAAAGTTCCCTGTCTATTTTGAAGCTATATTAGAAGGTAATCAAATAGTAGCTTCCGATGTTTATAACAATAAAATTACGAATGAACTTTGCTTCGAATATTTTCCAAAAAGCAATATAAAATCACTATTAGACACCCCAATTTTTATTAATAACGAAATAGTTGGAATACTCTGTTTTGAAGCAACTGAAACCAAAAGAGAATGGGATAATGAAGACATCAACTTTTCTCGTTCAATAGGTGATTTAATTGCAATTGCATTAGAATCTCAAATTCGAAGTGAAGCCGAAAGAAAACTTACTTACAAAAGTGACATTCTATTTGAAATAAATAAAAGTACTGAAAAGTTTTTATTGGCAAAAAATCAAGATGATATCATTCTTGGGATTTTAAGTACTATTGGATATGTAACCAACGCTTCAAGAGTCTCTTTTTTTGAATGCAACAATACTGAAAAAACAGTCTCACAACATTTTCGATGGCTATTAGAAAAAGATGGAATGGAAGAACCAAATCCAAAATTGCAAAATCTTTCAATGGAATATTTCGATGAAATTGTTGATGTACTTCGTCAAAACAAACCTTATGCAGCAATAATTAGAAAACAAAAAAACCAAGAAATCAGAAGATTTATAGAGCAAATGGGTTCAAAATCAATACTATTTATACCTATTTTTCTCAAAGAGAGTTTTCATGGAATACTAGCTTTTGATGATACCTTAAACGAAAGGGAATGGACAAATGACGAAATTTCGTCACTTGAAATTTTAGCCAAAAACATTTCATTTGCACTCGAAAGAAACATGAATGAAACTATAATTCATGAAAGTGAAGAAAAGTTTAGATTACTGGCCGACAATATTCCTGGAGTTGTTTACTTGTCAAAAAACGATGAAAACTTTTCAAAAATATACCTTAATGACCAAATTGAAAAACTGACTGGATATTCAAAATCAGAATTTATAGAAGGAAAAAAATCGTTCTTAGATTTAGTACATCCTGATGAAATAAATAATATAGTTGTCAATCAAAGAGAGTCTATCAAACAAGGAAAACCTTTTCATTTTATCTATAGAATTATAAAAAAAGACGGAAGTATTGCTTGGATAGAAGAATTTGGTGATGCAATACATAAAGATGGAGAAATAACTTCGATAGAAGGAATATTCATTGATGTAACAGAAAGAAAACTAGCTGAAAACGCAATAAAAGATAAAGAATATGCAGAAGCAGCTAATAGAGCTAAATCAGAATTTTTAGCTAACATGAGCCATGAAATTAGAACTCCTTTAAATGGAATTATTGGATTTACAGAACTTTTGATGAATACAGAATTAGAAAGTATTCAAAAAAAATATATGGATACTGTAAATCAATCTGCAAACTCTTTAATGGAGGTAATCAATAATATTTTAGATTTCTCCAAAATTGAATCAGGAAAAATCGAATTAATTGTTGAAAAAAATAATACATTAGATATAGCTAATCAAGTAATTTCTTTAATCCAACACGAAGCTAAAAGGAAAAATCTAGACGTTAATTTGATAATTGATAAAAATGTTCCTGCTTATATTTGGGTTGATTATATTAGATTAAAACAAGTTCTTGTAAACTTACTAAGTAATGCAGTAAAATTTACAGAAAAAGGCAATATAACGCTAGAAATTACATGTGAAGAAACTAAAAAACTTAAAAATACAAAACTGAAATTTTCTGTAAAAGATACTGGAATAGGTATAAAAGCAAAAAATCAAGCAAAAATATTTGAAGCTTTTTCACAAGAAGATGCATCTACAACAAAACGTTTTGGCGGAACTGGTTTAGGTCTTTCAATATCGAATCAGCTTTTATCTCTGATGAACAGTAAATTAGAATTAAAAAGCAAGATAGGAATTGGTAGTGAATTTTCATTTTACTTGGATGTAAAATATTCAAATGAAACTAAAAAAATTGAACAAAGAAAAGATAAAACTGAAATACAAAAATCATCTAACGATGTAATTTCAAACAATAATTTAACGATTTTTATTGTCGAAGACAATAAAATAAATATGCTATTGGCTAAAACTCTAATTTTACAAATACTGCCAAACTCAATAATTCACGAATTTGAAAATGGTAAAGAAGTAGTTTTAAAATCTTCTGAAATAAAACCTGATTTAATTTTAATGGACATACAAATGCCAGAAATGAATGGTTATAAAGCAACCGAAGAAATTAGAAAAATAGACAGTCAAAAAGATATTCCAATTATTGCATTAACTGCAGGAACAATTGTTGGGGAGAAAGAAAAATGTATCGAAGCTGGAATGAACGATTACATACCGAAACCCATTGAAAAAGAAAATCTAAAAAACATTATTTCTAAATGGATTTCTAAATGATAATCATTTAACTTTATATTAATTAAAAAAATTTTACAATGAAATGGGAAAGAAAAAAAAGCGACACCTTTGAGGATAGACGCGGAATGTCTGGCGGTGGAAAAGCCTTACTTGGAGGTGGAGCAATTGGAATAGTAATTTTATTACTCAACATGTTTGGCGGAGAAACCGGACAAACCATTGGAAATATACTTCAACAAACCCAAGGACAACAACAAACCGAACAAACACAAACTCGTGAACTTACTGCCGAAGAAAAAGAATTAGGTGCTTTTTCAGAATCTTGTTTTGGTTACAATAATGAAACTTGGGAAAAAGTTTTTCGTGAAAACGGAATGCAATATGAAGTTCCAGGAATGGTGCTTTTTGACGATGGTGTAAATACCGCCTGTGGAAGTGCAACCTCAGCTTCTGGACCGTTTTATTGTCCTGGCGATAAAAAAGTCTACATGGATTTGCGTTTTTTTGAAGAACTCAAAACTCGTTTTGGAGCTAAAGGTGGCGATTTTGCCATTGCTTATGTAATTGCTCACGAAGTTGGACATCACTTGCAAACTATTCTTGGAACATCAGGAAAAGTGCGTCAGCTTCAAGCTCAAAAAAGTGAAGCCGAAGCCAATAAACTATCCGTTTGTTTAGAACTTCAAGCCGATTTTTATGCTGGAGTTTGGGCACATTACAACAAAAATCTATTGGAAGAAGGCGATATTGAAGAAGCATTAAGTGCGGCACATGCTGTTGGCGACGATGCCATTCAAAGTAAAATGCAAGGACATGTAAACCAAGAATCATTCACACACGGAACTTCAGAACAACGTATGGAATGGTTTATGAAAGGTTATAAAACAGGCGACATTAAACAAGGTGATACTTTTTCTGCACTTTTAAATTAAAATTCTCAGAAATTTTAAGCAAAAATTGGAATTCAAAAAATTAAAAACCAATTTATTGCATAAATCATAAATCGTGTCTAAAACATTAATTTTAAAGGTAATTTCAAGTAGAATTGAAGTTACCTTTTTTAATTTTGTCTTTCTCAAAAAATCAAAAAAATGAAAGTTGGTATCGACAGTATTGCCTTTGACATCCCAAAAATTTATCTTCCAATAACAACACTTGCAGAAAACCGAAACATCGAATCTGATAAACTAATCAAAGGTTTAGGTTTACATAAAATGAGCTTTCTTGATGTGCATCAAGATGTCATAACTATGGCATCAAATGCAGCTTTGAAACTTATTCAACAAGAAAATCTAAATCCAAATGAAATCAGTCGAATTTACATTGGAACAGAAAGCGGTGTTGACAGTTCAAAACCAGTTGCATCGTATGTTTTATCTAATTTGGAGCAAATTTTCGGAGCAAGAAGTTTTAAAAATTGCGATGTAGTCGATTTGACTTTTGCTTGTATTGGCGCAGTTGATGCCTTGCAAAATTGCCTAGATTACATCCGATTAAATCCAACCAAAAAAGCAATTGTTATTGCTTCAGATAATGCCAAATATGACTTAAATTCTTCGGGCGAATACACGCAAGGCGCAGGATCGATTGCGATGCTAATTACTGCTAATCCAAGAGTTTTGAGTTTTTCCAAAGAAGTTGGCGTAGCAACCGAAGGCGTTTTTGATTTTTTCAAACCTAGAAGAAATTTTTCTAAAGAAGAAGTTTTCCAAACCGAAAATAATCCAGAATGGAATGGCGTTTTAGAAACTGAAATCAATATATATAAAGAACAACCTGTTTTTGACGGACACTATTCCAACGAATGTTACATCAATCGAATTACCGAAGCTTATGAGCATTATAAAGAAGAAAGTCACCAAAAAGGAAAACTCTACGAAAAATGGTCAGCAATTTTGATGCATTTGCCTTATTGTTTTCAAGGACGACGAACTTTTATAGAAATTTTTGCCAATGAAAATCCTGAACTTTTAGAAAATCAATCAGGTGAAAACAGTAAAGAAAAACTAAAAGCTTTAGCAAAAAGTCCAGAATATTTAGATATAGTAAATCAATATATTTTACCATCGGAAATAGCTTCGGGACAAATTGGAAACATTTATACTGGTTCGATTTTCTTGGGCTTACTTTCTACTCTTTGTCATCATTTTAAAGAAGAAACCAATTTAACCAATACTACTTTTGGTTTTATAGCTTATGGAAGCGGTTCAAAATCAAAAGTTTTTGAAGCAGTTGTTGAAGAAAATTGGAAATGTGTAATTGAAAAAAGTCTATTATTTGAAACATTGGAACAAACAACAGCAATCGATTTTTCAACCTATGAAAAACTCCACAAAAAAGAATTAAAACAATCAGTCACTGCTCCAAAAAATGAATTTTATTTGGATAAAATAGAAAAAGAAAATCCTGTTTTAGTTGGTGCGAGATATTATAAATTTGAGAATCGTTTAGATTCATAAAACTTATGAATTGATAGTAACCATTTTTGAGCCATTTTTAAGCCATTTTTCATTATATTTGAAATAAAATCATGAAAAAAGCACTCTTCATACTGTCCTTAATTTTCACAATTAATTTGTTTTCACAAACAGACTTGAAGCTTTATGAAATAATAGATGCTGTATCTTCAAAAAGAATTGAAAAAGACATTACTACATTAGCTAATTTCAAGACACGAAATACATTTAGTGATACCATTTCAAATACTGAAGGAATTGGTGCTGCTAGAAGATGGATAAAATCAGAGTTTGAAACTATATCAAAAGACTGTAAAAATTGCCTTTCGGTATTTTATCAAAAAGATTTTGTAACCAAAAAAGATGGCGACCGAGTTCCAAAAGATGCTTGGATTGTAAATGTTGTTGCGGTTCAAAAAGGTACAAAATTTCCAAATCGCTACATTATAATGACTGGTGATATTGATAGTAGAAATTCAGATACAATGAATTATACTGATGATGCACCAGGAGCAAACGACAATGCCAGTGGAATGGCTGGAACTATTGAAGCCGCTAGAGTTTTATCCAAATACAAATTTGAAAACAGTATCGTATATTTAGGTCTTTCTGGAGAAGAACAAGGACTTTTTGGAGGAAAAGGTTTTGCAGAATATGCAAAAAAGAATAATTGGGAAATAATAGGCGTTCTTAATAACGATATGATTGGAAATATTGATGGCGTTGATGGCGTTATTGATAACCGAACTTTCCGTATTTTCTCTGAACCTACACCTGTAACTGAAACTGAAAAAGAACGTAAAATCAGACGTTCATATGGTGGTGAAGTTGATGGAGTTTCTCGTCAGTTAGCTAGATACATTCATAAACTCGTTACCAACTACATGCCTGAAATGAACCCAATGATGGTTTATAGATTAGACCGTTTTGGTCGTGGTGGACATCATCGTCCATTTAATGATTTAGGATTTCCAGGCGTTCGTATTATGGAAGCACATGAAAACTATAACCGTCAACACCAAAATATTAGAACTGAAAATGGCATAGAATATGGAGATGTTTTAGAAGGTGTTAATTTTGATTATGCAAAAAAATTAACAGCTGTAAATGCCATAACACTTGCCAGTTTTGGTTGGTCGCCAACAGAGCCAAAAAATGTCATGATTGGTGGAATTGTTGCTCCAAATACCACTTTAAAATGGGACAAATCAAACGATGACACCATCATTGGATATAAAATATACTGGCGATTAACAACTTCTCCACAATGGGAAAACAGTCGATTTGTTGGAAATGTCAATTCATTCGAACTAAAAGGAATAGTAATTGACAACTACTATTTTGGAGTTGCAAGTGTTTCAAAAAATGGACACGAAAGTGTTGTTGTCTTTCCTAAAGATGTGATTAGATAAACAAATTTATCAGAACATAAAATCAAACGTTTTTAATCTTATCCCAACCAGCCATCGCGATCCAAACTTCTATATTGAATTGCTTCGGCGATGTGATTAGAATTTACCGTTTCTGATTGTTCCAAATCGGCAATTGTTCTTGATACTTTCAAAATTCTATCATACGCTCGAGCGGAAAGATTTAATCGTTCCATCGCTGTTTTCAATAGCTGCAAAGAAGTTTCATCCAAAGCGCAAAACTCTCTAATTTGTTTGGTTCCCATTTGAGCATTGTAGTGAATGCCTTCAAAATTTTCAAAACGCTTCGACTGAATTTCTCGCGCTTTTGTCACTCGTTCTCTAATAGAAACGCTACTTTCTGCTGGACGAGTTTCGGTTAATTTTTCAAATGGAACTGGTGTAACTTCAATGTGAATATCAATTCTATCCAATAATGGTCCAGAAATTTTACTCAAATACCGTTGCATTTCGGCTGGCGATGAACTTACTGGCGCATCTGGATCATTGAAATAACCTCCAGGACTTGGGTTCATACTGGCAACCAACATAAAAGATGATGGATACGTAATGGTAAATTTTGCTCTCGAAATCGTAACTTCTCTATCTTCCAATGGTTGACGCATTACTTCGAGAACTTCACGTTTAAATTCGGGCAATTCATCTAAAAATAAAACGCCGTTATGTGCCAACGAAATTTCGCCTGGCTGCGGATAACTTCCACCGCCAACAAGCGAAACACTCGATGCTGTGTGATGTGGTGAACGAAACGGTCGTTGGTTCATCAATCCTGCATCTTTTATTTTTCCGGCAACGCTGTGAATTTTTGTAGTTTCCAATGCTTCTCGTAACGTCATTGGTGGTAAAATACTCGGTAATCGTTTAGCCAACATTGTTTTTCCTGAACCTGGTGGACCAATTAAAATAATATTATGTCCACCAGCTGCGGCAATTTCCATACATCGCTTGATGCTTTCTTGACCTTTGACATCCGAAAAATCAAATTCTGGAAAATCTAGCGTTTTGTAAAATTCATCTCGTGTATTGATTACCGTTGGTTCAATTGTTCCTTTTCCATCAAAAAAATCAATCACTTGAAGTACATTCTCAACGCCATAAACATCCAAACCAGTTACGATTGCAGCTTCTTTTACATTTTGATTTGGGAGAAAAAAACCTTTAAAACCTTCTTCCTTAGCTTTAATTGCAATGGATAACGCACCTTTTATGGGTTGCAAACTTCCATCAAGCGATAATTCGCCCATGATTAAATATTTGTCAACCTCATCGGCTTTAATTTGTCCCGAAGCTGCAAGAATTCCAATGGCGAGTGTCAAATCATAAGCCGAACCTTCTTTTCTTAAATCGGCTGGCGCCATGTTTATGGTAATCTTTTTAACAGGAAGTGAATAGCCGTTATTCTTCAAAGCAGCAGCAATTCTATAACTGCTTTCTTTAATAGCATTGTCGGGCAATCCAACTAAATGATAACCAACACCTTTGTCGATATTTACTTCTACAGTAATGGTTGTTGCTTCAACACCAAAAACTGCACTTCCAAAAACTTTTACTAACATGGCTTTTATATTTGAAAGCTAAAAATAGCAATAGTTTTACAATTATTGCAAATTATCGCTCATAAATTCACTTTTGTTTTTGGCATATTCATAACCTTTGTGCCACCAATCTTTCATTTTATCTTTGTTAAAAATCAAAGCATTATCAGTTAATTGTGTTGGTGTGTAATATAAATTGAGTTTTACATTTTTATTTTTAGCTGCCAATTTTCCAATGGTAATATTATGTTTTTCGACTTGCGTCAGCAATGTTTGAAACAAATCTATCATTAACGAAAACGGATTTTTTCCAATTTTTCTTGGTCTTGTTTGTACTTCGGTTTCAAGAATAACAACGTCAACTTCGGTTGCACCGCGATTAATGGCTTCACGAATGGGAACTAAACT
>Ga0075157_10001615_pt1 | contig 13935 bp, 15 predicted proteins | sample JI81BgreenDNA_FD_70967 | JGI IMG/M metagenome (GOLD analysis project Ga0075157, IMG submission 70967) | Wastewater effluent complex algal communities from Wisconsin, to seasonally profile nutrient transformation and Carbon sequestration -... | ecosystem: Engineered > WWTP > Effluent > Algae...
TTTAAAGGAGAAGTACAAGGTTCTGCAAAATCAACATCTATTGTACCCATTGCATTCCCTATTATTGCAGGAGCAGGCACTATGACAACTATTTTGTCTTTGAGAGCAGAATACAACCAATTATCTATCTTAATAGCTATTTTACTCAATTTGGCTCTGGTATTTTTAGTTTTAAAGGCTTCGGGTTGGATAGAGCAAAAACTTGGACAAGCAGGCTCAGATGTACTCAGAAAAGTATTTGGAGTTATTTTACTTGCCATTGCTATCAAAATGTTTAGAACACACGCTGGAATTTAGTATTTTCGGACATTATGCATATATTTCCTGTCATTTCCGTTTTGGAAATGGCAGGTTTTTTGTTTTAAATGCGTTTGGAGAAATAGTTTATGGATTTTAATTATGTGCTTTTAATATTGGTTTTTACAGGTTTAGGAGGGTTATTTTTAGCCAATTTTTTTACATGGCAACAAGCATGGTCAAAAAAACTATTCCTATCCAAAAAAGATTTAGTTTTGCTTCGTCCTTCTTGGGCTAATAATCTGATTATCGGAGGTTCAAATTTTTTAATTGTTACTTTTTTACTTTCTTTTGTTCTACCTAGTGGGTTTTATACAAACTTCAATATATTGGGTTTTTATATACCTGTGTATTTGTGGCTGTTGATAGGGAGCTCTGTAGCTCTGATAGTAGGTTTCTTTTCATATTATATCTTCCATCCAAAATCATTTTCTGCACACAAATTCTGGGATAAGAAAACATGGGAATATGAAGAAATAGAATTTGTAAACATCATTTTTTCAAGGAAATCAAAGCCTCATTTTGAGTTAGAAATACATTTTTCGGATGAAGAAGACTTGATGATGAATTTTTTGGGTACAGAGCCAAAAGACTTATATATTGCTATTCATAGTTTTGAGCAACAAAATATCAAAATTCAAATAGTAGCCTTACCCACACCCGAAGAATACCAGAATATGAGCGTAGAAGAAAAGGAAATGATACAACCTTATATACCTGACATTTTTCCAAAATAAACGTATTTTACACATACTTGAAATGCTCAAACTATCAAATAAAAATATTGGAATATGGAAATAAACATACTAGAAAGACTTGAAAAAGTTTTGGAATTATACAGAAAACTCCCTGAGCATATTCAAAATTCTCTGAAAAACCATCAGCAAATACGAGGAGAATACGATTTTCAGGAGTGGAACAGTCATTTGTTATTATTAAAAGAAATCAATCAAGAGAAAAAAGAAATACTTAAAGTATCATTAAAAAAGCCTAAAGAGCCTAATAAACCTCTAAACCCAATTTCGGAGGGAATTGTAACAGCTGTTTTAATTGTAATTGTACTGGCTGTTCTTTCTTGGTTTGCAAAATTTTCTTTCCTACATTCGTTGCCTTTGGCTTTAGTTGCAGGAATTATCGCTTTTTTTGTCCGAAATGCAACTTATTACAAAGACAAAAAGAAATATTCTGATTTTTTAAAAATCTATAATGATGAAGCTCAAGAATATGAAAAAGTCTTTACGCTGAAAGAGAAAATACTTTTTATCCCTAATTTAGATTTGCTTGAAAATTTTGCAATACCTCTGCTTTATACGCTCAAAGATGATATAGAAGTGAATTCAAAAGTGAGTCTCTTTCTGAATTTTCAGAAACATAAACTTTCTACCCAAAAAACAGGAATAAAAGATAACTACAAACATCCACGATTAGTGAGCCTTCAAACAGACTTTTGGACATACCAGATGTTTGAACTTAAAGCTCAGTTCCATAAAAAAATCAAAATAACAATCAGAATTGGTGATACATACAGACAAAGGCAAATTACCAAACGAGGAATGAGTGGAAAAATAAAAAGCTCTTCTAAACATAAAATGCTCAAGAAAACATTTATCCAAACAGTGATGAAACAAGAGACTTTCGAGGCATTGAAACAAGGGAAAAGCTTTCAAAATATACCTAAATATCTCAAAATCAAATCGAAACAAGAAGGTGAAAAGAAAACGGTTATGCTTTCGCATATAGAAACCATATCTACCAATACCCTGATAGATACGGATTACATACCAAAACCTCAAACGATACTGGAGGATATGGGCTTTTTGATGTCAGCCCAATAAATAAAATAAGCCTTTTAAAAGGCTTATTTTATTTTCTGAACAAGTGTATAAGAAGGCTTTCCATTGAGTTTTATTTCTAAATTGATAGCTCCCATACCATCTTTGATAAGAATTTTCCCTTCGGGAACAGTTGATTCAATGCTAAAATCTTCTTTAACAATGGCTACAACGTCTTCTCCTTTATGTTTAAAACCTAAAGAGTAACGCATTTCTAATTGATTGATGCTAATACTTTTATCTGTTTTAGCATTTTCCTCAGTATAATTCTGCGAAAGAGCTTCAGCAAGAATGATATTAGGGTTTTGTTCAGGGTCGAAGAACGAAAGTTTTTCTGTTAGTTTAAAAAACACCAGTTCTGTTTCCTTGTCTTTTCTTACAAAGTATCTTTGTCCACTCGGATATACACCAAATTTGTGTTCTCGTGTTGTTGTAAGCAGATAATCTGGATCAAGAGGGGAACTCTCCATAGGTATTTTTTTCTGTTCAGTTATTTTTTGTTCAGAAAACTTACTTTTTGCTTTTGTATAAAAAACTTTCTTGATAGCATTTTCATTGCCTTCAAGATAATACAACTCTTTGGTTTCTGGGCAAAAATATACTCCATTAAACGAAGACAAAGGACTAGATTGCTCAACTGATTCAGTTGTATCATTTCGTTTGGTTGTGTCTTCTTTTAAAGGAGCTTTTGTAGTGTTTTGAATCTCAGTATCTTTTTTACTCTCTTTTTCTTTACAATTCCACATTGTAAAGGCTATTAAACTAACTAGAACTGTTTTTTTCAACATATTTAGAGGCTTTAATTTTGCGTAAATATAATAGATTTTTTATTTACAATATTAGTCAAAGTCAATTGCCAACCTATCATATACTCTAATTTAACAACAACATTGCCTAAAATAACATGATTAAAAGATATTTTGTGAGTATTGGGGTCAATCTTTACATTTGCATATTTAGACTTGTATAAAACTCTGTCAGGTGTACCTTCCACAGCTCCCTCAAATGTAAGTTTGTTATCCATGTTTGTAGATTCAGCGAATTTAGTTTGTAGATTAAATAAAAATCCTGAAAGCTCTTCATAAGCGGAAGTCCTGTTCTGATAAGTAACATTTATAGTCTCATCAAAGTGTTTCATATTGCCAAAATATAAAACATTTTTACTTCCAGCCTTCACAACGTGAACAATAATACCACCAGGGGAATTATTAGCAGTAAGTTCCCAGCCAAGATTGATATTTTTCGGGTCATAAACTTTTAGATAATAAACTTTACCAGAATAAGCATCGTCTTTGGCTGTTTGAGTAGAAATTTGAAGCATTCTAAATCGCTGATTCCCTTTGGAGTAATAAACTCCTTTGCCTTTTACAGACTTATCGGCATCTGTTGCAATTACAAACATTTCTTGTGTATCAGGATTATACCATTTACCCTCTAGTGAAGGAACATCTTGTGCAAAAGATTGGCTTACAAGAATAAAAAACAAGATGTTAATACAAAAAGCTATTTTTTTCATAAAGTATTATTTTAATACAAACATGAAAAAAATAGCTTGAAATGAATGGAATGATTTTACGAATCAAAGATTTTAATTTACAAAATATGATTCTGGATTAACTGATGGCAGTAGCAATAATCAGGCAAATTCCCAAAATCATAAAACCAGCTAATATAGCCATCGCTGTATTACCTTCTGCAATCTGTTTCGACATATTGCCTGGGGTTATCCAGTCAATTACTTTATAGCCTAACAAAGCTAAAATAATGCCTAATACTGAGAAAACAAGAACTTGTGTAATGCTGTGGAGTAATTGATCCATAAAAGTAAAAGTTTAAAGTTTAAATAAAATAATGAGGTACAAAACGACTAAAATTATCTACAATTCTTGATGTATTTTCTCTAATACCTATGCCACAAGCATTTTCACCAATTAACCAGCTTCCAATCGTAGGAATGTATCCATCAAAAGAAGGAATTTCAAAATATTCCTGATAAATAAAGCCTTCTTCGCCATATTCTCCGTCTGTTTGGGCTATTATTTTCCCATCATGGAAAATCTCAATATTTGCACCTTCTCTGGACATCAAAGGTTTTTTGACGTAACTTTTTGTAATAGGGCTTGTATGTGTAGGCAATAAATAAGGATGATGTGGATATAAATCCCATAAAACTTTTAAAATCATTTTATTACTTGGGATAACTTTCCACATAGGCTCTACCCAATACATTTTGTGCATGGTAGTCAGTAAATACTCACCAAACTCTTCATGCATCATCCATTCATAAGGATAGAGTTTAAAAATATTTTTAATTTCCTTATTTTCAATATCTAAAAACGAATTTAGTTCTTCATCATAACTAATATCAGAGATGTAAAGTAAATTCGTTTTATAACCAGTCTGTGAAGCACAATCCATCAGATAAGCTGTTGTCATGTAATCTTCTATACTTTCTTCTACACAAGTAAAATGCAAAGAATCATCTAAAAAGTAAGGTTTAAGGACTTTAAAATGCTCAATAAGATGCTCATGAATGGAGTTAAATTGATCAGCAGAAGCATAATAGTCTAATAACCAATGCCATTGAATCACAGAAGCTTCTAAAAGTGCTGTTGGAGTATCTGCATTAAACTCCAGCATTTTTATGTTTTTTCCATCAAAAGCCAAATCAAAACGTCCGTAGATAGAAGGATGCTCATTATTCCAACTATGTTCAATACCAGCGATGTATTTTTCAGGAATTCCAAATTCTTTATAAAGTCCTCTTGAGATGACAAACTCGGTGGCTTCCAGACACATTTCATAAAGCTCATTGGTGGCTTTTTCTAAGTCAAGAATTTCCTTTTCGGAAAAGGCATAACAAGCCGACTCATCCCAATATTTTCCTTCAGTAGAATGAAAAATCAGTCCCTGTCCCTCTACAATTTCTTTCCAGTTATCTCTTTCATTAATTTGTAAACGCTTCATAGATAATGATTTTAAGACCTTGAAGAACGAAATGATGTACCAAAACCACTACTTCTTCGAGATGATGAATGACTTCCACTACCCCAAGAAGAGGAAGATTTTTTGGTATAACCACTAAAAGAGCTACTCTTAAAGTCGGAGTGGGTATAGCCATTGTAGGTATTGGGCGAAATATGTCCTCTGATAACAGGATAGTAATAACCCCTATAATAACGATAAGAACTACCTCTTACCGTAGTGTCTTTCGACTTATCGCCTTCAATCCATTTATCTTGCCTACATGATTGAGCTAAAAAAAGAGTAAGCCCCAATACAATAGCCTTTGAACGTTTCTTATTCATAATAATGTGGATATTGAATCACAAGATAATAAAGAAATGATAAAAAAATAAGTCTTTAGAAATATCTTTCTAAAGACTTATACTGTAATGTTATAATCAAAACTATTTTCCAAATAAATCTACTAAAGAACCAGCAGCAGATTTTTCTTTACTTGGAGATGAAACCTCAGAAGAAATTGTTTGAATGAGTTTGCTAAAAGGCATAGATTGTAACCAAACTTTTCCTGTTCCTTTAAGGGTAGCTAAAAATATACCTTCTCCTCCAAAAACCATAGATTTTAGTCCTCCAGCTTTTTGTATGTCAAAATCAATACCAGATTCGAAAGCAACTACACAACATGTATCAACTCTAAGTGTTTCTCCGTTTAGCTCTTTTTCTATAATAGTTCCACCTGCATGCAAAAAAGCCATACCATCACCCTCTAATTTTTGTAAAATAAAACCTTCTCCACCAAATAAACCAGCTCCTAGTTTTTTATTGAAATGAATGGAAATTTTAGTTCCTAAGGCAGCACACAAAAAACTGCCACTTTGGGAAATAATAGTGTTTTTAGGAAATTTTGATAAATCGACAGGAAATACCGTTCCAGGGTGTGCTGCTGCAAAAGCAACATGAGAACGCTTGCTTCCTTGGTTTGTAAAATGAGTCATGAAAGCAGATTCGCCTGTTAGCATTCTCTTTCCAGCATCCATAAGCTTAGAGAAAAAACCTTTGTCAGGTTCTGCTCCATCACCCATTTTGGTTTCAAAGTTAATACCATCTTCCATATAAAGCATAGCACCAGCTTCTGCAATAACAGTTTCAGAAGAATCTAAGGCAATTTCTACAATCTGGATATCACTTCCAATAATCTTGTAATCAATTTCATGTGATTTCATGAATAGTAATCAGTTTTTGTTTATAAAAAAATTAATAAATGTCTACATAATCCACAGAAGAGCCATCACAATTGTTCTTTTCTTGTAAACGATAAAAAGGACGACCATTCCATTTTTTAAAAGTATAAGTACCAGATTTTACACAAGGTTTTCCCTCATAAATATAGCTTACCTGAGATGTAATCGTTCCTGTAAACTTGAACTCTGTGGCAGAAATAGGTTCAATAGTACCCTCTATCTTTATGTATTCATTATCATTCTTATATTGACTCCCTTTGATGCTTAAATTAAAAGTGCCATCTTCTTGGGAAATTGTAACCTTACCTGGTTTACATTTTTTGGTAGGGCTTGTATCAAGCCACTGGAGAGTCATTTTTCGCTCACCTACATATTTATTGAGGAGTTGTTGATGACCACCTTGTGCATAAATACTGACAGATAAAACAAATAAAGCAACGGAGAAAAGTAGTTTTTTCATGATCTTAAAAGATTAAAATTTAGATAGCACAAAAATAAATTTATTATAAAACCATATCACTTTATTTTTATTAAAGGGTAGATTTTGTTTACAAACGCAAGAATTAAGTTTACAAAAGAAATAATTTTAAGTAAATAGAGATTTCTCATTCAAGAATTATAATATTTTTGTGAGACCCAATAGGGGTAAACATTTTATCAGTTGTCTTATACTATAATGACTATACTTGAGCGAATCCAGCATAGTGATGAATCTGCTTTTGAAGAATTATTCCGAACCTATTATCAGGGTTTGTGTAATTATGGCAATTCTATACTCAAAGATATGGATGAAGCCGAAGAGGTAGTCCAAAATGTGTTTTGTCAGTTTTGGGAAAAAAGAGAAAGCCTAGATATTCAGATTTCTCTAAAATCTTATTTATACAAAATGGTACACAATGCTTGTTTGAATAAACTCAAACACCAAAAAGTAAAAAATGTATATGAACAGTATCAGATGAATATAGGGCAAGGATACAGCCTACCTGCTTCTCATTTGGCAATAGAAAATGAACTAGAAGGAAAAATAAAAGAAGCAATCAATGCTTTGCCTGAACAGTGTAGAATTGTTTTTTGTCTGAGCAGATATGAAGAATTGAAGTATGCCGAAATAGCAAATCAGTTAGATATTTCTGTGAAAACAGTAGAAAATCAAATGGGGAAAGCCTTAAGGATTTTAAGAGAAAAACTTTCTGATTATTTATTTTTTTTGATTTTACTTGGTTTAAATAATACAATGGTATGATGATTAATGAAGAAATATTAGCCAAGTTTTTTGTAGATGAAACCTCACAAGAGGAAAAACAAGCTATTGAAAAATGGCTTGAAATTGAAGAAAACAAAGCAATCTATTCTCAATTTGAAAAAATTTGGAATGGTGTTTCTATTGCTAAAAATGAACAAAAAGTAAACATAGATGCTGCTTGGAATAAAGTAAAACTCAAGACACTCGATAAAGACAAAATTGAATATAAAGGGAGTCCAACACTAAAGCCCAACAAAACCTTATTTTCGTGGAGAATGGCTGCCAGTATAGCAGGCTTGCTGATTGTACCCGTTTTATTATACTGGTTTGTGTTCAGAAGTCCCGAAAGTGTAAAAGAAGAAATAATGAGTTTTTCTACACAAAAAGAGTCCAAGGAGTTTTATTTGCCTGATAGTTCTGTTGTTTGGTTAGATAAAAATAGTAAAATCTCGTTTTCTAAATCATTTGCAACCCGAAACATTATTTTAGAAGGAGCAGGACTCTTGAAAGTTCGTTCTAATCCTTCGAAACCATTTACAGTACAAGCCAACGAAATGGAGGTACAAGTTTTAGGGACAGTTTTTTATGTTTCTACCACAGAAAAACAGGTAATTGTAAAAGAAGGCAAGGTTTCTGTTCAGGCAAATGCTTCAAAAGTGATTTTAGGAAAGAATGAAAAAGCAATTTTACAAGGCAATATTATTGAAAAACAAATGAATACAGATAAAAACTTTGCAAGTTTTAGTGACAAAGTATTTGTATTTGAAAACGAACTATTGAGTAAGGTGGTAGAAAAACTGAATCGTGTTTATGATAAAAAAATAGCCCTTACAAACCCAGTTTTAGCAAATTGTAGAATTACTGTTACTTTCAAAGAAGAAACCATCGAAAATATTTCACAAACTATATCAGAAACTCTTAAATTAGGCGTTCAGATAAAAGAACACGAAATATTATTAAGTGGTGAAACTTGTCAGTAAGCAAATAACATTTTTTTTACTCCTATTTTTTCTAATATTAAAAAGTGGATATGCTCAAAACCCACTTGAGAACCCCATTTCCATCAAAGTTCAAGATGAGAAACTGAGCAGTGTTCTTAAAACAATTGCTTTGCAGTCTAATGTTAGCTTTTCGTATAATCCAGCCAATATTGAAGACAAGTCTATAGCTTTTCAAAGTAATAAACAACCTCTACGTATTGTACTAAATCAAATATTGCCTCAAAATATTAGCTATAAAGTAAAAGGTAAGTATCTGATTTTGGAAAAAATATCGCAAAAAGAGATAAAAAAGCCAAAATATTTTATTTTGGCTGGCTATGTAATAGATAGTCGTTCTGGGAGACGAATAGAGGGGGCTAGTATTTATGAAAAAACTACTTTTGTTTCTACAGTAAGCAATCAGTTTGGTTATTACGAAATGAAACTACCTCCACAAACAGCATATTTTACTGTCTATATTCAAAAAAATGGCTATCAAAAAGAAGAAGTGAAAATTTCTACACAAAAAACAGGCTTTATCAACATTGCTCTGACACTGAACTTAGAAGAAAAACCCTTGAAAAGCAATATTACAGAGTTTACTTTTTTACCTATTCCCGACACACTTCATATTCAACGTATTCCTGATTCACTGAGTAAAACAACACCCAGCTTGCGTTATAGATTATTCAAAACTAAATCAACAGTTTTGGTAAAAACTTCTCAATTTTTTACTTCTACCATTCAGGAAATTCACTTGAAAAACTTAGATACAACTCTTTCAAAAGAGTTTCAACTCAGCTTTTTGCCAGCCATTAGTACCAACCGTTTTTTAGGAGGAAATACCGTAACCAAATATTCTTTTAACGTTTTGGTAGGTTATAATGAAGGTGTAAAACGTTTTGAGCTTGGAGGAATTATGAACTTAAATGCTCAAGATGTGGGCTATGCCCAAATTGGAGGTGTTGGAAATATTGTAGGAAGGGGAGTGTATGGCGTTCAGATTGGAGGCGTATTTAACAAAGTAGGGCAAGATGTTCGAGGAATACAGATTGGGGGGCTTTTTAATATCATTTCAAATGATTTAAAAGGTTTTCAGACGGCTTCAGCCTCCAACTGGACAAGAAAAAACTCATTTGGGGGACAAATCAGTGGAGTTCTAAATCGAACATATAACTTAGATGGTGTTCAGGTCGCAGGAGGGCTGAATATTGCAAAAGGTTATATAAATGGCGTTCAGGTAAGTGGTATGGGAAATATTGTAGCCCAAAATATCAAAGGGGTACAAGTGGCTTCTACCTTCAACTGGGCAAATAAAAGTATAACAGGGGTACAGGTAAGTAGTTTTCTAAACTATTCAAAAAAAATACAGGAAGGAATACAAGTTTCTGGTTTTTTAAATATCACCAAAAAAGCTCATAACGCCGTTCAGTTAGGAATTATTAATATAGCTACAGATTCAACAAAAAAGTTTATTCCTATTGGTATTTTGAGTTTTGTGAAGAATGGTTATAAACGATTAGAAACAGGTTTTGATGAGCTTAGTCAGCATACATTATCTTTTAAAACAGGGATTTCTCAATTCTATAATATCCTTACAATAGGTACCAATTCTTTGTCAAATTCGGGAAATATTTTGGGAGGGTATGGGATAGGAACGAAAGTATCTATTAAGAGAAGATTAAACATAGATTTTCAGGTTTTAGCAAGTCAAGTTGTAAACCCGAAAAAAGAAATATGGCTTCAAAATGTTCAGATTAAGTCATCAGCAAATGCCGAATATCAATTGTTCAGACATTGGTTTGTATTTGGTGGATTAAGTGCCAATACTTGGTTTTCAGAAAACAGGAATGATTTCTTTGAGTTTTATCAAAAACTTCCAACAACTTTATTACGAGAAAATACCCAAAATAATGTATATAAAGCCACTTGGGTGGGTTTTCAGGGTGGTTTAAGATTTGGATGGTAAAAAAAATAAAAAAATATAGGGTGTAAAATAGGGGTAAAGAAAAGATAGGTTGTCTTAGGGTATCAAGAAACTAAAACAGCCTAAAGATATGAAAAACGTCATCTTTAAAACCTTATTTGTAACAATTGCTTTTTTTATAAGCAATACCATCAAAGCTCAAGACGAAAGTTACCAAACTATTCTCGGAAAAAATACACAAGGTTTACAAATCTCAGGATTTGGTAATTTAATTACAGAACTCTCTTTTGCAACATCAAGCCCAAGAATCGGAACGTTTTATTCAGTAGGAGCAGAGGGAGCCATTTTGTTTAATCAGAAATTCTATATTGGTGCGTATGGTATTTCATCAGTGGCACCTCTTGATATTACAAAAACATCAGCAAATCTTACTACCAACGAATTAATGTTCATTCAGACTGGTTTGAGCATGGGTTATAAATTTCAACCCATGAAAGCTATTCACATGACTGTTGGTATAAGAACAGGCTACGGACATCTACAAGAGTTTTCTCGTAGTTATAGTCATTGGGATGACTATACTTTTTATGAGAGCTACACACCTATGTTTGTGGCAACGCCTCACGCAAGCATTGAAGCAAACTTTTTCCCTTGGATGAAAGCAAGTATTGGTGTAGGTTATCGTCAGGCATTTGGAAATGATGATGGATTGGGAGTTAATCCAGCAAAAGATTTAAGTCAGCCAATTATTCAAACAGGCGTTAGTTTTGGATGGTTCAAACCTAAAAAACGTAAAGCTTACACAGAACAACCTTAATTTTAATAAACTTCAACCAGCATATTTTTTAACCATTTAACCTTTACCTCTATGAAAAAATTTCATTGGATTTTATGTTGTGCCATTCTTTTCACCCTATTTTCTGCTTGCCAACGCAGAGAAGATTATGGAGCTATTCAAGAGTCTGAAATGACAATTGGTTTGCAAAATTTTCAGAAATTAGAAATGGGTGATGCTTTTGTGATAGAAGTTGTACATGGCTCGGAATTCAGTATTGTTGCGAAAGGCGATAAAAGAAATTTAGATGATTTGGAATATTGGGTGAGTAATCAGACGCTTAAATTAAATTACAAAAATCATCGCAATAGACAATATTCAACTCGCATATACATTACAATGCCAAGTTTGCAAGAAATTAATTTTTCGGGAGCAAGTAAATCTACCATCAAAGGTTTCATAGAAACAGGCAGTTTTAAAATCAATTTGAGTGGTGCTTCTATTTGCGATTTACAGGTTCAAGCCTCAAATTTTACTTTCTATATTTCAGGAGCTTCAAAACTTAAAATACTGGAAAGTTTGAATACAAATAAAATCGAGGCTTATATTTCAGGAGCATCTACATTCAACGGATTTCTTGCTAAGGCGGAGATTTACAATGTAGATATTTCAGGGGCTAGTACAGCCGAAATATCTGCAAACCAGACACTAAAAGTAACTGCCAGTGGAGCAAGCTATGTACGTTATAAAGGAAGCCCCACAATAGAAAGCCACCTTTCGGGCGAAAGTCATCTGCAACAAGACTAAACACCACTAAAAAAGCCAGTTATTAACTGGCTTTTTTGTTTAATAAATAGCCTTTAGAAATATTTTTTTACACTTGAACATTGTTTTCTTTATATTTTGTAAAGCAAACATTTTTTTGTAACATTAATTTTCTAAAACTAACTTTATGGTAAATGTAAAATACACATGGGTATATATCTTTTTCTTATGTTTAAGTAGTTGTCATACATTTAAGGAACACAACCAAGAGTCTTTTGCGAATCGTTCATGGGCATTGGGAAAAGAAATAACTTTCAAGCCTGTCATAGAAGATATTACTAAAACCTATAAAATTTCATTAGAACTCAGACATATGTATGGGCTTCAGCTTAAAAATTTAAGTGTGAAGGTAAAAACTATTTTTCCATCAGGAAAAGAAGCAACCAATAATTATGTATTTTATATCATGGATGAAAACAACGCCTATAAGAGTAATTGTTCAGGAGATATATGTGATGTAGAAACAATCATCAGTGAAAATATGAAATTTACAGAATCAGGAACATATCAGTTTATCATTACTCATAATATCCCTTCCACAGGCATCAATGGTATTATGGGTTTGGGATTTATCATGGATGCTAAGTAAAACCGAATCAATCATACTTCTTACAATCATAAAACACTCTTTAAACGTATCTTAAACATGGCAAACTTTTTAGACAAGTGGAGAAAAATGAATGATGATTTATCTGTCACATTCAAAAATTACCCCATTGAACCACTGATTAATTATCCGACTCAAGAAAACACTTTCGTAGCAGAAAAGAAAATTCATAACCATTTTATTGGTGGAATGGCTGTAACAGACGAATATCTGCTTACAACATCAGAAGATAGTACTTTTAAAATTTGGAAAAGAGAAAGTTTGGAACTTGTAACGGAAATCAGAGACCAAAATGCACCTGTTAATTACATTACATTTTCTCCTGATAAACGTTATTTAGCAGCCTGTTCCGACGATTTTGCCATCAGAATTTATGAAACAGCCAAGTGGAGTCTTACAAAAATACTCAGAGGACATACAGATTATGTAAGTAAAGTAGAGTTTACCAACAATGCTGTAGTTTCCATTTCTAAAGATGGTTTGGTAAAAGTATGGGATTATCTGACAGGTAATTTGCTATTCAATTTGGAGGGACACGAAGAATGGGTTTATAGTTTAGCCATCAGTCCCCAAAAAGATAAAATTTTAACTTCTGCCCTCAACAGTAGCCTTAAACTTTGGAATGCTCAAACAGGAGAATTATTAAAAGATTTGGTAGAAGGTTCGTATTTGGGTTATGTACTCGGTATGACGATTGGAGGAGACAATAGTACTGGGGTAGGAAATAAACAAAGTCCTAATTCTTCGATATGGATGGCTAATGGTAAAGTAGCTACATTTTCCACAGATATTGTAGTTTGGGATGATACCACTTGGCAGGTTCTTTGGCAAAAAGATGCTTCTCATAATAAAATTAAAAGAGGCTTATATATTGCCAAATACAACATGCTTATAACAGGCTCAGAAGTGCTACAAGGCTGGAATTTGGACAATGGCGATTTGATTTTTGAAGAAGTTGCTCATGGAGGAATACCTATTTTTAGTTGTGCCGAATGGAACAATCAGTACCTTTATACGGGTGATGAAAAAGGCAATTTAAAGGTTTGGAATATTGATGAATTAGTGCAAAAAGGTGTCAAAATTCAGCATACCTCCGATATTTATGATGCATATTTTCATAAAGCATCTAATACCATTTTTTCTTATAGTTATTATTCTGTGGTGGCTTGGTCGGGATATGGGAAACCGAAAAAACATATTCAAGGCTTTAAAAACAATAATGCAAAAGTGTTGGGGTGTTTGCC
>Ga0075157_10001616_pt1 | contig 13932 bp, 9 predicted proteins | sample JI81BgreenDNA_FD_70967 | JGI IMG/M metagenome (GOLD analysis project Ga0075157, IMG submission 70967) | Wastewater effluent complex algal communities from Wisconsin, to seasonally profile nutrient transformation and Carbon sequestration -... | ecosystem: Engineered > WWTP > Effluent > Algae...
CGAAAGGCCAGCGATGTTGCGGATCTTGAAAGCTTCGAGTGTACTGGCGTTGAACGCCGTAACGGCCAGCGGCACGTCCTGCACGTTCTCGGCATCCTTGGTCTTGGTTCCGGTAACGAGAATTTCGTTGATCGCGTCGAGCGAGTTAGCACTCGTCTCTTGCTGGTTTTGCGGCTCGGCGTCCTGAGCGTGCGCGGCAAATGGGCTTATGGCAGCCGTGGAAAGCAGCAATGCCAACGAGCGTCGGAACAGCATATGTTTCTGCATGATGACCTCTCAATTCTTGTCTGTTTTGGCTATTGCGTTTTGCGGATGCATCGTTTCGCGTCAACTGGACAGAGCAACCAATTTCACACTGTGACCAACCTGCAACATCAAGGCCGCCCAGCTGCACGCGAGACGGCGAGTCGCATGCGCGATCCTGGCGACTACTTGCCCGGGTCCGCCTTTGGCTCGGCCTGCCCTGCCGTTATTGTGCTGGGAACGGTTAAAGGCCGGCCAAGGGGATACGCCGTGGAGCTAATGGCAGACCGCGATCGCTCTGAGCATGCAGTCTTGGCAAGAATCTCTCACTGACAGGACTGATCGCTTCTGATGCAGCAGAACGGGATTCGCGGTGGGCGGACCAGAATGTCTCAGCATTTCTTACCGGTCTGCGAAGAAAGGCGTGAGCTGGACCGCAAAGGGGGGGGCATGACTAGGGCGGCAAAATTTCTGCTGCCTTCAGGAAAAAATCCGTGCGTGCTGCGATCATCTCGCGCGAGGTTGTCCCTATCACACCATAGCTGAATGCCTGCCTTTGTAGATCGGTTGAGAACAAGCTCATAAATTGATCCGCCAGAAAATCAGGAGTACCCTGCATGGAGTATCCTGCTTCTTGCCAACGCGCGAATAGCTCGCGCATTGCGTCCCTCGTACGATTAGCGGTACGTTCGAAGAACCTTCTTGCAAATCGAGGGTCGCTGACACTTCGGCCAATAACGATGCGAACGATTGCCACTACGTCAGGGTGAAGAAAAAGCTTCTGAAGCCCTTCGGCCACCTGATGCAGCGTGGGACCTGGCGCCAAGCCGGCTTCCATAGCGTCGCGAACAATTGCTTCGCCTGAGGCCGCATTTTTTAGCACGACTGCCTCGAGAAGCCCGTCTTTATTTCCAAAGAGCTTGTATACGGTCGATAAAGACCCGCCCGAACGATTAACGATTTCGGCAAGCGTTGTTTGCTCGAAACCGTTCTTGATAAACAGGTCCCGCGCAGCCGCGACGATAGCCCCCTTGCGGCGCTCCAAGCGACAGTTTTGAGACGATTGCTCCATCACGGGAACCATTCGGACTTTATGTGGTAATTGACAACCGTGTAATAGCCATTACACCGATTCATCCATAAAAACAGAAGCCGAAGGATCCTCTCCCATGTCGCGCTGCTTCACGGCCCTCTTGGCCCTGCTGGCCTTTGCAGGATGTTCAGGCCGGAACGATCCACCGTCGCCGCCGCCGCCGCTTCCGGTTGAAGTCGTGACCATTGCGCCGCAAGCCGTGCCGAACGTGATTGAGCTGCCAGGCCGAGTTGAGCCCGTTCGGATGGCTGAAGTGCGCGCGCGTGTCACGGGCATCGTGCAGCGGCGGCTTTACGTCGAAGGAACCGATGTCCAAGCTGGTCAGCCATTGTTCCTTATCGACCCGAGGGAATTGAGGGCCACTTTTGCACAAACTCGTGCTTCGCTCGAACGAGCAAAAGCCACCGCAGCCAACGCCCGAGCGGTGGTGGAAAGATACAAACCCCTCGTTGCCGAAAATGCCATCAGCAGTCAGGAGTATGATGCAGCCCTTGCCGCAGCGCGAGAAGCCGAAGCAAATGTCGCGCAGACCCGCGCCCAGCTCGAAGCGGCATCCCTACAACTGAATTACACCACAGTCCGCGCACCGATTGCCGGGCGAGCAGGGCGCGCCGAAGTCACCGAAGGCGCGCTGGTGAGCCAGACCGAGGGAACACTTTTGACGCGCATCGAGCAGAGTCGGCCAGTTTATGTAAACTTCGCCCAAGCTGCCACCGAAGTTCTTGCATTACGCCGCGCTGTCTCGAGCGGCAGATTGGCTCTTGACGAAAATGGGCGGGTTGAAGTCAGGCTGAGCTTCGCCGACGGGTCCGAGTATCCCATTTCTGGGTATATCAATTTTCTGGCGCTGTCCGTCGATGAAGAGACGGGTACCGTCGATCTGCGCGCCGAGTTTCCTAATCCAACCGGCGTTTTGCTCCCTGGCGAATTTGTTCGGGCAAAGCTGTTCATTGGGCAGTTGAAGGAAGGCATTACCATCCCACAACGTGCTGTTGTGCTCTCCGAGCGGGGTGGATCCGTATTCGTCGTCGACCGCACAGGGGCGGTGGCCAACCGCCCGATTCGATTAGGTGCACTGATCGGGGGTCGATGGATTGTCGAAGATGGCTTGAAGCCAGGCGATAAAGTGGTTGTCAGCAATATCCAGAAGCTGCGCCCTGGCGTGGCTGTAAAGCCGATAAACGCGGCTCCAAGCAATGTGCCGCGCGTGGTGCCGGCGAAGGAGCGTTGACCGATGGCACGCTTTTTTATCGACCGGCCCATCTTTGCCTGGGTTGTGTCGCTTGGCATTCTGCTTGCGGGAGTGCTCGCTCTCAGGGCTCTTCCTGTAGAGCAGTATCCGGAAGTTGCTCCTCCTTCGCTGACCATAAACGTAGTATATCCCGGTGCCGACGCGCAAACCATCGAACAAAGCGTCACGCAGGTCATCGAGCAGCAATTGAACGGCGTAGAGGGCTTTCTCTACATGGCCTCGTCCAGCGCATCTAACGGTACAGCGAGCATAACGCTTACCTTCGAGGCCGGGACCGATATCGATATCGCTCAGACCGAGGTACAGAATCGGCTCAGCACGGTCGAAGCTCGCTTGCCCGAGGAAGTGCGGCGGCAGGGCATTACAGTTAGGCAAGCAAATGCGGGTTTCCTGCTTATTGTCGCGCTCACATCGCGGGACAAGGGGCTGAACAGTACCGATCTCGGAAACATCGCGTCGAGCCAGATCATTGACGAACTTCGCAGGGTGCAGGGGGTGGGTGATGTTACCTTGTTCGGCTCTGCCTACGCAATGCGCATCTGGCTCGATCCTGAAGCTCTCGCATCATATAACCTTTCCCCTGGTGCGGTACTCGCTGCTGTTCGAGAGCAGAACGCCCAAATAGCGGGCGGTTCGATCGGTGCACTGCCTTTGGAGAAGGGCCAGCAGATCACCGCGACTATCGCGAGCGAAGGGCGCTTCAGCACCGTTGAGGAGTTCGAGAACATCATTCTGCGCGCCAACTCCGGAGCCGCTGTGGTACGCCTGGGCGAGGTGGCGCGGATCGAGATCGGCGCTCAAAGCTATGCGACGTCAACCACGCTCAATGGTCAACCTATGGCGGGTATGGCTGTTCAGCTTGGGACGGGCGCGAACGCTCTGGCTGTGGCCGAAGGTGTCAAAGCACGGATGGCTGAGCTTGAGGCAGGTTTGCCGAGCGAGGTGAGCTGGTCGATCCCCTACGATACGACACCCTTCGTGCAGGCCTCCGTGAACGAGGTCGTCAAGACGCTCATCGAAGCGATGGTGCTGGTTTTTCTTGTTATGTACCTCTTTCTTCAGAGCGTCCGGGCAACCTTGATCCCAGCACTGGTTGTGCCGATTGCGCTCGCAGGAGCGTGCCTTGGCCTTTGGCTGTTCGGATTTTCGATAAATGTGCTCTCACTATTCGGGATGGTGCTTGCCATTGGGATCCTTGTTGATGATGCCATCGTCGTGATCGAGAATGTAGAGCGGATCATGCGCGAGGAGGGGCTGTCTCCGTTCGAAGCCACGCGCAAGGCGATGGATCAGATCACAACTGCGATCATTGGTATCACACTGGTCTTAATCGCAGTATTTATACCGATGGCATTCTTCCCCGGATCGACAGGTGGGATCTATCGGCAGTTCTCTGTCACGCTGGCTATAGCAATCTTCTTCTCAGCCTTTCTCGCCCTGTCGTTAACGCCAGCCTTGTGCGCTACCTTCCTCAAACCGATTGCGGAAGCACGACCACTTGAGAGCGAAGGGAAAAACGCCGCCTTTGCCACATCAGCAAGCGGTTGGAAAAGTTGGTCTTTTCGCGCGAACAATCTCGGGAGGAGATTTTTTGGAGCTTTCAACCGCTGGTTCCATCGAATGGAGGCAAGGTACGAAAGTGCCAATACCCGCGTCCTGTCACGTCCTAAGCGTGCGATGGCGGTTTTTACAGCACTGGTCGCCCTTACCCTTCTCCTCTTTGTCCGCCTGCCAACAGCCTTTCTGCCCACTGAAGATCAGGGCTTCCTCATTACTGCTGTTCAAGCTCCTCCGGGCGCAACGCTGGAACGAATGGACGAGGCACTCAAGCCGATCACCGATTTTTGGCTGGAACAGGAAGAGGTCAGCTCTCTCGTTGTGGTTCGCGGCTTCAGCTTCTTTGGACAGGGACAAAATAACACTCTGATGTTCGCCTCTCTCAAACCTTGGGAAGAGCGCAGCTCGAACGAAAGCAGTGCAGGCTCACTTCTGGAGCGGGCAATGGGACTGTTCCTACGCAACGATAAGGCCACCGCTTTCGTCATTCAGCCACCTGCGATCCGCTCACTTGGGCAAGCAAGCGGCTTCACTTTGAAGCTGCAGGACCGTGCGGGTCTCGGCAGAGAGGCCTTGCAAGCCGCGCGAGACCAGTTGCTGGCGGCGGCCTCACAAAGCTCTGTGTTGTCAGGCCTCCGGCCGGAGGATCAGGGACCCAGTCCCGAGGTCAAGGTGGATATTGACAGGGTGCAAGCGCGGGCACTCGGGCTTTCCATGACAGAGGTAAACACCGCCCTCTCGATCACCTTCGGTTCGGCTTATGCCAACGACTTCACGCGTGACGGGAGGATACTGCAGGTCTTGGTTCAAGCAGACGCTCCGTTCCGCATGACTCCCGAGGACGTTCTCGCGCTTCGCATCCCGAACGCTGCTGGCAAGCTTGTGCCTTTCGGAGCGTTCGCTACTGCTCAATGGTCCGCCGCGCCCGCAAGTCTTGCTCGCTATAACGGCTACCCGGCGATGACTTTGTCGGGCACCGCCGCGCCTGGAGAGTCCTCAGGAACTGCGCTGGAAGAGATGGAACGGCTCGCGGGCGAGCTGCCACAAGGCATTGGATACGAATGGACCGGTATCTCCTACGAGGAAAAACAGGCGGGCGGGCAGATCGGTCTGCTTCTTGGATTGTCAGTTGTTGTGGTGTTCCTGGTTCTGGCAGCACTCTATGAAAGCTGGTCGATCCCATTATCAGTTCTGCTGATCGTGCCGATGGGCATCCTCGGCGCCGTGTTGCTTTCGATGCTGCGTGGGCTTTCGGCAGATGTCTATTTCAACGTCGGCTTGATCACCATTATCGGCCTTGCCGCCAAAAACGCTATCCTGATCGTGGAATTTGCCATTGAGGAGGAGAGGGCGGGGTGCTCCCCCCTTGAGGCAGTCAAAGCTGCCGCGCGACTGCGGCTTCGACCAATCATCATGACATCGCTCGCCTTCGCGATGGGTATGATCCCACTGGTGCTCGCGAGCGGAGCGGGGGCAGCCAGCCGGGTCGCCGTCGGTACAGGCGTGCTTGGGGGTATGATTGCAGCCACTGTGCTCGGCATATTTCTAATCCCGGCCCTCTATCTAGTGGTCCGCAGCATAGCCGGAGCCAAAGGTGAAAAGATCGCCGTCAACGACGTGGTTACATCTGGTTCACCGAACCCGCAGGAGTCGGACTAATGAAGAGAACCGCAATTCTGGCAATCGCATCCTTTGCACTTGTCGGTTGCGTGAATTTGGCGCCGGAACATGTACGGCCTGAGCTAGCGACTGGGTCAGCCTACAATCCTGAATACCGACCCGATGGGGCAGTGGTAGCATCGCAGCTGTCGTATCGTGACTGGTATGGCGATCCAAAGCTGCAAGCCTTGATCGCGAATGCCCTCGCAAACAATCGTGATCTGCTGGCCGCGACCGCACGGATAGAGCAGGCGCGGGCGCAATTCAGGATCGACGAAAGCCGCCGGCTGCCAGACCTTGTTGCGACCGGCAGCGGCAACCGGACGCGTCAGGCAACCGCCGGAAATCCGGTGTTCGGTGCCGGAGACGGAAACGCGCCAACTTCTTTCACTTTCAACCGATTTGATATCGGGGTGGGCATTAGCGCGTTTGAGCTCGATTTTTGGGGGCGTGTGCGCAATCAGAGCGAAGCAGCCCGTGCCCGATATCTGGCCGAAGTGGCGAACCAACGTGCATTCTACCTCTCTCTTGTGGCGGATACGGCGACTACTTACTTCGAGATCGTAGAAACCGAGGAACAAATCGTCCTAGCCGAGGCCACCGCTCGATCACGTCGCGAAGGGCTGAGGATTGCGAAGCTTAGGCTTCAGGCGGGCGTGACATCTGCTCTGCCATATCGCCAAGCTGAGACGCTGCTCACGCAAGCGGAACAACAGCTTGCGAGCGAGAAACTATCGCTGGCGCAACTTCGCAATCAACTCGCTGTGCTCGTCGGCGGGACGATGCCAGAGAAGCTCCCGGGTGGTCTCACGCTGGCACAACAGGCCGACGGGCGTCGGCTTGCCGCAGGGCTGCCTTCCGAGCTTTTGTTGGCCCGCCCCGACATTATCGCTGCGGAAGAGCAACTACGAGCTGCACGCGCGGATATCGGTGCGGCGCGTGCTGCATTCTTTCCTTCGATCTCGCTCACTGGATCTGCCGGCCTGACATCCACGAGTCTTGGCAACCTGTTCAACGAAGATGGTTTAGGGTGGAGTTTTGGCCCAAGCATCTCGCTACCCATATTCGATTTCGGTGCGCGAGAGGCAAATCTTGATCTGGCCAGGGCCTTGGAAGTTGAGCAAGTCGCTGTTTACGATCGTACCGTGCAGCAGGCCTTCCGCGAAGTATCCGATGCCTTGGCCGGTCGAAGATATTTGGCCGAGCAGATCGACACATTAGAGCGGGCCATTGTCGCGCAAACTGAGATCGCTAAGGTTGCCCGAGCGCGGTATCGGGAAGGAGTCGCTGATTATCTCGAAGTGCTCGATGCGGAGCGCAATCTCTTCAGCGCTGAGCAGCAACTCCTCGCCACGCGTCGGGCGTGGCTTCAAAATCGTGCCACGCTTTTCGTCGCGCTTGGTGGAGGAGCGGTCGGAAATGGAGCTGCTAGCTGACTTGCGACGCCGTTCGCGGCCGACAATTCTGAGTGAGAGAGCTAAAGGCATTTACTATCTGCGGCGATGTGCTACCATCAGAAGAGGAGGAAGGAAGCACCGAGTGTGTCGGTTTCCTTTCCTCTCTCCACACCTTTGGGCGGCCTGCGTGCCGCCCTTTTTTTGGGAGGCATACATCGCTTGCCCAATCCTCAGCGATGCTCGAATTCAATCGCTTGGGAGCGCGCATTGGCGCTGAGATGCTCAAGAACTACTTTGAGCGCGGCTTTTTGATCGGCGGTAATGCCGAACCACAATGCTGCGTGCACACTGTCAGCAGCACGCCTGAGGTCCGGAAGGATTTTCGCAACCCTTGAAGTTAATGCCAAGGACCAAGCCCGGCCGTCATTCGGATCCCGCTGCTTTTCTACGAACCCTTGGTCTGACAATGCATTAACGGCCAATCCAATTGTTGCAGGTTCAAGATCGAGCTTTTTGGCAATCTCGGATTGGTTCAATGTTGGCTCTCGGATGAGCTGAGCCAGCACACGCCACTGGGTTCGATTGAGCCCCATCCCCTCCACGCGCTCATCAAAAGCTTTTCGGGCCGCACGGCTGATTTCATCCATCACGAATAGCATATGATCGTTGTCGTTGAAGATACGTTCCAATGGGGCCGTGGCTGTTTGATCGGTCATTTTGGGCTTCCACATCGCCGCAGTTTACTAGAGGGCTTTTGCATCTTGGGTTGATGGTTATACAGTAATTCAACGGTTCGCGTAGCACGGAATTTGCAACAGCACTGACTGATCAAATAACGAATTCAAGCGCACGACCGCCGGGTGCCTCGCATGAGAGCCAGAAGGGGCTCGAATCCGCGACAGCGGAGGGCCGTGATCATCGCTGCTTTCCTCATCTTGATTGGCGGAGCCTATTGGTTCTGCCGCCACCGGACTTTTGGCCAACACCCGCATTCCACCGACAACGCCTATATCCAGGCAGAAAGCGTCATTGTATCTCCTAAGGTCGCAGGATACGTCGAACGGGTTTTGGTGACGCAGAGCCCCAGCGGCTGAGCGTGATCGTCGCAGGCCTTCCGCGCCCCGCAGCTAATCTCGTCCATCAGGAACAACGAACCATCATCATCGGTGGAGATGCCATCGAGCGTGACGCTGATTGTCTGCTCAGTCCAAAGATGGGGGAAGCACCTTCGACAAATTTTTGATAAAGGACTTTCCTATTTTCCTCTCGTATTATACGGCGGCAACAAAGGGGGGCTGTTACCGCAGGAGCGCTCGAAATAATGGCCGGCCATGCCGATAATGTAAGTTTTGCAGGGTCTAAGACAGATGTTGAGGCATCCTCGCCTGCGGCGCCCGCTCGTCCAGCTGCACCCGCGCAATCCAACCGCCTTGCCAATCCGCGCCTGCGCCGCGGCCTCATTGTGGCCGCCATCGCTATCCTGGTGGGAGGCGGCTATTGGTATTACAACCACGAAACCTTCGGCAAATTCCAGCAATCGACCGACAATGCTTATGTCGCGGCTGACAGCGTGATCGTTGCGCCAAAGATCGCAGGCTACGTCGAAAAGGTGCTGGTCAGCGAAAATCAGGCGGTGGCTATCGGTGCGCCGCTGGTTGAGTTGGATGCTCGCGATTATCAGGCACAGACCTCGCAGATCGAAGCTGAGATTGCAGCCCTGCTCGCTGGCGGTGACACGGTGCGCGCTCAGCAGCGCGAACAAGATGCTGCGATCGCGCAGGCGCGAGCACAGCTCGCCGCTGTGAGCGCGCAGGCCGAGCTGGCAAGACAGCAGGTTGCGCGCTATCGCCCGCTCGCTGAAAGCGGGGCTGAACCGCGCGAGAAGCTGGAACAGTTGCAGACCCAGGCGCGCGAGGCTGAGGCGCAGGTTGCCGCAGCGCGGGCCGCTGTCCTTGCCAGTGAACGGCGGCTGGGCTCGCTCGGTCAGCAGATCGGCCAGTCCACCGCGCAGGCGAACGCCGCGCGCGCGCAGTTGGAGGCCGCGCGCCTCAATCTTGATTCGACCACTATCAACGCCAGCATCGCCGGGCGGATTGGCGATTTGACTGTCAGGCCCGGCCAGTTCGTCCAGCCCGGCCAGCGGTTGATGAGCATCGTGCCGACCGATCAGCTTTACGTGACCGCCAATTTCAAAGAAACCCAGCTCGCACTGATGCGGCCCGGGCAGCCGGTGACGCTCAAGGTTGATGCCCTGCCTGACGTGAAAATCGCAGGCCGCGTGGACAGTATCGCTCCGGGCACGGGCGCGGAATTCTCGATCCTGCCGCCGCAGAATGCGACCGGCAACTTCACCAAGATCGTGCAGCGCGTGCCGGTGCGGATCGCGATCGAGGCAGGCCCGGAAGTCAAGCGTCTGCTGGTTGCGGGGATGTCGGTGGTGGCAACAGTCGATACCCGCTCCGCAAAGGATGAACTTGCGGCGGTTCGCGCGCCTGCCGAGAGGTAACGGTCGATGGATGCGGCACTTCTGGGCGAGCCGGCTGCACCACAGGTCGAGCGCGCCGATCTGACCGCCTGGCTGGCGGTGGCGGCGGGATCGCTTGGCGCCTTGCTGGCGACGCTGGATATTTCGATCGTCAATTCCGCGCTGCCGACCATTCAGGGTGAAATTGGCGCGAGCGGCACGGAAGGGACGTGGATTGCCACCTCCTTTCTAGTCGCCGAAATCATCATCATTCCGCTGAGCGCCTGGTTGGAACGCTTGCTTGGGCTGCGCACCCTGCTGATCGTCGCGGTCACGGCCTTCACCGCCTTTTCGGTGCTGTGCGGGATCGCCACTGATCTGACGACGATGATCATCGGCCGCGCCGGGCAGGGTTTCATGGGCGGCGCGCTAATTCCAACCGCCATGACCATTGTGGCCAAGCGCCTGCCGCCATCGCAGCAGCCGATCGGCATGGCGCTGTTCGGGATGACAGTTATTCTCGGGCCGGTGATGGGCCCGCTGGTGGGCGGCTGGCTGACCGAGAACCTGAGCTGGCACTACGCCTTTTTCGTCAATGTGCCGGTGTGTGCGCTTCTGCTCGGCCTGCTGTTCATCGGCCTGCCGCATGAACAGCCCAACTGGGAATATCTGCGAGAGGCGGACTGGGCTGGGATTGTGGGCATGATTCTGGGGCTCGGCGGCCTCACCGTCGTGCTTGAAGAAGGCCACCGCGAAGAATGGTTTGAATCCCCACTCATCATCCAGCTCACGATTGTCACGATCATCGGGTTCCTGCTGCTTGCATATGGCCAGCTTTACGCGAGCAAGCCGGTGCTCAAGCTGCGGCTGATGCTGGGCCGCCAGTTTGCGAGCGTCATCGTGATGGCTCTTGCGCTGGGGATGGTGATGTATGGATCGACCTATGTCATCCCGCAGTTCCTGGCGATCATTTCCGATTACAATGCTTTGCAGACTGGGCAGGTCATTTTCTGGATGGGCGTCCCAGCGTTCTTGATGATGCCTGTGCTGCCTCTAATGATCAGCAAAATCGACATCCGCATCGCGGTGGGGGCTGGAATGCTGATCATGGCGGCAAGCTGCTTTGTCAGCGTCAGCCTGACGGCCGAGTCTGGCGGCGGGGTCTTTACCGAAAGCCAGTTCCTGCGCGGCATCGGCATGATCCTCACCATGATGTTCCTCAATCAGGCAACGGTTGCGTCTGTCGCCAAGGAAGACGCCGGTGATGCCTCGGGCATCTTCAACGCCGCACGCAATCTCGGCGGCTCCTTCGCGCTGGCAGGGCTTGCATCCTTTCAGGATCAGCGCATGTGGCACCATAGTCGCCGCATGGAAGAAGCGGTCAGCGCGAACAACCCACAGGTTCAAGACTACCTCGATGGCATGGGCGCCATGATGGGCAATGCCCAAGCTGCGCTCGAAAGTTTTGCCGGAATGCTCCAGCGCGACGCTTTGGTGATGACCTATAATGATGTGTTTTTCGCCATGGGCGTGATCACGCTGGCGACAGTGCCGCTGGTTCTGTTCCTGAGGCCCTTGCCCAAGAATGCATCGCTTTCCATGCACTGAGACCGCCATGAAAAACCCCCTTCTTCTAACCCTTCCTCTGGTGCTTGTGACCGGCTGCGTAGCCGGGCCGGATTATGCCGGGCCGCCGCAAGCGGCACGCGCACTTCCCGGGCAATTCCAGCGTGCGGGCGATGAGGTCGATACCGCCGCGCCGCGGGCGAGCCAGTGGTGGAAGCTGCTGGGCGATCCGGTGCTCGATCAGCTTGAAGCACGCGCGCTTGGCGGCAATCCGGGCATCGCGGCGGCACGCGAACGTATCGAGCAGGCGCGCGCGAGGGCGCGAGCGGAGCAGGCCAATCGCTTCCCCACGCTGGGGGCCGACGCAACCGTGGCGCAGGGGCGCCTGCCTGATCTCAATCTGCAAGGCCCATCATCCGGCGCGGCAGGCGGTGGCAGTGGCGGTGGCGGAGATGACCGCCTCAGCTTCTACAACCTCGGTGCGATCGCCAACTGGGAGCTTGATTTCGCTGGCGAGCAGGTGCGGCGCAGCGAGGCGGCCAATGCGCAGGCTGCGGCAGCGGTGGCAACGGGCGAGGATGCGCTGGTGCAACTCGCCGCCGAAGTCGCCCGCGCCTATGTCGCCCTGCGCGAAGCCCAGTCCCGGCTGGCGCTGCTCGAAAGCGAGCGCGATCTGCAGCAGCAGACGCTGGAGCTGACCTATGCGCGTTACACCCAGGGCGCACTGGCGCTGTTCCCGGTCGGCAATGCCAATGCCGAGCTCGAACTGCTCAAGGCGCGGATTGCCGAGGCGCGCGCCGATAGTGCGGTGTTTCGCGATACTCTGGCGGTGCTGGTCGGAGAGGCTCCCGGCGCGCTCGATGATATGCTCGTTCAGGGCGGCCCTATCCCGCTGCCGCCGGAGCGGGTCGAGGTGGGCGATCCGGCTGCGCTGATCGCGCGCCGCCCCGATATCCGCGCCGCCGAGCGCAATCTTGCCGCCGCCACCGCTCGCATCGGAGTGGCCGAAGCCCGGCGCTTCCCCAAGATTTCCTTCCTCGGCGTTCTGGGTCTTGGCGGTTCGGAACCGGGCGATGTTCTCGACCCCGACAATCTTGCCGCGCTGGCGGTGCCGCGCTTGCAATGGAACCTGCTCGACTTCGGGCGCACCGCTGCCGCCATCGACGAAGCCAGAGGCACCCGCGACGAGGCCGAGGCGCGCTACCGCGAGATCGTGCTCGGAGCCTTGCAGGATGCCGAGCAAGCGCTGGCCCGTTTCGGCCAGAACCGCGCCTATGTGGCAGCGCTCGCGCAGATCAAGCGTCAGGCCGATACCGCTGCCGATCTCAATATCCAGCGCCATGGCGCAGGAGTAATCTCGCGCACCGAACTCAACGCCTCACTGAGGCAGCGCGATCAGTCTCAGGCTGACCTCAACAGGGCGCTAGCAGGGCTGACCACCAGCTGGATTGCGGTGCAAAAGTCGCTTGGCCTTGGCTGGGAAGAGCTGCCGCCGCCTGGATGAAAGGGCTGTGCAGCCCAGAGCTGCCCGGCGGGCCTATGCTGCAATGTCCCCGCGGTGGGTGCGCATCAGGAAATCGAGGATCGCATCGCCAAAGGCATCGTTTTGATCGCCCACCACCATGTGCGTTGCATCGGCAATATCGCTGTAGGCAGCGTTCGGCACCAGCGCGCGGAAATGCGCTGCCGCTTCGGGCGAGACGAGATCGCTCGATCCGCCGCGGATGAGATGAACCGGAAGCGCCAGCCGCGCGGCTGCTTCGCCCAGTTCGCTGTGCCCGAAATCGCTGTCATCGCCGCCTTCGGCATGGCGCCGCATGACACCATCGATAAAGGCCGGGTCCCAGTGCCAGTAATAGCGCCCGTCGTCCCGCCGGCGCAGATAATGGGCAAGCCCGGAGGATGCCTTGCGGCTCGGGCGATGGGGCAGGTATTCTGCGATCACCCGCGCTGCATCGTCGGGCGAGGCAAAGCCTTCGCGGGCATGAGCGGCCATGAAGCCGACCACACGCGCAACCCCGCCAGCCTCCATTTTCGGCGTGATGTCCACCAGAGTGAGCGAGGCAAAGCTGCCGGGTGCGACGCGGCCTTCGGCCATGATTCCTGCAAGGCCCCCTAGCGAGGCGCCGATCAGGGCGGGGGCTTGATCAAGCGCTCCGGCAATGGCCACGAGATCCTGCGCGAAATCCAGAATGTCATAGGCCCCGTCCGCCGCCCAGGCGCTTTCCCCATGCCCGCGCAGGTCGAGCGCGATGGTGCGAAACCCGGTCGCCGCCAGCATTGCAGTAACCCGCTTCCACGCCCGCTTGGTCTGCCCGCCGCCGTGCGCCAGCAAAACCGGCATACCGCTCTCGGGCCCCTCGGTCAGCGCGGCAATGAGATGGCCGCAATGGCCGGACAGGATCATGGATGAGTTCGACATACCGCCAGCATAAGACAAGATTTCGTATGGTAAAGACCTTTACTATATCACAAGGCAGGAGATGGTAGATCGCATTGCCCATAAGCGTCCACCTGAGGCCTGACTTTAGCTTTCCGTTGAGATTTGACCCGTGTCTTGACCCGTCCCTTGCTGCGAGCAGCGAGGGAGACAGGAGTGATCGAGATGGCGCCACTAAGTGTAATCCGTCGTTGGCATCTGCGAGATCGGATGCAGATCCGGGAGATCGCGCGGCGCACTGGCTTGTCGCGGAACACGATC
>Ga0075157_10001617_pt1 | contig 13930 bp, 14 predicted proteins | sample JI81BgreenDNA_FD_70967 | JGI IMG/M metagenome (GOLD analysis project Ga0075157, IMG submission 70967) | Wastewater effluent complex algal communities from Wisconsin, to seasonally profile nutrient transformation and Carbon sequestration -... | ecosystem: Engineered > WWTP > Effluent > Algae...
TCGCCCATAACGCGCCCTTCGACATGGAATTCCTGCGCCGTCAGGAAGCCGCCATCGGCAAGACCTTCGACCATCCGATCCTGGACACGGTGCTGCTGTCCGCCGTGGTCTATGGCCAGCTTGAGCAGCACTCGCTCGACGCCCTGACCGCGCGGCTGGGCATCACCATCCCCGCCGAGGCCCGCCACACCGCCATCGGCGATACGGTGGCCACGGCGGATGCGTTCCTGAAACTGGTGCCGATGCTGAAGGCGCGGGGGCTGGAAACCTTCGGGCAGGTGCTGGCGGAAGTGCGCAAGCATGGTCGGTTGCTGAAGGATATCAACGCGGGGTGAAAATCGCCGCCGCCGTTTGAACCGCTCGACGCCATCGCGCGACTCAGGGTAGAATGCGCCACGCTCGCTTTCCTTTTCATGAGGTCCCCCGATGCGCCTGTCCCCCGCCCCCCTCGCCGCCGCCGTCGCGACCGCCCTTGCCGCCCCCGTCGCCGCGCAGGCGCAGGGCCTGTCGTTCAGCGGCGTCGTTTCGGCCGATCATGTCCATTCCGGCGGCGCAGGGCGCAGCCTGGGCTATGTGGATCTGACCTTGGGCGCCAACCCTGGCGCCGATGGGGGTTTCGGGTTCGAGGCCGGGGTCTGGGGCTTTGCCGGCAGCCCCGGCATCGCGGGCCAATCGATGGGCTTTGCCGCCGTCACCTACGGGCTGGGCGGCGGGCGCCTGCATGTCGGCGCCCCACGCCCCGGCGCCCATGGCTTCAACACCAATCCCGTCACCACCGGCGCGGTGGCCGCGCTGGCCGAGACCGGGATTGCCAGCGGCCATGTGCCCTTCTCGACGGTCATTTCCGCGACCAACCGGGCCCCGATCATCGGCCTTCGCTATGACCGCGAGTCCGGTCCCCTCCGCTATGCCGTCAGTCTGGGGCGGATGATCGACACCCCGGCGGTGAATGTGGTCAGCGTCGGGATGGCCCATCAGGGCGCGAACGCCCGGGTTTTCGGGACGCTGGAGCACTTCTGGAACGCGGGCGGCGATGTCACCGTGGCCACGGTTGGCGGCAGCGTCCGGGTCAGCGACCGGGTCGAGGTGGGCGGCAGCCTGATGCACAACACCACGGGCGCGGGCACGACCTTTGTCTCGGCCTTCGCCACGGCGCAGGTGACTGACCGCCTGTCGGTGACCGCCTCGGCGCTGGGCCGCAGCGGCACAAGGATCGTCGCGCTGAACGCGGGCTATGAGGTATGGAACGGTGTCGTGCTGAACGCCGGGGTGGGGCATACCAGCGGGGTCGGCTCGCTCTGGACGGTCGGCCTGTCGCGCCGGTTCTGACCGCCCGCGCAGGGCCTTTCCCGGCGCGGTTCCGGCGTGCTACCACACGGAAAATCCATGCCGGGGAGGGTCGGATGGGATGTCGCGGGTGCGGGGTGCTGCTGGCGGCGGCGCTTGTGGCAGGACCGGCGCTGGCGCAAACGCCGGGGCAGGGGGACTCGCCCTTCACGATGGCCGGGCGGGTGGTGCTGGACACCGTGCACTTTCCGCTCCTGCCGTATCGGACCCATGGCCTCATCGACCTGAACCTGCGCGTGGCCCCGGGTGCGGGGGGCCTGCCCGATGGGGTGGGGCTGGACTTCGGCCTTTATCACTACCGCGACAATGCGATCCCCTATTCCGGCACCGCCGCCTTCGCCGCGCTGAGCTTTGACCTTGGCCCCGGGCGCCTCGCGGTGGGCGCGCCGCGCATCGCCGCCGACGGACTGCGCCGCGCGCCGCTGCCGGGCGGCATGGAGGCGGGCCTGCACACGGTTCACATCACGGTGGGCGGCCTGCCGATGGCGACGCTGATCCAGTCGGGCGACGGCGCGCCCTTCTGGGGGCTGCGCTATGACACCGCGTCGGGCCCCTTCGACTGGTCGGTCAGCGCCACACGCTCGTCCGGGCCCTCGGCCAGCCCCAACCTGGCGGTCGGGCTGTCGGGCGCGCTGGGGCCGGTGCGGGTCTATGCCTCGGGCGAGGCGTTCCGGGACGGCGCGGGCTGGGGATCGACGATGGTTCTGGGCGGGCAACTTCCCCTGGGCCCCGAGGGGCAGGCGGGCTCGATGACGCTGGGCGCCGAATACGCCCGGATCGGGTCCGGCGGCTTCGCGTTCCAGTCGATCATCGGCTATGGCACCTTCACCCTGTCCCAGCGCCTGTCGGTCACCGCTTCGGTCCTGCGCATCGCGGGGCCGGTCTTTGCCTCGGACACGCTGGCCGGGGTGGCGGTGGACTATGACCTGTGGAACGGCGTGACGCTGAACACAGGTGCCGTGCGCACCGCGTCTTCGCCTTTCACCCTTTATACCGTCGGCCTGTCGCGGACCTTCTGACCGCTTATTCCGCGACCGCCGGCAGCGGCGCCTTGTGGGCCTTCTGGCGGTCCATGAAGTCGAACACCAGCGGGCGGATGTTGTTGCGCCAGCTCGACCCGGCGAAGATGCCGTAATGCCCGGCGTCGGGTTCCAGATGCGAGGCCTTCTGGTCGTCGCGCAGCCCCTTGAGCAGGTCCAGTGCCGCAAGGCACTGGCCCGGCGCCGAAATGTCGTCCTTCGCGCCTTCGACGACCATCACCGACACATCGGTGATCGCGCCGATATCCACCGCCTCGCCGTCCACCTCGAACACGTTGCGCGCAATCTCGCGGTTCTTGAAGATGCGCTCGACGGTGGACAGGTAGAACTCGGCCGTCATGTCCATGACCGCCAGATATTCGTCATAGAAGCGGTTGTGCTGGTCGCGCTCGCTGTCGCGGCCCTGCGCGGCGGCGGTGATCTTGTCGGCAAAGGCCTGGGCGTGGCGTTCCAGGTTCATGCTGATGAACCCGGCCAGTTGCAGCAGGCCCGGATAGACCAGCCGCCCCACGCCCTCGTACTTGAAGCCGACGCGCTGGATGGCAAGGTGTTCAAGCTGCCCCATCGTCACCCGGCGGCCGAAATCGGTCACCTCGGTGGCGGCGGCATCGGGATCGACCGGCCCGCCGATCAGGGTCAGCGTCAGGGGCTGGGCGGCGGGGTCTTCCTTGGCCAGTTTCGCCGTGGCGGCCAGCGCCAGCGGAACGGGCTGGCAGACGGCGATCACATGGGTATCCGGGCCCAGGTGGCGCATGTAGTCCACCAGATAGCGGGTGTAATCCTCGATGTCGAACTTGCCTTCGGAGACCGGAATGTTGCGGGCGTTGTGCCAGTCGGTGATCCAGACCTCGGCATCGGGCAGAAGGCTGGCCACCGTTGAGCGCAGCAGCGTCGAATAATGCCCCGACATCGGCGCGCACAGCAGGATGCGGCGGGGTTTTTCCGCACGCCCATGCACCTTGAAGCGGATCAGGTCGCCAAAGGCGCCCGGCACCTCGACCTGCGTTTCCACCAGATGGTCGCGGCCATCGGCGCCCACGACGGTGCGGATGCCCCAGGCCGGCTTGATCACCATGCGGGCAAAGCTGCGTTCCGTCACGCGGCCCCAGGCCGACATCACCTTGAACATCGGATGCGGCACCAGCCCCCAGACCGGATACGAGGCAAAGGCCCGCGCCGAGGCGCCCATCCATTCGTTGGTGTTGCGCATCGTCTCCATCAGGTCATAGGTAAGCATCTGCTTCATCGGAAACTCCACGCCGTGCCGTTGACTGCCCGCAATCCGTGCTTCCCCCCTTGGGACTGCCCGGTTATGCTGCACTGCGGAGTGTAGAGGGGGGCGCGCATCATGGCAACTTCTGAATATGACGATTCGGCGAAAGTCGAAGCCTTTTCCGCCAACCTCGCCCGGATCGAGGAGCTGACTCAGCGCCTGATTGCTGCGTTCGCGAAAAAGACGCCGCAGCGCAGCGATCTTCAGGCGCCGGATCCCGCGCTGTATCTGAAGGCCGCCAACGCCTACTGGGCCGAGATGGTGCGCAACCCGTCGAAGATCGTCGAACAGCAGGTCGAATACTGGGGCAAGACGCTGAAGCACTTCGTCGAGGCGCAGGAGGTTCTGGCCAAGGGCCAACTCGCCCCGCCCGAGGACCACACCCCCGACGACAAGCGCTTTTCCAACCCGCTGTGGAAGACGCATCCCTATTTCAACTACATCAAGCAGCAGTATCTGATGTCCTCGGCCGCCATCGAGCAGGCGATCGCCGATCTGGATACGCTCGATGCCCGCGAACGCCGCCGGCTGGAATACTTCGGCCGCCAGATCATCGACATGATGGCGCCGACGAACTTTCTGGGCACCAACCCGGATGCGCTGATGAAGGCCGTCGAAACCGAAGGCGAATCGCTGGTCAAGGGGCTGGAGAACCTGGTCCGCGACATCGAGGCCAACAACGGCGAATTGCTGGTCACCCTGTCCGACAAGGAGGCCTTCAAGGTGGGCGGCAACATCGGCACGACCGAGGGCGCCGTCGTCTTCCGCAACCGCCTGTTCGAACTGATCCAGTACAAACCCACGACCGCGCAGGTGCATGAAACACCCCTGCTGATCTTCCCGCCGTGGATCAACAAGTTCTACATCCTGGACCTGAAACCCCAGAACAGCCTGATCAAGTGGATCGTCGATCAGGGCTATACCCTGTTCGTCGTCTCGTGGGTCAACCCGGATGCCAGCTATGCCGATGTCGGCATGGATACCTATGTGCAGGAGGGGTATCTGGAGGCCATCGCCAAGGTCAAGGAACTGTGCAAGGTCAAGGCGATCAACGTCATCGGCTATTGCATCGCGGGCACCACCCTGTCCCTGACCCTGGCGCTTCTGGACAAGCGCAAGGACAAGTCGGTCAAATCCGCAACCTTCTTCACCACGCTCACCGATTTTTCCGATCAGGGCGAGGTGGGGGTGTTCCTCGATGAGGATTTCGTCGGCGGGATCGAGGCCGAGGCCCGCGCCAAGGGCTACCTTCATTCCTACTACATGACCAAGACCTTCAGCTATCTGCGCTCGAACGACCTGATCTATGGCCCGGCGATCCGCAGCTACATGCTGGGCGAGGCGCCTCCGGCCTTTGACCTTCTGTTCTGGAACGGCGACGGAACCAACCTTCCCGGGCGCATGGTGGTGGAATACCTGCGCGGCCTGTGCCAGCGGGATGAACTGTGCGGGGACGGGTTCGAGCTGTTCGGCGAAAAGCTGCACATCTCGGGCGTGAAGGTGCCGCTCTGCGCCATCGCCTGCGAGACCGATCACATCGCCGCCTGGCGGTCCAGCTTCCGGGGCGTCAGCAAGATGGGGTCCACCAACAAGACCTTCATCCTGTCGGAGTCGGGCCATATCGCCGGCATCGTCAACCCGCCGTCCAAGAAGAAATACGGCCATTACACCTCGGACGCGCCGGTGGCCGGCGATCCTGAGGCCTGGCTGGCCGAGGCCGATTACAACGAAGGGTCGTGGTGGCCGCGCTGGGAAGCCTGGTTGCGCAGCCGCTCGGGCAGCCTGATTCCCGCCCGCCAACTGCCTGAGTCGGTGCTGGCGCCGGCGCCGGGAACCTATGTTCTCGCTAACCCCGCTGGTTGATCAAGGGCTTATGAAAATCGTGCTGCAATGCAGAAAGAAGGCTTGATTTTCTGCGCTGCAGCATGCATATTCCTCTCATCGAAGCAACCCCGGATGGACCGGGCGCTGACAGGAGAATGACCATGGCCACCACCGATTTCACCAAAGTCATGCAGGACATGATGGGCGCCTTCCCGATGGACACGAAGGCGATGCAGGACGCGTTCAAGACCCAGGCCGCCCTGGGCGAAAAGATGAGCAAGGTCGTGCTGGAAGCCGCCGAGAAGTCGGCCGAAGTGTCGAACAAGTGGACGAAGTCGGCGCTGGCCAAGGTTGGTGAAGTCTCGACCGCCAAGGAACAGCCCGCCGACTACGCCAAGGCGATGACCGACTTCGCTTCGGCCACCGCGGAAATCGCGTCCGAGCACATGGCCGCCTTCGCCGAGATCGCCAAGCGCGTCCAGATGGACACCGTCGAACTGATGCTGGCCGCCGGCAAGGACATGTCCGCCGAAGCCACCGCCGCCGTGCAGAAGGCCACCGCCGACGTGACCGCCGCCGCCAAGAAGGCGACCGAGGAAGTCCAGGCTGTCGCCAAGAAAGCCGCCGCCGCGGCGAAGTGATCGGGCCTCGCCCCGTCCTCCCTCGGGGTGACTGACCCAAAGGCGGATCGCATAGCGGTCCGCCTTTTTCGCATTTTCCCGAAGTTCAGTGCGCTTTGGGCCGATTCTGGCGGTTTTTGCGCTCGCGCAGCGAAGAATCCTGTTTTCCGCGCCGCAGGAGGCGTCTAGTCTCGCTGCAACGCAAAAAAAGCCGGGGAGCAAAGAATGTCCGAGTCCGACAAGCCGCTTCTGATCAAGCGCTATGCCTCGCGCCGTCTCTACAACACCGAAAGCAGCGATTACGTCACGCTGGAAGACATCGCGGGTTTCATCCGGTCCGGGCGCGAGGTGCAGATTGTCGATCTGAAATCGGGCGACGATCTGACGCGGCAGTATCTTCTGCAGATCATCGCCGACCACGAAAGCCGCGGTGAAAACGTCCTGCCGCTGGACGTGCTGACCGATCTTGTGCGCAGCTATACCGCGCAGGCGCAATCGGTGGTGCCGCAGTTTCTGGAAATGTCGTTCAACATGCTGCGCGAAGGGCCCGGCAAGCTGGCCGAGCAGATGAGCACGATCAACCCCCTGATGGCGCAGATGGCCAAGATGCCGGGGTTCGAGGCCATGCAGCGCCAGCAGCAGGCCTTCATGGAAACCATGATGGCCGGCTGGAAGGCCGTGCCCGGCATGACCCCGCCCGAAGCCGCCCCCGAGGAAGACGAGGATCTGGCCGCCATCCGCAAGCAACTGGCCGCTCTGGAGGCCAAGCTGTCCAAGATGGGGCGCTGAGGCCGCGACGGCCACGAACCGGCGCCTTCCGCGTCGCAAGGGGCTGGACAGCGGATGTTCCTGCTTTATTCTTGCGCCCATGCGCGATGATGCCCTTCTCCCTGGTCAACGGCTGCAACGCGGCGTCTGCCGCCTGCTGCGCAGCCACGATTACGCCACCCTCGATGAAGTGACGCCTGAACCCGGCCTGCGTGTCGATGTGATGGCGCTGGGCCCGACGGGGGAAATCTGGGTCGTCGAATGCAAGTCCAGCCGCGCCGATTTCACCTCGGACCGCAAGTGGCAGGGCTATCTGCCCTGGTGCGACCGCTACTTCTGGGCCGTTCCCGCGGGCTTTCCAGCCGAGATCCTGCCCGAAGGCGCGGGGCTGATCGTCGCGGATGATTTCTTTGGCGAGATCGTCTCGATGGCGCCGGCAACACCGCTGGCCCCGGCGCGGCGCAAGGCGCTGACGCTGCGCTTTGCGCGCATGGCCGCGCTGCGGCATCAGGCGATGCGCGACCGCGCCCCCTGAACGGCAAACGCCCCGCCGGTCAGGGCGGGGCGCTGCGCAACCTGGTGTCGCCGTTACTGCGAGACGCTCTGAAGATAGGCCCACATGTCGGCCGCGCCTTCGGTCAGGCGGAAGTTCATCCCCGAGCGCCCGCTGCCGCCATGCGCGGCGATGAAGGCGGTGGGATCGGCCATGTATTCGGTGAACAGCGCCTCGTTCCAGGTCAGCCCGCTGGCGGCCAGCGCCTGCATCCCCTCGCTGTAGCGGAAGCCATCGACGCCGCCCACAACCCGCCCCGGCAGGCCATACAGGTTCGGCCCGGTGCGGCCGCCGCGCTGGATGGTGTCGCCCGCGTCCGACACGATGGAATGGCAGCTGCGGCAGTCGCGCCAGTTTTCCTCGCCCGCGGCAGCGTCGCCGGCCAGGGCGACGGGGGTCGAAACCGCCAGCATCAGGGCTGCCAAGGCAGAGAGGGTCAGGGTGTTGCGCATCAGGCACCTCGGTCGATGGATGGCCGGCCTTGACCCGCCATGTTTCTGCACCTGCATATAATGAAACGCCCCTCTCTGGTCCAGAGAGTGCAACGAAAAGTCACGCGACAGTGTCCCGCCACCGCCCTTGCGCGCGGGAATCCGCCGTCTCAGGGTTTCAGCCGATACCCGATCCGCAGCCAGTGCCAGGCCAGCAGGCACAGCCCCGCCGTGGTGGCCAGCGTCACGGCCAGGCCCAGCCAGGGGTCGCTGTCGGACTGGCCCAGCCAGCCCCAGCGCGCGCCGTCGATCAGGTAGAACACCGGGTTCAGGTGGCTGGCCGTCGCCAGCGCCGGCGGCAGCACGCTGATCGAATAGAAGGTCCCCGACAGGAAGGACAGCGGCGTCACCACGAAGTTGGTGATCGCCGCGATCTGGTCGAACTTGTTGGCGAGGATCCCCGCCACGATCCCCAGCGCCGCCATCATGGCCGAGCCGATCACCGAAATCGCCAGCAGCCACAGCGGATGCGCCGGCCACAGCCCCAGCGCCAGCCCCACCGCCAGCGCGATCACCCCGGCCACCATCAGCCCGCGTGCGATCCCGCCGGCCAGATAGCCGGCCACCAGCTCCCAGGGGGCCAGCGGCGGCATCAGCGTGTCCACGATGTTGCCCATCACCTTGGCGCCCACGATGGACGACGAGGTATTGGCAAAGGCGTTCTGCACCACCGACATCATCAGGATGCCCGGCGCCAGGAAGGCCACCAGCGAGACCCCGTCCACCGGGCCGCGCCCCGCGCCGATGGCCAGCGCGAAGACCCCGAGGAACAGCCCCGCCGTGACCAGCGGTGCGGCCAGTGTCTGCTGCCAGACCGCCATGAAGCGCCGCACCTCGCGCCGGGCCAGCATGGCAAGGCCGATGGCATTGACCCGGCCGAAGCGGCGCAGACCCATCGGCAGCAGGGGACGGGCGGTTTCGGGGGGAAGGGGGGTGCTCATCGGGAACCTCGGTCTGCACGCGCGCCATTGCCTCGGCGGCACGCTGCTTGTATCCCGCGCTGTCCCCGGTAGAATAGGGGCAATCGACGGCCGGGTTGCTCCGCGCCGTCCCAAGCGGGAGCGTGGCGGATGTCCTGGACCGACGAGCGGGTGGAATTGCTCAAGAAGATGTGGACCGAGGGCAAGTCGGCCTCGCAGATCGCCAAGGAACTGGGCTCGGTCACGCGCAATGCGGTGATCGGCAAGGTGCACCGTCTGGGCCTCTCGAGCCGTGGCCCCGAGGCCGGGGCCGAAGCCGCCGCGCCCGAGGCCGAAGCCATCGCCACGCCCGACGCGCCCGAACCCGCGCCGCAACCCGCCGCGGTGGCGCCGGCCCCCACCGCCGCGCCCGAACCCGAGCCCGAGACGGCCTTCGAATCCCCGACAGAGGCCGCCGAGCCCGAGCCCGAGCCCGAGGACGACGAGGAACCCGCACCCGTGGCGCGCCCGGGCGCCGTGGTCCTGCCGATCCCGGGCCGCCGGCCTGTGGGCATCGCGGGCGCCCCGCTGCCGCCGCAACCCTCGGCCAACGAAATCTCGCCCGAGGCGCTGGCCAATGTGCGCGAGGTGGAAAAGACCGCACGCAAGCTGAGTCTGATGGAACTGACCGAGCGCACCTGCAAATGGCCCATCGGCGACCCGGCGACGCCGGATTTCTGGTTCTGCGGCCTGCCGACGGTGGCGGGCAAGCCCTATTGCGAAGCGCATGTGTCGGTGGCGTTCCAGCCGATGCAGGCGCGCCGCGACCGGCGGCGCTGAGGGGGAGGGGCGCGGCCTCGGGCCCCCCCCAGGGGGGGCCGCTCGCCCGCGCCCCGGGGGCCAGCCCCCGCGCCCCCGCCGAAGGGGGTTTTCCACCCCCTTCGGAAACCCCCGAGGATATTTCTGGAGCAAAGACGGGTCAGTCGCTCAGGGCACGCCTGAGCCGGCGAATCAGCGCGGCGCGGGGCCTGTCGCCGGGGGCGGCGCGCAGGGCGCTGTCGATGTCGAGCATCAGTTCCGAGACGTCGTTGTGCCAGTCGCGCCGGGCGACCTGATCGGGGGCAAGGCGCGGCTGGGTCTGGCGCTGCGCGCCTTCGAGCGTGACGGGGCCCTGCGGGGTCAGGGCAAAGCCCTGGTCGAGCGCCGGGCAGAGCACCGGCACGGGCGCAAGCCGCGTGCGGGCGGCCTGGGCGAGGGCGTCCATCGCCGGTTCCTCGCCATGGGTGAGGAACAGCGCCGATGCCAACGGCCCGCGCGCCGCGATCCAGTCGAGCAGTTCGGGCCCGTCGGCATGGCCGGAATAGAGGTCGATCTGCCGCACCCTTGCGCGCACGGCGAAGGTTTCGCCCTGGATCCGCACGCTGGCCGCGCCATCGGCCAGAAGCCGCCCCAGCGTGCCGGTGGCCTGGAAGCCCACGAACAGCAGCGTTGCCGCCTCGGACCAGATCCAGCGTTTCAGGCGGTGGCGGATGCGCCCGGCCTCGCACATGCCCGACGCCGCAAGCACGATGTGGAAGCCGTCGATCTGGTCCAGCGCCTTGGAATCGTTGATCGTTTCGGTAAAGCGCACCAGCCCTGACGACAGGCCCCGGGTCAGCGACTGGTCGCTTTCCAGTGTGCGGCGGTGGCGGCGGAAGACCTCGGTCGCGCGCTTGGCCAGGGGGCTGTCGATGTGGATCGGGATTTCGGGCAGGGCGCCTTCGGCCATCAGCAGGGTCAGGTCGGCGATCAGTTCCTGCGCGCGTTCGACGGCGAAGGTGGGGATCAGCAGCACGCCATCCGGGCGCAGGGCGGCCCTCACCTCGTCGCGCAGCAGGAGGCGGCGGGCCTCGTCCGAGGTGGCGGCGCGGTCGGTGCCGCCGTAAGTGCTTTCGCAGATCAGGGTGTCGACGACCGAGGGCCCCTCGGGCGCCGGGTGCAGCAGTTTGGCGGCGGGGCCGAGATCGCCTGAGAACAGCAGCCGCTGCCCCGGCAGTTCCACCTCGATCGAGGACGAGCCCAGCATGTGCCCGGCGTTCCAGAAGCGCACGCGCACGCCGGGCAGGACGCTGACCCAGTCGCCGTAGTCATGCCCCTGCATCAGAGCCATCGTGTTCTGCACATCCGCGCCGTCGTAGATCGGGGTCACCGTCTCCTCGTGCCAGCGGGCGCGGCGGCGGTTCAGCTGGTCGACCTCGAGCGCCTGGATATGCGCCGAATCGGGCAGCATGACGCCGCACAGGTCCACGGTGGGGCGGGTGGCGTGGATCGCCCCACGGAACCCGTCGCGCACCAGTTTCGGCAGCAGGCCGGAATGGTCGATGTGGGCATGCGTCAGCAGGACCGCGTCAATCTGGCCGGGATCGAAGGGAAAGGGGCGGTAGTTCAGGGCCTTCTCGGTTTTCGAACCCTGCACCATCCCGCAATCGATCAGCAGCGTGCCCTGCGCGGTCTGCAGGCGAAAGCACGAGCCGGTGACAGCCCGGGCGGCGCCATGAAAGCTGAGGATGGGGTGTCGTTCGCTCATGTCGGGGCAAGGCTAGACCTCTCGGGTGTCAGAGGCCAGCCCTTTCCGCCGGGACCGGCCAGCCCCGCCAGAAAGCCGCGAAGCGCGTGGGCGGTTTCATCGGGTGCCTCGATGGGGGCGATGTGGCGGCCGGGCACCCGGGCGAAGCGGGCCCGCGGGGCGCGGGCGGCGGCGGCGCGCAGGGTTTCGGCGGGATACAGGGGATCCTCGGCCCCCGCCAGGATCAGCGCGGGCGGGCGCAGATGCGGCAGGTCCTCGGCCAGAGGGCGGCCGTTCAGGAACACGCTGGCCACCGCAGCGCCCAGGGCCCGCCGGTCGGCGCCGCGCAGCATGGCGTGAAAGCGGGCGGCGTATTCCGGTTCCGCGGCCAGCCGCGCGGGCGTGAAGAAGCTGCGCGCGACCCCGTTGCGGAAGGGCGCGGCACCCGGCGCCAGCCCGGCCCCCGCCACGATGGCGCGGGCGCGCAGGCCGGGGCGCTGGCCATCCAGATGCATCGGGGTGTTCATCATCACCACGCCGTCGATCCGGTCTGGCGCTGCGAGCGCGGCGTGGGCAGCGGCGATGCCGCCCCAGGACACGCCGCCCGCAACCGCGCGGGGCAGCGACAGCGCATCCATCACCGCCAGCATCGCCGCACCGCAATCCGCCATCGTGAAGCGCTTGCCGGTGCCCGGGCTGGCGCCGTGCCCCGGCCCGTCGATCAGCACCAGCCGGGCGGCGCCGGCAAGCCGGGGGATCAGCGGCGCGAAGATCGCGCTGTCGGTGAAGACCGAGGGCCACAGAAGCAGCGGGAAAGGCCCTTCTCCGGTGAGGGTGACCGAGAGGGGGCCGAGGGGGGTGGGGATCAGGGGCATGCGAGTCTCCGGTAAAGTAATCAATGTTTACATTCGTGCCATGGCTTGCGCGGAATGTAAACACTGATTACAACCACCCCATGACCCAGCCCAAACCCCCCGACCGCCACCACCACGGCGCCCTGCGTCAGGCGGTGATCGACCACGCCCTGCGCGCCGCGCAGGAGGGGGCGCTGGATGGCCTGTCATTGCGCGAGGTGGCGCGCGATCTGGGCGTGTCGCCCGGCGCGGTCTATCGCCACTTCCCCGACCGCGAGGCGGTGCTGCGGGCGGTGGCGGCGGCGGGGTTCCAGCGGCTGGCCGAATCTTTCGACTCCGCCGCGCCGATGGACGAGGTGGTGAGCGACCCCGCCCGCGCCATCGCGCGGTTCGAGGCGCTGGGCGCGGCCTATGCGGGCTTCGCGCGCGATCACTACGGGCTGTGGCGGCTGATGTTCGGGCCGTCGGGGCAGGCGGTGATGCCGCCGGGCGGGCGGTCGGCCTTCGACTGGCTGGTGCGGGTGCTGGAGGATCTGGCCGCGCTGGGGGTGATCGCCCGCGCGGATGTGCCGGCGCGGATGCTGGCCTGGGCGGCGATCCACGGGTTGTCGGATTTGCGCGCCCGCGCCGACCTGCCGCCCGAAGCGCTGCGGGCCGAGGCGGCGCAGATCGCCCGGGGGGTTCTGCGCGCGCTGGCCTGATGGGTGGGGTTCAACCCCACCCTGCGGGATCAATCCCGCCCGCGCAGCGGCTGGACGTATTGCAGCGCCATGTCCCAGGGGAAGAAGATCCAGGTATCCTGGCTGACCTCGGTCACATAGGTATCCACCTGCGGCTTGCCGTGGGGTTTGGCATAGACCGTGGCGAAATGCGCCTTCGGATACAGGCGCCGCACCAGTTCCAGCGTCTTGCCGCTGTCCACGAGGTCATCGACGACCAGAATCCCCTCGCCGTCGCCCATCAGCGCCTCTTGCGGGCTTTTGGTCACCCGGGCCTCGGAGCGCTGATCCGCCGCCCCCCCGCCCGAGTGATACGACTTGACCGAGATCGTATCGACCACCCGGATGTCCAGTTCCCGGCTGACGATCATCGCCGGCACCAGCCCGCCCCGGGTGATGGCGACGATGGCGCGCCAGCCGCCTTCGGCCTCGGGGCCGCGTCCCTGCAGGCGCCAGGCCAGGGCGCGCGAATCCCGGTGGATCTGGTCCCAGCTGACGTGAAAGCCCTTCTCGTGGGGCAGGCGGTCGTTCATGGCGTCAATCCCTCAGGTGGCGGCGATCTTGACCCCCAGCAGCGCCAGCAATCCGCCAAAGCTGCGGTCGATCACAGTTTTCAGGCTGATATACCCCGCCCGGGTGCGGTCAAGCGAGAAGATGCGCGCCACAACGGTGTTCCACAGCGTTTCGTTCAGGAACACGACCGCCAGCAGCGCCGCCAGCACCCAGACCGGCGTTTCGGGCGGCACGGTGCCCAGGAAGATGGCCGAGAACATCACGGCGGGCTTCGGGTTGGCCAGTTGCGTGAACAGGCCCAGCCGGAACGCCGACAGGGCCGAGCGGGGCAGGGGGCGGGTGTCGGCGGTCTCCAGCGGGTCGGCGGCGTGGCGCCAGAGCTTCCACGCCATCCAGCACAGATAGGCCCCGCCGCCCAGTTTCAGCGCCCACAGGAGGGCGGGCGCATAGGCGAACACCACGCCCAGCCCGAACAGCGCGGCCG
>Ga0075157_10001618_pt1 | contig 13924 bp, 11 predicted proteins | sample JI81BgreenDNA_FD_70967 | JGI IMG/M metagenome (GOLD analysis project Ga0075157, IMG submission 70967) | Wastewater effluent complex algal communities from Wisconsin, to seasonally profile nutrient transformation and Carbon sequestration -... | ecosystem: Engineered > WWTP > Effluent > Algae...
AGCAGCGCCGCCAGCTGATACTTCAGATTTCCGTCGATCAATTCCGCTATATCTTCTCGCGCCAGCAGGCGGCTAAGCGCTTGTTCGGCGCCATTGGGGAAGTATCGGCGGCATTCAGGGCGTGTGTCGCATTCGCGCAGCACCTCGCGCCCGACGCGATCGGTCACCGCTGATCTGTGGCTGAGGTCCAACTTCGTATCGGCTTCGAGCGGAACGAGAGAATCGAGGATCACACCGTCAATATCTTTTCGAGCGCCAAAGGATAGCAGCCGCAATACGAGCTGTGTTCCATATGATACGCCGTAAAGGTACCTTCGCTCACCGCGCCCAAGGCGGGACAAAAGCTCATCGAGATCCCGCGCCGCGTTCGAGATCGTGAAGGACATTGTCCGGCCGGGGTTTCGGTTCAGCGAGCCAAAGCATGTGTCCCATTCGTCGCCAGCCAGCGCACTGCCCGCTGCGCTGCGTGATGCCTCCTCAACCGGACAAAGCCTTGAGGAAAACCCGGTTCCGCGATGATCTGGAACGAGCAGGTCGAACCCGGGCGCTGCTGCCCGCAATGTATCGATGAAGGGGTAGAACGATGCGCCAGATTCACCCGGCCCGCCTGCAATCAACCACAATTGGCCTTCCGCGACGCCTTCAGCTGGAAACTTCCTGACAAAGAGATCAACTGTTCCCGCGTCCGGTGCAGCATTATCGAGCGGCACTGCGATGTACGTGCATTCTGTCGCCATTAGCGATGCGTGCGACACCCCGTCCTCGCAAGGCGAAAATACACTAGGCACAACTTCATCGTGCGCATTGGCTGACGTCGCCAGTGCGCATGTGGCGAGGAAAAATGTGAAAAGGCGAAGCATAGAAGGCATCATTTTCTCAAGCTTATTCAGTGTCATTTGAACGATTGGCTTGGTTTGTCGGCTGCAGCGCGGGCCTTAGCCCAATGATCAGCCCGATTTCGATCCAGTTCCGCAACATCCCACCCGCTGCTGCCGGGACCTGCGATGCTTCGACATTGTTCGACAGGATGGTGCACACGTCGCCGAAGCTGCCTCCTGTCAGAATTTCCGTCAGTGCCAGTCCTTCCGCTAACGGGACGAGCCCGAACACGGGCATCTCACCTTCACGCCACAAGAGCACCCACTTCGGTTCTGCGAGCCTAGCGACCTCCACCTCATTTAGTGGGTCGGCCAGCGTAGCCCACAGCTTGACCAGATCAAACGACACTGCTCGCAAAGCTGTCCCTGGTATGAGCTCGAAACCAAGTCCGTCCCACTGGCCGGTGTCGAACCCAGCCGTTGCCGAAGCGAAATCGGCTAATGTCATCGGCACAGCGTCAGTTGCAGTGAATGCGCGGTGCATTGTCCATTCCAGCCATGCGACCTCGCCCACATCGGCATCATCGGCGAACAGATCGGTGCAGACCTCCCAAAAGCCCTCACCCGCCAGATCGACAGTCCAGCTTGCCGGAGGGTTCGTGATGAGATGGTGCGCGGCCGCCTGAACGAAGGCGTCCTCGCCAACCAGTCGCGCCGTGCGCTCGAAGGTGACCCGCAAGACATCGATCAGCCGCGCACGGTAGGCGTTGCGATAGACGGCTATGCCGGCTGCCCGCCGAGCGTCCCATCCTGGCGGCAAGGGTGTGCTCTCATCAAGGAGACAGGCAACGAAGTCGGCCTGGGCGCGCAATAGCTGGGTCATGCCGGGAGTTCAGCCCGCGCGGCGCCAGCGATCTGCCGTGCGCGGCCAAGTTCAGCAAGCAGATCAGCCAGGGACGGGAGAGCATCGTCCCATTCGACCATGACGGCCACATCGCCAAGCTCGCGCCTTGCCGTCTCGAAAAGCCGCCACACCTCCTCGCAAACTGGCCGGTCATGCGTATCGATCATTATGTCGCCCGGCGTATGGCCGGCCAGATGGACTTGCCTCACCCGGTTTGCCGGTATCCCGTTCAAATAATCGGCAGGGTCAAAACCGTGGTTGCAGGCGCTGACGTAGACATTGTTGATATCGAGCAACAGGTAGCAACCCGTGCGCCGGCTCATTTCGGTCAGAAACTCCCATTCGGTCATCTCGTCTTGAGGGAAGGTCAGGTAGCTCGACGGGTTTTCGAACAGCATCGCTCGGCCCAGCGCGTGTTGCGCGTGATCGATATTCTCGCAGACGATCTCCATCGACGCGCGCGTTAGGGGCAGCGGGAGCAGATCGTGGCTGTTGTGCGCGCCGGTCCGAGTCCAGCATAGATGATCGGACACCCAGAGAGGCTCGATCCGATCTACAAGTGACTTGAGCTTGCCCATATGTCCACGATCCAGCCCATGAGCCGACCCGATCGACATGGACACACCATGCAGGATCACGGGCAGCTTCTGCCGCACCTGTTCGAGCACGCGCAGCGGCCGGCCGCCGTCGACCATGAAGTTTTCGGAGATGACCTCGACGAAATCCACATCGACATCGCCTGCGATGAAGTCTCGGTAATGATCGCGGCGCAGGCCAATGCCGAACCCGCTGTAGGCGGAGATAGTTGCCATCGCTGATGTCCTGTGACGCAAAGATGGCCCGGTGGACTTGAAAGGGGGGGAGATAAGCCCACCGGGCCAGAACGGGATCAGCCAAGGTCGCCGATCGTTCCGCCCTTCGAGAGGCATTCGCCTGCTTTCATCGCCTTGAAGCCATGACCCTTGCAGGCGTTCTGGCCTTTGCATTCATGCTCAGTGGTAGCGCAATCGGAATTGCCCTTACAGCTATGAAGACCGTAGCAGTGCACGGTCTCATCGGCGCTAAGGGCACGGCCTTTGCTGCCGTTCGGCGCATCGGCGGCAAATGCCGCAAACGAGGTCAGGGCAATGGCTGCTGCGGTTGCCGCAATCGAAGCGCCCGCCCGTGTGGCTTTGTTCATGTCGTCGGTTCCTTATGCAGGATGGTGCAGGATCGCACGGTACACTGTTCGGCGCCGCGAGCCTGCCGGTTACAGCGAACAAATTTTCACAGGAACTGTAACGCCGCCCAGCAGCTAGGCGAACAGGCAGCAGGTATTGCTCAGGCCATGCGCCAGCGCTGCCTTTCTCAATCTGGAGACAACACCATGAAAACTCAAGCTTTCTTCCGCATGACCGGCCTCGGCGTGACCGCGGCGCTTATGACTAGCGTCACTTCTGCTCCTGCTGCCGCACAGAAGCCGACGATGGAAAAATGCTACGGCATCGCCAAGTCCGGACAGAACGATTGTTCGGCCGGCCCCGGCACCAGCTGCGCTGGAACGTCGACCCGCGATTATCAGGGCAACGCCTGGAAACTGGTCAAGCAGGGCACCTGCGAAAAGACCAAGACGCCCAAGGGCAATGGTTCGCTGAAGCCGATCAACCGCTGACGCTGACAACAGACAGGACCAGATAATGCATCACATCGCCCGATGGCACGATCGGATCGTAGCCATCCTCGGATCTCGACTGTCAGAGGGCGTTGTGCTGCTGCTGGTCCGTATCACGCTTGCCGGCGTGTTCTGGCGCTCCGGCCGCAGCAAGGTGACCGAAGGCAGCCTTTTCGAGATCAGTGGGTCGACCTGGTACTTGTTCGAAAATGACTATGCCGGCGTCCCACTGCCTGCTGAAATTGCTGCCCCTTTGGCCACTGTCGGTGAGCACCTTTTCCCAATGCTGTTGTTGATCGGGCTAGCCACCCGGATGTCGGCTAGCGCGCTGCTCGTCTTCACGCTCGTTATCCAGATTTTCGTGTATCCCGAAGCTTGGTGGACTACGCACATTTTGTGGGTCGCCTTGGCGACGGTACTCATCGTGCGCGGTGGCGGGGTGGTGTCTTTCGACGCAGTGCTTAGTCATTGGCGAGCATGAAACTGAGGCCGCCCGTTATCCAACTGGCATGGCGTGTCCGGCCAGATTCCGCGTAACCCTTTTGATTTGCCAAGCGAAACTGGAAGGGGGTCAATCGAGCAGCAGAGGAAACGCTAAATCATGGTGGCAGCGGATAAGACAAGGCAGGAAGCAGCACTTGATCTGCTGCTTATCGTCGGCGTTCTGATCGTTTCGAAAACGTTGTTGCTGCGGATCGATCAAATCTGGGCCTTTGCCGGTCCAATTTCATTGTTGCTCACGCTGGGTTTTGCACATTGGCGACTCTGTCTCCGCAATATTACTTGGTCTAGCATTGGTCTGACCCGGCCGAAAAGCATCGGACTTTTGCTAGCATACACTGTGGCAGGGCTCATCGTCACGATTGTTGCCGGTGAATTGGCTGGTATGATTGCATCGTCATGGTTCGACTCGGCCGACGCCATTACGCAAGAAATAGACGCGCGTTATCAAGATCGGTTTCGGGGGGTCGCTGGTAACCCACTGCAATTTGCATTGTGGTTGGCTATCGCTTGGATCATTGGCGGATTTACCGAAGAATTGCTTTTTCGCGGCGCGCTGTTTGCCCGTTTGGAGGCGCTGTTCTTGGGCGTCCCGCTTGCCGCTTTGCTTGCTGGATTTGGGCAGGCAGTGCTTTTCGGACAGCAGCACTATTACTATCAAGGATCCGCCGGTTGGGCTGCGACAGGCGTCATTGCCCTCATTTCGAGCCTGCTATATCTAGCATTCAGCCGTAGCCTTTTGCCGCTAATCTTGGCCCACGGAATCAGCAATAGCATCGGTCTGACGCTGCTGTTTTTCCAGATGCCGAGCTAGTCGTATGTTTGAGGTGTTGCGCGAAAAGTATTTTCTCGATTTGAGGTAGGCATTCTCATACCTGCCGTTTCGGCATTAGCCGTTTGGCCGCCGAAAGCTGAAATTCTCAAATCGACCCTAGAGCGGCCATTTAGGCTATCCGTGCGATGGAAGTTTCGGTGCATTGTCGGCAACCCTCCCTCCAACGATCGTGCTGCAGGGCCCGCTCGATCCCAAGACGCCCTATGCAGGTGCACTGCAACACGTTGCGAGATTGCATCCCCGCGGCGACATTACGCTCGTTCGTATCGAAGGCGCCCCCATTTTATCCTGATGACCGCGCCTGACGCGTTCATGGACGCTGCCGAGTGTTTATTGGAGGCACCCCCGTCCGCTGGGCGTGCACCTTGAGCAGGTGGTCGATCTGGGCTTTGCGAAATTGCGACACGATCGCAGTTTGCGGGCCGAACACAGCGGCTTGGTCGCGTGCGCTGTCATACCGCGGCCATTGCGGCACTAAGGGGCAGTTGGGCGTGCCGGTCTTGGCAAACGCCACCCAGCACGCAGACAGACCAGCGCTGAAGGTGCGATCGGCGGCGCTAACTGGCCCAGCGACGGCGGCAAGATAGTCGAGCGTGCCGAATACATAGGGAATTTCAGACCCGTGCGCAGCACCCTTAGACTGCACCCTCCGCTCTTCTGCCACATAATCGAAATGGTACAGATAGCTTGGCGCGCCAGTGCAAGTGCGCTCTGCCAGCCAGCGCGCGGGGGCCACGAACCAGGCGTCGCCGAGGACCTGCCGCGACAGCTCGTCATCGGGCAATTCGGCTCCGTAAGCAGCACGCCTCGCAGCAGGATCGCTGCCGAGGTAGATCTGCGCAGCGCCCGGCGGCACACCCATGGCGAGGATCACGCTGGCCTCGTTGCTGTTGGCGCCGACCAGCAGCGGAACGTCGATTGGCTCGCTTCGGGCAAATGTCCGCCAGGGCGATTCGCGCACCAGCCTGCCATCGATGAACGGCCCCACCATCTCCCCGGGCTTGCGGACCTCGCCTGCCTTTAGCAGTGCCTCGACCGGAAGCGCGCGCAGTTGTTCGGCGGACGCAGCAGGCCCTGCCCCGGCCCGTGCAGCTATGTCTAGCCCACGCGCTTCTTCATCCGCTAGCGTCTTGAGGTCAGCCAGACCCACACCGGATTGGACAATGGCGCGCGCAAAAAGCCCTTTTGCTTGCGGATTGGCGAGCAACGTCGAGACTGCAATCGCGCCTGCAGATTCGCCGAACAGCGTGACCTTGCGCGGATCGCCGCCGAATGCGGCAATGTTGGCCTGCACCCAGCGCAAAGCCGCCAATTGGTCCATCAGTCCGTAATTGCCAGTCGCCTCACTGGCTGGGGCCGCGCGAGTGAGCGCAGGGTGCGCAAAATAGCCCAGCGCCCCCAGGCGATAGTTGACCGTCACTACGATGACGCCTTGACGCGCCAGCGCCGTGCCATCGAACGCGGGGAATGTGCCCGATCCGATGACGTGTGCTCCGCCATGAATCCACACCATCACCGGCAGCTTGTGCGCGCCTGAAGGTCGCCAGATGTTGAGCTGCAGGCAGTCTTCGGACTGGTTCTCGGCAATGCCCCCTGCGACGACTGCAGGCCGGATGGTTTGCGGACACGCCGGCCCGAGGCGGGACGCATCGCGGGTACCCGTCCAGCGCGGCGCAGGGTGCGGTGCTCGCCAGCGCAATGCGCCGACTGGCGGTGCGGCAAATGGGATGGCGTGGAACCGGTCTAGGTCCCCTTCACGCACACCTGCCATACGCCCTTGCGCCACTTCGACCACGGGCGGCGCATTGACCTGCTGAGCCATGACACCGGATGCCCCAAGCCATGTCAGGCAAACTAAAATCAGGGTAGTCTGGCGCATGGCTGGGTGTCTTCACATTGGCGCGGCCTTGGCGGAGCGTGGTCCCGTAAGGATCAGAACCGGACTGAAGCAGTACCGGACAGATCAGAAGCGGGTGCGTGCCTCCACGCCGAACACGCGCGGCTGGCTGTAGCGGTTGATGGTGGGCGCCTGTGCGACGAAATACACCCTGTCGAACACGTTGTTGGCAAAGGCACTGATGCTGAACTCGCCGAATTCGACGCCTAGACGCAGGTTGACCAGAACATAATCGTCCAGATCGACCGACGTAGCGGTGAGTTCCTGCTTGCCGCCCCATTGGCCGTTGACCAGCACGTTGCTGATCAGGCTGACATCGCGGCTGACCGGATAGCGCAAGTTGAGATTTGCGGACGCTAGCCAGTCCGGCACCTGCGCCAGGTCAAGTCCGGCATATCGCCCAGACTGGACTTCTCCGCCCTGGTGTGATCCGCTGAGCGCGAGCCGTCCGGAGCCGGCTCCCAGATCAAAGCCCTGGCTGAATTCCGCTTCGATGCCCCAGCTTTCGGCATTGCCGGCGTTGGTGAGGTACGCGACCGCAGCCACCGGGCAGGCAGCATTCGTCAGCGCGCAGCCATCGTCGACCTGTGCGATCAGGTCTTCCAGCTTGGTGAAGTATCCGGCGATGGCGAAATAGCCGCGCCGCACTGGCGATCCCTTGAAGCCGGCCTCATAGGTCGTGCTCTTCTCGTTGCCGAACAGGACTTCGACCGGACGCGGCGCGCGGGGATCGGACAGCCGGGTGTTGAAGCCGCCCGCACGATAGCTGCTGCCGACCTTGCCGTATGCGAGGATGTCCGGCGTCACCTTGTAGGCCACAGTGGCGTTGTACGACAGGTTGTCCGCCGTGATGCTGTCGTCGATGATCCGGGACGGGCCGCCGGTGGGGAGCAATGTCGCCAGATCAAACAGCCGGGCCGTGATAGCGCGGCTGTCCCTAGTGTAGCGCAGTTCGCCGGTCACGTTCAGCCTGTCGGTTAGGTCATAGCCCAGCGACATATAGGCGGCGTAGCTCTCGAAATTCAAACGTGCAGGCGCGATGTTACCCGGCGAGCGGTTGGCCGGGGTCGGCGTGCGGGTCGTGGTGACCGAAAAATCGCTGTCGAGGATATAGGCATCGGCCCCGGCAAGCCAGGTCAGCCGCCCGGATGTGCCGCTGATGTGCAGATCCTGCGAGAAGATATCGGTCGTGTCGGCGATGAAGCTGGCGCTACTTGGGTCCAGCGGCGTGGCTGCACCGATCTGCCCGGCCGCGCGAGCCCTGGCGAGTTCCGCCGGGCTGATTGCATCGTTATCCAAGTCGTATTCGGAATGGCGCCTGCGGTACGAGGTCGTCCCGCTCAATTCCGCCCCGCCCAGATCGATCTTCAGCAGCGCCTGCAAGCCGTCGACATCCTGCGTCGCTCGTGGCGCGGTATCCCACGGGTAATTAAAACGGTCTTGTGTGTAGCCACCGGGAAAACCCGGCGTCCCCGCCGGAATGGAAATCTGGTAATGGATGGTAGGGACGGTGAAGGACTGGGTTTCCGCCAGGATTGTCAGATCGACCGGCCCCCGGTTGAGCCGCAATTGCCCGCGCAGGCCATGGCCTTTCTGCTGATCGAAATAAACGTCGTTGTTCGGGTTGTAGAAAAAGCCGTCCTCTTGCTCCACCAGCTCGCCACTCAGACGGAATGCAAGCCCATCGGCCACCGGGATGTTGACCGCGCCTTGTACCTGCAAAGCGTTGTTTTCAAAAGTGTAGCGTGCGCTCCCCCAGCCGGATAGATCGAACTCGGGCGTGGCCGAGATGATGTTGATCGCGCCGCCGACTGCATTGCGGCCGTACAGCGCGCCCTGCGTCCCGCGCAGCACCTCGACGCGCCCGATATCCAGGAAATCGAGTCGGGTAAAATTGCGTCCACCGATTGCGCCGCCACCGATGTACGCTCCGTTGCGGTACAGGCCGATGCTTGGGTCGCCATTGGTGGCACGCGCGGTCGAGGATGCCCGGATCGAGATTTCCGAGGTGATTGACGAGTTGAGGTTGTTGAACCGGACGCTGGGCTGATCGGCCAATAGCTCGCCGCTGCCCGTCGCGCCGCCCCGGTCGAACAGCGATACCGAATCAATGACCGAGGCCGCACCCGGCACATCTGCCAACCGCTCGGCGCGACGGCGCGCGGTCACCACGATCGAGCCGTCGTTCGAATCTGCCGCGCTGACTTGGGTTGACGCCTCATCGCCATCATCAGCAGACTGATTGGCCGACTGGGCAATGGCCGGGGTTGCCATCGCCGTCCAGATTGCAGCCGAGCAGTAAAGCAGGTGCGAAGTGCCCCTCATATATCCCTCTCCATCTCGCTTATCATTATTATCGATAATTCTGTGCACAAGGCGCATTGGTGTCAAGGACAAAACCGCTTGGACTTTACCCAGCTTTAGATCGTGGACTGGAGGGCGGACGCGATCAGGCCGCAGCAGCCCCTGGCGGCAGCGTGCAGCGCATCAGGCAGGATCGTGTCCAGCGTGTCCGATACCGCATGGTGCTGCCGGTGCGCGCCGAAGATTCCGGCATGGCGCGGATAACCGGCCTTTACGATTTCCTGCAGCTCACCCGCCGCGCCTCGCGACGACGGATAAGCCATTTCAAGGCCAGGCTGCGTGCGGAAAGCTGCGCGTGCCTGTGCGACAAGATCGTCAGATGTCATCAGAAAGCGAAACGGGTCAGCGCTGGGCAAGGGCAGCAATCGGTCAGGCAGTTCGTGCCAGTCTCTCGTGGCGACATTGGCTCCCAAATGCATCCATAAGGCGGTCTGCTTAGGCGGCGGCCCAAAGGCTTCAATCATCCGCTTTGCCCCCAAGTTTTCATACTCATGGCCGGAATTGGTGACCATCAACAAGCTGTGACTTGGGAAATGGCGCGGCAGCCACTGCGCTAGCGCCAACCAGATCGCGACCCCCGGGCCGCGTTCGCCGACGCAATCGGTCCAGCCGGATCGCGGCGTCGATATGACAATCCATGGCGCATGAGAAACAATCCGCTGGCCGATGATGTTCTGCGCTGGGCGTATACCGCCCGTTCCTTCGACATGCAGCCGCGCCATGAGCCCGGCCCGCGCAGCCTCTACCACCGGCGCCGCCTTGCGCGGTGCGAGCATCACGATAGGAACCGGCGCGACCGGTGCATCGGCATGCGAATTGAGCAGCAAGGCTTCGCCAGTTGGTCCTGTAGTGACCACCACTACCGCCACCGCGCCGCGCACCACAGCATCGTCAACCGGCTTGCGCACTGCCGGATCGTCCAGCGAAGACCAGCGTTTATACGGCAGCCGAAGCACAGCAATGCCACCATCCAGCCTGCCGCCAATATCCGCCAGCTTCAACGGTGCCGATACCCCGGCCGATGGCGTAGGCACCACGAGCGGTTGTGCAATCACGGGGATGACCGTATCGCCCAACACTAGCTCGCAACGCCCAACTTCAAAGAACGGCGCATCAAACGTCTGGCGCTGAACGGTATAGCCGCCCGCCATAAGCCGCTGAGCGATCCAGTCTGCCGTCCAGCGATCGCCCGGTCCACCCGATTTCTTGCCGCCCGCAGCCGCATAGGCACGCACGTCGGCCATAAGGCTGTCCGACGACAATGCTGCGAAACCCGAAGATTCAGCGGTCGCAGAAGTAAGCGGCAATACCACCGGGGCGGCCAGCCCGGCCTTTAGCAACATCCGCCGTGTCATATCCGGCGGGATCACGCAGGCTTGCTCTTGCGGCGCGTCGGTTTGGACTTGACCCTGCGATCCTTGAATTCTTTCAGCGCCTCGGCAAAGCTCGTCTGCGTAACGCCGATCAGCTCCCTTGCGGTCTGGTCGGCGGCATCCGCCTCATGCGCGACGATATGGCGGCATAATTTTTCATACAGCACCGCAGATTGCTTGCCGGCTTCGCTGGCATGCTCCGTCAGATACGTTTCAGTATAGACATTGTGCTGCCAGCGCGCGAGCAGCGCTACCCGGTCGAGCAGTTCCAGGGCCAGCGGCGCATTACAGCGTTTGGCGATGAAACGGCCGATCCGGTTGGACACGCGGATATGCTCAAACGTGTTGTCGGTCCGCTGGGTGATGTCCTTGTACTCGACCAACCGGTGCATCAGCTCACGGCCATCGCGATCGCTCATGGTCAGGCTCGCCAACCGGCAGACGACCCCGAACAGCGCTTTCCACAGCTCATAAACCTCGTTGGCAGCGTGGTCATCGATATCGATGACGAAAGTGCCCCGCCACGGCACGACCTTGACCAGGCCGATGCGCGCCAAATGACGGAAGGCCTCCCGAACCGGCGCGTGCGACACGCCAAAACGCGCTGCAATTTCCCGCTCCCGCAACCACGTACCCGGTGCGATCCGCCATTCGACGATATCGTTGGTCAGCAGCCGTGCGATGACCCTATCCTGGGTGGGCGTGGCTTCCTCATCGGTCATGCGGGCGGTCATGGCTTTCAAGCTGTAGCATTTTCGAATGCAGAGTTCACGATCGCTGGATCGACCACGACGGCACCATGCGACAGATGCATCCTAAGCTCGCCGAACCAGCAGACAATCATTGATTGTCAGATCTGATATTATCGATAATAATTGAAATCACAAGAGCAGCAAGAAGGGTGCGACAGGATGGGAAAGCGATGGTGCGCTATGGTTCTGCTGGCATCGGTATCGCTTGCACCACAGGGCGCGGCCGCTGCGGTACAGGCCATGCCCGGATGTACCGACGCCATTGCCTATTCAGCGGAGCGAGACGGCGTTGCAGTGCTGGTGCTTGAGGATGGACGCATCGTCTGCGCCTCCGCGGGGGTCGATGTTCCACACGAGCTCTGGTCCGGCACCAAAAGCCTTATCGGATTGGTGGCGGCGGCTGCCGTGCAGGATAAGTTGCTCGCACTCGACGAGTCCGCCGCCGACACGATCACCGAATGGCGCGATGTTCCAGGCAAGAACGCAATCACGATCCGGCACCTGCTGTCGATGACCAGCGGGCACCCGTCTGCCGTCGGGCGGCCGCAGGGCTATGCCGCCTCGCTTGATGTAGCATTGACCCGGGAGCCAGGCGCGGCCTTTCAATACGGTCCGACGCCATTGCAGATTTTTGGCGAAATCCTCCGACGCAAGCTTGCAGCGGCAGGCCTGGAACTGAACCCGCGCCAATATGCCGAGAAGCGCCTGCTGCAAACAGCAGGTGTGACCGTGGCGGACTGGCGCAACGGACCCGATGGCCAGCCATTGATGCCGCAAGGCGCAGTAATGAGCGCGCAGCAATGGGCAAAGCTTGGCGAGTTTGTGCGCGCTGGCGGCGTACATGAGGGCAAACAACTGGTCGACAAGGCCGCCTTGAGCGCGCTGTTTGAAGGAAGCGCCCCCAACCCTGCATACGGTTTGACATGGTGGCTGCCGCGCACAACTCCAGCCAGAGATGTCGTCTCGGCCGCCACTGATATCACCCAGCCCGATAGCGGGCTCCCCGCTGACTTAGTTGTGGCGGCGGGGGCAGGCGATCAGCGGCTCTACGTCATCCCATCGCGCAAATTGACCATAGTGCGGCAGGCAAAGCTCAACGTGGCAGAATTGCTCAGCGGAAAACCTAGCGGCTGGTCCGACCGGCAGTTCCTCAGGCTGCTTCTTGGTTCGTGACTTTGTCTGGCGTGTTGTCGAGACGCGCTTTTCGGCCTCAGGGATGTCCGGGCACATGGCTTCCTTGCATTGCTGTTTTCAACCCTGGCCACTGACCGTTCCAATGATGCAGGATACTCACCAGAAGCGTTAGATTGGATCGCATGTCTTGCCATTAACGTCGGAAATCCAATTTGGCAGATCCTATCGATAGCGGACGCTAACTGTTGCCCAAGTGCACGCCAAGATCTGGGTCGCAAGCTACCGTCCGTTTGTCTTGAACTGGAAGGCAGCTCGACTTCGCTGATGGCTGCTCCTTGGTGCAGTGACTGTGCCACTCTCGATATGCGAGGTCGTGCAAAGCGTCGGATGCCAGCCCACGAACGATAATCAGGCCATGCGACAGATTGAGCAAATCGATTGACCTCAGCGAGCCCTTTCGATCACGCCCATCTCTGTGATTATGTTACATAAGTTACAAACTGCCACATGTCGGAAAATCGCGCGGTTCTAATCCCGGGCGTGCAGCTTCAGCCGCGATCATGCAGTAAGCGGAACAGCAGCAACCGAGCCAATGTCAGTCATTCTCGACCTCCAGGTTTAGAGCCTGGTTTCGCCCGAAGCCGCCATGCCACTTCCAGGATCCTACATCCACGACGGTTATCACTGGCGATGCAGGATCCTGCCACGATCATTGGGTTCAAAGGCCACCACCGCAGTCCTTAGCTATCCCCTATCTTGCAGATGCAGAGGAACTTGTCCTTTCGAGCAGATCGCTGAGATCCTCTTTCCAGAAGCGCGCCCAAGTGTGCGTTCCGTGACCTTGCGTTTCTTCGCTCTCGGGGATCAACCGAAAGCGCGCGTTCGGCATTCGGGCAATCGCACGCTGCGGGATGTCGAGATTATGGGGATTGATAAAATCATCCGCTGAATTGATCCAGACAACCGGCGCCGTGATTGCTTCAAGGTTAGGCCAAGGGTCGTAGGTTCGAGACGCTTCAATTTGGTAGATCAGGTCATTGGCATCCATTGCAGCGATGGAAGTCTCGACCCTTGCGCGGGCCTGCGCCGTTGCCGCTTCCCGGGTTGGGAGGGTCTCTTGAAGATTGAGGGGCGCTGCGCCCGCGATGATCAGCAAGGATGCGGCGGTGCGCAATCCTTGGAGCGGCTGGGTCGTATATTCTCCCCCTGCCCAAGCGGGGTCGGATCTTATTCCATCGACAAGCAACTGCCGCCACATCCGGTTCAATCCGCCAATTTCGACCGGCTGGCACGCCAGCGGCATCAAGGCGCGGGCAAATCGCGGGTAAACCTCGCCCCACACAAAGCTGTGCATGCAGCCCATCGATGTACCCATGATCAGGCGCATCTCACGGATACCAAGCCCCTTGGTCAGCAGCTGGTGCTGAGCTTCAACCATGTCCCTGTAATCGTAAGCGGGGAACCGCATACGCTCCCCGTCAGACGGCTTGGAAGATTCCCCATGGCCGATATTATCTGGAAGAATTATCCAGTACCTGCTGATGTCGAGCGGTTGGCCCGGCCCATAAAGTTCGTCCGCAAACTGGGGGCGCAGGAATTGCTTCCCGCTTCCCCCGGTGCCGTGCAAGATCATCACGGCATTGTCGATTTCGCCCCGGGCATTGCGATGGGGCTGGCCGAGCGTCGTGTAGTGCA
>Ga0075157_10001625_pt1 | contig 13888 bp, 16 predicted proteins | sample JI81BgreenDNA_FD_70967 | JGI IMG/M metagenome (GOLD analysis project Ga0075157, IMG submission 70967) | Wastewater effluent complex algal communities from Wisconsin, to seasonally profile nutrient transformation and Carbon sequestration -... | ecosystem: Engineered > WWTP > Effluent > Algae...
CCCCGCCCCCCCCCCGCGACGGTCCAAGGTCAGTTGATCAGCCCGGCGTGGCGCATCGCCTCGTCCAGCGCGGCGGCGGTCCGTTCGGTGACCCCCAGCAGCGGCAGGCGCACTTCGTTGCGGCAATGGCCGAGGCGCGACAGGCAGTATTTCGCGCCTGCCAGCCCCGGCTCCAGGAAGATCGCCGTGTGCAGCGGCATCAGCCGGTCCTGCAGCGCCAGCGCGGTGACATAGTCGCCGCGCAGCGTGGCCTCCTGGAACATCGCGCAGAGTTTCGGCGCGACGTTGGCCGTGACCGAGATGCAGCCGACCCCGCCCTGCGCGTTGAACCCCAGCGCCGTGGCATCTTCACCCGACAGTTGCACGAAGTCCTTGCCGCAGGTCTGGCGTTGCAGGGACACGCGCTCGATCTTGCCGGTGGCGTCCTTGACCCCGATGATGCGCGGCAGTTTCGCGAGTTCCCCCATCGTCTCGGGCGTCATGTCGACCACGGACCGCCCCGGGATGTTGTAGATGATGATCGGCAGGTCCACCGCCTCATGCAGCGCCGTGTAATGCGCGATCAGCCCGGCCTGGGTGGGCTTGTTGTAATAGGGCGTCACCACCAGCGCCGCATCGGCACCCACCGCCTTGGCGTGGCGCATCAGGCGGATCGCCTCGAGCGTGTTGTTCGATCCCGCCCCGGCCACCACCGGCACGCGGCCCTTGACCCGTTTGACCACCGCCTCGACGACCTGCTCGTGTTCCTCGTGCGACAGGGTCGGGCTTTCGCCGGTGGTGCCGACGGGAACGATCCCGTGGCTGCCTTGGGCGATCTGCCAGTCGACCAGTGCCTCGAGGGCTTCGAAATCGACCGCACCGTTGTTGAACGGCGTGATCAGAGCGGGAAGCGAACCCCGGATCATGTGTCTCTCCTTTTGGCGGTGTGCCGCGCGGCCGGGGCCATCTGACCCCTTTGTGTGTTGCACGGACGACATTGGCGGTTAGACTCTCTGCCTGACCTTTTCAAGAGAAACGATGACCCTGCCCCGAACCGGACCCTTGCTGGCCCTGCTGGCGCTGTTTTCCCAACCCCTTGCCGCGCAGGACAGGGCACCGCCGCCGCGCGCCGTGGGGGCCATCGGCGCGCTGGTCGAGGCGGTGCGCGCCGGGGATGCCGCGCGGTTCCAGGTCTTGCGCGAGGCCGCCGGTCCGCTGGGGGTGCGCATCGCCACCTGGCGCATCCTGCGCGAGGGGATCATCGGCGATTTTTCGACCTATGCCACGTTCCTTGAGCATCATTCCCACTGGCCGGGCATGGATCAGGTCCGCGCCCGGGCCGAGGCGCGGATGGAAGGGGTGCCGCCCGCGCAGGTGCTGGCCTTCTTTGCCGGCCGCGCGCCGGTGTCGGCGGCGGGCGATCTGGCGCTTCTGGCGGCCGAGGTGGCCAGCGGGCGCGACCCCTCGGTCACGCTCAGGCGGTTGTGGCTGGAGCGCGATCTCTCCGCCGCGACCGAGGAGCGGCTGCTGGCCACGCATGGCGCGGTGCTGCGCCCCTTGAACGCGGCGCGGCTGGATGCGCTGCTGTGGCGTGGGGTGCGCGACGCGGCTGAGCGCATGATCCCCCGCGTGGGCGCCGATCAGGCGGCGCTGGCGCGGGCGCGGCTGGCCTTGCAGGCGCGGGCCGAGGGGGTCAATCCGCTGATTGCCGCGCTGCCGGCCAGCGTCGCGGATGACCCCGGCCTTGCCCTTGACCGGATGCGCTGGCGGCTGAACCGGGGGCTCGAGGACGAGGCCGCCGCGCTGATGCGCGAACGCTCGCCGGATCGGCTGGGCCGGCCTGAGGCCTGGGCCGGCCAGCGTGCACGCCTGGCGCGGCGGGCGATGGCGGCGGGCGAGCACCGGCTGGCCTATGATCTGGCGTCGCGGCACGGGCTGACCGAGGGGGGGGCCGAAAGGGCCGATCTGGAATGGCTGGCGGGCTATGTCGCGCTCAGGTTCCTGGAGCGCCCCGGCGATGCGCTGACCCATTTCGCGCGGCTGCGCGAGGGGTCGCTCAGCCCGATCACGCTGGGCCGCGCTTTCTACTGGGAGGGGCGGGCGCACGAGGCGATGGGCAATGCGCAGGCGGCGCGCGAGGCCTATTCGCAGGGCGCGCGGCATCAGACGGCGTTCTATGGCCAGTTGGCGGCCGAGCGGCTGGGGCAGGGGCTGGATCCGGTGCTGATCACCGACCCGCGCTATCCCGACTGGCACAGCCTGCCCTTTGCGCAGTCCGACCTGTTGCAGGTGGCGCTGATGCTGCACGCGGGCGGCCAGTTCTACGAGGCGCGGCGGTTCATCCTGGCGCTGGCCGGGCAGTTGCAGACCGAGGCGGAACTGGGCGCCTTCGCGCAGCTCTGGCTGGACCGGAACGAGCCGCATTTCGCCCTGCGCATCGCCAAGGAGGCGGCGACGCGCGGGATCATCCTGCCGCGCGCCTATTTCCCGCTGACCGAGCTGGCCGAGGCCCGGCTGGCGGTGCCCGCCGATCTGGTCCTGTCGATCGCCCGGCGCGAAAGCGAGTTCGACCCTCGCGTCACCAGCGAAGCCGATGCGCGCGGGCTGATGCAGGTGCTTCCCGCCACGGCCTCGCATGTCGCGCGGCGGCTGGGGGTGCCTTATGACGAGGGGCGCTTGCTGAGCGACCCGGCCTATAACGCCGTTCTGGGGGCCGGGTATCTCGATGAGATGTCGGATCAGTTCGGCGGCGCGCTGGCGATGGTTGCCGCGGCCTATAACGCCGGGCCGGGGCGGCCGCGGCGCTGGGCCGAGGAATTCGGCGATCCGCGGTCGGCCTCGGTCGATCCGGTGGATTGGGTGGAGCGGATCCCCTTCACCGAAACGCGCAACTATGTGATGCGGGTGACGGAATCACTGGTGATCTATCGCGCGATCCTGGCCGGGCGGGCGGGGCCCGTGGGACTGACGGATATCCTGCGCGGGCGGTAGGGTAGGGTGGGGTTCAACCCCACCCTACGCGCGGACCTCAGGCCAGCGACGAATCGATGGCCTTGCAGGCCTCGACCAGGCCCTTCACGGCGGCGACCGACTTGTCGAACATGGCGCGCTCATCGGCGGTCAGGGTGATGTCCACCACCTTCTCGATCCCGCCGGCGCCGATGATCGTGGGCACGCCGACATACATGCCCTTCACGCCCAGTTCGCCGTCGCAATACGCCGCGCAGGGCAGCAGGCGCTTCTGGTCCTTGAGGAAGGCTTCCGCCATCTCGATGGCCGAGGTCGCGGGCGCATAGAAGGCCGAGCCGGTCTTGAGCAGGCCGACGATCTCGGCCCCGCCGTCGCGGGTGCGCTGCACGATCTGGTCCAGACGCTCCTGGCTGGTCCAGCCCATCGCCACCAGATCCGGCAGCGGGATGCCGCCGACGGTGGAATAGCGCACCGAGGGCACCATGGTGTCGCCATGGCCGCCCAGCACGAAGGCGGTCACGTCGCGCATCGACACGCCGAATTCCACCGACAGGAAGTGCCGGAAGCGCGCCGAATCCAGCACGCCGGCCATGCCGACGACCATGTGGTGCGGCAGGCCCGAAAACTCGCGCAGGGCCCACACCATCGCGTCCAGCGGGTTGGTGATGCAGATGACGAAGGCGTTCGGGGCATAGGCCTTGATGCCCTCGCCCACGGCCTTCATCACCTTCAGGTTGATCCCCAGGAGGTCATCGCGCGACATGCCCGGCTTGCGCGGGACGCCGGCGGTGACGATGCAGACATGCGCGCCGGCGATGTCGGCGTAGGAATTGGTGCCCTTCAGGCTGGCATCAAAGCGCCCCGCCGGGCCGGATTCCGCAATGTCCAGGGCCTTGCCCTGCGGGATGCCCTCGGCGATGTCGAACAGGACGATGTCGCCCAGTTCCTTCTGTGCGGTGAGATGGGCGAGCGTGCCGCCGATCTGGCCCGCGCCGATCAGGGCGATTTTGGGTCTGGCCATGGGAGTGTCTCCGGACAGGTTGCGTTGCGCGCCCTGACTAGACCCCAAGCCCCCATCGCGCAAGTCTTGCCGCGGCGCAGAAAGTCAGAATGTGACGCTGTTATCGCTGCCAGAGACGCTTTGTGTCGGGCCCTTTCAGGCCGGGGCGCCGCGAGCGGGTTGGAGGCCGCCCGTCGCCTCGAATCCCTCGCCATTCGCCAGCAGGCAGGTGCGGCCGTCGGGCAGGTTCAGAAGCAGCGTCCAGCTGCCCGAAGGCGCGGCGAACAGGTCGATCGAGGCGCCCTGCGCGGCCTGGCCGGTGGCCATCCGCACCTCGCCGCGCTGATCGATGACAAGGGCCAGGACCCGCTCGCGCGGGGCGCAGGGCAGGGTCTGCGCGCCGGCGGCGGCAGGAAACAGCAGGGCGGCGGCAAGAAGCAGGCGGTGCATGGAAAGCCTCCGTGGGTTGTGCCCGGCCATGCTGCGCAGCGAAGGGTAAATCGGGGTGAACGCAGCGTTCTCTCTGCGTTGCAGAAACTTTACCCTTGCGTCTTGTGTCCGATTCTGGTGGCTTGCGCGCAACAAAGTTTCGTTTGAGGGAATCATGGACAGCCGCCCGTTCCGCTCGGTGCTCTACATCCCCGGCTCGAAGGAGCGCGCGCTGGAAAAAGCCCGCACCCTTCCCGCCGATGCGATCATCTTCGATCTCGAGGATGCCGTCGCGCCTGAGGAAAAGGCCAACGCCCGCAAGACGCTGGCCCATGCCCTGACGACCACCGATTACGGCCCGCGCGCCAGACTGGTGCGCATCAACGGGTTCGAGTCGGATTGGGCCTCGGCCGATCTGGACGCCCTCGCCGACGTGCGCCCCGAGGCGATCCTGCTGCCCAAGGTCTCCGAGAGCCGGGACATCGAACTGCTGGCGCATCGGCTGGACGCGCGGCCCGAGACCGCGGACACGGTGATCTGGGCGATGATGGAAACGCCGCAGGCGGTGCTGAACGCCGCCAGCATCGCCACGGCGCCGCGCATGGCGGGTTTCGTGATGGGCACCAACGATCTGGCCAAGGAACTGGGCTGCCGTCACCGGGCTGACCGGCTGCCCCTGCAGATGGCGCTGCAGACCTGCCTGATGGCCGCCCGCGCGGCGGGGATCGTGGCGGTGGACGGGGTTTTCAACGCCTTCCGCGATGCCGAAGGGCTGCGCGCCGAATGTGAACAGGGCCGCGATCTGGGGTTCGACGGCAAGACGCTGATCCATCCTGACCAGTTGGCCATCGCCAACGAGGTCTTCGCGCCGTCCGAGGATGCCCTCGACCTGGCCCGCCGCCAGATCGCCGCCTTCGATGCCGCCCGTGCGCGCGGGCAGGGGGTTGCCGTGGTGGATGGCAGGATCGTGGAAAACCTGCATATTGTGACCGCTCGCCAGGTGCTGGGACGCGCCGGGGCGATCGCGCAACTGCAGGCGGCCATGGGCTGAACGGGGGAATGATGGGATACGCGCTACTGATACTGGGCCTGCTGGCCTGGTCGGGCAGCCATCTGTGGAAACGGCTGGCGCCGGCCAGCCGGCAGGGCATGGGCGAGGCCGGCAAGGGCATCGTCACGGCGGCCTCGCTGGGGGGCATCGTGCTGATGGTGCTGGGCTATCGCTGGGCGGATGCGCCGGTTCTGTGGCAGGGGCCGGCGTTCCTGACGCATGTGAACAACCTTCTGATGTTGCTGGCCTTTTACCTTTTCGCCGCCTCCGGCATGAAGACCGCGATCACCCGGGTGATCCGCCATCCGCAACTGACGGCGGTGAAGACCTGGGCCGTGGCGCACCTGCTGGTCAACGGCTCGCTGGCGGATGTGATCCTGTTCGGCGGGCTGCTGGCCTGGGCGGTGGTATCGGTCATCCTGATCAACCGCGCGAACCGCGACTGGACGCGCCCCGCCCCCGCTGGGATGGCCAGGGAAGCCATCGCCGCAGGCAGCGCGGTTGTCCTGCTGTATCTGGTCGGCACGCTGCACGCCTGGCTGGGCGTCTGGCCCTACGGAGGCTGAGATGAAGCTGTATCGGTTGCTGACGGAAGACGACACCTCGGTGTTCTGCCACAAGGTGACTCAGGCGCTGAACAAGGGGTGGGAGCTGCATGGCTCGCCCGCCTATGCCTGGGACGCGGCGCGGGGCGTGATGCGCTGCGCGCAGGCGGTGGTCAAGGACGCGCCCGGCACCTACACGCCCGAGACGAAGCTGGGCGAGCATTGAGCAAGGCCGGGGGGGCCAGCCCCCCGGACCACGCCGAAAGCCGGGGGGCCAGCCCCCCGGACCCCCCGCCAGAGGGGGGGCACGCCCCCCCTCTGGACACCCCCGTGAGTATTTGAGGCAAGATGAAAGGGCGGTCGCGATGAAGACCAATGCCGGCCGGTTTTTCGAGGATTATCAGGTCGGTCAGATGATCCGCCACGCCGTTCCCCGGACCCTGTCGGGCGGCGAGCGGGCGCTGTATCACGCCCTTTATCCGGCGCGGGGGGCCTTGTATTCGTCGGACGAGTTTGCGCGCGCCTGCGGCCTGCCGGCGAGCCCCATCGATGATCTGATCGTCTTCCACACCGTCTTCGGCAAGACCGTGCCCGACATCAGCCTGAATGCGGTTGCGAATCTGGGCTATGCCGAGGGGCGGTTTCTGGCGCCGGTCTGGCCGGGCGACACGCTGGCCTCGGTCTCGGAAGTGATCGGGCTGAAGGAGAATTCGAACGGGCAGTCCGGCGTGGTCTGGGTGCGCACGACCGGCGTGAACCAGCGCGGCGAGCCGGTGCTGAGCTATGTGCGCTGGGTGATGGTCAGGAAGCGCGACGCCGCGGCGCCGGCCCCGGTGGCGGTGGTGCCCGCGCTGGCCGCCAGCGTGGCGCCCGCGGATCTGGTGGTGCCGTCCGGGCTGCGCTTTGACGGGTATGACTTCGGTCTGGCGGGCGAGCGCTGGCGGCTGGGCGATTACGCGCCGGGCGAGGTGATCGGCCATGTCGACGGGGTGACCATCGAGGAGGCCGAGCACATGCTGGCCACGCGGCTGTGGCAGAACACCGCGAAGGTGCATTTCGATGCCACCAACCGGCCCGATGGCCGGCGGCTGATCTATGGCGGGCATGTCATCAGCCTGGCGCGGGCGCTGTCGTTCAACGGGCTGGCCAATGCGCAGATGATCGTGGCGATCAACGCCGGCGCGCATGCCAACCCCTGCTTTGCCGGGATGACGGTGCGGGCCTGGTCCGAGGTGCTTGACACGGCCGAGACCGCGACCCCCGGCGTCGGAGCGATTCGCTTGCGGCTGGTGGCGACGACGGAAACCGGCACCGACCTTCGCGGCGAGGACGGCAAATACCGGCCCGGGGTTCTTCTGGATCTCGATTATTGGGCATTGATGCCTTTGTGATGCCCTGAATGGTGCCATGTATGACACAGTTGTCACGAAAATTATCCACAATCCCTGCCGCGATGTTGTCGGTGACGGGCAAGGGGAGTAGGTAAGGTATCGCAGGGTGCGCAGTGACGCGCCGCACGACAATCGGCCATTCCTGGGCCACGGAAATGAGGGCAGTTTCATGAAAACCACGATTTTTGCCGGTGTTGCGTCTGTTTTCGCGCTGGTCGCGGGTGCCGCGGGCGCGCAATCGCTGTCGTTCGGTGTCGGCCTGACGTCGGACTACATCTCGCGCGGGGCGACCCAGACGAACAACGGCGCTGCGCTGCAGCCCTGGGTCGAATACGGCAACAACGGCCTGTATGTCGGCCTGTGGGCGTCGAACGTCGATTTCGGGACCAATGACCGCATCGAAGTCGACCTGTATGGCGGCTACCGCTGGTCGACCGGCAACACCAACTTCGACGCCGGCTATGCGCGCTACCTGTATGACGGCGTGACCGGGGATGCGGGCGGCGAATTCTACCTGCTGGTCAACCACACGCTGTCGGACAACGGCGCCGCGCTGTTCGCCGGCATGCACGTGAACCCGGCCGGGGGCCTGACCCTGTCGAACGCCCATGCCGGCATCAGCCTGCCGCTGGTTGATCGCCTGACGGGTTCGGGCCGGATCGGCGTGGCGGGTGGCAACACCTATGGCGACGTGGGCGTGAACTATGCCTTCACCGACAGCGCCACCGTTGATCTGCGCCTGCATGGCGGCGGCACTCTGCCGAACCCGCGTCTGGTTCTGTCGACGGCCTTCAGCTTCTGATCGATCGCGATCATCGCAGGAAAAGGCGGGCTTCGGCCCGCCTTTTTTCGTTCCGGTGCTCGATCAAGGCCGGAAGCCTGGCCCGTCCCGCATGTGATCACACTTTTTGTCGCCGTGATCACAAGATGCTCTTTTTTCCCTTTCCCTCCGGAATCCGCGGCTTTTTCCGCGATTGCCTGCGTGACTTGGGCAAAAAATCCGCTATTCATCCGGCAAGCCAGCCGGCAGCGAACCGCCGCGCTCGCCAATGAAAAGGGAACGATCATGGCCGACGTGAACCGGGGCAACCGGCCCCTTTCCCCGCATCTCCAGGTCTATCGCCTGCCCTTGGTGTCGGTCGTGTCGATCCTGACGCGCATCACCGGCGTCGCCATGATGGGCGGCGGGGTGCTGGTGGTCTGGTGGTTCGTCGCCGGGGCCTATTCGCCCGAATACTTCGCCGTGGCCGACTGGCTGCTGTCGTCGTGGTTCGGCACGCTGGTGCTGGTCGCCTCGCTCTGGGCGTTGTGGTTCCACTTTGCCAATGGCGTGCGCCATTTCTTCTGGGACCTGGGCAAGGGGTTCGACCTGCCCACCGTCGCGCGAACCAACTGGGTGGTCATCGGCGCCTCGGTCGTGCTGACCCTGCTCACCCTGCTGCTGGTCTGAGGGAGGCCGAGATGAGCTACAAGACCGATTCCGCGCGCGTTCAGGGGCTGGGCCGGGCTGGCGAGGGGGTGCATCACTTCTGGGTGCAGCGTGTCACCTCGGTCGCGCTGGTGCCGCTGACGATCCTGTTCCTGATCCCCTTCGCCCGCGCGCTGGGCGGCGGGCATGAGGCGCTGATCGCCACCTATGGCCAGTTCGGCCATGCGCTGACCGCGATCCTGTTCATCGCCGTGGCCTGCTGGCACTTCGCCATCGGCATTCAGGTGGTGATCGAGGATTACGTCCACGGCGCCGCGCGTGTCGTGCTGCTGGTGCTGGCCAAGATGTTCAGCGTCGTTCTGGGGGCGGCCGGGGTTCTGGCCGTCGCCTCCATCCTGTTCCGCGCCTGAGGAAATCCCATGCCCGCCTATCCGATCGAACAGCATACCTATGACGTCGTGGTTGTCGGCGCCGGTGGCGCCGGGCTGCGCGCCACGCTGGGCATGGCCGAGCAGGGGCTGAAAACCGCTTGCATCACCAAGGTTTTCCCCACCCGTTCGCATACCGTGGCCGCGCAAGGCGGCATCGCCGCGTCGCTTGGCAACATGGGGCCGGATTCCTGGCAGTGGCACATGTATGACACGGTCAAGGGCTCGGACTGGCTGGGCGATACGGATGCGATGGAGTATCTCGCGCGTTCCGCCCCCGCCGCGGTTTATGAGCTGGAGCATTACGGCGTGCCCTTCAGCCGGACCGAGGAGGGCAAGATCTATCAGCGCCCCTTCGGCGGCCATACCACCGAATTCGGCGAAGGCCCGCCCGTGCAGCGCACCTGCGCCGCCGCCGACCGCACCGGCCACGCCATGCTGCACACGCTGTATGGCCGCTCGCTCAAGGAAAAGGCGCAGTTCTATATCGAATATTTTGCCACCGACCTTCTGATGACCGACGATGGCGAATGCACCGGCGTTCTGGCCTGGAAGCTGGACGACGGCACGCTGCACCAGTTCAACGCCAAGATCGTCGTGCTGGCTACTGGCGGCTATGGCCGCGCCTATTTCAGCGCGACCTCAGCCCATACCTGCACGGGCGACGGCAACGGCATGGTGGCCCGCGCCGGCCTGCCGCTGCAGGACATGGAATTCGTGCAGTTCCACCCGACCGGCATCTATGGCGCCGGCTGCCTGATCACCGAAGGCGCCCGGGGCGAAGGCGGATACCTCACCAATTCGGAAGGCGAGCGGTTCATGGAACGCTATGCGCCGACCTACAAGGATCTCGCCTCGCGCGATGTGGTCAGCCGCTGCATGACGCTGGAAATCCGCGAGGGGCGCGGCGTGGGGCCGAACAAGGACCACATCCACCTGCACCTCAACCACCTGCCGCCCGAAACGCTGCACCTGCGCCTGCCGGGCATCAGCGAATCGGCCCGGATTTTCGCGGGCGTTGACCTCACCAAGGAGCCGATCCCGGTTTTGCCGACCGTGCATTACAACATGGGCGGCATCCCTACGAACTACTGGGGCGAGGTGCTGAACGCCGATTCCGCCAATCCTGACCGTCTGGCCCCCGGCCTGATGGCGGTGGGCGAGGCCGCCTGCGCCAGCGTCCACGGGGCGAACCGGCTGGGGTCGAATTCGCTGATCGACCTCGTGGTGTTTGGCCGCGCGGCTGCCATTCGCGCCGGCCAGATCGTCAACCCCGCCGCGCCCAACCGCGACACGTCGAAGGCCGCGGTCGAGGCGGCGGTGGATCGGTTCGACCGGCTGCGCCACGCCTCGGGCGGGGTGCCGACGGCGGAACTGCGGCTGGAGATGCAGAAGACCATGCAATCCGACGCCGCCGTGTTCCGCACCGACAAGACCCTGGCCGAAGGCGTGCGCAAGATGGCCGGCGTCGCCGCCAAGATGGGCGATCTCAAGGTCACCGACCGTTCGCTGGTCTGGAACAGCGACCTGATGGAAACGCTGGAGCTGGAAAACCTTATGCCCTGCGCCCTGGCCACGATCACCGCCGCCGAGGCCCGCAAGGAATCGCGCGGCGCCCATGCGCATGAGGATTATCCGAACCGCGATGACGTGAACTGGCGCAAGCACTCGCTGGCCTGGGTCGAGGGTGGCGCTGTGCGCCTCGATTATCGCCCGGTCGTGACCGAACCGCTGACGAAGTACGAAGACGGCGGCATCGACCCGAAGAAGATTGCGCCCAAGGCGCGCGTGTATTGAGGAGGGAAGGCAAATGGTTCAACTCACTCTCCCGAAGAACAGCCAGATCCGCAGCGGCAAGACCTGGCCGAAACCCGCCGGCGCCAAGAAACTGCGCACCTTCCGCATCTATCGCTGGTCGCCCGATGACGGCGAAAACCCGCGCGTCGACACCTATTTCGTCGACATGGACAGCTGCGGCCCGATGGTTCTGGACGCCCTCATCAAGATCAAGAACGAGATCGACCCGACGCTGACCTTCCGCCGCTCCTGCCGCGAGGGGATCTGCGGCTCCTGCGCAATGAACATCGACGGGCGCAACACGCTGGCCTGCATCTTCGGCATGGACGAGATCAAGGGCGACGTGAAGATTTATCCCCTGCCGCACATGCCGGTGGTCAAGGATCTGATCCCCGACCTCACGCATTTCTACGCCCAGCACGCCAGCATCATGCCCTGGCTGGAGACCACGTCGAACACGCCGGCCAAGGAATGGCGCCAGTCGATCGAGGACCGCGAAAAGCTGGACGGGCTTTACGAATGTGTGATGTGCGCCTGCTGTTCGACTTCGTGCCCCTCCTACTGGTGGAACGGCGACCGCTATCTGGGGCCGGCCGCCTTGCTGCATGCCTATCGCTGGATCATCGATTCGCGCGACGAGGCGACGGGCGAGCGTCTGGATTCGCTCCATGACCCCTTCAAGCTGTATCGCTGCCACACCATCATGAACTGCGCCAGCACCTGCCCGAAGGGTCTGAACCCCGCCAAGGCCATCGCCGAGATCAAGAAGCTAATGGTGGAACGCGTCGTCTGAGGCAAAAGGCGTGGCCCCTCAGGGTCGCGCCCCTCTGCGTCCGGGTCACCGGCGAAGAAGCGCCGAAAGCGATGCCTGCCCGCTCTGAAGAAGCGTCAGTGCGGGGTTCAGCGTGCCGGCACTTCGGATCTGGGCGATCTCGACACCCAGGAAGTACCGCTGAGTGAGGGTTTCCAGCGCTTTCGCATTGGCGAATTGGCTGATCGTGTCTTCGCCTGTCAGGCGCTCGGTCCTCTCCTTGAGGATATCCACCTGGCGGTCGATGTCCAGGGTGCCGAAGCTGACGGGAAGATTGAAGGCCTTTTCGAACACGGTCCTGAGGTTGGGCGTCCCCAGGACCGTGTACCAGCGGGTCAGATCCGTCGACGGCTGTCCGGCCAGCGTCTTCAAGTCCCGCTGCAGCGCCAGGGCGACCCGCATCGTGTCATCGCTTCGCCCGACCGCGATTTCAAAGTTCCTGTCGCGAAATCTGGCAAGGATCTCATCCGGGAAGGTCACCAGCTTGGTGCGGGGCACCGTGCGATCCGCGAACGCGAAGGCCTGCGCGAGTTGGCGATACCGCTTGTCTGCGAGCCGGTTCGCAAAGCTGTTGTTGTCGGAAATACGGCTTTCCAGGACCTTCTGCAGATAGGCGCGGTTGGCAATGTCGTCCTGCAGGCCGAAGGCGGTGAGCGCCACGCGCAGCAGCCGGCGGTCACCGACAAGCTGTTCGGCGGTATCGATCTTGCCGATCTTTTCCCGAAAATAGGCCTCGTCCCGCAGAGCAGAGGCCGAATTCGACAGCGCCGCCTGCTGCTGCGGCAGGGTGCGCTGCAAGAAGCGCCAACCGGCATATCCGCCCGTGGGGACAACCGGCTGGAAGCTCATTGCAGCCGCGCTCCCATCAGGCGCTCCTCGCGCGGGAGCAGGGCGCGCAGATGGCGCAGGACGGGGTAATGATCGCCCGCAAGGACGCCGCGACTGGCCAGTTCGAGTTGCTTCCGGCTGTCGTCGTCGGTGAAGACCTGGCTCAGCTGTTCGATGCCACGCAGCAGTTGCGGGCGGGCCTCGTCAGGATCGGCATCACCGGAGAGCACCAGTTGCGCGATATAGGCGACCCGCCTGACCGGCGTTCGGACGTCCTCCGGGTGGATCGCGTCGCGCAACCGCAGGATATGGGCGTTTGGCGTCACGATCGACAGCCGGCTCCTGCGGTCACCGTTTTCGATCACGGCGCCGTTGATCAGAACCCTCTCATGCGGGCCCAGCTTGAGGATCAGACCGCTCATGGCCGCCCCCGCGAGCCGCGCAGGCCGCGCATGACCGCCGTGTTGATCTCGATCAGGACATCAGCGGTGGCCTCGTCGCGCAGAACCTTGGCGCTGTGCTTCAGGGTGAATTCGGCCAGTGCGAACAGGTTGGCACGCAGGTCACTGGGGAAAGCGTTGCCGGGGTTCGCCAGATCGGTCGCGAAAGCCGCCCACATCCGCGAGTTGTCGTGAAGGGCTGCCACCAGCGAGGGGTTGAGCCGGCCCCTCGTCGGGGGCAAGGCGGCCGTCAGGCGGCCGGTGATCCCCGCCATCAGGTCGTATTCGATGTCGCGGGGGGTCTTCAGGGGGCGCGCGGGGTGCGCGTAGCTCGATTGCGCGTGTGCGGCGGCGCTCATCGGGGGGCCTCGTGCTGCGAAGTCGGGGGAAGGGGGGTGACCGGGGCCTGGTGGCCCCGGTCAGGATCGTCAGCGGAACAGCGCGAGGATGTTCTGCGGCGCCTGGTTGGCAATCGACAGCGCCTGAACGCCCAGCTGCTGCTGCACCTGCAGCGCTTGCAGCTTGGCCGAGGCTTCCTCCATGTTGGCGTCGACCAGCGAACCGATACCCGATTTCAGCGAGTCCATCAGGTTGTTGACGTATTCGCTCTGGATGGCGATCCGGCCCTGCACCGAACCGAAGTCGGCGGCCGCGCGCACGGCCGTCTGGGTCAGCCCCTCGATCGCGGTGAGGGCAGCTGCCGCACCGTTCTCGGTCGTCACGTTGAGATCGGCGAGGATCGCCAGGCCGCCGCCCGCGGTACCGCCGGTGTTCAGCGTCGAGGTGGTGG
>Ga0075157_10001626_pt1 | contig 13883 bp, 9 predicted proteins | sample JI81BgreenDNA_FD_70967 | JGI IMG/M metagenome (GOLD analysis project Ga0075157, IMG submission 70967) | Wastewater effluent complex algal communities from Wisconsin, to seasonally profile nutrient transformation and Carbon sequestration -... | ecosystem: Engineered > WWTP > Effluent > Algae...
TCACCAACGCGGTGGCCTGCCCCACCATCGGCATCGGCGCTTCCCCGGCCTGCGATGGCCAGGTGCTGGTGGTGGACGACATGCTGGGGATGTTCGAACGCGTGCCGCGCTTTGTCGAACGCTTCGATGATCTGGCCGGCCGCATCACGGCGGCGGCGGCGGAGTATGCGGGGCGTGTGCGGCGGCGCGAGTTTCCCACCGACGCCCAGCTCTATCGCTGAGGCTTTACGTATCACGCTGGCTGGGGCATTCACCCGCCGGCAATGCGGGCGGTGGCAACCGCCCATTGAGGAGCACGAACGCCTTGGCCAACACGCCCGCCAAACCGCCAGCAACGCCCGATGATGCCTTCCTGCGCGAGGTGGACGACGAATATCGCCGCTCGCAACTGGCCGGCCTGTGGCAGCGCTTTGGCAAGCTGATCATCGCGGCCGTGGTCTTGGCGCTGGCGGCGCTGGCCGGCTGGCTGTGGTGGCAGGACAGCCAGGCCAAGGCGGCCGGGGCAGCCGGCGAGGCGCTGACGCGTGCCATGGAACAGTTGGAAGTGGGCGAAGGCGCCAAGGCCCGCCCGGTGCTGGAAGCAATGACGCGGGATGGCCCCGGTGCCTATTCGGGGCTGGCCCGGCTGGTGCTGGCCAATGATGCCATGGCGGGCGGCGACAAGGTGAAGGCGCGCGGCCTGTACGAAGCGGTGGCGCGCGACACCAGCCTGCCGCAACCGATCCGCGATGCCGCCACCGTGAAGGCGGTGCGGGTGGGCTTTGATCAGATGAAACCGGCGGACGTGGTGACCCGGCTGAAGCCGCTGGCAGTGCCGGGCAATGGCTGGTTTGGCGTGGCCGGCGAACTGGTGGCCATTGCCCACATCCGGGACGGCAAGCCCGAACAGGCCAAGCCGATCCTGATCGCCATGGTCAAGGAAGAGACGATGAGCCCGTCGCTGCGTGGCCGCGCCGCGCAGCTGGCAGTGGCGGTCGGGGTTGATCCGGCGGCGCTGGGGCTGCCCGCCCGGCCCGCGGGCGAAACGGCACAATGAAGGGTGACGGGGTGACGATGACGCGTGCCACATCCAGAGCGACCGGCGGCGTCCGCGCCCTGGCGCTGCTGCTCGCCGCCAGCGTGGCGCTGTCCGGCTGCGGCATGTTCAAGAAGGCCAAGCCGCGCACCCCCACGGTGGGCGAACGCATCCCCATCCTCAGTTTCGAAACCCAGGCCGAAGCCGAACCCGAACTGAGCAACATCGCCATCGTGCTGCCGCCGCCGGAACGCAATGCTGCCTGGGCCCAGCCCGGCGGTTCGCCGTCCAAGGCGGGCGGCCAGCTGGAACTGGCGCAGAACCCCAGCCAGATCTGGCGGGCCAGCATCGGCAAGGGCAGCAGCGGCACAGCGCGTCTCAACGCGGCGCCGGTGGTGGCCGATGGCAAGGTGTTCACGATCGACACCGAAGCCGAAGTGCGCGCCTTTGATGCCACCACCGGCCAGTTGCTGTGGCAGGCCGCGGTGCAAATGGAAAAGCGCAATGCGCGCGCGGCCTTTGGCGGCGGCGTGTCCTTTGGCGGCGGCCGTGTGTTCGTGACCACCGGCCAGGGCCTTGCGGCGGCCTTCGATGCCGCGACCGGCAAGAAATTGTGGGAACGTGCACTGGTGCTGCCATTGCGCGGCGCCCCTACCGTGGCCGGCGATCGCGTGTTCGCCATTTCCCAGGACAATCAGCTGCACGCACTGGACGCGGCCAGCGGCGAGCCCAGCTGGACCGTTTCGGGCACGGTGGAAGTGGCCTGCATCCTGGGCACCGGCGCGCCGGCCGCCGTGCTCGACACCATCGTTGTCGGCTTCTGTTCCGGCGAATTGAATGCCCTGCGTGCCGAAAATGGCCGCAGCCTCTGGCAGGACCAGCTTGCCCGCACCGGCCGGTCCACGGCGATGGCGGCGCTGGCCGATATCGATGCCTCGCCGGTGATCGACCGTGGCCGCGTCTATGCGGTGGGCCACGGCGGCCGCATGGTCTCGCTGGAACTGGCAACCGGCACGCGGGTGTGGGAACGCAACTTCGCCAGCGTCTGGACGCCGTGGGCGGCGGGCGAGTTCCTCTACCTCGTCACCATCGAGGGCGAGGTGCTGTGCATCACCCGCGCCGAAGGCAAGGTGCGCTGGGTGGCCCGGCTGGACCAGTATCGCAAGCCCAAGAACAAGAAGGGCCCGATCCAGTGGGCCGGGCCGGTGCTGGCCGGTGAACGACTGTGGGTGGCCGGTTCCAACCGCGAACTGGTGGCCTTCGATCCCTATGAGGGCAAGAAGGTGGCCACGCTGGAATTGCCGGGGGCAGGCTATCTGCCGCCGGTGGTGGCGGGCGGCGTCCTGTATGTCCTCACCGATGATGGCACGTTGACGGCCTATCGCTGATCGCGGCGCGCTGGTAAGGCGCTGCGGCAATGACTGGCAACATCCTCGACATTTCGCCCGACGCGCCGCGCGTCGCCATCCTGGGGCGGCCCAACGTGGGCAAGTCCACCCTGTTCAACCGGCTGGTGGGGCGGCGCCTCGCGCTGGTGGACGATCAGCCCGGTGTTACCCGCGATCGGCGCGAGGGCGCGGCGCGGCTGTTCGATCTGGAATTCGTGGCGGTTGACACCGCCGGCTTCGAGGATGGCAGCGACGAAAGCCTGTCGGGCCGCATGCGCGCCCAGACCGAGGCGGCCGCTGCTGCTGCCACCGTGGCCCTGCTGGTCTATGATGCCCGCGCCGGGGTGACGCCGCTGGACGAACATTTCGCCACCTGGCTGCGGCGCCGCGGCGTGCCGCTGGTGCTGGTGGCCAACAAGGCCGAAGGGCTGCAGGCCGAAACCGGGATCAACGAAGGCCATGCGCTGGGGCTTGGCGAGCCGGTCGGGCTATCGGCCGAACATGGGCTGGGCCTTGCCGATCTCTACCAGGCGCTGAAGCCGCACCTGGAGCCGGAGGGCGAAACAGCGACGGACGAGACGGACGCACAGACACCCGAAGACGCCGCCGCGGAATTGCCGGAAGACGAGGAAGCCGCGGCGCCGGAAGGCCCGCTCAAGCTCGCGATCGTCGGCCGGCCCAATGCCGGCAAGTCCACGCTCATCAATCGGCTGCTGGGCGAACAGCGGCTGGTGACCGGGCCGGAAGCCGGCATCACCCGCGATTCCATCGCGATCGATTGGGAATGGACGGGACGGGACGGCGTGGCGCGCCCGGTGCGGCTGGTGGACACCGCCGGCCTTCGCAAGCGCGCCAAGGTCACCGAGAAGGTGGAAAGGCTGGCGGCGGCCGACAGCAAGCTGGCCATCGATTTTGCCGAGGTGGTGGTGCTGCTGCTGGATTCAACGCTGGGGCTGGAATCGCAGGATCTGCGCATCGCCGATCAGGTGCTTTCGGAAGGCCGGGCGCTCATCATCGCGCTCAACAAGTGGGATGCCGCCCATGATCAGAGCAAGCTGTTCCAGGGCGTGAAGAAGGCGCTGGAAGATGGGCTTTCCCAGGTGAAGGGCGTGCCGCTGCTCACCTGTTCGGGCGCCACCGGCAAGGGGCTCGACGCGCTGATCGAGGCCGCCTTCGAAACCCGCGCCCGCTGGTCGCGCCGGGTGTCCACGGGCGCGCTCAACCGCTGGTTCGAAGCCGCGCTGGATCGCAATCCGCCGCCGGCGCCGAAGGGCACGCGGATCAAGCTGCGCTATGTCACGCAGGTGGCAACGCGGCCGCCCAGCTTCGTGGTGTTCGGCAACCGTACCGACGCGCTGCCGGCAAGCTGGCAGCGCTATCTGGCCAACAGCCTGGCCGATGATCTGGATTTTCGCGGCCTGCCGATCCGACTGAACTTCCGGGGCGGCAAGAACCCGTTCAAGCGGGACTGAACGGGTGGCTGCGGCGCCCCTGGTCCTGCATGGATACTGGCGATCCACGGCGGCCTGGCGGGTGCGGCTGGCGCTGGCGGCGAAGGGGCTTGATGCCGCCCATGCCCCGGTCAACCTGCTGGCGGGGGCGCAGCAGGATGCGCCGCACAAGGCGCTGAACCCGCAGGGGCTGGTGCCGGTGCTGCGGCATGGCCCGGCGGTGCTCACCCAAAGCCTTGCGATCATGGAATATCTCGACGAAGCGTTCCCGTCGCCGCCGCTGCTGCCGGCTGATCCGGCATCACGCGCGCTGGTGCGCGGCGCGGCGCTGGTGATTGCCGCCGATGTCCACCCGCTGGGCAATTTGCGCGTGCAGCGCTGGCTGAAGGCCGAAATGGGGCAGGATGATGCCGCCGTGACCCGCTGGCTGCATCACTGGATGGCCGAAGGGCTGGCCACGCTGGAGGCGTTCGCCGCCCGCCATGGCGGCACTTGCCTGTTTGGCGACATGGTGACACTGGCCGATCTGTGCGTGGTGCCGCAATTGTTCAACGCCCGGCGCTTCGGGCTCGCGCTGGATGCGTGGCCGCGACTGCTGGCGGTGGAGGCATTTGTGGCGGCACAACCATGGGCCGCAACAGCCCGCCCGGAAAATCAGCCGGATTCAGTGTGATTCCGGTGCAACTGTTCACAAGTTTCGACGTTTTGGCCGGTTGCATTGGCGTGGCAATCGGCTATTTCTGCACACTGGATTCAGACCATTTGGGTTCTTTGGGGGTGTATATGGGCCATCGCAATTCCTCGCTTGTCTTCAAGACGTCTGCCGGCCGCGGCGTCTTCAAGGCGGCCGCCAGCCGCGGCGTTGCTCTTTCGCTGATTGCCGCAATGCTGTCGGGCACGGCCCTTGCGCCGGCGACCGCGCAGGTTTTCGGTCTGGGCGGCGGGCCGCTGACGGTGACCGGCTTTGCCGGTGCGCCGATCAATGGCGCCACCGAAATCACCAACGGCGCGCTGCGCGCCAATATCGCGGTTGCCGAAACCTATGCCGGCAACCTGACCGATAGCCTGGGTATCCTGTCCTTCCGCAAGGACGGCCTTGGCGTGCTCACGCTCTCCGGCGTGAACACCCACAGCGGCACCACCTCGGTTACCAACGGCACGCTGCTGGCCGGTTCGACCACGGCGCTGTCGGCAAACAGCCTGCTTTCGGTTGGCGGGCCGGCGGGTGTCGTTGCGGTTGTCGATCTGGGCGGCTTCAACAACACGGTTGCGGGTCTGTCGGGCAGCAGCCGGGCGGCGATCACCAGCACCGGCGGTGCTGCGGTGCTCACCATCGATACCGATGTGAACCGGCTCTTCTCCGGGGCGCTGCAGGGCGATCTGGGCATCATCAAGACCGGCACCGGCACGCAGACCTTCACCAACGCCGATCCGGCATTGGCCGCGACCACCGCCACCGGGCCGATCACCCTTCTGGAAGGGGGTATCGCGATCGGTTCGAACAATGCGCTGGGCAGCGGCGTGATCACTGTTGCGGGCGCTGGCACGTTGAGCGCCAGCGCGGGCACGCAAGCCCTGGACAATGACATCGTGCTGGGTGCGGCGTTGACCGCCCTTGCCGGCAATGGCCGCACGCTGCAGCTCAATGGTGACATCAGTGGTGCCGGCAGCCTGGTGAAGACCGGGATCGGCACGCTTCGCCTCACCGGTGACAACAGCTACACCGGTGGCACCCAGCTGGCCGCCGGCCGTGTCGAAGTGGGTTCGGACACTGCCTTTGGCACCGGCGTGCTGACCAAGACGGGCGGCGCCACGCTGGCGCTGGCCGATCCGGCCGTCGGCGTCACGCTGGCCAACGACATCGCGCTCACGACGAACGGTTTCGTGGTTGAAACCGGCAATGCCGGCGTGGTGTTCGGCCTGTCGGGCGACATCAGCGGCGACCGCAACGTCGCCTTCGCTGCCACCAGCAATGGCGGCACCCTTCTGTTGAGCGGTGACAACAGCGCCCACACCGGCGCGCTGATTGCCGGGCCGGGCGGTGTGCTGGGCATTGGCAGCAGCACGGCGGTTGGCGCCGACGCGGTCGTGCGCTTTGCCACGGGTGGAACCGTGGCGTTCGCGGGTGCCGATCTTGATGTTGCCGGCACGGTCAGCACCGTTGTCGGCGGCGGTCCTGCCGCGGCGCGTATCGACACGGCTGGTTTCAATGCCAGCATTTCGGGCACGGTCGCCGATCATAACGCGACCGACACGCTGGCCCTGGTCAAGGTTGGTGACGGCACGCTGACCCTGGCGGCTGCCAACAGCTACACGGGCGGCACGACCATCGAGGGCGGCAGCCTGGCAGTGGGTGTCGATGGTGCGCTTGGTTCGGGCTCGGTTGTCATTCGTGATGGCGGCGCGCTGGCGGCGGGTGCCGATGGCCTCGTGATCACCAACAACATCGCCATCGAGGGCCGCGGCACCGTCAACACCGGTGCCAACACGCTCACCATCGCCGGCACCATCAGCGATGTGCCGCTGCTCGCCTTTGCCGGCCAATGGCAGGTCGATCAGGGCCCGGATTGGTTCTCCTCGCCGCCCAATGGCCCGCTGGCCTACACCGGCCAGGAAGCCGCGGCCTTGCTGTTCGGCGGCAATGCGGCCGATTATCAGATCTCGACCCTCGGCACCGATCCTGCGCTGGTGAACAACCAGGCGTGGTACTCGATCATCGGCGTCGGTGGCGGCACTGCGCTGGCGCAGGATTATTCCAGCAAGTATCTTGGCAGCTTCTATGGCCCCACGTCGGGCTTCACGCTCAACGATCCGACCAACGCTGCCTCGGCCTATGTTGATGACAATGCCACTGGCGCAGCCTTCACCAACTATGCCTTCACCGGCACCGGCGCGGCGCCGGGCACGCTGGTGAAGGCCGGCAGCGGCACGTTGATCCTCACCGGCGTCAACACCTACAGCGGTGGCACCGACATCACCGAAGGCACGATTGCCATTTCGTCCGACACGGCGCTGGGCACCGGCGACATCAGCTTCTCCGGCCTGGGCGGCACGCTGCAGGCGCTGGCCAGCTTCAGCACGGCCAAGGCGATCACGCTGAACGCCGGCGGTACCATCGACAGCAACGGCTTTGATGTGACGCTGGATGGCGTCATTGACGGCGCTGGCGGCCTGTCCAAGGTTGGCGCCGGCCTGCTGGCGCTCACCGGGGTCAACACCTACAGTGGTGGCACCACGCTGACGGAAGGCACGATTTCCATCGGAAACGTGGCTGCCCTTGGCACTGGCACGGTCACCACGGCGGCTGGTACCACGCTGCTCGCTGGCGCGGATCTGTTCAACCTGAGCAACAATGTCGTCCTGAACGGCGGCACCACCATCGACACCCAGGGCTTTGGCGTGCTGATGGATGGCGCCATCTCCGGCACCGGCGCGCTCACCAAGGTCGGTGCAGGCAATCTGGCGCTCTATGGGGCGAACAGCTACACCGGCGGCACCAACGTGAACGCCGGCACGCTGTTCGTGAACAGCGCCGCTTCGGCCGGCACCGGCACCATCGCCATGGCCAACGGCACCACTTTTGCCGTGGTCGTTGCCTCGACCGCCACGCCCAACAACATGACGCTCGGCGGCCTCGTCAATGTGCTGGTCGATCCGGGCTTCACGGCAACCCTGTCGGGCGTGATCGCGGATGGCTCGGCAGCAGGTTCGCTGTCCAAGTTCGGCGCCGGCAATCTGGTTCTGGCGGGCGCCAACAGCTACAGCGGCGACACCTTCGTGAACGATGGCACCGTGACGCTGGCGAACAGCCTGGGCTTCGGCACCAGCGATGTGTTCATGGGTGGCGGCACCACCCTGGCAGCGGGGGCCAGCAGCCTCAATGTTGCCAACGCCGTGCAGCTGAACGGCCCGGTCACCATCAACACGGCGGCCAACACGCTGCAGCTGTCCGGCGTCGTGTCTGGCGTTGGCTCGGTCACCAAGAACGGCACCGGCATCCTCACGATGACCGGCGCCTCCACCTACACTGGTGCCACCACCGTTGCAGCGGGCACGCTGAACGTCACCGGCTCTCTGGCTTCGGCCGTCACTGCCAACGCCGGCGCTGCCGTGACCGGCACTGGCGCAGTGGGCGGGCTGGTGGTCTCGTCCGGCGCCACGCTCAGCCCGGGCGCCGTCGGCACCACCAACGTGGGCACGCTCTCGGTCAATGGCGCGGCGTCGCTGGCAGGCACGTACAGTGTCAACATCCTCGGCACCACCAGCGACCGGCTTGCTGCCACTGGCCCGCTCTCGCTGGGTGGCACGCTCGCGGTCACGTCGGTCAGCAACGCGCAGTTCAACACGGTCTACACCGTGGCCAGCGGTTCGTCGCGCACCGGCACCTTCGGCACGGTGACCGGCCTCAACCTGTTCGGCCCGGCCTTCCTGACGACGGTGGAATACACCGCCACCGGCGCCAACATCCGCACGGCGCCGAACAGCCTGTTGACGCTGCTCAACAACAATGGCGGCGGCACGCTGAACGCGCAGGAAACGGCGCGGGCCTTTGATCGCGCCGTGGCTGCGGGCTACAACCCGCAGGCGTTCCTGAACGTCTACACGGCTGGCGCCGCGCTGCCGCGCACCTTGCTGGAAATGTCGGGCGAACAGCGTGCCACCGAACGCCGTGTCGTGCTGGAAACCAACCGCGTCTTCCGCGAAACCGCGCTGGATCGCCTGAACCTTGGCCTCGCGGCGCTGGCCGGGCAGCAGGTGCAGGCCGGTGACGAGGACACCGGCGCCGTCACCTTCTGGCTGCGTGGCGCCGGCTCGTGGGGGACTGCCGATACCAGCGGTGCGGCCACCCGCTTCACCACGGAACAGCGCGGCATCCTGACCGGTATGGACTGGGCCCGCAACGGCGTCGCCTTCGGTGCCATGTTCCACTACACCAGCACCGATATCGATTACGAGGTGCTGGGCGGCAGTTCCAACGTGGAAACCACCGGCGGCACCGTCTATGCCGGCTATCGCCAGCAGGACAAGGGCTTCGTCGCCAACGCCGGTCTCAGTGTGGCAGGCGCGCGCACCACCGGTGCCCGTGCCATCACCCTGCCTGGCTTCGCCCAGACGCTGGCTGGCCGCACCCGCGGCACCACCTACCAGGTGTTCGGCGAACTGGCCGTCGATCTGGCTGGCAGCGCCAGCACCCGGATCGAGCCTTTCGCCCGCCTGACCTATGTGCAGGCCGACATGGGCGCGCTCAACGAAACCGGCGGCATCGCGGCCCTGCAGGCAGCGAAGCAGACGCATGACATCGCCGTGACCAACGTCGGTCTGCGGGCCGGCAGCAGCTTTGCCGATGGCAAGGTCTCGCTGAATGCCAGCGCCGCCTGGCAGCGCACCTCGGGCTCGCGTGAGGCGGTCACCGCGCTCGGCATCCCGGCCGTGGGCCAGACGGCGCTGATCCGTTCGGTCTCGCTCGATCCCGATGCCGCGCTGCTGCAGGCCGATCTTGGCTTCAACCTGTCGGATCGCGCCCGCATCAACGTGGGCTATTCGGGCCTGATCGGCCGCAAGAACAGCGATCACGCCGGCCGCGCCACGCTCAGCTTCGCGTTCTGAGCGGTTCCAACCGGTCATTGATCCACCAGACGGCGGCGTCCCCAGGGGCGCCGCCGTTTGTCTGTCCGGCTGCGGCGGTTTCACCAGCTTGCGGCCCGCCGATGTGCTGGCTATCGCGGACAGCATGAACACGCCCGCCTTCTTCCTGTCTGACAATGCCGCCGCTCCGTGCCCTGAAGTGCTGGCGGCACTGGCGGCCGCCGCTCCGGCGCAGGCCGCCGGATATGACGGGGATGATTGGTCGCGCCAGCTGGACGGCCTGTTCGGCGCGCTGTTCGGCCGTGAATGCGTGGTGTTGCCGGTGGCCACCGGCACGGCCGCCAACGCGCTGGCGCTGGCCTGCATGGTGCCGCCGTGGGGGGCAGTGGCATGCCACACCGAAGCCCATATCCAGGTGGATGAATGCGGCGCGCCGGAATTCTTCACCGGTGGTGCCAAGCTGCTGCTGTGCCCCGGCGCGCATGGCAAGCTGACGCCGGCGGGCATCGACGCGGCGCTGGCCAGCCATCGCGGCGATGTGCACCAGGTGCAGCTGGCGACGCTGTCGATCACCCAGGCGACGGAATGCGGCACTGTCTACACCCCGGCGGAGGTTTCTGCGCTGGTGGCCCACGCGCGCAGCCGGGGCTGGCGCGTGCACATGGACGGCGCCCGCTTTGCCAATGCGGTGGCGCATCTGGGCTGCGCGCCGGCCGATCTGGTGGCCGGGATCGGTGCGCTCAGCTTTGGTTGCATCAAGAATGGCGGGCTTTCGGCAGAGGCCATCGTGCTGTTCGATGTGGCGCTGGCTGATCAACTGCGCTGGCGGCGCAAGCGGGCTGGGCAGATGCCATCGAAGGGCCGCTTCAACGCCGCGCAGATCATCGCGATGGTGGAAGATGGGGTGTGGCTGCGCAATGCGGCTGCCGCCAATGCCGGCGCGGCGCGTCTGGCAGACGCCGCGGCACAGCGCCTGCTGCATCCGGTGGAGGCCAACGAACTGTTCGTGCAGCTTGCCCCCGGCGAACCGGAACGGCTGCGCGAACAGGGCTTCCATTTCTATGACTGGGGTGATGCCGGATCGAACGAGGCGCGCTTCGTTGTCAGCTGGGACACGCCACCCGCCGCCATCGACCGGCTGGCTGCCGCGCTGGCGCAGCACGGGTGACCGCGCCCACCGCGCCCAGCGCTGTTGCCACCGGCCGCTTCACCGGAGAGGCGTGGTTTGCCTTCATTGCCTGCACCTTCATCTGGGGCAGCACCTGGTTCGTGATCCGCACCCAGCTGGGCGAGGTGCCGGCCAGTTGGTCCGTCACCTGGCGGTTCGCGCTGGCGGCGGCGGTGATGTTCGGGCTGTGCGTGGTGCGCAGGGAATCGCTGCGGCTGTCGCTGCGCCAGCATGGCTTTGCGCTGGCCGTCGCGGTCAGCCAGTTCGTGCTCAATTTCAATCTGGTCTACCGGTCTGAACAATATCTGGCCTCGGGCCTTGTCAGCCTCACCTTTGCCTTCCTGCTGGTCACGAACACGGCGCTTTCGGTGCTGTTTCTCGGCGCGCGGGTGACGGCACGTTTCGTGGTGGGCAGCCTGATCGGGCTCGCCGGCGTGGCGCTGCTGTTCGCGCCGGATCTGGCGTCGCCGGCGAGCGGCAATGTCGGTTTGGGCCTCGCGCTGGCGTTTGGCGGCGTGATTTCGGCCAGCATCGCCAATGTCATGCAGGCCAGCGCCACCGGGCGGGCGATGCCGCTGGCGCCGGGGCTGGCCTGGGCGATGGCGTGGGGCGCGCTGATCGATGCCGCGGTGGCGTGGACGGTGGCCGGCCCACCGGTCATCAGCCTGGCACCGGGCTATCTGGCCGGTCTGGCCTATCTGGGCATCGCCGCATCGGCGGTGGCGTTCAGCCTCTATTATCGGCTGATCCGCATCGTCGGTGCTGGCGCTGCGGCGTGGAACGGCGTGGTGGTGCCAGTGGTGGCGCTGGCGATTTCGACGCTGCTGGAAGGCTTTCAATGGACGGCGACGGCGGTTGGCGGCGTGGCGCTGGCGCTGGTGGGATTGGCCATTGCCCTGAAGGCCAAATCGGCTGGCTGATCCTGCCTAGGTAACGTCCCCGATTCCGCTGCGCGCCCGTATCGCCAAAATGGCGGGCGGGAGAGACGGATGGTGTTCGAACAAAGCTGTCGTCAGTGCGCGGTGCGGGGCACGGCCCTGTGCGCCGCGTTGCCGGATGCCGATCTGCTGGGCCTTGCCGGCCACGGCACGCATCGGCGGCTGGCCCGCGGCGAAACGCTGGTGCGTGCAGGCGATATGGCGATGCCCTGTGCCAACATCCAGCGCGGCCTGATGAAGATCTGCCAGACCAACCCGGCCGGGCAGGAGGTGATCGTGGGCCTGTTGTGGCCCGGTGATTTCGTGGGCGCGCCCTTCCTGGGGCCGGCCGAGGCCGGGCACGACATCGTGGCGCTGACACCGGTGACGCTGTGCCAGTTTCCGGCCAGGGTGATGGAACGTGTGCTGACCGACAATCCGGCGATGGAACATGCACTGCTGGCCCGGACCATGGCGGAACTGGCGCGTGCCCGTGCGCGGCTGGGCAGCCTGGCACGTGCCACGGCGCTGGCCCGGGTGGCGGGCTTTCTGGTGGAAACGGCGCAGCGCAGCGGCGCGGGCGATGGCGAGACGATTGCGGCCATCGATCTGCCGCTGAGCCGCGGCGAGATGGCCGATCTGCTGGGCCTGACCATCGAGACCGTGAGCCGGCAGATGTCGAAGTTGAAGCAGGCCGGCGTGATCGGCCTGCCGGGCGGCCGCCGGGTGGTGATCCAGGACCCCGACGCCCTGGCCGAAGCCGCCGAAGACCTGATCTGAAGGGAGATAGAGCGATGAAGACGATTCTTGTGCACATCGAAGGGGATGAAGGGCAGGAGGCGCGGCTCAACGCGGCTTTCGATCTGGCCCGTGCCTGCGGTGGCCATATCGTGTGCGTGGCGGTGATGCCCTATGCCGCCTATGCGCTGGGCGATCCGGCGATGGGTGCCTTTCCGGTGACCACGCTGATCGATGCCGTGGAGGCCAAGCGCCGGGAGGAACGCACCAAGGCGGAAGCCCTGCTGGCCCGTGAAGGCGTGAGCTGGGAATGGCAATCGGCCGACGGTGACAGCGCCGACAGGTTGGTGGAGCATGCCCGCCTTGCAGACGTGGTGGTGATGAGCGCCGGGCCGTTCGTGCGGCAGGCGCAGCTGGCGATGGGCATCACTGGCGATGTCGCCATCCGCTCGCCGGCGCCGGTGCTGGCGGTGCCGCCGGGCGCCCGTGGCCTCAATGTCGCCGGCCCGGCGCTGATCTGCTGGGACGGCGGGCAGGAGGCTGCCAACGCCATGAAGCGTGCGCTGCCGATGCTCAAGCTGGCCAGCGCGGTGACCCTGCTCACCGTTTCGGAGAAGGACAGCCCGTACACGGCGCGGGCCGCCGCCGCCTTCCTGTCGCGCCACGATGTGCACGCCGATGTGGTGGAACGCGATCCAGGCGGTGCCAGCATCGAACAGGTGATCCGCAGCGTTGCGGCCGAACGCCAGACAGCGTGGATCGTGCAGGGCGCCTATGGCCACAGCCGGTTGCGCCAGATGTTGTTTGGTGGCGTCACGCGCGGCCTGCTGGCCGATGCGCCGGTGCCGATCCTGCTCTCCCATTGATCGACAATCGGGGTTGAACAGAGTTTAATCTGGCCGAAAATCCTTTTCCAAGAGAGGCTTGCAGGACATGATCAACCAGGAGCCGATTTGTTGCCATCATGTATGTTGCGTTTTGGTGATGGCTGCGGCTGATCTGCTTTGTCCTCAAGAGCCGATCAAGGCGGCCACCCTCATTCCCCTGCAGACTTAAGGCGTTGGATCGCGTTCCGGCGGCTGCTCCCCGTCTCCCACCCATCCTCCGGGGGGTGACGCCGCAGCGCGAAACCAGCGGAAGGCCGCCGTGCCGGGCAGGCGCGGCGGCCTTCCTTTATCGGTCCTTCAGGCGGCGCGGGCGGGCTTCACCTGCTGGGCCAGCCGCCACAGTTTTTCCGGCGTGGCCGGCATTTCCAGCTGCTGCCCGCCCAGCGCATCGATGATGGCATTCATCACCGACGGCATGGCACCGATGGTGCCGGCCTCGCCGCAGCCTTTCACGCCCAGCGGGTTGGTGGGCGAAGGCGTGTTCAGCGTTTCGAAGATCACCGCCGGCGGCATCATGTCGGCGCGCGGGATGCCATAGTCCATGAAGCTGCCGGTGATCAGCTGGCCGGCATCGTCATAGACGATATTCTCGATCACCGCCTGGCCAAGCCCCTGCGCGATGCCGCCGTGGATCTGACCTTCCACCAGCATCGGGTTCACCAGCACGCCAAAATCATCGACCAGCGCATAGCGGGTCACCGCGATCACGCCGGTATCGGGATCAAGCTCCACC
>Ga0075157_10001627_pt1 | contig 13879 bp, 12 predicted proteins | sample JI81BgreenDNA_FD_70967 | JGI IMG/M metagenome (GOLD analysis project Ga0075157, IMG submission 70967) | Wastewater effluent complex algal communities from Wisconsin, to seasonally profile nutrient transformation and Carbon sequestration -... | ecosystem: Engineered > WWTP > Effluent > Algae...
TGTTCGAGTTCGACGTTTTGATATTGGGGAAGCAAGCGCAAATACTCTTCAAATAATGTTTCTAAACTGAATCTTTCTGTGTCGGCGTCTATGTAGGTAAATAAGTAGGTGGTGCGGCCGTCTCTGGCTGGAAATGCTTCCCAAAAATATTGGCACTGATTTTGCATTGGGGTGAAGGATGCAAATATATCGCCGGTGTCGTTTTTGGGGTATCCTTGAGCGCAACTACCGACTACTAAACATACGGCGTCGGGTTTTTTCCCTTGTCTAGCTTGGCGGACAATGGGCGAAAAATGTCCCATTGCGTCTAATAATAATCGGGTTTTAAATAAATTTGTAGCAGGTTGTGTATCGGTGTTGGCCGATTCTACAAGGACTCCATTTGGGTGAATGGTTGCTGTTTTAAATGGTGTATTTTCAAATAGCTTTCCTCCAGCTTGGAGGAATCGCTGTTTCAGGGTTTCTAGGAGGTAAACTGGGTCTATTCCGATGTTGAGTACGTCGCGCACCCAAATGTCTGGGGTGTTGGCAAAGCTGATGCGGGCTGGGTTATATTCGGTGGCTATGGCCTTTTCTATCTCTTCAACAGAGAGCAAATTTAGTTCTAAGAATGCGTCTAATTCTTTGCGAGAAATGTTCCATTCTTGATCGCGGCCTCGCAGGGTGCCGCGTTCTATCAAGGCTACTCGCCAACCCCGCACGGCTAAGGCTGTACCGATTAATATTCCTAGGGTTCCGCCGCCGATAACTATGTCGAAGTCGAGGGTTTCGAGGGGTTGTTGGCTGTGTTTGACTGCTTGGGCTGCTGGTGCGGTGTTTTGTTTGAGGTTTTCCCAGAGTCGATCGACTTTTCTCAGGCCTGTGAGGGCGTCTCCTGGCATTTGGGAGAGGATTTGTTCGGTGAGGGACATCGGGTTTTAGGATTGAAGAGTGGTGGATTTTTTATAATTTAGCTTATAAGCTGGTCTGCATTTAAATTTAACTTTTCGGGCGGGCAGGATGCCCACCCCACAAGAGTTTCAAGTGCGATCGCGAACCGAGTTTTTATAATCCTACAGAGAAACCCGGTTTATGCAAAAAAAACCGGGTTTCTACCTCTCGTTGGTAAGTCTAAGGAATTATCTTCAATCAGCCGTGCTTAATTCTTCAACTCGCAGCCGATCGCACAAAATTCGCTCGCACACTATAGCACCCGTATCCGCACTCCTGCAAACTTCTAACTGAGCTTCCGGCAGCGCTTCAAACAAAAAACGTTCCCCCGGAAACACTGTCCGCTCAAAATACCAATTAGGAATATTTGTAATGCGAGCGATCTGCACTTTGCTAGTATTATTAAGATACCAACACAAAATGCGCGTATGACCTTCGGAAATTACCTGATTTAGTGTCAAATTCATTTTTTTAACTTGTTTGTGCAATTGTGCGAACGAGCTGCCACCGCCCTACACTTAATATAGCATATTACCCGTTAAAACCAAATTTTTTATACATTTTTTGGTTAATAATTCATTAATTTCGCCGGGGAAACATCAGCGCCTTCCACGTATTCCCAAGAAGGTGCAAAAGCGGGCATTGCTAAAGTGCAAGATTTCCATCCTCCCCTAACGGGTGCGTTCAACAATTGACAGTGACCAACTGAACCTCTTGCCTGTTGGTAGTGACCGCAAAAATTACACTTGGAAGCCGGATTGCACCCGCGCTCGCTAATTACAAGGCAGGGCTGGTTTTGGGTTTGGTTGCGATCGATAGTTAAAGTGTTCATTAAATTACTTTTTAAATGTTCAGTCTTAAGTATGACGGCTGGAGTGCAGTCGTGGCGTCTATCTCAAGGCTTAGTTCACTTTTAAGATTTGTTTAGGGATCGATAGAAAATATATTGTTTTTGAGACGATCTAGCTAGGGAGCAATTGAATTTTCTTCCATCGCATTGGCTGCCACGGCTTTAGAGCCGATCGCGCTTGCCGGGGGGTATACTTCCTCAGACGCAAGCTAATTATCCTCACCTAACTTGCTGAACAAATCGGCTAAAATTGTATTAGAAAATAAAAAACCTTCGGGATCGCTCAACCTCAAATTGCCCGAAAGCGGCAGTTTCGAGGCCTCGCCTAAAGTTGCGTGAAGCGGAGCTATCCCGTAGGGAATCGCCCTATCCTCTGTCATAATTTCCACAAATCCTTGTCGCCAGTAGGGCTGCAAACAACGCCAAATTTTATCAACCGTTTGCTGACTAAACTTTTCAGTCAGCGCCCTGATGCTAACTCCTTCTGCTAAACGCAAGCCTAGCATCAAGGTTTCTAACAAAACGTCATTTTCTGAAACTGGAAAACTTGGCTCAATTCCTGGGTAAATATCCTGCGGGGTTTCTCCCCCAATTTTAGGAGTACCAGGGGAATTGAGGCCAGAGATCGATCGCACCCACTGATAATATTCTTGAGTTTTGCGAGGCCTTGTCAACCTCCTGCCTTCGACGTAACTCGCCGCCCCCATTCCCAAACCGTAATAAGGGCGATTTTCCCAATAAACGCGGTTGTGGCGGCACTGATAGCCATCGCGAGCGTAATTAGAAATTTCGTAATGTTCGTAGCCAGCGCCGGTCAGAATTTCCCGCGCTAAACGGTACATTCCAGCAGCGGTGTCATCTGCTGGTAGCGGCTGCGCGCCTGCTTCAAAGTAGCGCCCGAAAGCAGTTAAGGGCTCAACAATTAAGTCGTAACTCGACAGGTGAGTCGGGGAAATTTCCACCGCCGATTTCAGGGAAGCTTCCCAGTTTTCTAAAGTTTGGTGCGGCAGTCCCGAAATTAGGTCTAAACTGAAATTGACAATACCAGCCGATCGCACTATTTCCACTGCTTCAAAAATATCAGCGACAGAGTGCGATCGCCCGCAAGCTTGCAGCAATTCATCCTGAAAAGCCTGCACTCCCAAACTAACTCTATTTACTCCCGCCGCTGCATATCCCCGCAACTGTTCTAAAGTAAACGTACCGGGGTCTATTTCGATAGAAATTTCCGCCTCAGCAGCAATCCCAAATTTGCCGTCGAGAGTCTCTAAAATATTGCTCAACTGACTGACAGAAAGCAGCGAAGGCGTGCCGCCACCAAAAAAAACTGTTTTGAGAGATGCGCCTAAATTTTTAGTTTCTTGAATTTCTTGACACAGTACAGCAACGTATTGGACTATGGTGCCGGAATTCTCGCCATTTTTGCGATCGCCCACCACAAAAACCGGAAAATCGCAGTAGTAACAGCGGCGGCGACAAAAAGGTATATGCAGGTAAGCCGAACTAGGAATGCCGGAATTTGCCGCTTGCACACTTTTTTTTAATTCAAATGTTAAATAATCTGTGGGAGGGTTCATTATATCTCAAGCCGAAAGCGCCACTTCAAATCTAAAGTTTTAATTAAACAATCATGAATAATTATGTATATTATGACATTTTCTGACAAAAAAAGGGGTGCGAACCATCGGCTCTTTTAATTTAACCTCGTACCCGTTTTGATCTGCCAAAATTCCCCAACAGCCCGCATCGCGGTCTATTCGCACCTCGTGCCTGCTGGCGGCGGGGCGCGCTAAATCCCGATCGGCTCCCTGGCACATCCCCCAAAGGGTACAACGGGTAAATATAAGTTTATAAAAATCCCTCAGCAAATATAGCGATATCCGACCAAAGCATGAAAACAAGTATCAGCACCGGAAAGATATAATGTGAATAAATTCATTAACCTAGAACTAATGCTAGACGCAATCATAATAATCTCATTCATAATCGCAGGCGGAGGCATCGGCTATTACGGAGTCGAACTGCTGCCGAGCAATCTGCTGCTGCAAGTTACAAATATACAAGGTTTAAGTTCTGTACTAGGCTCGTTTGGAGCATTAATTGGCTTCGTGATGGGATTAGTGGCTCAAACAACCTATCGGCGCCTGGAAAAACAAGTCCGCGATATGCCGGTGGAAATGCTGCTGACGCGGGCGATCGGCTTAATCATCGGACTGCTAGTAGCGAACTTAATGCTGGCTCCGCTGTTCCTGCTGCCAATTCCCCGCGAGTTCGGCTTCATCAAACCTCTAGTCGCAGTCTTGGGAAGCGTCATGTTCGGCTTCACAGGCGTAAGTTTGACGGACACCCACGGCCGCGCTTTCTTGCGGCTGATCAACCCCAAAACCTTAGACACGGTGTTGGTAGCCGAAGGTACCTTCAAACCAGCAAGTGCCAAAGTTGTCGATACTAGCTGCATTATTGACGGCCGGATTGAAAACCTGCTAGAAACAGGTTTCCTCGAAGGTCAAATTATCGTGCCGCAATTCGTACTCCAAGAACTGCAACTGGTAGCTGATTCAGCCAACGATCAAAAGCGAGTGCGCGGGCGCCGCGGCTTAGATGTACTCAACCGCATCAAAGAAACATATCCAGAACGGATTCAAATTCACTCGGCTGACTACGAAGATCTTGCCACAGTCGATGCGAAATTAGTCCGCTTCGCCTTGGATATCGACGGCATTTTGCTCACCAACGATTACAACTTGTCGAAAGTAGCTGCCGTCCAAAAACTGCCGGTTTTGAATATCAACGATTTGACTCATGCGGTGCGCCCGACTTATTTGCCGGGAGATACGATCGAACTAAAAATCCGCAAAGAAGGCAAAGAACCCTCTCAGGGAATCGGTTACTTGGATGACGGCACAATGGTTGTCGTAGAAGCAGGAAGCAGCTATGTCGGAGGCGAAGCCAGAGTCGTAGTCACCAGCGCCCTGCAAACCAGCGCCGGCCGCATGATATTCGCCCGTCCTCAAGAATCCGTTATTGTTTAAAACTGAGTAACAATGGCCAGGGCAATCAGAATCAAATATTGCGATCGCTGTTCCCAATCTGCCCCGACTCTCTACCGCGCCCGGTATGACGAGTCGGGGCAGTGGTTTTTTTTGTGTCTTAAATGTTGGGAATCGGTAAGTAAAAACAATCCTTTTTACTTCTACGGTGGCACTTGGAAAGCCAGCAAGAAAAAATAGCAATTACCAGCTTCTTCTTCTTTTCTCTTCCTACCCTACGGGAACGGCTTCGCCGAACGCGTCCTTAGCGTCTTCGCGGTTCAATCGTATCAATATCAGTGATTCTAGAGTAATTAAAATCAACCAATCCCGATCGCATCTTCATACAATGTCTCGATCGCACAGCTAAAATTCACGCTAGCAAACTGAACTTCTTGTCCTTGACTGTAAGGATAAAGCACCCACAAACCCTCTGCATTCCGGCGAAAACACTCTACACTAACTCTTTCTTGATTGATTAATACATACTCTTGCAAACTTTCGGAAGTACGGTAATCGGCAAACTTTTCACCTCTGTCAAAAGCCGCTGTTGTTGGCGATAAAACTTCCACAATTAAGCGCGGGTAGATAATGAAATCTTCAGCAGTATTTCTGTCCCGTTCATCGCAACTCACCGCTACATCGGGATAGTAATAGAAATTTGATGTCTCATTCCGAACTTTCATGTCTGCCATGTAAGTTATGCAGCCACTTCCCCGAAGATGGTTTCTCAACAAAGTTGCTGCATTTACACTAATGATGACATGAGCTTTGCTTGCCCCTGCCATTGCATAGATTTCACCTTGTCTGTACTCGTGTTTGATCGGACTGACTTTCTCGCCTGCTAAATAATCTTCAGGAGAGACGTAGGTGTCGCTTTTACTTGCAACCATATAATTTTAAGGTTGGTGAGGATTACACAATTATAGCCCAATACGCTTGGGTTAGCGCTTTCAGACGAATTTCATTTCACGCATTTATGAGAGTTGCAAACTTGTGAAAGGAAATCAGATTATTCTTATCCCCAGCGTATTGTTTAATGTGTAGGTTTTCTCGCCACACATTCGATTCATGGGGAAATTGAATGCGATCGCACAGCCATCAAACAAACCACTTTGTGGGATTAAAAAATTTCTGTCAATGCGTAAATCCTAGCTTTGCTGATAACCTGAACTAATAAGTCTTATAAGAAATTCTGTATCTAAATATACTATTTTTGTATAAATCATGACATTTATCAAGGTATCCTGACATTAAGGGCTAAATTCCACACCTTACCTACAAAATTTGTAACCTCCAGAGTTGAGAAGGTACTCCAAGCTTTCACCAGTCCATCGCCCTTGGCTGTCGGCGTTGGCACTCCAGCTAAGTTCTCAGATTTTAGTCGTCCGTGAAATGTGATATGAGTTGAAATCTCCCAAATTCATGCCGAAACTAAAAGAATCTTTTAATCACCCCCATACCGAACCAGCCGATACCGCGATTCGCCTAAAGCAGCATAAAGACCTGTTTTCCTGGCTTTCGATCGCTGCGGGGCTAATTTTTCTACAGGGGTACATGATTGCTCCCCTGATTCCACGTTTGGCTGAAGTTTTTAATGTTCCGGTTCAGGAAATCGGCTTTATCGTTCCAGCCTATATGCTGTCCTATGCACTGATGGCATTATTCTTCGGCCTCCTGTCCGATCGCTTTGGTCGATGGTCTATTATTCGCATCTCGCTTGCTCTTTTTGTCATTTTCACCGCTTTAACTGCCACGGCCCAAAATGCTTCGCAGATGGCAACCTGGCGGCTATTAACCGGGATTGGAGCAAGTGGTGTGATTCCCCTTACCTTCGCCTTAATTGGCGATTTATTCCCGTTCGATCGGCGAGGTGCCAAGCTAGGATTGGTGTTTGCAGCAATGGAAGGGGGAATGGCAGCAGGCTCTGCGGGGGGAGCGATTCTTGAGCCATTTGTAGGTTGGCGAGTGCTCTTTCTAGGTACTGCTTTGCTTGCTGCTGTTGTGCTTTGGCGCCTTCATCCTTACGGTTCTTTATTTGATACACCAAAAGTCACCAAATTACCGCCTATTCGCCAAATCTTTAGGGGATACAGCCAGATATTAGCAACCTTTCGGGGGCAGCGTACATATGCTTATGTTCTGTGGAATGGTATTTACCACTCTGGGGTATATACATGGCTAGGGTTGTATTTATCGCAACGGTACGGTATGGATGCCTTGAGCATTGGTTTAAACATTCTTGGGTACGGCATTCCCGGTTTATTGCTAAGTTCTTTCATTGGTCAAGCCGTCGATCGGTGGGGACGGCGTTGGCTCGTTCCAGCAGGGTTGGTAATGGCTGCTGTGGCTGGGATTGCAATGATTTTTGAGATTCCGCCACTGGGAACGACGATCGCAGTTCTTATTTTGTCTTTAGGGTATGACCTGACTCAACCGTTGTTTGTCGGAATTGTGACCGATCTCGGAGATGACAACAATTTGGGGCAAACGATGGGACTGAAAGTATTTACTCTCTTTACTGGATTTGGTGTAGGCAGTCTCGTATTTGGAGAGCTACTGCGCTTTGGATTTGGGCCTTCTCTCGCTATCTTTGGTGGCATTCAGTTGATAATTGGTTCGATCGCAGTCCCACTATTCTGGCAGGAAGTCCCCTCTCGATTACGGGGTTAGCGACTGTTGCCCAAAGCAATGTTGCATACATTAATACTGCTCAAATCATTGCGCTCACTGTTCTGTTGTAGAGCATCTATAGAGCAATACGCTTGGGTTAGCCCTTTCAGACGAATTTCATTTCACGCATTTATGAGAGTTCCAGACTTTTGAAATACTCACCGCGCCTTCAGGCCGGTGAGTATTTCACCTTTCCCCCAAAGTTTCAACGTCGGCGCGGGGCCGGAAGCCTCGCACTATTGCCATTTTGCGGTTGCGGTTTTTCTTGCAACTTCATCGTCAAACTAACCCGCTTTAACTTCTCATTCACCTCCAAAACCCGCACTTTCACAACTTGTCCGACTTTGACAATCTGTTTGGGGTCATCTACAAAGCGATCGGCTAATTGAGAAACGTGAACCAAACCATCTTGGTGCACTCCCACATCAACAAAGGCTCCAAAGTTAGCTACATTCGTGATTATGCCTTCTAATTCCATCCCAACTTGCAAATCGGAGATTTCTTTGATTCCTGCTTGGAAAGTGGCATATTTAAACTCGGCACGCGGGTCTCTTCCCGGTTTTTCTAGTTCCGAAATAATGTCTCGGAGTGTTGGTTCTCCGACTTTCTCTGTGACATATTTCTTGATGTTTACAGTCTTGATTTTTTCAGATATTTGTGTTATTCCAGTCAGCGGCAAGTCTAAATCCTTGGCGATCGCCTGCACGACAGGATAACTTTCGGGATGAACTGCTGTATTGTCCAGGGGGTTTTCGCCGCCGCGAATGCGGAGAAACCCGGCTGCTTGTTCAAAAGCTTTTGGCCCGAGTTTGGGAACTTTCAGCAGTTGGCGGCGATTTTTAAACGCGCCATTTTCGTTGCGGTAATTGACGATATTTTTGGCAACTGTTGCCGTCATTCCTGACACAAATGTTAGCAGTTCTTTCGAGGCTGTGTTTAAGTCAACTCCGACATAATTCACGCAGCTTTCGACAGTTTCGTCGAGTTTCTTTTTGAGCAGTTTTTGGTCAACATCGTGCTGGTATTGACCGACTCCTATTGATTTCGGGTCGATTTTCACGAGTTCGGCGAGGGGATCTTGCAAGCGTCGTCCGATGCTGACTGCGCCGCGGACGGTGATGTCGAGATCGGGAAATTCGGCGATCGCCACCTCGCTTGCTGAATAAATCGATGCACCGGATTCATTCACCATGACTTTAATCGGTTTTCTTTCCATTTGGGCCAAAACTTCCGAAACAAATTCGTCTGTTTCGCGGGAAGCTGTACCGTTGCCGATCGCGATTAATTCAATTTTATATTTTTCAATTAAATGCTTGACAATTTTACCCGCTTGTTGTCGCTGAGCGGCCGCTTGGTGGGGAAAAATTGCTTGATATTCTAAAAATTGCCCGGTTTCATCGAGGGCGGAAACTTTACACCCCGTGCGAAATCCCGGATCGATCGCCAATGTGGGTTTCATTCCCGCCGGCGCCGACAGCAGCAACTCGCGCAGGTTGGTTTCAAAAGTGGCGATGGACTCGATATCAGCGACTGCTTTGTTGTGCGATCGTACTTCCGTGATTAACGAAGTCTTCATCAGTCGGTTGAAGGCATCCTTCAAAGTCGATCGATAAAACTCTTTAACTTCTGGTATCCTAGTTCTAATTTCCTGACTTTCCAAATAAGCCATCACGGCGGATTCATCAAAAGCCAGTTCCAAATCTAAAACCCCTTCCGTTTCCCCGCGAAACAGCGCTAACATATTGTGCGACTGAACGCTTCTCGCTGCAACTTGATAATTGCGGTACATTTCAAATTTAGTGCTTCCTTCCGGGAAATCCTCTTTAATTTTAGAGACAAAAACTCCTGTTTTCATCAAAAATTCTCGCAAATAAGCCCGCAATTCAGCTTTTTCCGAAACCGCTTCCGCCAAAATATCCCCAGCACCTTTGAGAGCTTCTTCTGCTGTTTTCACTCCCTTTTCTTCCGAAATATATTTACCTGCTTCCGCCTCAAAGTCTGCTGGTTTAGCCGTCGGCAAGTTCAGACTTTTGATAAAATTTGCCAGCGGTTCCAAACCTTTTTCCCTAGCAATTATCGCTCGCGTCCGTCGCTTGGGTTTATAAGGCAGATAAAGGTCTTCTAGTTCGTTTTTTTGCAAACATGATTCGATTTTAGCTTGCAATTCTTCAGTGAGTTTCCCCAGAGAGCTAATCGTCTCTAAAATAGACTTTTTGCGCTCTTCAATTTCCGTCAAATAGGTGAAGCGATCGGAGATGTCCCGCAACTGAATTTCATTCAGCAAATCCGTGCGTTCTTTGCGGTAGCGGGCAATAAACGGAATAGTTGCTCCCTCGGCGAAAAGTTCCAGAGCATTATTGACTTGAGACAGATTGATGGAAAGTTCTTGAGCAATCAGTTGAGGAATGTCGATCATAGTGCAGAATTTCGGGTCAGGCGATTTTAGATTTTGGATTGACTTGCGCGAGATCAATTCGGGGGCGTGAGGATTTTAGATTTTAGATTTTGGATTGATTCCACGGATAAATTCAAGGGCTTGTACCATCAACAAATTCTTGGTCAATTTTAGATTTTAGATTTTAGATTAACTTCACAGAATAGAGCAAGAAAAGGGATTGTCCCAATTTTGTTAAAATCGTTTTCTAGGAGTGCGATCGTCTCGCACGGCAAAGCCGATATCTCTCGCTTCTAGCTCTCCGGCTTGCACTCCTGTGAAAGCATCATTGGGATGTTCCCATGATGTTAGCATAAATGGAGTCATTTCTCAATATTATATGTTTCCTTTTAAATATCCTGTGCCGCAAACCGATCCGCCGCGATCGCCCAGAGAAACGCTGCCGACGATGTACGATTTACCCAGCGAAGACCCGGATGAACCTGGTTTGCCTGACGAATTTCACGATTTGCAGCCGCAGTTGTTGAGTCTGACGTTTCGGCCTCGGAATTATCCGGCTTCTGAGATATTTAGCGGCACCGACATGAACCTTTATTATGACGTGCAGCACACTCTGTGGCACAAGCGGCCGGATTGGTTTGGAGTTGTGGGAGTTCCCCGACTTTACGATCGATCGGAACTGCGGATGAGTTATGTTACTTGGCAGGAAGGTGTGAATCCTTTTGTAATTGTAGAACTGCTTTCGCCGGGAACGGAAAAAGAAGATTTAGGCGACAATACCGATGAGGAAAAGTTGCCACCTCAGTCGGGAAACACTGCCGGTAACGGGCAAGTTTTGGATGCCGAGAGGAAGGATGAACCGCCAAGAAAATGGGAGGTTTACGAGCAAATTTTGCGGGTTCCTATTTATGCTGTTTTCAGCCGCTATACTAACAAATTGCGAGTGTTTGAATTGAAGGGCGGACACTATCAAGAATTAGAATTGCCCGAGTCGCGAGTGTGGATTCCTGACCTAAGTTTGGGCTTGGGTTTGTGGCAAGGAGAGTTTCAGGGAGTCGATCGACTGTGGTTGCGCTGGTATGATGTTGATGGCAATTGGATTCTCACTGAAGCGGAACAGCAACGGCAGCGGGCAGAGTCAGCGGAAGCTCAATTGCAGTCTTTAATTCGGCGGCTGCGGGAATCTGGCATCGATCCCGATCGATTTTTAAACGGTTAGAGAAGACTGAAGTCCTGACTAATATTATGTCCGGTCGATTACCCCTAATACGGTACGGGCGGGTTCACGAAAAATATCTGCCCATAATTGACAATCTCAAAAACCCGCCCTTTTAATCGCTGGTTCGCAGTCAGGACTTTAGTTTTTTTACTTCACAAGAAGACAGAAAGCCTCACTATACACAGGCTTTAAGATTTGATCGAAACTTGATTGGTTGCGGCTTGTGTGTTTGTTGCTGGTACTCTTTGCGGTTAAGTCATCCGCGTAGGGAGAATGATGCAAATAAGCTTTACCGACAGAACCAAAAAGTTGCAGTTTGTCAGAAATGACCGATTGCATGGCATCGATAGCTTTTTCCATTATTTCCAACAAATCCGGATCTGCCTCAGAAATGCTACTTTTTAACACGTCCATATAAGCTTCGCGAATTTCCGTATTCACATTAAATTTAGAGACTCCCAATTTAATACATTGATGAATCATTGACTCCCGCAAACCGCTAGCACCGTGCATCACTAACGGCACTGAAACAGCAGCGCGGATTTTGGCCAGACGTGGAAAATCGAGTTTCGGTTCGCTGAGATATTTGCCGTGAACGTTACCAATTGTTACGGCTAAAAAATCCACCTTAGTTTCTTTGATAAACTCTACGGCTGATACCGGATCGGTCATCCTTGCGGCTTTCTCCTCGATTGTCAAACCTTCTTCCCGACCGCTAATTCTGCCGATTTCTGCTTCAACTGCCGCACCGTTAGCGTGGCATAATTTAGTCATTTCCCGGCTAAATATTAAGTTTTGTTCGTAGGGCAAAAAAGAACCGTCTGCCATAGTTGATTTGATGCCGGCGGCTAGGGCGAGGTGAATGTCTTTTTCTGAGGTGCTGTGATCTAAGTGTACTGCGATCGGCATTAAAGATTTGCGGGCCGCTTCCATGCACAGCGCGACTAAAGGCGATTTTCCGTATTGGATGGCACTGGGGTGAAGTTGCAGTATAGCAGGACTGTGCAGCGCTTCTGCCGCATTGATGACGGCTTTTACTCCTTCGAGGTTGTAGACGTTAAAAGCGCCGATCGCATAACCATTTCTCAAGGCCGTGTTCAGCAATTCCCTAGTTGACGCGAGCATATAGTACCTACTTTAAAAACTTTTCTGAATGTCGATCATTCTATCAAAGTTCTAGGCCCAGCTCAGCTTAATTTGTGTTTATTTTAATTGCGAATTCTTCGGCTACGATTTATGTGAAGTGCATTGATTCTTGAGTAAGGTGCGTAAGGGCGCACCTTACGATTTGTTTGGTAAGCCTAGCGCACCTTACTCCTTGAGTGATTTACTACTAGGTTTGTGCGTTACCAGCGTGCAAACCGCATTCTTTTACGGTCGCTTCTTCCCACCACCAGCGACCTTCGCGTTCGTGTTGGTTCGGCAATACCGGCTTTGTACAAGGTTCGCAACCAATGCTTACAAAACCGCGTTCGTGCAACTTGTTGTAAGGCACATCCAAAGCGCGAATGTATTCCCAAACCTCTGCCGAAGACCAGTTTGCTAAGGGATTGAATTTAATTAATTCATGGTCAGGAGTTGAGAATGCAGTGTCAACTTCAATAACCGGAATACCGTTGCGGGTACTGGGACTTTGGTCTTTCCGCTGACCGGTAATCCAAGCATCGAGAGTATTCAGTTTGCGGCGCAGCGGCCTGACTTTCCGCACGCCACAGCATTCTTTGTGACCGTCTTGATAAAAACTAAACAATCCCTTTTCTTCTACTAGGGCTTGTACTTCGGCTGCATCGGGAAACATTACTTCTAATTTAATGCCGTAATGTTTTCTGACTCGATCCAAAAACTGATAAGTTTCCGAGTGTAATCGTCCGGTGTCTAGGGTGAAAACGCGGAAATTCTTGGTGATTTTTGAGGCAATATCGATCAAAACTACATCTTCAGCCCCGCTGAAAGAAATGGAGATATTGTCAAAATTTTCTAGGGCAAATTTGAGAATGTCTCGCGGTGTTTTTTGACTGTATTCTGCTTCTAGGGCGGCAATGTTGAGATTTCTTTGGATGGCAACCATATTTTCGGGTTTTCGGTGTTCTTTTCCTCTAGCCCTTTATTATAGCCGATCGCCGTCTCTCTCTCGCCGACTAATTTGACAATCCAGCAATGTCGTCCGGGGCCCCCGGATTCATCCGTGAAGCGAAAAAAAAGCTTTGAATCCTCATCGCCAGCCCCCTGGGTTTATCAGTGAGGTCGCTTTCTTCAATCTCTTCAATTTCGTCAATCTAAAATCTAAAATCTAAAATCTAAAATCGACTGGCCGCATCTTGCAGTAGTCTTTTCGGCTGGGCCCACAATCAAGCTCAAGGATGGCGATCGCCCACTGGCAGAAGTTTTGGTGAACCCAAAACTCCTCTACTGGGTAAAATGGGACTGTCGCGCGATCCATTGAATTTGCCCCCCAATTATAAATCCCACACAATAAAATTATTTAAATGTCATTGTTACAATCCGAAAAATTGACTCGTCTCATTAATTAAATAAGGATCGCGAATTAAATAACTTACAATTTTAATTGTTATTGTGGGATGGGCGTCCCGCCCGTCCTTTTTGGACGGGCGGGACGCCCATCCCACTTTCAAAAGTGGAAGTTATTTAATTCTCATTCCTAATAGCGACTGCTCAGGGAGATTGTGCTGTATTTTAACAAGAAAAACTTATTTGAATACCTGTAGTAATCTCGCTATGGCTCCTTTTAAATTGCTATTAATTCCGATACTTAAATATTTTAG
>Ga0075157_10001630_pt1 | contig 13870 bp, 13 predicted proteins | sample JI81BgreenDNA_FD_70967 | JGI IMG/M metagenome (GOLD analysis project Ga0075157, IMG submission 70967) | Wastewater effluent complex algal communities from Wisconsin, to seasonally profile nutrient transformation and Carbon sequestration -... | ecosystem: Engineered > WWTP > Effluent > Algae...
GGAAAAAAAGTCATAGATTACATCAAAATCATAGATACCTAGTCAAAGATTTACCTTGGGGAGAGAAGTTCGTATTTTTAGAAATCAACCGACGACAGTTTAAGTGTGAAAAATGTCTCAAGCCATTTAGTGAAGAGTTGGAGTTGGTCAAAAAAAGAAGAACCTATACGAAACGGCTAGCAAGAGCAATAATCCAAGAAGTGTTAGAGAATGATATCCACAGCGTAGCGAAAAAAGGGGTCGTGACAACAGAAGAAATAGAAAGGATGTTAAAAGACGCATCGAAAGAATACTTAAAAGCCCAGCCTAGCGAGTTGAAGAGATTAGGGATAGATGAAATAGCTCTAATTAAAGGAAAAGGAAATTACTGTGCAGTATTAATAGATTTAGAGAAGTCTAAGCTAATCGCGATATTGGCAGGAAGGAAACAAGAAGAAATTAAGGAAGTAATGCTCGGATGGGGTAAAGAAGTATTAGAGCAAATAGAAGAAGTAAGTATAGATTTGTGGAAAAGTTACAGGAATGTAGTGAGAGAGTTGATGCCAAATGCTCAGGTGGTCGCCGACAGATTTCATGTAATGGCACAAATAAATAAGGAATTAGATGCCCAAAGGAAGGGAGAGAAGAGACAGGTAGAAGATTTAATTAAAAAAGCAGAATCGTCAGAACAAAAAGCAGCCCCGGAGAAAGTTTTAGAAGCATTGAAGAAAAGTAAATATGTGTTATTGAAGAACCAATCAGATATAAATGAAGAGCAAAAAGCTAAACTAATGCAAGTTAAAAATGTATCTTCTACTCTCAAAACTCTGCTTGAATTAAAATAAGAAATTAGAAAATTTTTCGATCGGGCTAATAATTGGTTAGTCGGTTTGTGGCAAGTGGGAAGATGGTTGTCAAGAGCTAAAAAATATTTTACCGATAGTCAGAACACTATTATTCGTTGGCTAGATGAGATTATTGCTTACTTCGATTATAAGACTACCAGTGGTGTTGTCGAAGGCATCAACAATAAACTCAAGTTGATTAAACGTTCGGCTTACGGATTTATAAACTTTGAAAACTTCCGAGTTAGATGTTTGCTTACTTGGCAGTTTGATTGTTAGTTTAGCATACTAGCTAATGAAGAGCCAAAAATCCTCACCCGTTAGCAGCAGCAAAGGAATGGAGACAGAATTGCCGACTTACTTAAACAGCAAGTTTTAAATCTGCTAGCTGTCGCAAAGACAATGAACTGAACTCGCGCGCGCGCCCAAGTCCGAGAAAAAAAACTCGCCTCCCCTTGACAAGTCATACTCGTTATGAGTACGCTATAATAAGCAAAGGAATTGAACCCAAGTACCTAAGAATTTAAAATCATGCTGACGAACCAAGAAGGTCAAAGAGTACCCAAAGTCACCTTTCGCACTCGCAAAGACAACGAGTGGGTGGATGTCACCACCGATGATATATTTGCAGGTAAAACCGTAGTAGTGTTCTCGCTGCCGGGAGCTTTTACTCCCACTTGTTCGTCAACGCACCTCCCCGGTTACAACGAATTGGCGAAAGTTTTTAAAGAAAACGGCGTAGATGAAATCGTTTGCATTTCCGTCAATGACACCTTTGTGATGAACGAGTGGGCAAAAGACCAAGAAGCAGACAATGTGACGTTAATTCCCGACGGTAACGGCGAGTTTACTCAAGGCATGGGAATGCTGGTAGACAAAACAGATTTAGGTTTTGGGAAGCGGTCTTGGCGTTATTCGATGCTGGTAAAAGATGGCGTGGTGGAAAAAATGTTTATTGAGCCAGAGGAACCGGGCGACCCTTTCAAAGTGTCCGATGCCGAGACGATGCTCAACTACATCAACTCCGCAGCAACCAAGCCGAAGGTCGTTTCGCTGTTTACAAAAATGGGCTGTCCCTTCTGCGCTAAGGCTAAGGGAATGCTGAGTCAAAAGGGCTTGGATTATGAAGAAATCGTCTTGGGTCGGGATATCACAACCCGATCGCTCCGGGCTATGACTGGGGCTACAACTGTGCCGCAAGTATTTATCGACGGCAAGTTGATCGGTGGTTCCGAAGCCCTAGAGTCTTATTTGGGTGTTGCTTAGTTAAACCAAAATACTTAGCTTGCAGGTGCACAGTGCACACCTTACTCGTTGTACGGTGTCTACTGTGCGCCTTTGCCGTATTTGGGGATATTTAGCCTCAGCAAACTTCTGAGTCAAAAGTTCGATCGGTCTATTGATCCATTCTCGTGCAACAATTACTGGGGAAGTCATATTAAAAACGCAAGAAATGGGAGTGACCGATCGTGGATTTGAGTTTAGTATCGTCAAATATCTTAAATCCCCCAATATTAGCTTTTTTCATGGGAATGCTGGCAATTTTTCTCAAATCTGATTTAGAAATTCCAGCCCCCATCCCCAAACTGTTTTCGCTGTACCTGCTGTTTGCGATCGGATTTAAAGGCGGCGTCGAACTATCCAAAAGCGGCATTGACCAGCAAGTTGCCCTGACAATTTTGGCAGCGATGCTGATGTCAATGCTAGTACCAATTTATACTTTTTTCATACTGAGGATAAAACTCGACTCTTACAATGCCGCAGCGATCGCAGCCACCTACGGTTCCATCAGCGCCGTCACATTTATCACCGCAACCTCCTTCCTCACAGCACAGGGCATCGACTTTGACGGTTACATGGTAGCCGCGCTAGCATTAATGGAATCCCCAGCAATTATAGTCGGTCTGATTCTAGTCAGTGTATTTGGCGGGGAAGAAGGAAAACGCGAAATAGTTTGGTCAGAAGTGTTGCAAGAAGCATTCCTAAACAGTTCTGTTTTTCTGCTGATTGGCAGCCTAATTATGGGCGTACTGACAGGAGAACATGGTTGGGAAGTTATGAGTCCGTTTACTCAAGACTTGTTTTACGGAGTTCTGACTTTTTTCTTGCTAGATATGGGGCTGGTTGCGGCTAGCAGAATTAAAGATTTGCAAGAAGCAGGAGTTTTTCTGATCGGCTTTGCAATCCTAATTCCCATAGTCAACGCAGTAATTGCTTTGCTAATAGCCAAATTAATCGGAATGCCGCAGGGAGACACTTTGTTGTTTGCCGTATTGTGCGCGAGTGCTTCTTATATAGCAGTACCAGCAGCCATGCGCCTAACTGTTCCCGAAGCGAATCCAAGTCTTTACATTTCAACGGCCTTAGCAGTGACATTTCCATTTAATATCATTGTAGGCATTCCCCTGTATCTATACGGAATCAATATGTTTTGGAGGTGAGATGATGGAGTCAGTCAAAAGAGTAGAAATCATAGCCCACTCAGTAGAACTCGGCAAGATTTTAGACGGTTTAGACAAAGCTGGCGTACCCGATTATGCGGTGATTCGTGATGTCGCTGGAAAAAGCACTAGGGATCACGTTTCCCGTGATTCATCAATGACGGCGCTGGATAACATTTATGTGCTTGCTTTTTGTTCACCAGCTCAAGTTTCAGCAGTTGCAGAAAACATTAGACCCGTACTCAATAAATTTGGTGGGTCCTGTTTTATTTCAGATGCGGTGGAATTGCTAATTACTAGGTGCGTCGGGTAGTCATTAGTCATTAGTGATTGGTGATTATACCAATTCGGAAAATTTGAGCTACACCTATAGCAATCCTCGCATCATTTGTAAATTTCTTACTCCCTCCCTGCGAGTTCGGGGAGGGTTGGGGTGGGGTAAAAAAATTACGACTCCTGCAAGGATTGCTATAGATTGTACGCCATAAGTGTATGGACACGGCAGTGCTGTGTCCATACGCGTATCTGCGACTTTAATCCTAGGCTTTGGTTCCGACAATCGCCATTAGTGAGAATGCTAATCCGTTTCTCCTTTTGGATAAGTTTTTTATTATTACTTTAGGCTGATTGAAAAAATGCAATTTTGAAAATATTTTCTGTCTATTATAGCACTTTTACAAGTTGACAAAAATCAGCCATTAGCCATTAGTCAGCGGTCATTTCAGGATGAATTGCCCTTCCCAGCCGGGGGAGAATTCAGAATTCTTAAGAGATAGAAAAGAATCAGTTGCAAAAATCCGTTAGCGTGGTAAATTCTAAGCCACAACAGGCGATCCTCTTCGTTGGCGTAGCCCCCGTAAAGGCGGGCTTTCCTTCGGATCGCGAAAGCTAACGCTAACGCCCGATCGACTAACGATATTTTCAATAGGAGTTTAAACATGGCTGCATTAAAAGTCGGCATCAACGGATTTGGTCGCATCGGACGGCTAGTCATGCGTGCCGGCATCAAAAACCCCAACATCGAATTTGTCGGCATTAACGACTTAGTTTCGCCAGAAAACCTGGCTTATCTTTTCAAATACGACTCCACCCACGGCATTTACGACGGCGAAGTTGAAAGCAAACCAGACGGGATTGTCGTTGACGGAAATTTTATCCCCTGTACAGCGATTAGAAATCCTGCCGAATTGCCCTGGGGTAAATCCGGCGCAGATTATGTTGTAGAATCTACCGGATTGTTTACAGATTTTGAAGGCGCATCAAAACACTTGACAGCGGGAGCAAAACGAGTAATACTTTCAGCACCGACAAAAGACCCGGAAAAAGTTCCAACTTTTCTAGTAGGCGTCAACCACCACAAATTTGACCCGACAAAAGATACGGTTGTTTCTAATGCTAGCTGTACGACGAATTGTTTAGCACCAATTGCCAAAGTTATTAACGATAACTTCGGATTGGAAGAAGGTTTAATGACGACAGTTCACGCAATGACAGCTACTCAACCAACTGTAGACGGGCCCAGCCAAAAAGATTGGCGGGGAGGACGCGGTGCGGCTCAAAATATTATTCCATCTTCGACCGGTGCAGCGAAAGCTGTTACTTTGGTGTTGCCAGAATTGAAAGGAAAATTGACGGGAATGGCTTTGCGGGTGCCAACTCCCGACGTGTCTGTAGTTGACCTTACTTTCAAAACAGCGAAGGAAACTAGCTATAAAGAAATTTGCGAGGCAATGAAAAAAGCTTCGGAGGGCGAACTCAAAGGCATTCTTGGATATACTGAGGATGCGGTAGTTTCGACAGATTTTCAGGGCGACGCGCGATCGAGCATTTTCGATGCAGGTGCGGGAATTGAACTGAATTCTAAGTTTTTTAAAGTGGTTTCCTGGTACGACAACGAGTGGGGTTATTCTAGCCGCGTAATTGACTTAATGCTTTCTATGGCCCAGAAAGACGGAATTTTGAATAATTAATTTTTTTGGGGTGGCATTTTGGGCGGGGTTCGCGTGCCCAACCCCTACTCCCCACAAACAAATTCCTAGGATTTTTTGTGGAACGGGCCGGAGAGCCCGTTCCTGATAATGTTATCTAATGTGAGTTAAACTTTTTTTATTTCCGATTCGATCGCGCTCATGTCTGAATTACCACCGCTGAATAACGAAACTATTTGGGCTATTCTCAACGAAGAAATCGACGATGCTGCTGTCAACCGATTAGTTTGGCAGTATCTGGGCTACCGCTGGGATGCCGAGACTGGCAAGTGGAACAGTGCAGGTGTTGCAGCCGAGTGGCGGCAAGAGTACCCGGAACCGCCGGATTTTATCGATTCTAGGCCGGCGACAGTGAAATTGACTCGATCGACCCCTCCAGAAAACAAGCAGTTGCTGAAGGAAAAATTAGGCTTTAAAGGCTATAAAATTGGGGAATTCGGGCCCCGACAGACTCGCAGGGCGACGATGGCTAATTGGTTGATGGGTTTTATGGAATCTGGGGTGTAAGAGGAATTTTGGATGGCTGTGCGGTTCTTGCCACCTTTAGTCTGTGTCCTCTGCGTCCTCTGCGGTTCATTAACAAAAATTAAGCCTGTTGAAAGTCAAAAAACACTAAAACCCGCCAATTCCAACCTCCTCACCCCCAACCCTGACCGAAAATTTGGGTGCTGTGCCCAGTCCTTTTAGGACGGCTTTAATTAGAGTTCTTGAAAAAGCGTTCCTACGTTCGCTCATGGTTGTGATATAATCAGGTAGGAGGATAGAGCAAATGTTTCATTTAGTCTACGAATTCAAACTCAAACCAACGGCAGGACAAATAGCAATCTTTGAAGATTGGCTAGAACAATGCCGTCGCGTATACAACTACGCATTGGCCCTGCGTAAACATTGGTTTGAGTCTCGTAGTTGTCGAATTAACGCTTGCTCTATCCGATCTGAGTTCATCATTCGGGCCGAAACTTGCGCGACCAACTTATGCAAGCCAGTGCAAAAGTTTAACTACGGCTAGGGCAAACATACCCACTTTGGCTGCCGTCCAAGTACACGTCCTACAGCAAACACTCAAAAGGCTTGAAAAAGCGTTTGTGAGTATGTGGGAACAAAAACACGGTTTCCCCCGCTTTAAGAAAGCAGGAACAATGCGATCGTTTGTATTCCCGCAATTGGGGGTTAACCCTGTCCAAAATCAAGCGGTGAAGCTCCCTAAAATTGGTTTGGTTAAGTTTCATCAATCACGTCCTATCCCTGATGGTGCAACGATTAAGCAAGCAAGGATAGTCCGTAGGGTTAGCGGTTGGTACGTGATGTTAGCCCTACAATGGGACGTTTCAGTACCCACTCTAATGCCCCACGGTGAAGGTATCGGAATTGATGTGGGACTAACTAATTTTCTAGCAACTTCTAACGGTCTTTTAGTCAAGCGCCAAAGATTTTTTAAAGACGCAGAACGCAAGCTTAAATTGCTGCAACAACGTGTCTGTCGTAAAAAACTAGGTTCTAACAATTGGCGTAAAGCTCAAAAGAAAGTCGCCAAACTGCATGAATACGTTGCTAACAGTCGGAAAGATTGGCATCGTAAATTATCTCATCAAATCTGCCAAAACGTGGGAATGATTTTCGTTGAGGATCTGAATCTGATTGGGCTGTCTAGGGCGATGCTAGGGAAACACTGCTTAGACGCAAGCTGGGGTCAATTCTTCACAATCAAGCGAGCAAACTTGTTTGAAATATGGCGTGTACTTTCAGAAGGTAAGTGCTCATAAAACGAGTCAAATTTGCCCCAATTGTCTAGCAGAAACAGGAAAAAAACAGCTTGATGAGCGTACTCATTCATGCTCGAACTGTGGCTATACAACGGACAGAGATGTTGCAGCCGCTCAAGTAGTTCTAATTAGAGGACTTGCAGCCGTAGGGCATACGGTCAAGATGCTTGCCTGCAAGTAAATTCATTGGAATCCCTGCGAATCAAGAATCCCCTCGCCTTTAGGCAGGGGTATGTCAAATCGGACTGTTCCGTAAAGTATTCTAGAGTCGGCACAAAACAACTGTGAGGTAAGCTTTATGAAAAGAACCACCAGATCTCGCTTAACCAGCATTTCCCTCGCTACTCTAATGCTAGCAGGCGTTTCATTAAGTGCGATCGCCACACCAGCCAGCACCCAACCAGCAACCCAACTCGCCCAAGCAACTGCCAAAAAGCGCCTCGTCGTCATGGACTTCGACTACGGCCCCACCAACAGCTATTACACTTCCTACAGGGGAGTCGGCGCCGCCAAAGGCATCAGCGAACTGTTAATCAACGAACTCTTGACATACTCACCGTCGTGAACGAGCGGTGATTCTTTACGCTTCATTGACGGACGCTACGCCCGGTAGTCTTACTCTGTCTCGACGTACATTTAGAGTCGTGCCGATGCCCCGTGCCGACTTTTTCTATATTTATAGATGCGTTTTTGTCTCTATCATGTTCGCTGCCACAGCCTAAACAAAGAATAGAACGCACCGATAAATCAACTTTGCCCCATCTGTAACCACAATCAGAGCAGGTTTGGCTGGTAGGTTCCCATCGGCTAATGACTACAAACTTCCTGCCATACTTCTCGGATTTTGCCTCAACCAATACCCTAAACTCTCGCCACCCTTGCTGACTAATTACCCTGGACAGTTTGCGGTTTTTAACCATCCCTGACACGTTCAAATCTTCCAGTACGATAGTTTGGTTTTCGCTAACGACTTGGGTTGATAATTTGTGCAGGAAGTCTTTACGGGTATCAGCAATTTGGTTGTGCCGTTTGGCAATCTGAATCCTAGTTCGGTTTCGCCTCTTGGAGTCTTTTTGTTGTCGAGCCAACCGCCTCTGGAGTTGACGCACTCTACGATCTAGCGCTTTGTAGCTGGGACTCACAGCCTTTTCACCGTTGCTCATTACCGCAAATGTTTTGATGCCCAAATCAATGCCGATGCTTTGGTTCTTAGCTTCAACACTTATTGGTTCAATATCTACGACAAAGCTTAAAAAATAACGGTTAGCGCAATCTTTGATAACAGTTACAGAGCTAGGACTTGCAGGGAACTCTCTTGACCAGATGGGTTTAACAACACCTATCTTTGCAAGATAAACACCTCCGTCTTTAATAGAGAATCCCCCACGGGTAAGCCTTGCTGATTGGCTGTTAGTCCGTTTTTTGAATTTAGGATAGCCAACTTTCCTCCCTTTTCTCTTTCCCTTACAGGAGTCGAAAAAGTTCTTAAAAGCTATCTCTAGGTCGGCTACAGACTGCTGTAATGGAATGTTTGAAACTTCGCTCAACCACGCCCTTTCTTCAGTCTTTTTTGCCTGAGTGATGACTGTTTTTTGAAGCTCTGCGGACTTTGGCTTCTTTTCGGATTGTTTGCAGATCGCAAGAGCATCGTTATACACAACGCGGACGCAACCAAACAACCGAGCTAAACTCTGCTGTTGTTGGTTTGTTGGATAAAAACGATACTGGTATCTTGCTTTCAAGTCTTTTCCTCCTTGCTTCAATTATAGTGTATGTATTGCCATTTGACAGGACAAGCATGAAAACTAAAAAAATATTTTTGAGGGTAACAAAATCCGAAAAAAAGCAACTTGTTGATGAAGCTGCTAGGCGAGGTATGACTCAATCCGAATTGATTAGGAGTATGATTGCTCGATTGCCGGAACTAAATAAAAAGCCGTCCTATAAGGACGGGGCTTGAATCCCATTCACTATGGTCAACAACGGCACTTATACAGTAGTCGATCGCAGCAAACTCGAACAAGTGCTCAAACAGCAAAATCGCAGCGGCGCGATGGATGCCGGGACAGCAGCCGAAATTGGCAAACAATTAGGAGTTGACGCCGTGCTCATCGGCACCATTACCAAGTTTAATATCGACAAACAATCCGGCGGCGGCAGTTTCATGGGAATCGGCGCCGGTTCACAAAAAACCAAAGCTACCGTTCAAATAGATGTGCGGTTAATCGGTACAGCTTCGGGAGATATTCTTGCCACTGCCAAAGCAGTAGGAGAAGCAGATCAAAGCGCTTCTAATATTTCCGTTAGGGGTATTGGCGGCAATTCCAGCAATAGCAATGAAGACTCACTTTTGAGCGAGGCAGTTGACAAAGCCGTCTCCCAAATGGTGACTAAACTGGCAGAAGTATCTAACAAATTAGGTTAGAATCAAGCATCATATCAAATATGCTGATACCAAATCCGGCTTAAATATCCCCTCGATCTCGCTTGTCTGTCCGAGGCTACGTCGTGTCGCGTAAACTCCGGCAGACTTTATTTGTAGAGTTTGAGGCCAAAAGGTTTCAACCGCCTCCTTGATAAAGGGACTAATAAACCCGGATTTGGTATTAATTATTTTCCGGGCGATTGTGCTAACAGATTTGATATAAGCGAAGGATTTTAAAATCGAATTCAATTAACTAGAAAGCCAACGCTTCAGCCTTGTTTTGCTGGTTCTTCCTGCACCTACCAATCGACTCAACCCAGGTACACGGTCAAACCACTTAGGACTGATGTCACTACGGGAACTCCTTTGCCACCCCAGGTTTGGAGAAGCAATCAAGGTGACAACATCGGGATTTTGAGATCGGAAAGTAGAATAAGCTCCGTCGAGGTGCATCGGGCCGCCGTCGGGATGTCCCGGAGGTCGCTGTTGCAGTTCTTCCAGAAACCGCAGGAGGCGATCGAAAATCCTGCCATTGACAGCGTAAAAATGAGCGGTCATCAGCCCCTCAGAAAAGGGTACGAGGGCGACAGGAGACTTTTGTTCAACCTCTTCGACGTGTCCGAAGTAGACGAAATCCCAATCTTGCTGACAGAGTTGTTCGAGGATAACAGCTTGGTCTGTTGTGAACTTTGCTGAAATTTCTAGGTCGTCTTCTACAATCAAAATATTGCTCAACCCCTTGTCTTTTGCCTGCTTGAGGATAGCTAAATGACTGTAAAAGCATCCCCTCGCCCCAATGCTGGGGAAACCTCCAGCTTCGTCGGGGCGGATTGCGGGAAATATCTCAACCTTATGGGGCGTGAGGGGCATTCCTGCTTTCTCTAATTCCTTGACTATGAGTTGCCGTCGGTCTTTCCTTTCAGGGAGATTTACCGCATAAACTCCCTGGAAATAGTCTGTAATTTTCGTCATAGTTTGATCGGGAATCAAGAAGTTGATGAATCTTCGGATTGAGCGGCCTCAAATTTTATTTGAACTCTGTGTATGCCTTAAACTATTATATTTTTAGCAAGCTGCATCTTCCATTTTCCTAAAGTTACTCAAATTACCTCGGTCGGAGCTAGCATTAACAGTTTAATTAGCATTGGGAGTTGAGTCAGAATTAACGCATTTTCCCTGTTGATTAAGGTTGGGGGCTGGGTTGGAGAGTACCTTATCAACAGCAGCTTGTTCTTGAATCCATCCAATTTCTCCCGGTTGCAGGTTGGCGCTTTCTACTTCAACTGTTGGCTTAACTGGCGGGGAAGGCGAGGGAGTGGGAGTTGCCACAGCGGGAGATGGATTCAGTGTCGGTTTTGAAACTGTAGAAAAATCTTTATTTGACTCGGGTTTGGGAGAGTTCGATCGCACTATTTCAGGAATCGAACAAACTTTCAATTCCAGCCAATTGCCTTGAGGCGTAAGCTGTTTGTTTGTCACCTGCAAAACGCTGCCGGCTGGGACTGTTCCTTTGACAGTCAACTCACCGATTGCGCCTCGCAAATCCAAGCGATCGCCCTCTTTTCCCAATTCCCCAGCCGCAGAACTTTTAATCTCTATAAACGAGCCGATTTCTAAAGATTTGACCGGAGAAGCTACAGATTCAACTGTTTTCTCCGGCGTCTTTCCAGCTTTAATTAAACCGCGTTTCCCGAAAATCGACTCCCCGGCAGTATCGATCGCGCGACCCACCGGAGGGATGAAAAAATAAGCAAATACACCCCCCAAGCCTAATAAAAATAAAATTTTCAGCAGCAGCGAAAATAAACTTTTGCTTTTTTCCGGCGGTAACAACAGCGTTTTTACTTCAGAATTCCCATTGCCAAGGCTTGTGGGCCCATTCAAATCCGTTGGCAAATCCTCGCTATCGGAAATTAGTTCGATCGGCGTATCTAAAGGTGCGACAGACAGTTCTGTAAAAGTATTACCGTCTTCCCTCAAATGCGCTTGACAGTGAATTAAAGCAACAGTGACGTTATCGTGACCGTTTCTAGTATTAGCAATCTCAATCAGTCGATCGCGCGCCTTAGCCAAACTAATGCTACCGTCGAGAATTGGCAAAATCTCCGCTTCCCAACATTCCTCAACCCGGTCTTTATCACTCAAACCGTCGGAACACAGCAGCAAAACGCAGTCTTCATCCACTGGAAAACGCTGCACAGTCGGGTGCAAAGTGTTGGACGAAGTAATCCCCAAAGCTTGAATCAGAGCTCCGGCGGCGACTTGTTCCAAAGCATCCCGGTAGAGAGAGTAGCCCAAACGCACCTCGCGGCAAGCCACATTATCATCGAGAGTAAGTTGATAGCAGCCAGTGCGGGTAATCCAGTAAGCCCGACTGTCTCCGACGTGGGCGACGTAAAGCTCGTGAATGTGGGCTAAACCCATAACTAGCGTAGTTCCCATCCGCTGGCGGCCTTGGCGGTGTTCGCTGTCGTTGCGACTGGCTATCTTGTCGTTAGCAGCACAAGCTGCCCGTTCCAGCTTGGAAGTCAGGCTCAACGGGTCCCAATTAGCTTGATGTAGGGGCATTTGCTGCAACTTTTCGCGCAGCACACCAATTGCTTCTTCCGAAGCGACTTCGCCCCCGTCTTGTCCACCGATACCGTCGCAGACGATCGCGCAAGCTTCCGCACCCGGGCTTCCTGCCAACAGCGTACCGCTGGGCGGATAGCAAGCATCTTCGTTGTGAGCCCGGGATCTGCCTACATCCGTGCCCGTGGCAATCTCAACGTGACGATCGTAAAATCGGCCGCACTTTGCCAAAGCTTTATCCAACTGGCCCATCAGTTGTTCGCCGTGGCGCACTTGGCCGGCAACCATTTGCTGGCAAAGTTGCCTCAAAAAATTGGCAATAGTTGGGTGAGCATCTTCAAGCCACTGCTGCCACAATTTGCCCAACTGCGACAAATGAGGCGGTTTGCGATCGGGCTGCAATTCCAGAAACCGCACCAATTGCCCTTCCACCCGTAGCAGTTCGGGAGTCAGCAGCGTCGAAGCCACGCCCTGAGCGATACAAGGCTGCCACAACTGGGCTATTTGCCACAGCCAATTGAGTTGGCGCATCGCTGCGGCTCCTTTCCAGGAATCCGCCAATTCCGGCATTAAAGATTCCGTCACCTTCAAAATAGGCACGTTTTCCAGTAGCCAGATATCTCCCGATAGCTTGCTCATCTTGGACGATACCAGGCCGTATACTTGAGGTACGTGCAACTGATAGGCAAACAGTCTCAGATAAGGAGTGACAACACTCGGAATCTCATCGGGCAGTTCCGGCAAGTGTTCGGGTTGAGTATCGACAAGAAGTCGATCGCGCTTGACCAAGTAGCGACCAGCGATCAGATCGCCTGGCTTACACCCTTTGATCCCTTCACCTAAAGCCCATAAGTAGTGTTTTGCCACAGAGTTTTGCATAAGGGTTCCTGACGCCTTTGGGCAAGCGTGCTGATCTGAACTATTTTAGCGATTGAACCTCGACGGGTTGATACGTGGCGATTATTTGACACCCCCGCTTTCTCAACAGACGGAGATTCTTAAGACTTCGCAGTCCTAATATCCTGATTTTTCAGGTTCCCTGGCTCACCACGTTTGCACTGTTGTGTGCGTAGCGATATCTCCTTACAATGTTTTAGGCGTGACTTTCCCCCAGTCCAGGGGTAGGTTTTAATGTCTTGTACTGACACGAACAGTTTACCATTTTGTTGACTGCCGGATGAATCTTACTATGAGCTTTCAGGGTTAGACGATCGCGCGACACCCCAGTCATCGGCTGGAAATCACGCTGTTTTCAGCATATTCATGATAGCGGCAATTTCCGAAGAAATCGCAGCACTCAAGGGAATTGAGATTTTAGACTAACTCTAATGGTATGATGCAGCTAGGTAGAAATCACCTGAGCCGACAGATATAAATAAATATCAATTGTCGGTTTTCTCGCGAAGGGTCATCTGTGCCTCGCGCCCTAGTTTCGCAACAGAAGTTAAATTTAACCCTACCCAAAGACGGATACAAGCCCGCAGATTCATCTGTCGAGTCAATCTCAAATCTAAAATCTAAAATCCACTGACGGATGCCAGCCCCCGACAGGAATTGTGGACAGCAAAAAAATTAGATATTAGTTCCAGCCCCCAAATTCATCTGTGGAGTAAATCTCAAATCTAAAATCTCAAATCTCAAATCGACTGATGGACGCAAGCCCCCGACAGGAGTCGTGGAAAGCCAAAAAAATTAGATATTAGTTCCAGCCCCCAGATTGATCTGTGGAGTCAATCTCAAATCTAAAATCTCAAATCTCAAATCGACTGATGGACGCAAGCCCCCGACAGGAGTCGTGGAAAGCCAAAAAAATTAGATATTTAGTTCCAGCCCCCAGATTCATCTGTGGAATCAATCT
>Ga0075157_10001632_pt1 | contig 13865 bp, 9 predicted proteins | sample JI81BgreenDNA_FD_70967 | JGI IMG/M metagenome (GOLD analysis project Ga0075157, IMG submission 70967) | Wastewater effluent complex algal communities from Wisconsin, to seasonally profile nutrient transformation and Carbon sequestration -... | ecosystem: Engineered > WWTP > Effluent > Algae...
GTTGCTGCTGCAAAAGTATTTCAATTTCTGCCAAACGGCGCAACTGTTCGATTAGCGGGGATTCTGGTTCTCCCACTGCCACAGTTTGCACGTCGCCACTGTCACCGTAAACCGGAGGTTTTAAGCCTCTAGCTAAGTCGCCTAAATTGAAATATTGCAAAGCGGTTAAAACCTGCTGCAAATTGCCTTGCTGGACGTTAACTTTTCCGGCAAATTGCGGGTTTGCGCCTGTTTGAACATTGCCGGAAATTAAGTATTGACCGCTGCCTTGGCGGAATATGCCGTTTGTGAGAGTGGCGCTGCCTCCTTCGTAGCTGAATTCGGCTTGGAAACTGTCACCTTTAATGTAGCCGATCGCCGGTTGGGCGATCGCAATTTGTCCATTTGCTTGCAAAGTCGCCGGATTTAACGGCATCTTCCAACCGGGCACATTTACTTGTCCCGAAACCGTACCAGTTATCGGCCCCAAACCCGCCTCTTTCCCCGGTGATAGATTCAAAGCAGCGAGGGGAAAATCGCTTAAATTAACTCGCAAAGTTTCTCCCTCGGTTTGGCCCCTAGCCACAGATTCCCCGCGTTGAATTAAGAAAGATGTCGGCAGAAAAGATTGATTTAAAGCGACTTCAATTTTGTCTTGGCGACCGGCCAAACGCAAATCTACACTTTTCCCAGCATCCGCATTCACACTCCCCGCCAGTACCGGGTCAAAAGCGACTTGATTTACTGCTAAATCCCGCACTTCCACGTCGCCAACTAAGCTGAGGGCGGCGAGGGTTCCGCTGAGACTGCCGGTAAAATCGACATTGCCGCGCAGGGGAAGATTATTCTCTGAAGGATTTTTGAGACCAATTGGTCTCAAAAATGCTAATTGTTCTGCCGGCAAGGCTTCCAGATTAAAGTTGGCGAGTTTGACATCCAAATCTAAGTTGGAAATTGAGGGCCCTCCTTTACCTTCGAGTTCGACGTTAACAAAGCCGTTTGCTGTTAAACCGGGAGTTGTGGCGTTCTCTATTTCCACCCGTTGGCCGTCCCAATTAAATACTGCCTCAAAAGGTTGGTTCAAAAACGGCAATTCCGAGATGCGGAAACTGCCGCCAGCGCGAACATTTTGTAGGGGCGGTGCCCCCGTGCCCGCCCCAATCGGCCCGGATAAATTGATATTGCCGTTAAACAGTCCTGCAAGCTGGGGGAGATTTTGGGCACCGGAGACTACACCTCCGGTTTGCAAGCTTTGTCGCTGCGACTCAAAGGCTTGCTGGAAGCGACTTAGAGCAATTTGCTCGCCCTCGATTGACGCGCGCCAATTCCCCGACGCGGCGCTGCCTTTAGCATTGACAATTCCTCCGCCGTTGGCGAGTCGAATTTGTCCGTCGCCGTTGGCGGTGATGCCGTTGGCGGTTAGATTATCTACTGTTCCCAAAATGCGGACTTGGCCGTCGAGGGTTCCGTCAATTTCTGGCGGTAAATCCGCTGTCAGCAAACCTGTTTGTTTGAGGGTTTGTTCTAAATTACTGACGGCAATTCCGTTGGTTTCCAGCAATGCTTGCAAGTTGCCGTTTTCTAATTTTGCCGTAGTATCGATCGCCCCGAGTCGATCGACCAAAATCACTCCTTCTCCACTAGCACTAATTCCCTTCGCTGTCAAGTTATCCAAACTACCCGCTGCTTGGAATTCGCCGTTAACTCTGCCGTCAATCGATTTTAGATTTTGGATTTTGGATTTTAGATTGTTGATGTTGGCAGTTTGCTGACTTCCGGGATTAAATGCTGAAGCTACATCTAAAATAGGTATTCCCAAATCTAGTGCTAAGCGGCTGAGAATAACTCGATCGGCATCGGCGAAAGCTTGCCAGCGTCTGTCTTCTAATTTACCTCTAAAAGCAAGAGTACCGTCGGCAATATTGAGTTGGCCGCTGCTGTTGACAGAAATATCGGCGGCGGTTGAATTATCAAGATTGCCGCTGGCTTGAATTTGATTCGATATTTGTCCGTCAATCGATTTTAGATTTTGGATTTTGGATTTTAGATTGTTGAGGTTGGCGACTGTTTGGGGATTGTCAGCAGTGAAAGCTAAGCCAACATCTAACAGCGGCAATCCTAAATCTACCAAGCGGCTGATGGAAGTGCGATCGGTTTCTGCTGTTCCCTGCCAATTTCCCTCTGCCAATTCTCCTTTAAAATTAACATCACTGTCGGCAAGATTGAGTCTACCGCTGCCGCTGGCATTGATGCTGCTAGCAGTCAAATTGTCAAGAGTTCCCGATGCTGTAAATTGACTCGATAGCAGTCCGTCAATCGATTTTAGATTTTGGATTTTGGATTTTAGATTGTTGAGATTGGCCGATTGCTGATTTTCGGGATTGAATGCTGAAGCCACATCTAAAATCGGCAGTGTCAAATCTACCAAGCGGCTGATGGAAGTGCGATCTGTTTCTGCTGTTGCTTGCCAGTTTCCCGCTACCAATTCTCCGTTTAAATTGACATTGCTGTCGGCAAAATTGAGTCTACCGTTGGCATTAACATTGATTCCGCCGGCAGTCAAATTGTCAACATTGCCCGCGATTTGAAATTCACCTGCTAGCTGCCCGCCTAACGATTTTAGATTTTCGATTTTGGATTTTAAATTGTCTAGATTTGCGGTCGTTTCCCGTGCTAAAAACGGCAAGCCAATATCAATTAATTGATTGACAGCAACTTTTTCAGTGTTGCCAAAAACTTGCCACCTTCCCGATTCTAGTTCGGCATCAACATCAACAATACTGTCAGCAATATTCAGCCTTCCTTTGCCCATCGCAGCGATCGCATTTAAACTCAAATCGTCCAGAGTTCCCGCAGCTTCGGCTGTTCCGCTGAACAAACCAACCCGTTCAGGAGGCAAATTAAGGTCTGGCAGGACTTGCTGCAAACTGTTGAGATCCACGCCATTGCCCTCGATCAAAGCTTGCCATTGACGGTCTTTTAGCGCAGCATCCACATTAACAGAAGCGTCGCCAATTTTCACAACCGTATTTTGCAAATCCGCCGAATTTCCTCCGGCTCGAATGGAGCCCGCTGCGGGGAAAGTCCCTTGCGGTGCTTGCCATTGAACTCTAGCTTGAATGTTATCTAACGGGCCGAAAATTTGAGCTTTTGCGGAGACATTACCAATTGTAACAGTAGCAGGAATCGGGAGAGCGTAAATTTGGGCGAGATTATCTGCCGGCACGTTTTCAGCTTGGAAGTCAAACACTAAACCCGATCGCGAATTCTCACTTCCCAACCTGATATCGACTTCACCTTTCCCGCCAATTTTACCACCCGCCGCCGGCACTACCAACATATCGCTCAAAGTCAAAGCTAAAGAGGAAAACGGGGGAATAGAAGATTGAGAATTGGGAGTTGGGGTTTGAGCCATTCTCCCGCGTTCCAATTTGAAATTAGTGCTAATATTGTTTAATTGCAGTCGATCGACTGTAGCGGGTTTGGTCGAGGCGATCGTACCTGTCAGCACCGGCATTGCAACTGTTCCAGTCAGCTTGGCATCCGCCTTCACTTCCCCCGCCACAGCCACGGGTAATACTACTTTCTTCCCTAACTCTGTTTCCACCGCACTGACAACACTTGCCAAAGCGACTGGTTGCACGTTCGTTGTCAGATTGAAGCTAGCTTGTTGGAGATTAAAATTAGTTCCAGTGGCAACTGTTCCTGCTATTCTCAGCGGAATTAAACCGTAATTAGCCACCAGATTATCGACTATCAAATTAGTTTCCTGAAACCGCAACTGACCGCTGCTATTTTGTATAATTTGTTTTAAGGGAGAAATACTCGCTTGCACTCCTCCAAAACTAGCCGTTCCGGTAATTCCCGATACTTTATTGTCTCGCAATTGCACGGTCAAATTGCCGTTAGCCAGACCTTTTTGTAAATAAATACCGGGAAATTTCAGCAAGCGATCGAGGTCGGGCAAAGGCAAATTTTGACCTTGCAACTGTAGGTTAGTTTGAGCAGCAGGTAACAGAGAATCTGCTTTTACTATAAAATTATCGCTATTAGTAAACTGACCGTTTAGTTCGTAGAGAATGCGCTGATTTTGGTCGCGAAATAGAGCACTGCCATTTTTCAAGCTTACAGAAATCGGAGCCGAAGTTTTCTGTCCAACTGCGGGACTCGGCACCAAAACTGCGGCGGCATTTTCAGCTCGAATTGCCTCAAGTTCAGTTTTAAATAAACCCGGAGATTTCCGCTCGGCAGTGGGAAGATTAACCCAGCGGCCTGTAGCATCCTGTTCGATATAAGCGTTGGGTTTAACTAAAGTAATATCTAATTTGAGAGTGCGGTTGAACAGCAGCGGCCAAATTGAAAATTGCACTTCCACTGCTTCTGTAGAAGCGTAATCGGGATCTGTAGGAGTTGCAGGTAAAGTCGATCGGCCAAACCGCAAACTTGTCGGAGAAAATCTCTCCAAACGTCCGAGTTGCACAGGCCGCTTCAGCAACTGACTGACTTCAGTTTCCACCAAAGGAGCTAACTTTTCCCGCACCCACGCCTGTGCTACTGCAACCCCAACCAAGCCGAGAATGGTCAATCCCGTACCGCTAAGCAGCAGCAGACGCCACCAGCGGCGGTGGGGACGGGGTGCGAGTTGATTTTTGTTATCGTCGGAGTTAGTCATGAGTGTTTCTCAGAAATCAGAGAATTCAGGAATTAAGGGAATCAGCCGATTTTAGACAGGTATAATTTCTGCGATCCGCCTGGGTGGCTTCTGCCTTTGGTAGACTCACAAGTGAGGTAGGAAGTGCCGTAGGGGCGTTAGCGTTGCCCGCCCCTACGGGGGCTACGCCAACGCACAGGAGCGAATTTCAAGATTCACGCCCCCCACTGCGGGGCAGAGTCCAAGAACCTTTACCAAACTTAATCAAAACACGCAACAAGACCTAATACCAAGTCCTCCAACTCCCCTAAATCCTCTCGATCCCCGCGCGTGCAAGATCGGGGGTCAAATCTAAAATCTAAAATCTAAAATCTAAAATCTAAAATCTAAAATCGCCCGATCGCTCCTAAGATAAAAAAACGGTGGTTAAGAAGGTCTTTAAAACTTATGCGAGTGTTCGTCTTACTCTTCAATGCCCGCACCGAGAACGAGGGAATTCATACCATTCAACTCGGCGATCGCAATAAAGTTCTGATGTTTGAGTCAGAAGACGACGCCACCCGCTTTGGCGTGATGTTGGAAGCTCAGGATTTCCCCGAGCCCACTGTCGAGGCGATCGACGATGAGGAAATTAAGGAGTTCTGTAACAGTGTTGATTATGATTGGGAACTGATACCGGCGGGGGCGCTGGAGATTCCGCCAGAAAACAATGTAACACAGACTCAGTGGCAGCCGGAGTCCGAACCCGATTCCGATCCGGATTCTGAGGTTTCCCAAAACGAACTGGATTCTATTCGCCGCCGACTCGAAGGACTTTTGTAATAGCCATTAGTCATTAGTCAGCAGTTATTGGTAATGGGTAATGGGTAATTGCCTCTCTGTCGGAAGTAGATTTAGCCGATCGCCCGCAAGCGCAAATTTCGAGCTTTTGAGTCACGACTTCACCAAGCTAACCAGCGGGCCGGCAATGCGTACCCTATTGTGTACACCTAATGACTGTTGACTGTTGACTAATGACCAATGACTAATGACCAATGACTAATGACTAATAAAAAAACATGAAGAATTTGGAAGAACGGGGCCATCTGCTGACTGAACAGGTGAATACCAACAGCGAGAATTTAGACCAACTCAGTTCGATCGAATTAGTGGACTTGTTCAACCGGGAAGACGCCCAAACCTTAAGCGCGATCGCCCGTGCCCGCGAAGAGTTAGCCCGAGCGATCGACATTGCAGCCGAGTCTCTGCGTCAAGGAGGCCGCCTGTTTTACGTCGGTGCGGGTACTTCCGGGCGTTTGGGGGTGCTGGATGCCGCCGAGTGTCCCCCCACCTTCTGCACGCCGCCAGAACTCGTACAGGGCATAATTGCCGGGGGTGCGGGGGCTTTGGTGCGGAGTTCGGAGGATTTGGAGGATCGGGCTGAGGATGGGGCTGAGGCGATCGCCCACCGTCAAATTACCAACTTAGATGTGGTTGTCGGGATTACGGCTGGGGGTACGACGCCGTTTGTGGCGGGCGCTTTGCAGGCGGCGCGCCAGCGGGGGGCGAAAACTGTGTTTATGGCTTGCGTACCCGTCGAACAAGTGAATTTTGAGGCTGATGTTGATATTCGGTTGTTGGTTGGCCCGGAGGTAGTGGCGGGTTCGACGCGCTTGAAAGCCGGTACAGTCACAAAAATGGCTTTGAATATCCTTTCGACTGGGGTAATGGTGAAGCTGGGGAAGGTTTACGGCAATCGGATGGTTGATGTGGCGGTGACTAATAAGAAATTGCGCGATCGGGCTGTGCGGATGTTGCAAGATTTGACTGATTTGAACCGGGATGAAGCGGGTTTTTTGCTCGAAAAAAGTGGCAAGTCTGTAAAATTAGCTTTGATGATGCACTGGACTAATTTGGAGAAGGAAGAGTGCGATCGCATTTTGGGAGAATTTCAAGGGAATTTGCGATCGGCAGTAGCATCGATTGGTCATTAGTCAGCAGTCAGCAGTCAGCAGTCATTAGTCATTAACAACTGCCAACTGCCAACTGTCAACTGTCAACTGTCATTTGCGATATCGATGCAAAAAATTGTGAAATCTCTGCAGTGGATCTGATGTGATAAACACTTTTGGTATTTGGGGCGCGATCGACATACTCGCGATATCTGGGAGTCAAATACTTGTGACACAACCAAAGAACGCGGTAACTATTAATTGAACTCTTCAAGATCGGACTCTTTTGGGGCCAGCCTTCTGGCGGTATAAACTTACCTGTAATCAGCCGTTTAGTCACCCACCAGAAATGCACGTATAGGGGCAGATCGACAAAAACCAGAGTATCTGCCTCGTTGAGTCGAACCCAGACGGTTTCCATGCAACCAAAGCCGTCTATAATCCATCGGTCAGTAGCCAAAATTTTCTCATGGGTACGCTTATATTCTTCATTTGGAACCTCAGCGCCCCCAGATTGATATTGAATCTTATCCAAGGGGTAAAGTGGCAAACCAGTGATTTCTGATAATCTCTTGCTTAGAGTTGATTTACCGCCTCCAGCGTTGCCAAACACGGCTACTTTTTTCATACAAAATCCTCTTAGTAATCATGCAGTTTGTAGCAAGATTTTGGAGAATTGCTATAACAACTGAAGTAGTAGGGTGCGTCAGCTTCGACAATCTGGGCTACCCATCCAATCCCTACCAACTGACGCACCTTACAAGCTGCATAAGTGAAATTTTACACTACCGATTCCCCGTTACCCATTCACAAAAACGATCGCCGTAAGCTGACTTTCACTTACACCCTGCACGATTCCCAAATAATTACTACCAGACTTAATCGCCCAAGAAGCGACGCTTGCGCCTCCATCCAACTGCAAACTCACAGCTTCAAAAGTCAAGTTTGCAAACCCGATACCGTCAGTCAAACCAATTTTATCCCCAGCCCCCAAATCGACAATTACATCGGCACTAATTAAAGTAGCCGAAGCAGACAAACCTCCTGCCAAGATAAACGTATCATTTCCGTCGCCGCCCGTCAGAATATCTTGCCCGCGATCGCCCGCCAACAAATCAGATCCGTTACCGCCAATCAAGACATCATCTTCTTTTCCGCCGCGAATAGTATCGTTACCGTCAGATCCGATTAGTCGATCGTTATCGTTGTTGCCGCTGATAAAATCATCGCCAACACCGCCATCAATTACATCGGATTCTTTGCCACCCCATAAGCTGTCATTGCCGCCGGCACCATTAATTGTATCCGCACCTTGCATCCCATTAATGCTATCAGCACCTTCTCCCCCCGTGAGATTGTCTTTGCCGGAAAGGGCAAAAATTGGCAATCCCGCAGCATTTGTCGGTATTTGAGTATCGGCACTATCTGATAGGAAATAATTGCCGCCGCTGGCTGTATTTTTGGGTGCTGTCGTCGGGCTGCCGTCCCCTGTAGCATTGGGTATTGGCGAAGTAATAGATATAGTGTTTGGTGTGGGAGTTGGTGTGGGAGTTGGTGTCGGTGTCGGTGCGGGATTGACACTACCGTCAAGAGAAGTCGCAAAAACTTGCGTCCAATAGTGATTGAAATTTTCTGTGCCTGTATCGTCGGCTAAGAAATAGTAACCAATCCCAATTTCTTTGAGATTGGGGTTAAGAATGTTAGCCCGGTGGCCACTGCTGTTCATCCAAGATGATACAACTTGTTCGGGTGTAGAAGAACCCGCAGCGATGTTTTCTGCTGCTGCTGAGAATTGATAGCCCGTTACAGTAATACGACTGGTGAATGACGAACCATCTTTGCCTGTATGGGAAAAGAAGTCTTGCAGTGCCATGTTTTGGCTGTGATTTTCCGCAGCATTTAGTAACTGAGTATTTAAGGTTAGTGGCGACAAACCTAATTTACTGCGTTCGATGTTGGTAAGTTCTAAAACTCTATAAATAAAGTTTTGATTGGTTGAAGTTGGTGCGAGTTGAGAGGCAGATCGCTCTCCTGTTAAAATGTCCGAGGACTGAGAACCTGAATTTTGTAGTTGTTCAAGCATGGGGATGATCGAGAGTTTTAAGACATGGTTTTGCTGGTAGATTGCTTACCGTCTTAACGATAGTTTCCCCGATCGCTAGCTGGCTGGACACAATTCAATAATTGTATTAATTCCTGCCGCTGCTTTATCTATTTTGATTATAGCTGTTATCAAAGTGGGGATGTCAAGAGGCTGGCTATGATTGGAAAATGGAAGAGTACGCTCGAATTTAAGGAGAGTTTCAAAGGAATGTGCGATCGCCCGTGGCATCAATACAATTTTAGATTTTAGATTTTAGATTTTAGATTTTTCCTGATTAGTAAGGTTTGCGCTACGCACCCAGCGTGCTGGATGGCTGACTAGAAACCCGGTTTCTACGATTTTTGCAGAAGAGAGGAACGACAAATATAGCAAGAAACCGGGTTTCTGAATTATGTGTGCGATCGCGAACAGAGTTTTTAGTAGAATCTTGACAAAAAATTCTAAATTAATTCAAAATTCACAACCGCGCAGGGTTGTTCCGGATCACAAAAGCAATCTCAAGATTTCAAACTATTTTCTTGTCCGGCTTTAGCCTCCTGAGCAACTTGCTCAACCTCATCTTTGGCGAGAATTTCCAAAGCCGCCTCTGCTTCCTTACCGCCCAACCGCCCCAGAGCTTGAGCTACTCTGTAACGGATCTGCCAATCAGCATTGGAAGCGTAGGGAAGCAGCAGCGGCAGCGCGCGTTTATCTCCCAATTCACCTAATGCGCTGATCGCAATGGTTTGGATCAATTCGTTTTCAGAAGTTAGGGCATTTTCTAACATCGGAAAGGCTTTCGGATCTCCCATTTCTCCCAAAGCAGCAACGATGCTCATTTGCACCAGCCATTCAGAGGTACTGCTATAAACTTGCTGCAAATCTTCTAAAGCATCGGTTAATTTCAATGCGCCCAAAGCATCGGCTGCTGCTGCTTGCACGTCGGGTTCGGGGTCGTTGTTCAGGCTGTGGAGCAGTACCTCTAAAGCGTTTGGCAGATTCTGGGTACCGAGGGTTGATAATTGGCTGACTGCTGCGTAGCGAACCCGGACGTTATTATCGCCGATCGCAATTTGAATTAGTTTATAGGCGATCGCGGGTTCTAGTTGTCGCAGTTGGTTGACTGCTCGCAGTCTTTCGCCAAAATCCTCGGAATTCAGCAATTGTTCGACAGACTCAGGGGTAATGCTCATTCGATTTTAGATTTTAGATTTTAGATTTTAGATTTGGTAATTGGTAATTGCCAAAAGCGAGCGAGATTTAAGGAGCGATTCCCTACGGGATAGCTTCGCTTCACGACTCATTTTCTGATACAGTCCTGGAACTGCAACAGCTAATTTAAGACTCCGCAGCCATCGATCGGATAATATCTCCCCTAGTGAGGATGCCGATTACTTTGCCCGCAGTATCGACCACCGGCAATCGGTGGATACTGCGATCGTGCATCAGTTTGGCAGCTTCTTGGACAGATTGATCTGGCCCGATGGTAACGGGTTCTTTACTCATCGCTTCTCCTACTGTTTGTCCTAAAGCCTTGTGGAGTTCTCGCTCGTAACGAGATGGATTTTCCAAATAAATCACGCTGTCGAGCACCATGATATAAGCGGGCGGAGTTACGCCGGTTTCCCGCCACATCAAGTCGGTTTCGGAGATGACTCCTACCAACAAGTCATTCTCATCTACGACGGGAAGACCGCTAATGCGTCGATCGGCTAAAATTTTAATCGCTTCGTTCAAGGGCATTTCGGGTCGCGCCAAAATCGGGTCGCGGCTCATTACATCGGCTACTGTTTTTGGCATGATTAGGGGTTGATTGAGTTGTTGCTCTAAATCGATCATATAGGGAAAGGGCGGCACAGACTGAAGAAAGGCAGCTCTGCTGAAGGGATTCGTTAGAAAGTAGAAGGAAGGAAAAAGCTTGAATGCCAGAATTTTGCTGTTTTTTTCGATCGCACTATAAAATTCTGCCCTTTGCCGGACTCCGGCGAGCGATCGGTCTGACAAGATTGTTAAGATATCTTAAAGAGCGGATAAATCCTTACCAATGCCAGAATCTCCAGCCACAGAACCAGACTCCCAACCAGAAGCGCGCTGTGTATTGGTTTGCCAGTATCAATCTTGCCTGAAAAATGGTTCAGCAGCAGTGCTAGCTGCTTTTGAAGCTCAACAAGTTGCAGGGGTGAAAGTTGAGGCTACTAGCTGTCAGGGACAGTGCACCACTGGCCCGACTGTACGAGTTACCCCGGACGAAATTTGGTATTGTCGAGTTAAACCGAGTGATGTACCCTTGATTGTGGAAGAGCACCTCAAAGAGGGAAAACCTGTAGAGGCGCTGTTCAATCCGAGAATTCATGCGCGTTATTATTATTAATATTGACTTGATTCGGTGAAACTTCCAAGCTCTGGCGCATCTAATTTTAATAGTTATTATTAAGGAACTGGCACTTTGAAAATCCAAGGAATTGCGCTTAGTTTGTTCGTCCTAATTCTGGGGCGTCCGTCGGCGGTTGCTGCTCAAACCCAGGCGGTTGCTGGGGATATTTGTCCTGGGGATTTGGGGGCACAAGTAGATGCGATCGCCAACCGTCCCGAATTTAGCCGATCGCGCTGGGGCATTTTGATTCAACCTCTATCTTCTACTACTACTCTCTACAGCCGCGACGCCCAAAAATATTTTATTCCAGCATCAAATGCCAAGCTGCTAACTACAGCCGCTGCTTTACAGAAACTCGGTGCAGACTTTCGGATTAAGACATCGGTTTACAGTGGCGAAAATGGAAGTTTGTACGTTGCCGGCAGGGGAGATCCGAGCATTGCTGAGGCTCAGTTGAAATCTTTGGCGCAGCAGTTGAAGCAGCGGGGAATCAGTCAAGTTAACCAGTTGATTGGCGATGACAGCTATTTTCAAGGCAGTGCAGTCAATCCGAATTGGGAATGGGAAGACGCGCAAGCTGGCTACGGAGCGCCGATTAACAGTTTAATTTTCAATCAAAACGCGATCGACCTTCTCTTGTCCCCCCAGGCTCTGGGGCAACCTCTCAAAGTTACTTTTGCCGAACCAAAGCTGGCAAATCAGTGGCAACTTCAGAACAATTCAGTAACAGTCGCCCAAAACGAATCCGAGTTTATTGAAATTGGTCGGGAGTTCGATCGACCTATAATTCGAGTTAGTGGACAGTTGAAAGTTGGTGCAGAACCTGAATCAGCTTATGTCGCAGTTGTCAACCCCGCTAATAATTTTTTGCAGTATTTTCAACAAGCCCTGGCGGCTGAGGGAATTCCTGTTAAACAGGCTTTAGTTGCATCGGCTTCTCGCAATTTAAATCAAGAATTAGCGACTGTTGAATCGCCACCGCTGGCGGAATTGGTGAGAGAAACTAATCGAGTAAGCAACAATCTTTATGCAGAAGTTTTATTGAGATTGTTGGGGAAAGTTACAGACAAGATGCCCCTGCCACAAACACTCACAGGCAAGATGCCTGTGCCACAAGAGGATACAGGTGAAATGGGTTTGAAAGAGTTAAAAACAGTTTTAACTCAATTAGGAGTAAATCCAAACAGCTACAGATTAGCCGACGGTTCCGGCTTGTCTCGGCACAATTTAATTACTCCAGAAGCCTTGGTGCAAACTTTGAGACTTATGGCCAATTCACCTGCTGCATCTATTTACCGCCAGTCACTGCCGATCCCTGGCGAGAAGGGCACTTTGAAAAATCGCTTTAATGTTACACCAAATCGCGTAATTTTGCAAGCAAAAACCGGAACTATGAGCGGAGTTTCGGCGCTGTCGGGATATATCGAAGTTCCGAATTACGAACCCCTGGTGTTTAGCATTATCGTCAATCAATCTGACCTATCGACTGCAAAAATGCGATCGGCAACGGACGAAATTGTGCTATTATTGAATCGCCTGCGCCGCTGTTAAAACAATACATTTAAGGTGAGAAACTTCAACTCAGTAGTTACACCTAAAACACCGGACACCCCAAAACCCTACAAGTTTTAAGTTTCATTAGATTGCACTGACGGGGATCGAAAAGCAGCTACAATAAAAGTAGAAAAATTAACACCATTGGGACGTTTTAGCCTGCTACCAGTCGGCGGGTTCTGTACTTCCCGAAAATAAGTCTAACTTTCCAACTATGAATTCTTTAGATTCCGAACAGCAACACATCTTTGTGGAAACCAATAACATCCGCCTGCACTGCGTTTCTCAAGGAGAAGGCGAACTCGTTCTCCTCCTGCATGGGTTTCCAGAGTTTTGGTACTCTTGGCGTCATCAAATCCCTGCTTTAGCGCGTCATTTCAAGGTGGTAGTGCCGGATTTGCGGGGCTACAACGATTCCGACAAGCCGGAAAGCGGCTATGATTTAGATACGCTGAGCGCGGATATTCGCGGTTTGATTGCGAGCCTCGGTTATACAAAAGCTCACGTTGTAGGTCATGATTGGGGAGGGGCGATTGCGTGGCACTTAGCTCAAAAATTTCCCGAACAACTCAATCGCTTGGCAATTTTAAACGCTCCGCACCCGCAGCGATTCATGCAGGAAATGGCGAGCAATTTAGATCAAATCCGCCGCAGTTGGTACGTTTTGGCATTTCAGGTTCCCGGCATTCCGGAATTGTTGATCCGGCAAAACTTGAAAGATTTTGTTCACAATGTTTTCCAAGGACAAGCTGTTCGCAAAGGCTCTTTTAGCGCTGAGGAAACTAAGATTTATCAGACTGCTTTAGAAAAGCCGGGAGTATTAGCCGCCGCTATCAATTATTACCGCCAGATGTTTCACCCGCAGAGGCTTTGGAATTTGGGGCAGAAATTAGAACCTGTGACAGTGCCTACTTTGGTGCTTTGGGGAGAAGAAGATGCGTTTTTGAGCCACAAACTTGTAGAAGGTTTAGACAGATTAATTACGGCTCCGTTTAAGTTGAAATTAGTTCCTCACTGCGGTCACTGGATTCAGCAGGAAGCGCCGCAAACGGTGAATCGAGAATTGCTGAGTTTTCTGAGACATTCTTCTTCTTCTGTGGCTTTGGCATAGAAAAAAATTAACGCTTGCAAATAAGAACGGGCTCTCCGGCCCGTTCTTAATATCTGACGCACCCTACTTATTTATTAGTCCCAGAGCAAATTTTCTTGGATCAGCAGTGCAATCATCGCAGTTCTGGAACAAACACCGAGTTTGATAAAAATTCGCCTCACGTAAGTAGCAACCGTCCAGTG
>Ga0075157_10001634_pt1 | contig 13853 bp, 8 predicted proteins | sample JI81BgreenDNA_FD_70967 | JGI IMG/M metagenome (GOLD analysis project Ga0075157, IMG submission 70967) | Wastewater effluent complex algal communities from Wisconsin, to seasonally profile nutrient transformation and Carbon sequestration -... | ecosystem: Engineered > WWTP > Effluent > Algae...
ATTTTGGTCATATCCATGAGAAAAAATGTAAGCCCCAAACATTTGGAATGGCCAAGTTTATACATGAAGATGATATTGAAAGTTCAGCTTGGGCATCTTCTAATGAAACTTACAGGGTATTTCCATTGGGGGTTGAGTCTCCTATTCATGGAAATACATCCTTGGTTGTAGCTCCTTATGATACCGATGCTTCTCCTTATGGATGGCATGATACTAATGGTGCTGTCGGGGCAGAATTCACCATCACTCGTGGCAACAACGTTCATGCACAAGAAGATCAGGATGGAAATAATGGAACCGGAATTTCTCCCGATGGTGGTGCAGGGTTATTGTTTGATTATCAGCCCAACTTCAATGTGGCTCCTGCCCAGAATCTAAATCCGGCATTGACCAATTTGTTTTATTGGAACAATATCATGCACGATGTATGGTACCAATATGGATTTACAGAATCAGCAGGCAATTTTCAGCAAAATAACTATGGCAATGGTGGCATGGCTAATGATAATGTACTTGCAGACGGATTGGATGGCAGTGGTACTAACAATGCAAACTTTTCTACTCCAGTTGATGGAAGTAGGCCGAGAATGCAGATGTTTTTATGGTCAGCCCCTTCTTCTTCTATAACTTTTAGTGTCACAAGTCCTTCCTCTATTGCGGGTTCTTATACAGCGGCAAAAGCCAATTTTGGCCCATCTGTTTATAATATCAGTGGGCAATTGGCATTGACCAATCCTTTAGATGCATGCAATACCCTTACAAACCCTGCGGCTATAAACGGCAAAATAGCAGTTTTGGATCGTGGGACTTGTGAGTTTGGGCTGAAATGTTTGAATGCCCAAAATGCAGGAGCCATTGCGGTGATTGTTTGTAATAATGTTTTGGGTGCACCTATCAGCATGGCTCCCGGTACTCAAGGTGTCAATGTGACTATTCCTTGCATTATGTTAAGTCAAGCCAATTGCAATACTATAAAGTTACAGATAGCCAATGGAGTTCAAGTCAATATGGTAGGAGTTGGTGGTATACAAATTGATGGTGATTTTGACAATGGCATTATTGCGCATGAATATGGTCATGGGATATCTATCAGATTAACAGGAGGTGCAGGCAATTCCAGCTGCCTTAACAATACAGAACAAATGGGTGAAGGTTGGAGTGATTGGTTTGGTTTGATGTTGACCTTAAATCCAGGAGACTTAGGCACCACCGGCAGGGGTATAGGTACATATGCTTTGGGCCAACCTCCCACAGGTAATGGTATCAGAACTTACAAATACTCTACAGATATGGCCATAAACCCACACACCTACAACGCCATCATTAATATTGCGGCCCCACATGGAGTCGGGTCTGTTTGGTGTGCTATGTTGTGGGATCTCACTTGGGACCTTATAGATGCCTACGGTTTTGACAATGATTATTACCATGGTACGGGTGGTAATAATATTGCCATGGCATTGGTTACAGAAGCACTAAAACTCCAGCCTTGTAGCCCAGGTTTCATAGATGGGCGAAATGCAATTTTAGCGGCTGACGATTTACTCTATAATGGTATACACAAATGCTTGATTTGGAAAACGTTTGCAAGAAGGGGATTGGGTTTTAGCGCCAGTCAAGGTTTGAGTAGTAGTAAAACAGATGGTGTAGAAGCGTTTGATATGCCTACATCTTGCTGTAACGAAATCTTTAATAATAAAAACTCCGGTTTTGGTTCATTGAGAGATGCGTTATCTTGTTCCACAGCAGGAGATACCTTATATTTTGCACCATTTATGGCCAATAAAACCATAGCCCTTAACGGCGGTTTGACAATAAATAAAAATATTGTAATCCACGGCTTAGATCTGACCAATCCAGTGTCTATCACATCAGCTGATACGAGTACTCCATTTACTATTGGCAATCATAACGTGGAACTGAAAAACTTAAACTTCATACCAGTAAACAATATTCAAGCTAAATCTATACTCAATAACGGGACTTTGAAATTGATCAATATATGTATTACTGACCAGATGCCTGGTGCTGTTCCTTCTCTACTGAATAATGGGACTTTGGATATGACAGGGACGATCATTATAAAATAAGTGGCTTTGATGAGTTTGAAAAAGATGTTGTTTAAACCAGCATTTATTTAAGACACACAAATCAATAGCTTCTCATTATTTTACAGGGGAGCAAAAGGGGATGAATCTTGTGGTTTATCCCCTTTTTTATTAAAGAATATTGAAAGAATAGATGGACATAAATACTATGATGATCTTACTACCATACTAAATATATCCTATCACCATACTCAATAGTTACTACTACCATACTATGACCATTAAGTATGGTAAAAATAGGGTTTTTGTATATAAAATATAGGCTTATTATAGGTTTCACATATGACAACCCTATGACAACCTTATGACAACCCTATGACAAGGTGGTCTAACGAGCGGAGTATCCATGGAGTATCCTAGGAGGAACCATGGAAGAAAGTAGGTATTCAGTAACTAAAAACAGTCTTCATTTTTGCAGTCTGACTTACTAAATCAACGTTCAAAACAAGAGCACAGAATTGCCGAAATGCTCAAACATAACATCACCTTTGAAAACATTCAAAAAACACAACCTATGAACTCCTTAGGTGAGACCCCAATGTTCCCTCATAGGGTCGTCAGCAACCAATATGACTCTAGATGTCATACCCAATTCGGTATGGCTAAGGTTTAGGTGCTGTTACATAAAGTTAATTTTCACTTAACATTGGCTTAACATTGGCATTTTACCTTTGCGGCATCTAATACAAACAAATAATTTAATTTTTTAAAAATGAATTTTACAAACAAAACAATCTGCACGCTTGCCCTGCTTATTTGGGCATGTTGGTCGCAAGCCCAATCAGGGATTATCAAAGGAAACATCATCGACGAAAAAACCAAAGAGACGATGATAGGTGCCAATGTTACCGTAGAAGGTACAGAATTAGGTACAGTAACTGACTTAGACGGAAATTTTGAAGTTGAAAATGTACCTGCAGGTATTTATACCATTTTGATCACTAATATTGGTTATGCCAATAATACTATCGAAAAAGTAAGAGTAGAAGCGGGCAAAACGACTATGATCAATACTTCGATGAGTGAAGAATCTTTGTTACTCCAAACTGTAGAGGTCAAAGCTCAAAGAAAAACCGACTCTGAGGTATCTGTGGTCAGCGAAATCAAGCAGCTTTCTAATATTGCGGTAGGTGTCTCATCACAGCAAATCACCAAGACACAAGACAGAGATGCTTCTCAGGTGGTCAGAAGGGTACCTGGTGTTTCTATTTTTGATGATAGATTCATAGTAGTGAGAGGTTTGAATGAAAGATACAACACTGTTTTGCTAAATGATATCATCACACCATCTACAGAAGTGGACGTAAAGTCATTCTCATTTGATTTGATTCCAAGTACAGCTATTGACAGAATGATGGTATTTAAGTCTCCTTCTGCTGATTTGCCTGGAGATATAGCAGGAGGTGCTATCAAAATCTACACCAAAACAGTTCCGGATGGTGATAATGTATCGGTAGGATTTACTATAGGATACAGAGGAAATGCCACAGGTGCTAATGTTTTGGATTATCAGGGAAGTAACCTTGACGGATTGGGTTTTGGTGCTAACTACAGAAACCTTCCTTCAAATTTCCCATCTACTAGAAAAGTTATTACCAATGCTAGTACAGAAGAAGTTATTGACAGGTTCAGAAATTTAAATCCTTATTACAGCGTGTCAAGCAAAACAGTAACTCCTGATTTTAGAGGAAATATCAATCTGAGCAAAAGATTTTTTATTGGCAATAAAGAGTTGACCACTATTTCTTACATCAACTATTCTAATACCAATACCTACCAACAAATGCTTCAAAACAGGTATTTGTTTGATGAATCTGTACAAAGTACGTTTAGCGACGACAACTATACCAACAATGTAAGATTAGGTGCCATGTCCAATTGGTCGTTAATCTTAAATCCAAAAAATAAAATTGAATTTAGAAATATATTTAACCAATTAGCTACCAAAGAAACTATCATCAGAACAGGTACTCAAATAGAAAACAATCTTGAAGTTGCTAATCAAGCTTTCCGTTATGAGCAAAAGAGTATCTTATCAAGCCAACTTAGCGGAACTCACGAATTGAATGAAAAAACAAGAGTCAAGTGGATCGGAGGATTTGGATATACTCAAAGAACTGAGCCTGATTTCAGAAGATTTACATCATCTAGAGAATTGGGCGCTGAAGGTGCATTTAAAATTGACTTACAGCAATTTGAGTCACCTACACTGCAGCAAGCAGCTAGATTCTGGTCCAATATGGACGAATTTGTAATCACAGGTACTGCGTCTGTAGATAGAATTATAGGAACAAAGCATGCTGATAACGACAAAAACAAGGTTTTGAAAGTGGGTATTTATTCTGAGTATAAAGACAGATATTTCAAAGCTAGATGGTTTGGTATTGTGAATCCGAACAGGGTAGATGCATCCATAACCACTCAAAAACCAGAAGATTTCTTTAGTAATGAAAATTTGAAAGCTTCTAGAGTATTCTATTCTGAAGGATCAAACTTTGATGATAAGTACACGGCTCAAAATACATTAAATGCAGGATATGTAAGTTTGTATCTTCCATTTACTAGCAAATTGAATGCAACTATTGGCTTCAGAGGTGAATACAATATTCAAGCACTTCAGAGTCGTGAAAGAGGTGGCGGACAGAAAGTAAATGTAGACAATCCTATATTTAGCCCTATGCCATCACTGAATGCAAATTATAAGTTTAATGAAAAACATTTACTTAGATTTGGATATGGTTCCACAGTGAACAGACCAGAATTCAGAGAGTTAGCGCCATTTACATACTATGACTTTATATTTGATGTTTCAAGAAGAGGAAATAAAGATATCAAAGTGGCCAATATCCACAATTTTGACTTAAGATACGATTACTACCCATCACCAGGAGAGTTGATCACATTTGGCGTATTTTATAAGAAATTTCAAAACCCAATAGAAGCTGCTATTTTCTACAATGGTAGTACAGTGGCATTTACTGTGGCTAATTCAGAGTCAGCTACTTCATCAGGTGTAGAACTTGAAGTAAGAAAAAATCTTACGCAGAACTTGATGGTATTATTTAATGCATCATTGATCAACAGTAATGTGGTGGTGAGTGGATTGAGCGATTTCAATAGATTTTTACAAGGTCAGTCTCCATATTTGATTAATGCTGGATTGTTTTACAAAATACCTGAAACAGGAATACAAGCCAATGTATTGTACAATATCGTAGGACCTAGAATTTATGTAATCGGAGATAATGTATTGAGTGCCAATGTATTTGAAATGCCAAGAAATGTTCTAGACTTCAATCTTTCCAAAACCTTTGGTAATATGGAGTTGAAAGCTGGTGTTCAAGACATTTTCAATCAACCATTCCAGTTGAGACAAGATACCAATAGAGACAATAAGATTACTGATTCTGATGGTATTTTTCAAGAGTTCAGACGTGGTTCAAATTATTACTTGACTGTTAATTATAAGTTTTAATTAATTATCATCAACCTGTCTGCAACTAAATACAAGAAATTTTTAAAACAGTATTTATAAACCATTAAAACATTTTTTAAGATGAAATTTAGTTTAAAATTATTTATGTTTCTATTAGTCGCAGCAGGACTTACTATGGCTTCATGTGGACGTGAAGATGATGAAGATGATGTAGTGGTTCCAGGAGAAAATCTAACCATCAAAGGCAGTATTACAACAAATACCACTTGGGCAGCAAAAAACAAGTATCTACTTGAAGGTTTTGTATATGTAGAAGCTGGTGCTACTTTAACTATCGAACCAGGTACGATTATCAAAGGTGACAAAGCGACCAAAGCTACACTTATCGTAAAACCAGGTGCAAAAATCATAGCTGAAGGTACCAAAACTAAGCCTATCGTATTTACATCTAATCAAGCTAAAGGTAGCAGAAACTACGGTGACTGGGGAGGATTGATCATCCTGGGTAAAGCAAAAGTAAACAAAACTCCGGCTACCATCGAAGGAGAAAACATCTCTACTTTTGGTGGTACTGATGATAACGACAACTCTGGTATATTAAAGTATGTAAGATTAGAGTTTGGTGGTATAGCTTTCGAAACAGACAAAGAGATCAATGGATTGACTTTAGGTGGTGTGGGTAAAGGTACTACTATTGAATATATACAGGTGTCTAACAATGGTGACGACGCATATGAGTGGTTTGGTGGTAATGTAAATGCTAAATATTTAGTATCTTTCAAAAACTTAGACGACGATTTTGATACAGATTGGGGATATTCTGGTAATGTGCAATATGGATTTGCTTTAAGAGACCCTAAAGTTGCTGACCAATGTAATTGTTCGAATTCAAACGGGTTTGAATCTGATAATGATGGTTCAGGCTCCGAAGCTACACCTCAAACCAATGCTAAATTTGCCAATATCTCAGTTATAATGGGTGAAGGAACACCAGATCCTAAATTCAGTTTAGTAATGAGGCTTAGACGTAATACATCAATTTCCATCTATAACACCTTGGGTATAGGGGCATTTCCGAGAGGAGGACTTGATCTTCAAGACGCTGCAACACTTAAGAATTTTAGTGATGGTAAGTCTGACTTCAGAGGTCTTGTATTAGGTGGAATGACTAAAGGTGTGGTTGCAGGTGACGAAGCCAAGTTGAAAGAGGCTGCTAGAAAAAATGAATTTGCAGCTGATTTATTGAAATTGGGTTTACCAGCAAACTATAATGCTGCAAGTGGCAAGCCAGGATTGTTGCCTACAGCTGGATCAAGCCTTTTGACGGGTGGTGTAACATTACCTGCAGGTTTTGAAGCTAATACATTTGTTGGTGCATTCAGTACTACAGACTGGACTGAAGGATGGACCAACTGGGATCCACAAAACACAGACTATTAAGATATAATTATTTGTATTATTAGATGAAGGGCGCCCATTATAGTATGTGTGCCCTTTTTTTGTTGCTGCAAATGCACATTATTTTGGCTGATTTGTCTTTTTTTACTTAGCTCTTAAATATAGACATCTGAGTGGTAAATGAAGAAGTAGGAGCATCCATTGATTTTTATCACATTTCTTTATACCTTTGATGCTTATTTTTAATGTTTGAAACAGCATCAATCATATTTCCATCAGGTATTAAAACCTAAATTGTTATTTATCTTAATGTGGCTTGGCTTACAGGTGGTATACTACACCCTATTCAGAGCACTTTTTATTGGCGATTTTGTTTCTATCAACATTTGGACCAACGGTTTAAGATTTGATTTATCTTCGATTTTTCTACTGAACACTATCTTTTTTATAATCATACTTTTACCTATAGATTTAAAAAGGATTCTGAACCCTTTAAAATATTGCCTATTAGGTTCTAATGCTATTTTTTGGGCTTTAAACCTTGTAGATATACCGTTTTACCCATTTACTCAAAAGAGATTACAAGCTGATGTATTTCAGTTCTTTACGGGCGCAAAACAAACTGATATTGCAAATCTTTTACCTATAATGTTAAAAGACAATTACATCTATTTTATCATTTGGTTTATACTTGTTGGAATTGCCTATAAGTTGCTCAAAAGAACAAGTTTTTCTCATCAAATAATGAAGCGTGATACCATTCTTGGTTTTGGTGTTTTTTTACTTATTTTTTTAGCAATAAGCATTTTAACTATAAGAGGAGGCCTGCAGCTGCGCCCCATAAACCCAATCCAAGCAGCCAACAATGTTGATATTGATGATGCGCCAAAAGTACTCAATACAACGTTTACAATCCTTCATTCTATCGGCAGAAAAGAATTGCCAGCTACCGATCCTAAAGTATTTGAACTATTGCCTGCACATCAAAAAGGCATCAGAATGGCTTCGCAAGATGTAATAAATATGTCTGGAAGTAATGTTGTGGTCATAATCATAGAAAGTTTATCGTGGGAATATCTCAATAATTTTGGAGGCACGGGCGCCACTCCGTTTTTAGACAGTTTGATGGAATACAGTATGTTATACACTCGTGCTTATGCCAATGCTAGAGAATCTGTGCAAGGTATCCCAGCTATACTAGCTTCTATCCCTGCATGGCATGACGAAGCTTTTATCTTTTCAAAATACAACACCACTCCTTTCAACTCTTTGGCATCACTCCTGAAAAGCGAAGGTTATACATCATCTTTTGTACATGGCGCCACTCGTGGATCTATGGGATTTGAATCATTTGCCAAGTTGGCCAAGTTTGATCAGTATCATGGTCGCGAAGATTATGGCAATGATCTTCATTATGATGGAAGTTGGGGTATTTGGGATCACCATATGCTGGACTATACTAAACGAATGCTTGATACGATCCAAAAACCATTCTTTACATCTTACTTTACACTCAACCCTCATCATCCTTTTATTATACCTGAGCCTTGGAATACCACATTTCTTCAAGATAAAAAACATCCTGTACTGCGAAGTTTGAAGTACATAGATTCTAGTTTGAAGCAATTTTTTACAAAAGCTAAAAACTCCTCGTGGTATGACAATACCTTATTTGTCATTACAGCAGACCACATTGGTCCTATCACGTCAATATTTCACACCAAAGCAGATGATTATCATGTACCATTGATATTATTTCATCCAAGCCACCCAGATTTCAAAGGATTGGATCATAAAGTAGTTAGCCAAATAGATATCATGCCATCTGTTCTGGATTTATTGAAGTATCCCAAGCCATTTTTCTCCATAGGTTCATCCATTTTTAGCCATGAAGAAGCATCGCCTTATAACCTAAATTATCGCGAAAATACCATCCTATATATAGATAGTACAAATTATGGGGTTTGGAATACTGACCAATGTTTGGCATGGCATCAATTGAGTAAAACCGGAATGCTTCTTCCTAACAAAGCAAAAGATCCGATGATATCCAAAAAGCTAAATTTGACCCAACAAAAGTTTGATAAATCATTACAATTATATTACCACACCATGAGTAATGGCTTGATGAATGTAAAAAATAATTAGAGCAAAATCTATGGTAAGCATTAGATAAAGCTTGGATATTTTAAACAAAATAATATATTTTTTCATTTCTCCACTGTCAAATTGCTTTTTTACCCTTAATTTTGTGCCATGAACAATGATCAACAAAGACCGCTGAGTGATTGGCTACCCATCACCAAAAAAGAAGTAGAAGCCCGTGGTTGGGACGAACTCGATGTCATCCTTATATCTGGTGATGCCTATGTGGATCACCCTACCTTTGGTACTGCCGTAATAGGTCGTATCATTGAGAGTGAAGGCTTTAGGATAGGTATCATCCCACAACCCAACTGGAAAGATGATCTGCGTGATTTCAAAAAATTTGGAAAACCTAAATACTTCTTTGGTGTCACTGCCGGCTGCATGGACTCTATGGTCAATCACTACACAGCCAATAAACGCCGCAGATCCACTGATGGATACACACCGGGTGGAGAAGCAGGATTTAGACCTGACTATGCTACTATCGTTTATACCAATATACTCAAAGAGTTGTACCCTGATGTACCCGTACTCATCGGTGGTATAGAAGCATCTTTGCGTAGAGTGACTCATTATGACTATTGGTCAGATAAGTTGATGCCTTCTATTTTGGTAGATTCCAAAGCAGACATGCTGGTCTATGGAATGGGAGAACAACCACTAAGGCAAATCCTAAAATTGGTCAAAAAAGGGGTACCACTTACGTCCATCAAAGATGTAAATCAGATTGCTTTTCTCACAGACGTAGTTCCACCTTCCAAAAAGTGGGATGATGTAGCCTTAGTCAGCCATGAAGTGTGCTTGCAAGACAAAATTAAATATGCTTCCAATTTCAAAATCGTAGAAGTGGAGTCCAACAAGTGGCAAGCAAACCGAATTACCCAAGACGTTATGGGTAAGGTGCTGGTCATCAATCCTCCTTTTATCACGATGACTGAAGCCGAGATGGATTACTCTTTCGATTTGCCATATACTAGACTTCCTCATCCTAAATATAATAAACGTGGAGCCATACCATCTTATGAAATGATCAAGTTTTCGATCAATATGCATCGAGGTTGTTTTGGTGGATGCAGTTTCTGTACCATATCTGCGCATCAGGGCAAATTTATAGCTTCCAGATCAGAAGCCAGTATTATGAGAGAAGTAGAGCAACTCACTAAGCATCCTGAATTTAAAGGATATATATCTGACATAGGCGGTCCATCTGCCAATATGTACAAGATGAAGGGTAAAGATGAAAGTATCTGCGCAAGATGCCAGGCACCTAGTTGCATCCATCCGGTGATTTGCTCCAATCTCGACGTATCACACAAACCGTTAACTGAAATTTACAAAAAAGTAGATGCACATCCTGGTGTCAAAAAAGCTTATGTAAGTTCGGGAATTAGATATGATTTGTTAGTAGATGATTTTAATAAGAACAATCAGGATGGCAATCATGATGAATATATGGAGCAACTCGTTACCAAGCATGTATGTGGCAGGCTCAAGGTTGCTCCCGAACATACAGGAGATGCTACACTCAAAATTATGCGTAAGCCATCATTCAAATATTTCAAGAAGTTTAAAGAGAAGTACGACAAAATTCAGGAGAAGCATGGACTTAAGCAACCGTTAATCCCGTATTTTATCAGTTCCCATCCAGGTACCACCGAAGAAGATATGGCCAACCTTGCGGCGGAAACCAAAGAACTTGGATTTAGGCTTGAGCAAGTACAAGACTTCACGCCAACACCTATGACGGTGGCCACGGAGATTTACTATTCTGGAGTACACCCTTACACACTGCAACCTGTAGAGACGCCCAAAACCAAGGAAGACAAAATCACCCAAAACAACTATTTCTTTTGGTACAAACCGGAGTTTAGAAACTGGATCAGAACTAGGCTGACCAAACTCAACCGTCCTGACTTGGCCAAACAGCTTTTGGGAGAAGACAAGCCTATGCCTGCAAACACATGGCGCAAAAAAGGCAAAGAAGCGATGGCACAAATGGCACCCAAAGATGATTTTAAGTCAAACGGACAAAGACCAAAAGCCAAGGAAACCAAGAGCGGTAACAGTTGGAAAGGAAAGAGTAATAAAAAGTATTAATGCGTTATTTTTTAGCTATTCTTTCTAATGCCTTATTAAAATTACTTTCACGATTTTCGTCGGTAACGATATTTTCTACGATCATTCCGTTTTTGTCCAGAATGACATAATTTGCTAAAACAGCCGTGACCATACTTTCTGAAATTTCATAGGCGAGATGATAAATTTGACTCTTTTCTCCTCCTTCTGCCCAATATTGGTCTAAGTTCCAGTTTTTCTTATCTATCATTTCTTTCCAATGCTCGTATTTTTGATCTATAGAAATGGTTATGAACTGAATATCTTTGTGCTTTTCGCGTAAAGCTTCAAATTTGGGCATGGATTCTATGCATGGACCACACCAAGTAGCCCATATTTTTATGACTGTGATTTGATCTTTGGTCAATTCATTTACTTGATATGCCTGATTCAAAGTATCTCTTATTATTGCCGTAATTACATTATCTTTAGCATTTACTTTTTTCATGTCTTCATATTGTTTCATATAGTTGGAATCAATGGATATGGCATGTTGACGCTGATCATTTGTCTGTGCTTTACAACTTATAATTGATAAAATCAACAAAAAGACTAAGGCGTAACCAGTAATAGATTTATCTGCAAACCTGCTGTGTTTTTTAGATTTTAGTGGCTTCATAAGATTTACTTTATACTTTAAATTATCCTTGATGAAATTTTACTCTAAGGAAATAATCTTTACTAAAGTTTCAAAACATTTAGTAACATCTTTTTCATCAGGTATTGGTCTGTATGCTAATGCTGCAAGTTCTGTTTGATATTTTTCTTTGACTTGTTGCCATACATTTGCAAAGTCGTTTACCAATGGAGATTCTGTAATGTCTTTAGTTTGCCAACCTGTTGGCCTTTCAAACATTTCTTTATCATGTTGTAAAATAGTATCAAATTGTTTTTTAAACGTATCGGATGCTACAAATGCAATACATTCAGTATGCTTCATTAAATAATACAAATCATAAAAGTGTCTAATTTTTTCGGAAACACTTGCTATAGTATTTTCTTTAAATGAGAATCGAATTAGTGACACCAACTTTTCCAATAGCGTTTGTTCTTTGTCCAATACGTTTACTTCAAAGGGTTGGAGATTATATTGCTCAATGTAATTTTCATTGCTTGTTTGCATCAAAAAATCATACACCATACTTTGAATGGTTAATCTTTTGTATGGAAAAGGATTAGCGAATGAATTTGTCTCAACAATAAGTTTGTTATTATTATTGCCTTTTTCAGTTGGAATATATTCAAAAACCGATTTTCTGAATCTTGAACCTTTACTCTTAACACCTTCCATTTGCAACTCATTCAAATCGGATGTAATTTCTTTTTCAATGGCACGGATGATTGTTTTTATTTCATTTCCTATTTTGCCCTTGTCGTTTATAATGGCAATATCCACGTCTTCTGAAAACCGATCTATCAGCTTATATCCTTTTGCAAGAGAAGTACCTCCTTTAAAAACAGATTCATCCACATATCTGCTTTTTGACAATCGACTTCATACTGATGTTATCCAATAGTCTTTTTCTACAAATTCCAACTTAATATCCAAATACTGTGATGTAGCCCTCAGTGTTTGCTCAAATAATTTTATGTCGTGGTGCAGTTTCATACAATGTACCATTTTTCAGTTTTCGATAACGTTTTATCGGCGCCTGTTAGTTTATATTTGGTGATTGGGTTCAATGATTTGAAAAGAGCCTCTGTTGTTCTGACTTGCTGCAATTCCTCTAAAAATGCTCCTAACAACGCCCTTGTAGCTGGCGGATATTTCAAAGCCAAGCGAACCAGTGTTTTGATTTCTTTATCTGTAAAATTTTTGATGATTGCTAAAAATCGTTTACAGGATGTTTCTATACTCGCATCAGGTATTTTTTTTATGTAGCGAATGGCATCCAGTAATTGCAACAATGGGATATTCTCTTTAGTGATGGTGTTTTTTTGTTTTACAAAAGCAATCGTATAGCGTTCTCTTTTAAAGTTAGGACGAATTTGATTTTTACCTATCTGTATAGTATTGCTTACTTGTGTGGTTAATCCCAATTGGTTGAAAATGCTGTAACCAGTGAGATAGCCAGATATCTTTCCGTTATCTTCTAGCAAATCTTTTACTACTTGTGCCTGATTTGGCAGAAGGTTGCCAAATGGGGTGTTTTCAGGTTTATAGTATTTCCCTTTAGATAGTTTGGCAATTTTGCCAGAAGCCACCATACGATTCAGAGATTTTATCACTGCTTCTTTTTGGTTCACCACTGTAATAAAATCAGCATAGGTGAATACATAGCCCTTGGGAAGTCTATCAATTAAAAATGCTATGTATTCTGATGTTTTCATTCACTTTATTGTCGTGCAAAGATAAAATAATTGTCCAGTTTATTAGTAAAAAAACTGGACATTATTACATTGCAATTTTACATTTTATGCTTTATATTTTAAATTATCCTTATTATCCGTTGATGAAATTTTACTCTAAGGAAATAATCTTTACTTCTGTCCTTCGATTTTTTCGATGTTCTTCATCTGAACAGGTCACACCATTGACACAGTGATTGGTCAGTTTGGTTTCTCCATATCCTATAGCTTTGATGCGTTCTTTTTGGATACCACGGCCCAAAAGGTAAGCCACAGCTGATTTAGCTCTTTTTTCAGAG
>Ga0075157_10001638_pt1 | contig 13823 bp, 7 predicted proteins | sample JI81BgreenDNA_FD_70967 | JGI IMG/M metagenome (GOLD analysis project Ga0075157, IMG submission 70967) | Wastewater effluent complex algal communities from Wisconsin, to seasonally profile nutrient transformation and Carbon sequestration -... | ecosystem: Engineered > WWTP > Effluent > Algae...
CCATTGCCCAATACCGGCTACCGCACTTTTTTGGCGCGTTATTGGCCTGCCAACGATTCGGTGCAGTTTATAGCAACCACCCCTTACATCACCTTCGATTTTGAGCCCAGCTTCGTGGTAGATAACCCCATTATTTTGCGATCACCAACATCTTCGCTCAGATATATTTGGTCAACACCAAGCTTTGGAAATAGCCAGCAATACATCTTGCACAACATCGGCGGCTTTTGGTCAAGCGACACCATCCTTCATGTACAGCAAATGCACGGACAGTTTGCCGCAGATGTACAATACCCAAGCGCAGGACCTGTTTTCTTTTACCAACCTACAAACGCACCGCATCAAAGCCATGTGATTCGGTGGTTACATAGGGCTGATTCGCTTTTTATCTCCACATCAAGTGAGGCAGGAAGGGTCGGTTCGGTGAGTGTTTTTGGCCCCTACTATTACTTCACCGTGAAGGCCTCTGGACCCGTACGTTTCAAAAGCCCGACGGGCAATTCCGATACCACCATCGCCATACCAGGTGCAAGTGCATTTACACCACGTTGGATTGTATTGCACCGCAGTATTCCGACAGTAAGTGTGCCTGAAATGGCAGGCCTGTCGTTCAGCGTTTATCCCAATCCGGTACAAAGCCGAGACCTATTTATCCAGCTGGCCCAACAAACCAGCGAAACGATGCGCTGGCAACTCCACGACCTACAGGGTCGCCATTTAGCCAGCGGTTTTTTAACGGCCGATGACAACCGCATCCAGCTTCCTGCTTTATCGGCAGGCATGTATTTGCTGGAAGTGCAGCAAGGCAAGAAGCGGGGCAGGAGCCGGGTGGTGGTGAAATAGTGGTTGGGCAGTCGGCGGTCAGCTATCCGCAGTTGGCTGACGGCTAGCGGCTGAACGCTGCAGGCTAAACGCTGAACGCTGACGGCTTTCGGCGCTCCGCGGTCGGCAAATGGAAACACAAGCTTAACTTTTCACTTTTACTTTTTACTCCTACCGAAAACACCACCTCGTCAACGCACTTGGTACAGGAAGCTGTTTGCATTTGCCACCAAAATCCCATCTTTGGGCTGTGGATTACGCCTTTCTCGCCCTGTTTGCGCTCATAGCAGGTTTTTTAGATGCCATTGTTGGTGGAGGTGGACTCATTCAGCTGCCTGCACTCCTAATTAGGATGCCACAAACGCCTCTACCCGTGCTTTTTGGCACCAATAAATTGGCGGGATTTGCCGGCACACTGGTCGCAGCTAACCGCTATGCCCGGCGCATCCGCTTCGATTGGCGTTTGCTGCTTCCGATTGGCGCTGCTGCCTTCGCTTTTTCGTGGCTGGGCGCCCGGCTGCTGCAATACCTCAATGCCGAGCTACTCAAACCGCTGGTGCTGGCCATGCTCATTGGCATGTTTGTGTTCACCTGGCTCAAAAAAGACCTGGGACAAAGCCATGGTCCGGTGCCCTCGCCCAGCAAGCGCTTGTTCTACGGCCTGCTTTTAGGCAGTCTGGTTGGTTTTTACGACGGTTTTTTCGGTCCGGGCACCGGCACCTTCCTTGTTTTCGGTTTTGTGCTGTTGCTCGGCTTTGGCTTTTTGGAGGCATCGGCCTACGCCAAAGTGGTGAATGTACTCACCAATGTAGCCGCTTTGGGGGTGTTTGTGGGAAATGGACAGTACATCGGGCAAATTGCTTTGCTCATGGCGGCCTGCAACATCGCCGGTAGCCTGCTCGGCAGCCGCCTGGCCATGCGCAAAGGGAATGGTTTTGTCCGCTGGATTTTCCTGTTGGTGATGGGATTGCTGCTCTTGCGGTATGCCTGGGAGCTGGCGGCAAGTTAAGCGGCTTTACACGGAATTGACAATAGTTTAACAGCGTGCAACATTTCCTTCACAGCTTGGTAAGGAGGGGTTAATGTGGCATGTTGAGTTTTGAGGCCTTAACCGATTGTTATGCGTTCGAAACTTATCCGATTGTTGTCGCTGATGCTCAGCATACTGATGCTCAGCAGCTTAAGCAATGCCCAGACCTTGGTGCATTATTGGAATTTCAACAATTCCACGTCTGCAACTACCTTATTAACTCCCAGCCAGGGTAGTGGCACCATCACCCACATTGCAGGCGGTATCAGCGCGATCCAAATTACCAGCAATACCGCGCAAGGATTTGACATCACCAATCCGAATGCCCGCAATGGCGATGTGGCTGGTACCCACCTGCGCTTCAACGACCCCATTGGCGGACAGTTAGAGTTTGGCTTACCAACCACGGGCTTCCAAAATGTGGTGGTGCGTTATGCCACCCGCCGTTCGGGTTCAGGGGCTGGGGTGCAGTACATCTCGTACAGCACCAATGGCACAACCTATACCTTGTTCGACAGCATTTTTCCGGTAGATGGCAATCCAACCCTGCAAACGCTCAACTTCGGCAGCATAGCCGCGGTGAACAACAACGCCAACTTCAAAATCCGCATTGCCTTTGCACAAGGAGCTGGCGGCACTGTAGGCAACAACCGTTTCGACAATTTCACCCTCGAAGGCACCACCCCTCCCCAATTGGTGCACTATTGGAACTTCAACAATTCTACCGACACCACTACCCTGCTTACACCTACGCAAGGAACGGGCAGCCTCCAAAGAATACCCGGCGGCAGCAGCGCCATTCAGGCAACCAGCAATACAACCGGGCAAGGTTTCGAGACCACCAATCCGAACGCACGCAATGGCGATTTGGCTGGTGCACATTTGCGTTTCAACAATCCCATTGGGGGCGAGTTGCAATTCAATTTGCCTACCAGCGGCTTCAGCAACATCGTTGTTAAGTATGGAACCCGCCGTTCGGCCCAAGGAGCCGGTACCCAGTACATTTCTTATAGCACCAATGGTAGCACCTATACCTTGCACGACAGCATTTTTCCGGTTGATGGTGACCCAACGCTGCAGACGGTAAACTTTGGCACCATTGCGGCTGCCAACAACAACCCAAACTTCAAAATACGCATAGCTTTTGCCCAAGGCAGTGCCGGAACAGGCGGCAACAACCGCATCGACAATTTCACCCTCGAAGGCAGCTCCATGGGTGGTAACGACACTTTCCCGCCTTCGGCCAACCTATTCCCGGCCAACAACAGCAGCCAACATCCTGCGAACATTCGTCCACGCATCATTTTTAGCGAAGCCATGCGCCGCGCAGGTGCCGGTGGTGCCAACTTAACTGCTGCCATGGCCGATACCATTGTGCAATTGTTGTTGCAGCCTGCGAACACCGCAGTAAGCTTTAGCAGCCAATTGAGCGGAGATACACTCACCATCATCCCTGCCGCTGCTTTGCAAGCAAATGCCACTTATATTTTGCGTATCCGCGATGGTTTGCTCAGCGACCTGGCAGGCAATCTCTTGCCCAATAACAACCAAATCAGCTTTAGCATCTTACCGGTGCAAACCATCTTTCAAGCAGGCGATTTGTTGCCTGTGGCCTACCGCATGAACGCAACCGCTACGCCCGATGGCATTGCATTGTTGACCCAGGTAAACATCTTGCCCGGTACCAACATCCAACTCACCGACGCCAAGTTTACTACCAATACGCCCGCTCAATGTCCGGGCGGCATTACATGGACAGCCCCTGCCGGTGGCGTAGCCCGCGGAACGGTGCTTGTGATTGGCACCGACGATGGATCTGCCAACATTGGCACCGTAACTGGCAGCACTTTTGGCTTGAGTTCTGGTGGCGACCAAGTAATCGTTTATACGGGTAGCAATACCAACCCGACTTTTATCACTGCACTTAGTGCCAATGCCTGGTTGCAGGCCAACACCACTTGCAGCGGTAGCTTTAGCATGTTGCCTGCAGGTTTAACCGATGGTGTAAATGCCATCAACCTCAGCACCGCTCCTGGTAATGCAGCGGGTTTGAGCGTGAATGCCTTCTACAACGGCCCTCAAAGTGGCGCTAACCTGCGCGACAGCATTTTGAATCCTGCCTATTGGGTGGTTGCCGGTTCTGGCACCGCTGCACAAGTGTGGCCCAACTGGAGCTTCCCAGGACCTCCTGCAGTAGCTGGTGCACGTGTGCTAAACGCCACCCAAATACAAGTGGCATTTACGCAAGACATGTCGGCAGCCTCGGCCACCAGCCTGGCACGCTACAAACAATTGGCTAGCATACAATCAGCGGTAATGACCAACAACGGCAGTCTGCGCGATACGGTAACCTTGACGGTGAACCCGGCCTTTGCGGCAGGACAAGCCTACACCCTGCGCATCGACAGTGTGGAAAATGCCGGTGGATTGGCCATGTTCAGCGCCTTTACCTTCAATTTCACTTACAATCCTACCATTAGCTTCAACGGACGTTATTTGGTGGCCGAAGAAAATGCCGGCAGCATCAACCTGCCAATGAATTTGCAGTTCCCTGCCAACGCCAGTTTCCGCATCCGTGTGGCAACAGGTACCAACGCATCGGCGGCCGATTACAACTTTGCTACCCAAACCGTACAACTTACGGCCAACAGCAGCAGCATCAGCCTGCCCGTGGGCATTGTAGACGATGCACAAGTTGAAGACGATGAGTTCATCCTTTTCGCCATCGACAGCTTGCAAGGTGTTGCGTTGAGTGGTCCGAACTACTTTACGGTTTACATCCGCGACAACGACCGTCGTTTGCCAGCGCGCGATTCGGCAGTGAGCATGCAATTGGTAAATAGCTTCGACCCAACCCCAACGGGAACCAGCACCTGCGAAGTGGTGGTTTACGACCCCATGAGCCGCCGTTTGTTTGCCAGCAGTGCCATAGAAGATCGTTTTGACATCATCAATTTCAACAATCCGGCGAGTCCGCAACTCATTACCAGCGTGAACATGGCGCCTTATGGTGGCATGACGAGCATTGCCGTAAAACAAGGTTTGGTGGCAGTTGCGAGTCCGAACGCCAACGAACAACTCCCAGGTTCGGTGGTATTTTTTGATACGCTGGGCAACTTCAAAGCCCAGGTTACCGTGGGCGCCTTGCCCGATATGTTGACCTTCACCCCCGATGGTTTGAAACTCTTGGTAGCCAATGAAGGGCAGCCCAACACCACCTATACGGTTGACCCCGAAGGTTCGGTGAGCATCATCAACCTGGCCGATACCAACATCACACAGTCGGATGTAACCACGCTTGATTTTACCGCTTTCAACGCACAGGAAGCAGCCCTCCTAGCCGCTGGCGTGCGCAAAGGCTCGAATATTGGTACCCTTTCGCAAAACCTCGAGCCCGAGTACATCACGGTGGCTGCCGACAACAGCAAGGCTTGGGTGAGCTTGCAGGAGAACAACAGCATTGCCGAAATCAATTTGTTGAACAACACCATCACCGCCATCCGCGGTTTGGGCACCAAAGACAACAGCCAAGCAGGCAACGGATTCGATGCTTCCGACAACATTCCCGAAGTACTGCTGGTGAACTGGCCATCGAAAATGTACTACATGCCCGATGCCATTGGTTCTTACACTGTGAATGGCACCACCTATTTGGTAAGCGCCAACGAAGGCGACGAGCGCGAATACCAGGCTTTGAATGAACGCACGACCGTTGGTGCGGTGAACCTCGATTCGGCCCGTTTCCCGCATGCTGCCATGTTGAAAGAAAACCATGCCATAGGCCGTTTGCGCATCACCAATTTGAATGGCGATAATGACAACGACGGCGATTACGACGATGTGATCAACGTGGGTTCGCGCTCGTTCAGCATTTGGAATGCCAATACCGGCGCGCAGGTTTTCGACAGCAAAAACCAACTCGAGCTCATCACCTTGCTTGATCCACAGGCCAGCGCCATATTTAATGCCGACCACGAAAGCAACGCCCGCAAAAACCGCTCACGTTCTAAAGGTCCCGAGCCCGAAGGCCTCACCCTTGCCAACATCAATGGCCGCACTTTTGCCTTTGTGAGCTTAGAGCGTGTGGGTGGTATTGTAGCTTACGATGTAACGGATCCGGTGAACCCCATTTACAACGGCTACCTCAACCCACGTAACCTCACCACCTTGGGCGGCGACCGCGGTGCCGAAACCATGATTTACATTCCGGCCAACCAAAGCGCCGATGGCATGCCGTATTTGGTAGTTGCCAACGAAATCAGCGGTACATTGAGCATCGTGCGCTTGAACTTCAACATTCCGCCAGCACGCTACAACCTGCAAATTTTGCATGCTTCCGACATGGAAGGCGGTTTAGATGCACCTAAAGACGCTCCGAACTTTGCAGCGGTAATCGATACCCTCGAAGGAACCTACCCCAATACTGTCATCCTCTCGAGCGGCGACAACTTCATCCCCAGTCCTTTCTTGAGCGCTGGCGAAGACCCCAGCTTGCAAACACCTTTACGCAATGCCACCAATTTGTTCTATCCCGGACAGCATTTGGTGCGCCCGGCCATTGGTCGCCCCGACATCGCCATCCTCAACCTCATCGGTTTCAATGCTTCGGTGTTTGGCAACCACGAGTTTGACCTCGGTACTGGCGAATTGAACAGCATGATTGGTGTCGACATCCGCAGCAACGGCGCCGACAAGCGTTGGGTAGGTGCGCAGTTCCCTTACCTCAGTGCCAACCTCAACTTCTCGGCCGATGCCAACCTCAACTACCTTGTGACTGCCGATGGCCAGGCCGATACAGCCTTCCGTACCCCTGCCAACATCACCGCCAACAACCAGAAAAAGGGCATTGCCCGCTCTGCCGTGATTACCCGAGGTGGTGAGAAGATTGGTATCGTGGGTGCAACTACCCAAGTGCTTGCCAGCATCAGCTCGCCCGGTGCTACCACCGTGGTTGGACCAACTGTAAACGACATGCCTGCTTTGGCCGGCATCCTCCAGCCGGTGATCGACAGCTTGCGCATCGGTCAGGGCATCAACAAAATCATCGTCCTTTCGCACTTGCAGCAACTCAGCCTCGAGCAGGCGCTTGCTCCGCTCTTGACTGGTGTTGACGTAATCATCGCCGGTGGCTCGCACAGCCTCCTGGCCGATGGCAACGACATCCTCCGCCCCGGTGATGTAGCCGTGGGTACTTATCCGCAAATCCGCTTCGGTGCCAACGGTCAGCCTACCCTTTTGGTAAACACCGCCAGCGAATACCGCTATGTAGGTCGTTTGGTCGTAGCCTTCGACAGCCTCGGTGTGATTGACACCAGCCTACTCAATCCCATGATCAACGGTGCTTATGCCACCGATTCAGCCGGTGTAACACGCGTTTGGGGCAATTATGCTTCGGCCTTTGCTCAAGGTACCAAAGGAACCAACGTACGCAACCTCACCAATGCGGTGCAAACCGTGATTGTGGCCAAAGACGGCAACATCTTCGGCAAAGCCAGTGTGTTCCTCGAAGGTCGACGCGAGTTTACACGCACCGAAGAAACCAACCTGGGTAACCTCACCTCCGATGCCAACCTTTGGCAGGCGCGTCGTGCCGACCCAACCGTTACCCTCTCGCTCAAAAACGGCGGTGGCATCCGCCAGGCCATGGGCACGGTGAATGCCGTGGGCAGCAACGTTACATTAGAGCCTACAGCTGCCAATCCTTCGGCAGGCAAGCAAGCCGGCGACATCAGCCAGCTCGACATCGAAAACTCACTGCGTTTCAACAACCGCCTCAGCGTGGTTACGGTACCGGTGGCCGGCGTAAAAGCCCTGCTCGAACACGGTGTAGCACAAACCGCTCCCGGACAAACACCCGGTCGCTTCCCGCAGGTGGGTGGCATGGCCTTCAGCTACGATCCAACTTTACCGGTGAACAGCCGCATCCGCTCGGTGGTACGCCTCGATTCGTTGGGCAACATTGTAGACACCTTGGTGCGCAATGGTCAAATCCATGGCAACCCGAATCGTACCTACAAAATGGTAACCCTCAACTTCTTGGCAAGTGGTGGCGATGGTTATCCGTTTGCCGCCAACTCAAGCAACCGCGTTGATTTGGATACCGTATTGACCGCTGCCGGTGGTGCTACCTTCACCGTTCCAGGTTCTGAACAAGATGCCTTTGCCGAATACATGCTCGTGCGTCACCCGGCCAGCTCGCCTTATGGCATTGCCGAAACGCCAGCTGCACAAGACTTCCGCATCCAGGATCTCAGCCGCAGAAACGAAGGTTTATTGCCATTCGATTTCGCTACCCTCTTGGCCCCTGCCAACAACAGCCGTTTGGAAACCAATCCAACCAGCACCACGCCTGTACAAATTGTGTGGAACCGCGCCATCAACGCCCTGTCGTACAAATGGTCGCTCACCACAGCTACCGGCAACTTCGCCCCTGGTTTGGTGAACCGCTTGTCGAACAACAATGGTATTGACACCACCCTCACCCTCACAGTTGGCGGCATCGACAGCTTGTTGGCCAGCCTGGGTGTAGCGCCTGGCGACTCTATCAACACCCGCTGGACCGTGAAGTCATTCTACAACAACGGCGCCGACAGTACCTTGGCTGCTCCTTTCAACCTCCGCTTGGTGCGCCGCCAGCCAATTCCGCAGCCCTTCAATTTGCTGAACCCGGCCAACAACGCCCGTGTGGTAGGCATCCCGGGCGACAATACGCCGGTGAACATCAACTGGACCCGTTCAACCAACGCCGCCCGTTACCGTTGGGTGGCAGCCCTCACCACAGGCAATTTGAACAGTCCGCTCGTAACCTTGAACGCCAACAACAACGCCACCGACACTGCCCTTACCCTCACTTTGGGTGGTATAGATGCCTTGTTGGCCAGCTTGAACATCCAACCAGGCGACAGCGTGAACTTGCAGTGGAGTGTGCGTGCCCTCAATGCCGCTGGAACCGATAGCATTTTGGCCGCTGCACCTCGTAACATCCGTTTGGTTCGTCAAGTGGCAGCACCGGGTGCATTCACTTTGGTTGGTCCCGCCAGCAACACCCGCCTCGTAACCGAAGCGGGCAACAACGCGGCCGTCGCCATCAACTGGAGGGCATCGGCCAATGCCACGCGTTACGAATGGATGGTAGATTTCCCAACGGGCGATTTTAGCAATCCGCTCTTCACCTTCCCTGCCCGCAACAATGGCGCTGATACGGTATTGGTATTACTCAACCGCTCAATCGACTCCTTGTTGAACATCAGCGGCATATTGCCCGGCGATTCATCAAACTTGATTTGGACGGTACGTGCCATCAACGCGCCTTTGACCCGTTTGGCAACAGCACCGTTCAACATCCGCTTGGTACGTAGTGCACAGATCAGTGCCTTTAACCTGCTTACGCCAAGCAACAACGGGCGTGTAGAAGTGCGCGGACCAGCCAGCACCCCAGTGAACATCACTTGGGAAGCAGCTACAAGTCCCGCGCTTGCCCCTATCCGTTACCGTTGGTTGGCCGATCCTGCGGGCAACTTCAGCAACCCGGCTTTGAACTTTGTATCGAACGGCAACGGTGCCAACAACCAGCTCACCCTCACCACCGGCGCCATCGACACCCTGTTAGCAGCCAACAACATTGCCATTGGCGACAGCTTGACCTTGCAGTGGACCGTAGAAGCACGCAGCGGCGTCAGCACCCGCTTGGCCAGCAGCACCTTCACCGTGCGCCTCATCCGCGTAGGCTTAACCACCAGCGTGGCCGAAAACAGCCTGGTGCAAGTGAAGCTGTACCCCAACCCTGCCAACACGCAAGCTACGGTAGCTGCCAGTGCCGAAATCCGCTTGCTCAGCATACGCAACCTCGTAGGTGCCGAAGTGAAGCGCATCGAAGCCAACAGCAATGAGGTATTAGTTGAGTTGCACGACCTCCCTGCCGGTACCTACCTGGTACAGGGTGTTTCAGCTGCAGGCAGCTTTACCCACCGATTGATAATCGCACGTTAAGCTTACAGCTTTTTGTCAAACCCGCTGCCGTTATGCGGCAGCGGTTTTTTTTTTTGGAACATCTGCCATGGGTATTTTCAATTGTTTAGTGCTTTTCGGGCCTATTTAACAATCTATTTGTTGAATTCGAGTTAACTCGTTACATTGCATAAAATATTATGCCTATGAAGCTGAAACACACTAAAACCATTGCAATATTGACCGTGCTGGTTTTTAAATGTAGTTTGCTTGGCGCACAAATTCAAACACCCATGAATACCTTGGGGCCATTTCAGTTGATGGATCCGGTAAATCAAACTGTATTTTATACCGAGCCGGGCGGCTTAACCACATTGAATTTTAAATGGTCAACCTCCGCAAATGCATTCAGTTATACATGGTTTTACATGGATGTAGGATTTCCTGGTAGTCCGCTCATCCAAGCACCCACCATAACAGTTCAGGCTCCTGATACTGCTTTGTCTATTACCTCTGACTATCTTGACCATGTACTGGATACTTCAGGAGTTGTAATGCCTGGAGATAGTGTTCAACTTGTATGGGGTGTAAGATCTCGTTTAGACGCATTGGACCCTTTTGGAAGAACGTCTGACAATGCATTGGTATTCTGGCTGGTTCGCAGCGCACAAATTCAGGCTTTTGATTTGCTGAGTCCTTTGAATCAATCGCGTGTTCTGCTAGGTGGTTCCCCATCCAATCCGGTGCATTTTAGTTGGCAAAGGGCAGTAAGTCCTGCTCCAAGAGGCGTGCGATATGTTGTTCAAATAGATACTACGCCGGGTTTCACCAATGCATGGTTCGTTGGAGCTGCTGACAGCATGGGCATCAGACCTCAATTGAGCTTTACTGTTGGACAATTTGATTCGCTTTTGGCAGCAATGGGAGTTATTTTAGGCGACAGTTTACAAATTCACTGGAAAGTTGTCGCTCAATTGAGCAGAACGAGTGTCACCTCCACCTCTACCTACAGTGCCTGGTTCGTTCGTACCGGTTTGACAAGCAGTACGGCCCTAATGACTGAATCTCAAATGAGCATATACCCCAATCCGGCAAAAGAGCTTGTGGTGATAAACTGTCAAGGGGCAATTATGGAAGATGTTCGGATATTCAATATGAATGGCGCAGAAGTACTACAGCTACAGCCACAAACTGACGTAGTTAAATTGCACTTGCATACTTTGCCAGCAGGCACTTATACCGTGCGTGTTCAAACCAATGGTGGAATTCGCCACAGCCGCCTGGTGGTAACCCGATAATTAACCCTAACTTAACTTGTGAAAGGCCCTCGCTTCGGCGGGGGCTTTTTGTTCTGGAGCTTCGGCATGCTGTTGCCGGGCGGTTGGTTTGCTGCCTTGGGCATAACCAGGCCAAAAGCTTAACCCAAAATTGACATTCTGAATCATTACTGATAATGAATAATAAATTACTTTCACATTAAATCAGTACACTATAACAAAAACCCATTCTACCTTCAATTGATGAATCCTACCGATGCCTATAGGACAAACTCATTTACAAAGCCATTTCTCCTGTTGTATGCTGCATTTGCACTGTTAGCCTGCAAAAAGAACAATAATGATGCGGCTGTCCCTATGCAAATCGGCATAAGATTAGTTGATAGCCTAGGAAATTTTGTGTTTCCAAATCCAAATCCAAGTCCAAACTTTTATGCTCAACCATTTGATCCAACAGACAGTTATTGGATTGATGGATCAGGGAAAAAAGAAATGTTTAATACGAATTCAAGCTTTGCTAGCAGTCAGTTCGGAATAACTTTTGGCATAGACCGAACTGAAAGCGAAATAAGACAAGATCCATCTTGGCAGCAAACACAAACACTCCATTGGCAAATAGTTCTTCATCCAGATTCAGCACCAATCCCTATGATTGTTTATATGCCAGATTGGAGCAAAGATTTACCAGAATATGTGGTTTTGAAGGGGGATTCCTTTTTCCTTCGAACGCTTATCGAAAACATAATAACCTTTCAATATCCATGAAATCATTACTTTTATTCATAAGCTTTTTTGTTTACTCAGCTTTTCGAATATCAATAGATGAATAGATTCGTTTTTTTAGGAATATTTTTCGTTCTTTTTACAAGTTGCAACAAAGAACCAGCAAACGAACCCCAATATTTGTCAACTTACAGGTGGAGTATTGCCATAAGACTCATTGACAAAGACAGTAATCTACTGTTCCCTGAATATCCACCTAACTATGCTGCCACAACATTTGACCCAAGAGCAAGTCAATACCTTACAGGGGAAGGAATTCTGAAAAAAATGAAATTTTCTGGGAATCCAGCAATGGGTCTATTATTTACACCTGGAGAACATATTTCAGCTTTACGCTTGGATAGCAATTACCAAAAACACAAAAAACTGATATGGACCTTGTATTTCAAACAAGGAGAACCGCCCATCATCCTAGAAGTAAGAAATCCACATGTCTACGCAGGACATGGAGCTGATTTAATTCTTTGCAATAATGACACCCTATACGACACTACAGATGGTCCACCCAGGTGGATTAATTTCTATGATATCATTTACCCATGAAAAGCCGCCTTTGAAAAATGCGGCTTTTTTCGTGGCATTTGTCCGGCGGCTTGAGCCAATACCCACGTGCCTTAACAGGCTTGACGCAGGTGATGTATGTGGTGGTGGATGAAAGTAGAGAAGGCCGTTACTACGATTGAATGCTGCGGCAATGAGGAGGTTCAATGAAATGAAGCAGATGATGATTCATCATTAGCACCAGATGCTTCACTCAGTCAAAAAATAGCATCAAACGCATGGTGCAAGCTGTGTACATGAATGCCCACAAACAAACGCACATGATACGCCCCTCTAGTAGTCGGTTTCATTTGGACTGCATGATGTTGCCATAAACATGGCACCCCTTTGGCTGCTTTGATTGGCAATCACGTACCGCCAACCTTCTCATAGAAAAAACCAATATCATCAATAACTTCAATCAATTTAAGCAATCGGCCATATAAGCGTAGTTTTGCACAGCCCGCGGAAAACCACGGGTAAACGCAATAAAAGCTCGCACATGAAAAAAACATTACTACTTGCAGCTTCCCTGCTGTTCTCCCTGCCCATGCTGGCGCAGGAAGGTAAGCCCAAACCAGATGCCTGGTCGGGCGCTACCAAAAAAAGCCACTCCAACGCCCGTGCAACCAGCAACAGCGATTGGTGGCCGAACCAACTCAATCTCTCGATCCTCCGACAAAACTCCAGCTTGTCGAACCCCATGGATCCGAATTTCAACTACGTGATGGCCTTTAACAGCCTCGATTACGAAGCCGTGAAAGCCGACATCCGTGCGGTGATGACCCAGTCGCAAGATTGGTGGCCGGCCGACTTCGGTCACTATGGCGGTTTGTTCATCCGCATGGCCTGGCACAGTGCCGGAACTTACCGCTCGGCCGACGGTCGCGGTGGTTCACGTGCCGGACAGCAACGTTTTGCGCCACTAAATAGCTGGCCCGATAACGCCAACCTCGACAAAGCCCGCCGCCTTCTCTGGCCCATCAAGCAGAAGTATGGCAACCAACTTTCGTGGGCCGACCTCATGGTGCTCACCGGTAACGTGGCCCTAGAGTCGATGGGCTTTAAGACCTACGGTTTTGCCGGTGGTCGCGAAGACGTTTGGGAGCCCGAACTCGATGTGTATTGGGGTGCCGAGAAAAAATGGCTCGACGACAAGCGCTACAGCGATGGCCGCAAGCTCGAAATGCCTTTGGCAGCCGTACAAATGGGGTTGATTTATGTGAACCCTGAAGGCCCGAACGGCAATCCTGATCCCATTTTGGCCGCCCGCGACATCCGCGAAACCTTCGGCCGCATGGGCATGAACGACGAAGAAACCGTAGCCCTCATTGCCGGTGGACACACCCTCGGTAAAACGCATGGTGCCGGTGACGCCAAAAATGTAGGCCCCGAGCCTGAAGCTGCCCCCATTGAGGAGCAAG
>Ga0075157_10001640_pt1 | contig 13812 bp, 10 predicted proteins | sample JI81BgreenDNA_FD_70967 | JGI IMG/M metagenome (GOLD analysis project Ga0075157, IMG submission 70967) | Wastewater effluent complex algal communities from Wisconsin, to seasonally profile nutrient transformation and Carbon sequestration -... | ecosystem: Engineered > WWTP > Effluent > Algae...
GTCTTCCTGCGCCTGACACATATCCCCGCCCCGCGCAGCATCCATCCCGACACCTACAAGCTGGAACCGGGCTGCATCCTCGAACTGTCCGGCGATCTGCCGCCCCGGCCACCCGCTGCCCCCCTGCGGCCCGGTGACCGCCATGGCGGCCTCTCCATCCGCCGCTGGTTCGACCTGAACGCGATGGTGGATGCCGGTCGCGCCGACCCCTTCACGACCGAGGCCGAGGCGCTGGAGGTGCTGGAGGCGACGCTCGCCCGCGCCGTGCGGCGGCAGATGATCTCTGATGTTCCTCTGGGGGCGCTGCTTTCCGGCGGGATCGACAGTTCGCTGATCGTGGCCCTGATGCAGAAGACCGCGTCGCAGCCCGTCCACAGCTTTTCCATCGGCTTCGAGGACCCCGCCTTCGACGAAAGCCGCCATGCCGCGGCGGTGGCTCGCCATCTGGGCACGCGCCATTCCGAGATGATCGTGACCGATGCCGATGCGCGCGAGGTGATCCCTGCGCTGCCAGAAATCTATGATGAACCCTTCGCCGACTCCTCGCAGATCCCGACGCATCTCGTCTGCCGCATGGCAAGGCGCGAGGTGACGGTCGTTCTGACGGGGGATGCGGGCGATGAGCTCTTCGGTGGCTACAACCGCTATTTCTGGGGGCCGCGCATCTGGAACCGCCTTTCGGTCCTGCCCGCCCCGCTGCGCACGGCGCTGGGCCGGGCGATCCGCGGCATTCCCGTCGCGGCATGGGACAGGCTGGGCCGTCTGGCAGCGCCGGTGGTGCCGATCGCCCGACTGGGGGACAAGGCGCACAAGCTCGCCGCCCGCCTGAGCGAGGTGCGCGGGCTGGATGACCTCTATCTCAGCCTCGTCTCCGAATGGCCGGGGCAGAACCTGGTGCGTGGTCTCGCCGCCCCGCCCGCGACGGTCATGGAAGATTCGCTTCCCGGCAGCCTGTCCGACGATCCCGTTGGGCGGATGATGTTGCAGGACATGCGCTGCTATCTGCCCGACGACATCCTCTGCAAGGTCGACCGCGCCTCGATGGCGGTCGCGCTGGAAACCCGCGTGCCCTTCCTCGACCCCGAGGTGCTGGCCCTTTCCGCCCGACTGCCCCCCGCGATGAAACTGCGCGACGGCAAGGGGAAATGGGCGCTGCGGCAAGTCCTTGACCGCCATGTGCCGCGGGAGCTGATCGAACGCCCCAAGGCGGGTTTCGGCATCCCGGTGGGGGACTGGATCCGCGGCCCGCTGCGGCCTTGGGCCGAGGACCTGCTTTCGCCCGCCTCGCTGGGCCGGGACGGGTTGCTCGACCCCGCACCGATCCGGCAGGCTTGGGCCGAGCACCTGTCGGGCGCGCGCGACTGGACCACGCGCCTCTGGGCCGTGCTGATGCTGATGTCGTGGAGGAATGCGATGGAGGCCGGGGCCGCAGGGGACCGGGCGGCATGAGGCTGGCACTGCTGCCCCGCTATGGACGTCTGGGGGCCTCCAGCCGCCTGCGGATGTTCCAGTACGAGGATGCCCTGCGCGCCGCGGGTTTCGCGACGCGCTGCTATCCGATGCTGGAGGATGCCTATCTGCGCGATCTCTACGCTGGGCGCACCGACCGTCGTGCGGTGGCGGCGGCCTATGGCCAACGCCTTGGCCAGTTGCGCGCATCCCGCGATGCCGCCCTCCTGATGATAGAGAAAGAGGCGCTGCCCTGGCTGCCCGCCTGGGCCGAGGCCCTCGCCCTGCCGCGAGGGGTGCCGGTGGTGCTGGATTACGATGATGCGGTGTTCCATCGGTATGACATGCACAGCAACCCCCTCATCCGCCGCCTTCTGGGGCAGAAGCTCGACCGTCTCATGGCGCGCTCGGCCCTCGTGACGGCGGGGAACGCCTATCTGGCCGAGCGGGCCGCGCGGGCCGGGGCAAGGCGCATCGAGTTCGTGCCCACCGTGGTGGACCTTGCCCATTACGACGCAAGCCCGCGCCCGGATCGTTCCGGCCCGCCGGTGATCGGCTGGATCGGGTCGCCCAGCACATGGGCCGAATACATGCAGCCCATGCTGCCCCTCCTGCTCTCCACCGCCGAGGCCGAGGGCGCGCGCCTTCTTGCCGTCGGGGCAGGGCAGGGGGCGACGGGGCACCCGCTCCTGTCCGGGCAGCCCTGGACGGAAGAGACCGAGACAGACCTGATCCGCCGCATGGACATCGGCATCATGCCGCTGACCGACACACCATGGTCGCGCGGCAAATGCGGCTACAAGCTGATCCAGTACATGGCCTGCGGCCTGCCCGTCATCGCCTCGCCCGTGGGCGTGAATGCCCGGATCGTGGAGGATGGCGTGAACGGCTTCCTCGCCGACACGCCCGCCCAATGGCAGGCCGCGTTGCGCCGCCTGCTGCATGATCCCGCCCTGCGCCTGCGGATGGGGCAGGCGGGGCGGCAGCGGATCGAGGCAGAGTACAGCCTGCAGGTCTGGGGCCCGCGTCTGGCCACGCTGCTGCGCGACGCGGCAGGGGGGGCGGCGCGATGATCTATGTGGCCACCTATGCGGGCATGATGGCCCTGCGTCTTTTGCAGCTGCGGGCGGTCTATCCCGTGCTGCTTGCTGCGCTTTTCCTCTTTTCGGCCTTCCGGTACGAGGTGGGCTGCGACTGGTTCGGGTATGAGAACCAGTATCAGGTCTTCGGGGCGGCGACCTTTCCCGATCTGCTGTCGATGAACGAACCGCTCTGGACGGCGATCGTCATGCTGCAGGTACGGCTGGACCTGCCCTATCCATGGCTGAACGTGATCTCCTCGGCCATCTTCTTCTGGGGGGCCCATCGCCTTGCCATCCGGCAGCCCGACAAGCTTGGCTTCCTGATCCTTCTCTTTCCCGTGCTGATCATCAACATGCCGATGTCGGGCATCCGGCAAGGGGCGGCCATCGGCCTGATCTGCATGGCCTTCAACGCCTTTTCCGACCGCAAGCTCCTGCGCTATCTGATCTATGTGATCATCGCGGCCGGCATCCATTCCAGCGCGAGCATCTTCCTTCTGCTCGCCCCGCTGGTGCAGGGCCGCCTGACGCGTGGCAGGCTGTTCCTTAGTTTCCTGCTGGCCATCCCCGGCGGCTTTGCCCTGATGGGAACCGACATGGCCGCCACCGCGACCACCCGCTATATCGGCACGGGGATCGATTCCGCCGGTGCCAGCTATCGCATCGCCCTTCTGGTGATGACGGCGCTGCTCTTCTTCACCCTGCTCACGCGGCCCTGGGCACGCACCTTCCCCGAGGATCACAAGATCGTCACCATCGGGTCGCTGATGATGCTGGCGACTGTGCCCGCGCTGATCCTGTCTTCCGTCGTGGGCGACAGGCTGGGCTATTACTTCATCCCGATCCAGACGATGATCCTTGCGCGCATCCCGCACCTGCCTCTGCGCACGGGGCGCGGGCCACTGACCGCCGCGCCCTATCTCGCGCTGCTTGCCGTGCTGACGGTCTGGATCGTCTTCTCCGACCTCTTCGCGGGCTGCTACCTGCCTTACGAAAGCTGGCTACTGGGCCTGCCAGAGTGACAGGGTGCCTCAGCGACCGCCAAAGCCCGTGGCCATAACGGCGAAGGTCGCAAAAATGATCGCGGCGTCAAGGCGCAGCGACCGGCGGCGCACGTAGAAACTGTCCAGCCGCGCCTTGCGGCGGATCGCCTTCTCGTCATCAGCATAGCCCGCCCTCACCTGTGCAAGGCCGGTGATCCCAGGCAGCACGGCAAAGCGGTTGGCGTAATGGGGAATGGTCCGGATATGCACCACGGCATGATCCCAGGCATCCGGGCGCGGGCCGATCACCGCCATGTCGCCCCGCAGCACGTTGATCAGGTTCGGCAATTCATCAAGCCGCGATTTCCGCAGCACCGCTCCCAGCCGCGTGATGCGGTGGCTGTCCAGCGGATCGTCGACATGGCGCAGCGGACGATCCGACATCCGCATGGTGCGGAACTTCCAAACCATGAACGACCGGCAATCCTTGCCCATCCGCTTTTGCCGGAAGAACAGCGGTCCGGGGTTAAGGGCCGGGTTCAGCACCAGCAGAACCACTGCAACCATCACGACCACCGGCGCCGCCGTGACGGCAATGGCGATGTCCATCATGCGGGCCAGAACTCGGCCCCGGCTGGCGGAATGGGACTTACCAGATTTTGAGTATATATGAGGAGGGGCAACAACATCCGCCCCGACTACATCAAATGTATCTTCCAATTTCACTTTTGGCCTCTGAATGCAGTGGCAGCTGTTCAGCCGGAACCCAGATGTCCTGAATATACACAAAGGTTAACGGCACCAGAGCAAAAAGGATGGGCGCTCCCGGAAAAACGGAGAAAATAAGGCATCCCTTCGGCGATTTGTGGCCGAGGCGGCAAGAAAGCGGCACCTTGACCCCGATCTGTTCCAAAGTCTGAACAATCTGTCTTTATCACTTTGCCTAAAATGGCGGTGATCCGGGCCGGTGCCCATGCGGTTCCGCATGGGCACTCGCCTTCCGGTCGAGGTGATTCTCTGTCAGGTGGCAACCGGCCGGTCAGGGCGTGGTGGTGTTGCCCGTCGCGGGCGCGGGTGCCGGCGTGGCGGCGGGGGCGGGCGCAGGCGCGTCCAGTTCCGCCAACAAGGCCTCGGCCCGTGCCACGAAGGGCTGCGCCGATCCCTGACCAAGGGCCACGGCCCGTTCCAGCGCGGCCCGCGCCTCGTCCCTGCGGTCCAGCGCAGCCAGTACCGCCCCCAAGTGATAGTGCACCGATCCATCCTCGCTCAGCCCGGCCGCCGCCGCCTCGAGGAAGGGCAGCGCCTCGGCGGATTTGCCCGTCCGGTGCAGGGTCCAGCCATGGGTGTCCTGGAAGGCAGGCACTTCCGACGCGCGCAGGCGGCGCGCGATCCGCGCGGCGCGGTCCAGTGTCTCTGGGTCGTCCGACAGCGTTGCCAGCAGGCTGGCAAGGTTGTTGGCGATGATGGGGTTGCCGCTGTCGCGTGCATAGAGCGCCTCGTAAATGGCAACGGCCCCGGCGATGTCGCCCTCCTCCTGCAGACGGGATGCTTCCACCCAGCGCAGGTCCACCGCATCGGGGCGTGCGGTCAGCCCGGCGGCCAGCACCGCCTTTGCCTCTTCCGTCTGCCCTTCGGTGCTCAGGATGCCGTAAAGGATGCGCACCGCCCGCTCATCGCCCGCATTCGCGGCGATCAAGGCGCGGTAGATGCCGATGGCCTCTTCCGTCCGGCCGTCTTCCTGCGCCAGTTCCGCTTGCCTGTGCCGAAGGGCGGGAAATTCGGGCATCTCGGTCACCGCCTGAGACAGCAGCGCCACCGCCTCTGCCCGCCGCTCGGCCCGGATCAGCGCCTCGGTCTTTAGCAACGTCCAGGTCGCCCGTCCGCCCGCGCTGTCCTCCTCCGCCGCGCGCGCCAGACGCGCGTCGATGATGGCCAGGGCCTCGTCGAACCGATCCTGCGCCTGCAGGACGGTGCTTTCGAACTGATCCGCCGCCGAAAGCCCCTCTTCCGTAGGAGAGCCGCGCAGCACGCCAAGGATTTCCGCGGCAAGCTGCCAATCCTGCGCGGCCAGAGCCATCGAGGACAGCATCTCGATCAGCCCCGGATCGCCAAGGTTGCGCTGCCATGCGTCATAGACCACGGCCTGCGCCACTTCGGCCCGCCCCAGATCCTGCAACAGCCGCGCATAGTCGCGCGCCAGAGCGGGTTGGCCGGGTGCCGCCTCCACCGCCCGCGCCATCGTCTCGGTCGCGAGGTCGGTATTGCCGTCGCGCAGATAGGCGGTGGCCAGCGCCGACAGCACCCGCGCATCGGTGGGTGCTTGATTGAGCGCCGCGCGCAGATCGACGATCGCCTGACCTGGCCGGTCCTGCGCGATGAACCGCGCCGCCCGCAGCATCAGCGCCTCCTGATGCGAGGCGTCTTCCTTCAGGATATCCGCCACCAGCGCATCAACCTGCTCCACCGCGCCCTCGCGGTTCAGCAGATTGGCATAAAGAGCCTTGATGCTGCGTGTCTGATCCGAGGACGTGGCCTTCGCCACGATATCGGCCAGTTCCGCCAGCGCCGCCGCCCGATCCGCCGTCTCGAAGGTGATCGACGCCCGCAGCGCCCGGTAAAGATCCGCCTTTGGGTCTTCCGCATTCGCGGTGATCAGCCTGTCCAGCTCTGCCAGTGCCGCCTCCGGCCCCGCCGTCACGCGCAGGAATTCCACCAATTCCACCTGCGGCTGCGTCTCGCCGGTCGGAGCACCCGCCCGCTGCCGAAGAAAGGCCTCGGCCTCGGCCGTCTCGCCGCGCGTCAGATGCCATTGCAGCCGTGCCGCGGGCAGCACCTCGTCCTGCGGGAACAGCGCCATCATCCGGTCCATCTGTGCCACCACGGCGGGGCCGTCCTCGGCCTCGATCAAAAGGCGCAGACGGGCGTTCTGCAGCGCGTAATCCTGCGGAACCAGCGCCAGCGACCGCTCGATCAGGGCCGCAGCCTCCGACGAATTGCCGGCCGAACTCTTGCGGTCGATCACGATGCGCAGCAGCGCCAGATCGTCCGGCTCCATCGCCAGAAGCATCTCGGCCCGCCGCGCGATGGAGGCGGTCTGCACGTCGTTCCCCGCCTGCACCGCAGCCTGATAATCCCGCACCAGCCCGAAGGCCACCACGCGCGGATCGTCGGCCTTGATCCGCTCCGCCGCCGCGACAGTCTGCGCCAGTTCCGCCCAAAGGCTTTGCGAAAGCTGGATGCGCGCCACGGCAAGCCGGGCCTCCAGATCACCGGGAAGCTGTTCCACCAAAGCGAGGTAGTTGGCATAGGCCCCCGACAGGTCGCCCGACTCCTCCATCGTCTGCGACAGAAGACGCCGCCCCTCCACATGTTCGGGGTTGAAGGACAGGACGTTGCGCAACTCCACCAGCGCGCGCGCGCCGTCCCCTTCGGCCAGAAGCTGCTGGGCGCTTTCGAAATGCGCCTCCGCCTTCTCCTCGGACGACTGGCACCCCGCAAGCAAGGCCGCGCAGAGCATGACGGCGGCAAGCCGGGGCAGGACGGGCGAAACGGACATGACAACTCCCCTGTCGGCAAGGGATCGGCCCGCATCCGCGGCGTATCCCCGCGGCGGGGCCACTCCCCGACGCCTGAAAAAAGAACGTTCGCAATGGCTTTCGTCGGTGGTTGTCCGCCATCCGCATGCCGCCACTGTCAAAAACAGTTGGATGCCGGGTGGACGATGGCCCGTCAACTAGTATTAATGCAAACGGAGAGAGCAGCGAGTCCCGAAACGGCAGGCAGCCGCACGAACTGCCCGGCGGGACCAAGGTGGATGAACGGTAGATGCATGTTTCGGACCCAAACCCCTTTCAAAGGCGTGACGCCAAGACCGCCGCCCCGGTCGGCGCCAAGGGCAGGAGGGCAGGATGGTAACCGACGACACCCCGGCCCCCTTCGAGCTTGGCTTCTTCCTGTCGCGCCTGCGCCGTTGGTTCGTGCTTTCCGTCGCGGTCTTCCTGCTGGTCGCGGGCAGCATCCTTGCCGTGGCCATGCTTCTGCCCACCCTCTACCGGGCCGAGGCGCTGCTTGTCGTGGAATCCGAACAGATCCCCGACAGCCTCGCCCAGTCCACCGTTCAGACCAATGCCGACGAACAGCTTCAGATCATCGAAAAACGCGTGCTGTCACGCGACATGCTGGTCAACCTCGCCACCCGCCTGAACCTCTACGAAGGCGAGGGGCGCGAGGGCGGGGCCCCCACATCGGCGGGCGAGATCGTCGACGACCTGCGCAGCCGGATCACCGTCAGCCCCTCCAATCAGCGGGCCCGCAGCGGCAACAGCACCGACGCCCTCCTCGTCAGCGTGATGTTCGATTCTCCCAATCCTGACATGGCCGCAGCCGTCACGAATGAACTTGTCACCCTGATTCTGGAAGAAGACGCCGCGACCCGCCTGCAAATCGCCCGCCAGACTCAGGCCTTCTTCGCGCAAGAGACGACGCGCCTTGAAAAGGAACTTTCGGACCGCTCGCAAGTCATCCAGCGCTTCAAGGAAGAGAATATCGACGCCCTTCCCGACAGCCTCGTGTTCCGGCGCGAAGACCTTGCCGCCATCGAACTGCGCCTTGGGGAGTTGAACCGCACCCGCCGCGCCCTCGTTGATCAGATCGATCGCATCGACCGTCTGATCAACGGTCAGGCCAGCACCTTCCAAAGCGACGAACCCGCCGCCGAGGGGGCCGAGGCCCCCTCCACCTCCGGCGCGATGACAACCCGCGACGTCCGCCGCAGCGACCTCGTCAGCGAACTCTCCTATCTCGACGAGGAACGCGATCAACTCACCGCCCGCGCCGAAACCCTCCGCGCCACCATCGCCGAAACGCCCCGCGTCGGCATCAGGCTTGAGGCTCTGGAACGCGATTACGAGAATGTGCGCAGCCAGTACGACCTTGCCGTGGGCAACCTCGCCAAGGCCGAGGTCGGGGAACTGATCGAAAGCCTCGCCAAGGGCCGCCGCATCACCGTCATAGAACAGGCCGTCCGCCCCGACCGGCCGCACAGCCCCAACCGCCTGCTGATCGGGCTTGCGGGCATCGTCGCGGGCCTTGCCGCAGCGGGCGGCCTCGTCTTCGCGCTTGAGATGCTGCGCAGCGTGATCCGTCGCCCCGAGGATATCCTCGCCGTAACCGGCGACTCCATGATGGTCGTGTCGCTGCCGAATGTCCGCACCCGCGGCGAACTGGCGCGCAACTGGGCCATCATGGGCCTGTCGACGGTTATGCTGTTTGTCCTGCTGGCGCTGCTCTGGCAGGGCCGTGATACGCTGCAGCAACTCCTCCCCACGCTACTGGGCGCGCTGCCCGACCCGATCGGGGTCGCCATGGCCGGAGGCAACTGAGATGGCTTTCGAACGCATGCAATCCGCCCTTGCCCGCGCCCGCGCCATGCGCGAAGGGCCGGGCTTCCGCGTCGATCCCGAGGCGGCGACCGAGGCGGAGACGGTCGATGACGACCGTCCCTTCGAAAGCGATACCGACAAGTGGGACGAATTCCCCGTCGCCGACCTGCACCCTCGCCTGCTCGCCCAATCCCGCGTGGTGACGGCAGGCAGCGGTGACGAAGCCCCTGCCTTCGATGTGCTCCGCACCAAGGTGTTTCAGGAAATGCGCGCCCATGGCTGGAAGCGCATCGCCATCACCTCGCCCGACAAGGGCTGCGGGAAAAGCACCGTCGCGATGAACCTTGCCTTCGGCCTCTCACGCCAGAAGGAGATCCGCACCCTGCTGGCCGAGGTGGACCTGCGCCGCCCCTCGCTGGCGCGCGCCCTGAACCTGCCGCCGCGCGCCGGCATGGCCGCGATGCTCTCGCGCGAGGTGCGCCCCGTGCAGGCGATCCTGCGCGTGCGCGACAACCTTGCCGTGGTCGCCAACCGTTCGCGCAGCCCGCTCTCTGCCGAGCTCCTGCACAGCCCCGTCGCAGCCGAGGTCCTGCGCGAGATCGAGGTCCGCTATCGCCCCGATTTCATGGTGTTCGACTTACCGCCTGTGATGTCGGGCGACGATGCGCTTGCCTTTCTTGGAAATGTCGACTGCGCGCTACTCGTGGCCTCCGCCGAACGCACCACCACCGCGCAACTGGAGACCTGCATGCGCGACATCAAGGCCCGCACAGCCCTTGCGGGCGTCGTGCTGAACCGCTGCCGCGGGGGCAGCGCGGGCTACTGACCGGCGTAGGATGCAAAAGAAAAGGGGCGCCGAGGCGCCCCAGTTTTGCGATGGGTTCCGTCCCTCATGCCGCCGCGAAATTGCGACGGTGGGAGAGCCCGAAAACCCCGAGTAATGCCGTAACAAGCAACACGATACCGCCCGGCAGGGGCACAACGCTGGGCACCGCCGTCACGGTGATGCCCGAACGCACAAAAGCAGTCTCAACCCCCGCAGGCACCACGAAATCGTCGAAGACGACACGCAGCGGGCTGCCCTCCGGGATGCTGACCGGCGACCAGACCAGCGACCCGCCCGCCGGCGTGCCGGAGGGAGAGAGAGACCAGCCCCGCATCACGCCCATCGCCTCGAAGAAGAGGTTCCCCCCGCCCACGGCCAGCGTCAGGAAGGCCGTTACAGGAATATCCTCCGCCGCATCGCCTACGGGCTGCGTCAGGGCCGTCCACTCGAAGGCCTCGAATCCGACGGACTCTCCCTCTTCCAGAGTGTCGGCAAGGCCGAATGTCCCGACCATTCCCGCACCGTTCATGTTGCAGGTGCCATCGCTGCATTCGGCGATGGAAAAGGCCCCCACATTGGTCACGGAAAAGCTCACCGTCGCAGCCTGAGCCACGCCTGCCAGCAGGCCGGTCGCCAGTATGCCCGCAAAAAGTGACCCCGAACCGAATATCAAAACGCTCTCCAAAGGGCGGCCCAGACACGCACGTTCCGCCACTATGCAACCATCGTTAGGACGTATTAATGACACATTCGCTTGCAGAAAAACAACATTTTGATGGCGCAGGATGATTTCCGCCTGTCTGGCGGGAATTTGCACCGGTTTCCCGGATTTCGCCCTTCCATCTGCCCATTTTCACGAGCCGAATTGGTCCGGGGCGGGGGCAGTGTGCTGCATTCCGGAAGGATAGCCAGAAATTGATTCGGAAAGATAACTTCTACTTAGAGTGGAATTTCGCCCGATCCCACCAAGGCAAAAGGCGCCCCAAGGGGCGCCCTCGCCATACCTCGTGGCAATCTCAGGCCGTCGCCGCCCGCCGCCTGCGCGACAGGCCAAAGAGACCCAGCAGACCCGTCAACAGCAGGAACACGCCGCCTGGCAGCGGCACGACACTGGTGGCTTGGCTGATAGTAAGTGTCGATTCAAGATTGCCCTGATTGGTGCGGAACAGTTCCGCATTGAACACCACGTCCAAGGGGCTGCCGAGGGGTGTTGTCGGTTGCATGATCCACGACAACGCCCCGGTAAGATAGCCACCACTGGAGTCGACGGTCCAGTTCGACATCAGACCCTGTGCCGAATAGGTGAAGAGCGACGTGCCAACCTGCAGGACAATGCTCGCGATGAAGGTGAACTCGTCCGGTGTGCTATCCCCCCTGTCGTTTCCCTGCCCGCCCCCGGGTTGATTGGGATTGGCGAGGGGATTGAACCGGATCGCAACGACGGTGTCTTCCTCACCTTCGTTGATCACTTCCGTATTGTTGCTTTGGTTCAGGCCGGTGACATTCGCATTCAGGAACTCGTCGCTGTTGCCCGTCACTGTCACCGTTACGTCACCGGTGATGTAATTAACGGGCGCGGCAGCCACCCCGGATGCGAGACACGAGGCAAGAAGGGCGGCAAGTGCCGCGGACTTTGCTTTCTGGAACATTCCTTGTTTTCCCCCAAGGCAGCCACAGGCCGCGCGGCAGATCGCGGCCATCTTTCAGACACATTTACGCCTAAAATGCCAATATGCGAACAGCTTGATGTGTTGGGGCTGCGGATTATCCCGGGATTCCCGAAGTGATCGTTGCGGATGTTGCAGGGTGTGCACGCAAGGATTGTTTGGCCTTTTTCCGTCTCCTCGTAGGGTTAGGGATTGGGATCACCCGCCCTGCGGCTCGTACAGACCTGATTCGCACGCATGTGCCGAAAAGAAAGCGCCCCCGAAATCGGGGGCGCTGTCGTCGATCCGATTATCGCCTGATCTCAGGCCACGGCCTTGCGGCGGCGCGACAGGCCCACAAGGCCAAGCAACCCCGTCAGCAGCAGCACGACACCCGCCGGCAGCGGCACCACACTCGGCACGGCACTGATCGTCAGCGTGGTGAAGCGCACCCCGAACGGCCCGACCTCAAGAGCGTCATTGAACACCACCGAAAGCGGGCTACCCTGCGGAATCACAGGCTGCTGCGTCCATGACAGCGTTCCGGACCGGAACCCACCCAAGGCCCCCACGGTCCAGTCCGTCATCAGGCCCTGCGCTGCGAAATTGTAGACTGTCCCGCCGACATCCAGCGCGATGCTGGCCAGAACAGTGAAGCTGTCCCCGGTAAGATCCCGCGGGGGCACGCCCGGAAAGGCAATGGCGTTCAGGTCCAAGGGGGACCCGTCATCGACCGTGCGGATGATGCCGGATTGGGGCAGCCCCAGCACGAGGACATTGCAGAACCCGTCGCAGGACCCGGACAGGCTGGCCGTCACGTTCCCGGCCTGAAAGTTCACCGGAGCGGCCTGAACAGCCCCCGCCATGAACAGGGCGGCCGCAGCACCCAGAATGATGGATTTCACTCTATCGAACATTTCAAACGCTCCTGACTACCGATGCAGCGGCGAACAATCTTCCGCCATAAGTAAGGCCGATTAACGCCATATTTCCCCAAAAACCAACCTCAAATTGTGGTCTGCCATCGAAAACACACAAGATGAGCGCCGATCGCGCAGAGAGGGCACGCATAGATTGCACCGCATTTCCCGACTTCAGCGCTAGATTAGCGTCCTGTCGCCGGGGTGGCAGTATGCGGCAAGGAAAGCGTGTCCCGCCCGGCACAAAAGCAAACGCCCCCGAATCCGGGGGCGCTGCAAGACCTGAGTTGACGTTGGGGTCAGGCGAGAGCCTTGCGCCGCCGCGACAGACCCACAAGTCCCAGCAGACCGGTCAGCAGCAGCAGCATGCCCGCCGGCAGCGGCACGGCGCTGATCGTCACGAGGCTGCGGAAGATGCGGCCTTCGAAGGTGTCGAACAGCGTCGTCTCGAAGATCACGCGGAACGGGCCCTGAATGGCGGGCTGTGCCAGCCAGCTCAGCGCCCCGCTCGTACGAACGCCCAAGTCGCTGACAGCCCAGTTGGACAACGCACCAGAAGCGGTGAAATTATAGTTGGTGGTCCCGACAGTCAGTCGGATACCACCGTTGAGGTTGATCGTCTCGGCAGGGCTTCCTGCGCCAACCGTTCCCGGTACTGCGCCTTCGTCAAGCGTCGGAACGTATTGGAAGAACGAAACCGAGGTTGAACTGCCGATCTCAAGCGTGCGCGGCCCAGAAGAAACGGGAACCGCAGAGGTTGCGGCGTTACAGATGAACTCCGAACAGGTGCCCCCGCCGTTGAGGAAGCCGTTGGTGATGCTGAACGTGACCGGTGCCGCCTGCACCGAGGAGGTCATCGCCACCGCCGCCACGGCGCCGAGGACGAGGGATTTGATCTTGTCGAACATAGAACGAACTCCAATGACTTGCCGCCCGCCGCGCGGACCTTGACCATTCTTAGGATCTATTAATGCCACATTTCGTCGGGGTAAAATACATCCTTCTGGCTGGATGCCGCTTTTCCGCCAGATTTGGCGTGCCGCGTGACCTTCCTGCTGCAATCCTCGGCGGGCAGGCCATGCCATTGCGGGCAATTTGCTCACCACAGGTTGTATCCACCCCATGTCCCCCCACGATCCGCGCCGATCATGCCCCTCTGTGCCGGGTTGATTCGCCGCTACCGCCCTGCCCGGATCGCGGCCAGATGCCCCGCGAAGCCCGGATCGCGCATCAGCGCGCGGCAGCGGTCGAACCGGCCCGTCGCATAGGCCATGAAATCATCCGCCGGGTTCCCGTTCGCATGCTGGATCAACCCCCACAGCGTCCACAGCAGATCGCACATCGCCTTGTAGATCACCATCCGCCCCCGATCCGCCGGATGGGCAGGCCCGCCAAAATAGGCCGCCAGCAATTCCTCATCCTGCGCCGCGTCGAACCCCGCCTCCACCGACAGGTCGCCCAGATCCCACATCGGATCGTTCATCCCGGAATATTCCCAATCCACGATCCACATCCGCGCCCCGGT
>Ga0075157_10001641_pt1 | contig 13806 bp, 12 predicted proteins | sample JI81BgreenDNA_FD_70967 | JGI IMG/M metagenome (GOLD analysis project Ga0075157, IMG submission 70967) | Wastewater effluent complex algal communities from Wisconsin, to seasonally profile nutrient transformation and Carbon sequestration -... | ecosystem: Engineered > WWTP > Effluent > Algae...
ACTTGTTCGTGATTATTTTCGTTGATTTGGTCAAAAACAGATTGCATATAAAGCGTTGAATAAGTGAATAATTGAATCTGATATTTTTATGGTTGCAAAAATAGTTTTTTTTCAAGAAAAATAAGATTTTTGTATCAACTTTTCAGGTAAGTCAATGATTATCCTCCAAAACTTATAAACAGCATTACTTATGGCTTCTTCTCTTAAAAATCTAAGCGAATATTCAAATAAAAATCTAGGCGATATTAGTCAAAAACGTTTTGGCATAGTAGTGGCTGAATGGAATAGCGAAGTAACAGAAGCTCTTTTAAAAGGTGCTTATGATACTTTAGTCAAACATGGAGCAAAAGAAGAAAATATTGTAATAAAAACAGTAGCAGGAAGTTACGAGCTTTCTTTGGCTTCGCAATGGCTTGCAGAACGTATAGATATTGATGCTGTAATTGCTTTGGGGTGTATTATACAAGGGCAAACTCGTCATTTCGATTTTATTTCTCATGCAGTGGCTATTGGTATTACAGAAGTGAATTTAAAATATAACAAACCAGTTATTTTTGGCGTTCTTACTACTGATAACCTCGCTCAAGCCATAGACCGTTCAGGTGGTAAACATGGTAATAAAGGGGATGAGGCTGCCATCACAGCAATCAAAATGTTATCTTTCTAAACCAAAATCATGAAAACCATTACACCAGCTACCCAAACCAGCAGTTATCCTGTTTTGGCTTGGGTTTTACTTTTTTTACTTTCAATTATCTGGGGAACATCTTTTTTACTCATTAAAAAAGGTTTAGAGGTATTTCCACCCATGCAGGTAGCCTCTTTGCGTATTGCTTCGGCGTTTTTAGTGGTAGTGATACCCGCTTTGTGGCATTTCAGGCTTGTTCCAAAAAAGAAAATAGGCTTTTTACTGCTTTCAGGGCTTTTGGGTAATCTGATACCTGCATTTTTGTTTGCGATTGCTCAAACAGAAATCAAAAGCTCTGTGGCAAGTATCCTAAATTCACTTACACCATTTTTTACATTTGTGGTAGGGGTTTTATTCTTTAGCAAAAAAAGTGCTTGGCAAAAAGCGATAGGCATTAGTTTGGGTATAGTAGGGACTGTTCTCATTTTTGTACAAAAAGGAGGAATAGAGTTTAATGCTTATGCACTTCTGATTGTATTGGCTACAGTATGTTATGGATTCAATGTGAATCTAACAGGCAAATTTTTATCAGATGTTCGCCCCATTCATATCACAAGTATATCTATTTTTATGGTGGGCATGATGGCTAATATATTTTTATTTGGTTTTACAGATTTTGTGGATGTTTACCAAAATACTCCTGTTACCAAAACCTCATTTGGCGTATTTATAGATGTTCCTAAAACTGAACTTGGTTTGATTTGTGTAATGGTTCTGGGAATTGTAGGTTCTGGAATTAGTTCGATTGTATTTTATAAATTATTGCAAATTTCATCACCACTATTTGCAAGTTCAGTAACCTATGTGATACCCATTGTAGGTGTAAGTTTAGGAGTATTAAATGGAGAAATTATCACAATCTGGCATTTAATAGGGATGAGTTTTATTATTTTTGGAGTACTTTTAATGAATCGAAATAAATAAAAATATTGATAGAACAATAAACAATAATTATCAATGAATAGATTTTTCACTTCTCTTGCATTATTGTTTATTCTTGGTTGTAACCAATTATACGCTCAGTTTGCTCCAAAATATAGCAATGAGTTTTTAAATATTGGAGTAGGAGCAAGAGGGCTTGCCATGTCAGGTACAATGACAGCAAGTGTGGATGATGTTACTTCTAGCTACTGGAATCCTGCTGGTTTACTCAATATCAAATCCAAATATGAGGTGTCCTTGATGCATGCTGAATATTTTGCGGGAATTGCTCAATACGATTATGTAGGTTTTGCCACACCAGTAGATTCTACAAGCCATATTGCTATTTCGGCTATTCGTTTTGGCGTAGATGATATTCCTGATACTCGTTTTTTGTATGATGCCAACGGAGCTATCAATTACAACAATGTTCAGTTTTTTTCTGCTGCCGATTATGCTTTTCAGGTTTCTTATGCAAAGCGTTTGCCTAAACTCAAAAACCTTCAATTAGGAGGAAATTTTAAAGTGATATACAGACAAGCAGGCGATTTTGCAACAGCTTGGGGCTTTGGTTTGGATGCGGGTGCTCAAATAAAATTGGGTAAATGGAATGTGGGGGCAATGGCTAGAGATGTTACAGGAACATTTACAGCTTGGAGGCATAATTTGGCTTTGCTTTATGCTATTTACGCACAAACAGGCAACCCGATTCCTCAAAATTCGGTAGAAATTACAGTACCTAAACTCAATATTGGAACGAGTAGACGTTTTCCTATTCAAAAAAAGTTTGGTGTTCTGATGGCTGTTGAATTACAAAATACATTTGATGGGAAAAGAAATACACTCATTTCATCAGATTTTGTTTCTGTTGCTCCAGCTTTGGGTATTGAAGGCGATTATAAACAAACTATTTTCTTGAGAGCAGGTGTTGGTAATTATCAAAAAATTAAAAATTTTGATGGCAGCACATATAGTAGCATTCAAAGTAATTTTGGAGCTGGTTTTAAACTGAAACGTTTTACAATTGATTATGCCCTCACAGATGTAGTAAGCAATGATGCTGGTTTGTATTCACATGTTTTTTCTGTGAAAGCTATTTTCTAAGTATAGACACTTCTCTTTAAACTTTATTTTTATAAATTTGCCCAAAGACATTGAATGTTATGAAGCCAAATTTTAACAATATACCTTTCGAAAATCTTTTAAATACTTCAGAGAAATCTGTTGGTGTTGTAGATAACAAGATTTGGAAAACCCCAGAGGGTATTGATATCCATCGTTTTTACACAACAAATGAAACTTCAAATATACCTCATTTGAGTTTCATAGCAGGAATACCTCCATACCTGAGAGGTCCATACAGTACCATGTATCTGCAACGTCCTTGGACAATACGCCAGTATGCAGGATTTTCAACTGCCAAAGATTCTAATGCTTTTTATAGAAGAAATCTTGCAGCAGGACAAAAAGGACTCTCTGTAGCTTTCGACTTGGCTACTCACAGAGGATACGATTCTGACCACCCAAGAGTAGTAGGAGATGTAGGAAAGGCTGGTGTTGCCATTGATAGTGTAGAAGATATGAAAATCTTGTTTGATGGAATACCCTTGAACGATATGTCTGTTTCTATGACCATGAATGGGGCTGTAATACCAATTATGGCATTTTACATTGTGGCAGCCGAAGAACAAGGAGTTAAAGCTGAGGAACTCTCAGGAACAATCCAAAATGATATTTTAAAAGAGTTTATGGTGCGTAATACTTATATTTACCCACCTAAGCCAAGCATGCGTATTATTGGAGATATTTTTGCTTATACTTCCAAAAATATGCCTAAATTCAATAGTATTAGTATTTCTGGTTATCACATGCATGAGGCAGGAGCCACAGCCGACTTGGAGTTGGCTTATACACTTGCAGATGGATTAGAATACATTAGAACAGGACTTGCATCAGGGCTAGATATTGATGACTTTGCCCCTCGATTGTCATTCTTTTGGGCAATAGGGATGAATCATTTTATGGAGATTGCCAAAATGAGGGCTGGACGTTTATTGTGGGCAAAAATTGTGAAACAGTTTACCCCTAAAAAGCCTATTTCAATGGCTTTGCGTACACACTGCCAAACATCAGGGTATAGTCTTACAGAGCAAGACCCTTTCAATAATGTTGCTCGTACAGCTATTGAGGCATTGGCTGCTGCTTTAGGGCATACACAATCATTACATACAAATTCTTTGGATGAAGCAATAGCTCTTCCTACAGACTTCTCGGCTCGTATTGCCCGAAATACGCAATTAATTTTACAAGAAGAAACTAATATCTGCCAAACCGTTGATCCTTGGGGAGGCTCTTATTATGTAGAGAAACTAACCCACGATTTGGCTGAAAAAGCGTGGAAACTGATTCAGGAAGTAGAAGAATTAGGAGGGATGGCAAAAGCCATCGAAACAGGATTGCCCAAAATGCGTATAGAAGAAGCTGCTGCAAAAAAACAAGCTCGTATTGATGCAGGTAAGGAAATAATAGTAGGGGTAAATCAGTTTAAACCTAATTCTGAAAAAGAACTAGAACTGTTAGAGGTGGATAATACAACTGTTCGTAATGAACAAATAGCTCGTTTACAAAAAATAAAATCAGAAAGAAATAATGATGCTGTAAAAAAAGCTCTAGAAGCTATAGTAGAAGCAGCACAAACAGGAAATGGAAACTTACTAGATTTAGCTGTACAAGCTGCCAGATTAAGGGCTACTTTGGGAGAAATTTCGGATGCTATGGAATCTGTATTTGGTAGGTATCAGGCAACTATCAGAGCAATTTCTGGCGTATATGCTTCAGAAGTATCTGATGATGAGAATTTTAGAAAGGCTCAGGAAATGGCAGACCAATTCGCAGAACTTGAAGGTAGAAGACCTCGTATTATGATTGCTAAAATGGGACAAGATGGACATGATAGAGGAGCGAAAGTAATAGCCACAAGCTTTGCCGATTTGGGCTTTGATGTGGATATAGGCTCGTTATTTCAAACACCTGCTGAAGTAGCTCGCCAAGCTGCAGAAAATGATGTACATATAGTAGGAATAAGTTCTCTTGCAGCAGGACACAAAACACTTGTTCCTCAGCTCATTGAGGAACTTAAAAAGATAGGTAGAGAAGATATTTTGGTGATTGTTGGTGGAGTAATTCCTCCTAAAGATTACCAGTTTTTATATGATGCAGGAGTAGCGGGTATCTTTGGACCTGGTACAGTAATTTCTATTGCAGCTCAGAGTATCATATCAAAATTTTTAAATTAAAAATATTTTATATTTATAAAATATTGAAAATCTATTGATTGTTAGAATTTTTAACCAAATATTAATTTAATTTTGAATTAATATTTGGTTAATTGGTTTATTTTTAGTATAATAATAAAATTTTTTATAGTAAAAATAAACACTCTTCTTATGCTTTATCATTTTAAAAATAAGCTTTTTGGGATAAAAGTTTATTGCTTCTTGTTCATAATTACACTTTTATTAAGTGTTAATGTATCTGCTCAAACAGACTCAACAAAAAAGATAAAGCTTTTTTCGTCATCTGTAGAAGAATTGCTCCTCATTCCTGTCAAAGAAAAAAAAGAAGTAAGTATTGCATCTAATGTTGTGAAAGATATTGATAAGCAGCCAGCTTCTGTAACAGTTATTAGCAAAGAACAAATCAAACTGAGTGGGGCAAGAACCCTCTCCGAAGTTTTGACGGTTTTTTCACCAGGGTACTTTGCTGTAGAAGACCAAGATGATATCATTGCAGGTTTTAGAGGACTTGCTCCCGATAATAACTCCAAAGTTTTATTGTTAATTAATGGTCAAAACCTTAACACGGAGTTTTTTTGGGGACCACCAGATGCTATTTTGAACAGTCAAAACTTAGAATATATAGAACGAATAGAAGTAATCAGAGGTTCTGGTTCAGTTACGTTGGGGCAGGGAGCTTTGTTGGGAGTTATTAATATTGTTACACAAGATGCTAAAAATGAAGAAAGTGGTAGCACGCAAATTACTACCTCAGCAGGGTTAAATGATTATTATGGAGGCTCTTTAGGTATTAAACTCAATGTAAAAGGCATTAAATCTTATACCTATATTTCTGGATTAAACTATCAGGGACAAGAGCTTAGAAATGAAGGTTGGGCAGCTTTGCAAAATAATCAAGGCTTTGCAGGTGGAAAAGTAGTAGATATGGGACATCGACTACACAGAAATAAGAATACCACTATCATGAATACAACTCAATATAAAAATTTGATTATTAATATTTTAAAAACAGAACAGAAACGAGATTTATACAATTTTTATAGAGATAGAGAAGTAATCAGGCAAGATTTACTCAGTTTAGGAATGAGTTATAATTTTAAAATGTCTGAAAAAATAACCAATACAACAACTGTATCATTTATAAACGATGATTATGGACTCTACTCTCTAACAGGTACAGTGATGGGAGGAACAGCTGAACAACGTTATGGAGGTAAAACAGTATTTAATATAGATGGATTATGGAAAGGTAATAAAACTGCATTTGGGGTAGAATATAAAATATTCTCAATGGGTTTGCCCAACAAAGACAATAATAACTTTATTGCCAATGTAGTAGGAACTTTTGATCCTGCTACAGCCAACAAAGACTTGACTATGTCTTTCCAACAAAAAATTAACTTATTTAGTATTTTTGCTGAAGATTTCTACTCTGTTAATGATAAAATAGACATTTTTGCTGCTTTTCGATATGATCAACACCCTTTTTGGGGACAAAATATTTCACCTCGTTTTGGGGCTATTTACACCCCATCTAAAAAAATTCTTATCAGAGCCTCTTATCAAGCAGGTTTTAGAGGAGCTGTAGGGCTTCACTACTCTGGAGGTTACAGAAGAGATGGATTTTTAAGATCTGAAAATTATTCCCAAATTAATGGGTTAGGGATACCCAATACTAATAATATATCATCAATTGCACCCGAACGCATCAATAATATCGAATTAGCTTTTAAAATCAATTTCACAGAAGATTTTACTCTCAACACAGTAGGATTTTATAATACAGTACAAAATGTGATAGATGTGGGTGTTATTTATCAAGATCCTACAGTTTTTCCCATGATTAATATTGGATCAGATATACCAGGTGATTGGAATGGCTACTGGTATTTTAAAAATACACCAGGTACATTTAATCAGTTAGGAAGTGAATCTTCTTTAAGCTTAACAAAACCCAAATATTCGCTTATTTTAAGTCACTCATTGGTGAAAGTACTGAATGCTACACAAGAACAAAAAGATTTAGCACAGAATGCAAACAGTATGTATTTGGCATCTGAAAAAGGAAAACTTCGTTATAAAGCTTTTCCTGAAAATGTCATTAGATTTCATGTGTTAGCCAAACCTTTCAAAAAATTTAATGTAGGCTTAAACACATTGTACTACTCTTCTTGGTTTTCTCCTGCTGGTACAATAGCACAAGGAGGTGTACTTGTCAATATGGGTTTAGGGTATGATATTACTACAAAAGCCTCACTAGACATTCAAATTAAGAATGTAACTAATCAAAAAAATCTATATCCAATGAATAGCAATGCAGGAGGTCCTGATGTATCAGCTGGTACACCTGCTTGGGAAAGCTCTACTTTATGGGCTACGCTAAGAATTAATTTATAGTATAAATTAGTGGTCTTATAGATAGAGACTAACAATTTTTTACAAACTGGATAATCAAATACTAGTATGAAAATAATCTATGGTATTATTTTAGGTACAATGCTAATAACTTGTACCTATGGACAAAATATAAATACTCTAATCACAGATTTAAGTAAAGCCAAAACTTCTTCAGAAAAAATAAATATTATGGAGAAATTGGGTATAGCTTATCAAAAACAAAATGCTCATAAGAAAGCGATTGAGTATTTCGACCAAGCTTATCAACTACAAATTCAAAATAAAGAAAAAAATAATAATAAAATAGCTATTTTAGATGCTATGGGGAATTCTCAGATTGCCTTAAAGGAATACCCTAAAGCTATCAGAACATACGACAATATCTTAAAACTCCAAAAGCAAGAAAATAAGAAACAAGATGAGGTGATCACACTCCATAAATTAGCTGAAATTTGTGAAACAAATAATCAGAATAAAGAAGCTCTCACCTATACGCTTGAATGTTTGCAAATTAACAAAGATTTGGGAGATTTAATGGCTGTTGCAGATACACACAATAATTTAGGCTTTTTGTATCGTCAGTTGGGAGATAGTAAAAAATCTGTGGATCATTTTATGGAAGCTTTGGCAACTTATGGGAGATTAAGCAGGGAACGCCCAAATGAGCAACTTGCAATATTCAAAAATTTAGGTGCTACTTACAGCCACATGAACAAATTTGATGATGCTCAAGAGTATTATCAAAAAGCTTTGAAAATAGCAGAAAAACAAGGAAATCAGAAAGAAATAGCTGATTTGTCAAATTTTTTATCAGCAAATAATTATGTATCTGGAAAAAATAGACAAGCCATTACACAAGCAGAAAAAGCACTAAAAGTAGCGGAAAAAGTACCTAATGGAGAACCTTTGATGCAAACAAGCTATAATATATTAGCACAAATCTATCAGAAGGAAAAAGACTTCACAATGGCTCAAAAATACAATAAACTCTATCAGGACATCAAAGAAAAAATAAAACAAAAAGAGGTCGCTCTCCAACAGAAAGTTTTAGAAGAACAGATTAATGTAGAAAAGAAAGAAAATGAACTTAAACAAGATATAGCAAAGCAAGATAAAACAGAATCTGAAATAAGACAAGCTGTTTTAGAAAAACAAAAAATTGAAAAAGAATTGGCATTGGCTCGTCAAGAAGCTGAAACAAACAAAATGAGAGTGCTGAACCAAGAGTCAGAAAGAAAACGAGCTGAACAAGCTATGGTTATCACTAACCAACAAAATGAAGCAGATAAACAACGCCAAGCTAATGAGATTTTATTGAGAGATGCAGAACTAAAAGAATTAAAAATTAAAGACCAAGAAACAGCTAAAAAAATACAAGACCAACAACTGAAAGTTGAAAAAGAAAATGCTAAAAGAGAAAAAGAAAAATCAGATGTATTGCAAAAAAAAGCAGAAGCTGATGCTAAAATTCAGATGCTTTCTTTTGCATTCGCAGGTTTAGCAGCTATGGCTGTTGGTTATATGTTTTTCTCGCTTTCAAGAATGCGTAAACAAAAACAATCTATTGAAAAGCAATCAGCAGAAATTAAAACTAAATCGGGTGAATTATTAGAACAATCCAATCAAATTGCTGCTCAAAACGAAGAATTAAGACAAAATCAAGAAGAAATTATGGCTCAAAGAGATGCGATTGAGCAAAAAAATAGCATACTCAATGAACAAAATGAAAAAATCAGCAATAGTATCAATGCTGCCATGACCATTCAGCAGTCAGTTTTACCACATTCTGATAAAATGGCTCAATTACTAAATGATTATTTCCTGATATTTAGACCAAGAGATGTAGTTTCTGGTGATTTTTATTGGGCTGAACAAACACATGATGGAAAAACTGTAGTAGCAGCCGTAGATTGTACAGGGCATGGAGTTCCAGGAGCTTTTATGAGTATCATAGGCAGTAATATGTTATCAAAGGTTGTTCAACTTTATAAAGCCACCACTCCAGCAGATATTTTGCTCAAATTAGATGACGAAATCAGAAATGTTCTTCAACAAGAAAAAACGGATAATCAATATGGTATGGATTTATCTGTATGTGTATTGGAAAAAACTGATGATGAATTTGTGAAGATTTTATATGCAGGAGCAAAAAGACCTCTTTATTATATTGAATCTGGTGATAATCAGGTTTTTACTTTGAAAGGAGATAGACGTTCTATTGGAGGTATCCAGAACGAAAATATACAATTTACCAACCAAGAAGTATATCTGAAGAAGGGAAGTCTTTTATATTTAGGTAGTGATGGTTTTACTGATCAGAACAATGCAGAAAGAGTAAAACTTGGAGAATCAAAGTTTAAATACTTGATTTCTCAAAATTATCAAATGCCTATGGCAGAACAAAAGATGGAATTGGAGAAGTTCCTAGATTCCTATCAGAGAGGTACGGTACAAAGAGATGATATTCTTTTAATGGGTATAAAAGTATAAAACAAGCAGTTTTGCTTGTTTTATACTTCATAAAGCCATATTAAAGCTTTTTCTGAACTTGGGAAATTTTGAAAGTCAAAATTGGGATTATTGCTACTAAAATGATTGATACTACGTTCTGAAGCCAAGCGATTAAAAATATCTTCAGATTCTGATCGGGCTACTTTCAATCTATAACCCAAACGTTGGGCTGCTTGCTGAGCAATAGGAAAAAAATCACTTACAAGCCACTCTTCTGAACCTGGGGGAATAATACGTTCCTTGCTTGCATCAATATAAAAATAAGGAGCTTTTTTAACTTCTATCAGATGCATAGACTCTAACCATACTTGCTTAAATTCATCAAGAGTTAAGAAGCTAACAAACTCCAATACCACAGTATTTTTGTTTTCATCAAAATGAATATTATATTTTTTCATGAGCTATGATAAGGATTACAGTTAATAAAAAAAATGAATTAGCATTAAACTAATTTTTATTTTTAACAATTTTAACAGCCTTTATTTCCTGAATATCCAAAACAGAGCAGGTAAAAGGAATTTCTTTACCATTGATATCTATATTAACAGGTCTTTGTTCCATAGGATTAGAGGGCTTAACTTCTCTGGTTTCTATTTTTCCCTTTATTTCTACAAGCTTTCCTTTCCATTTGCTTAAATTCAGAGACTTATTGTCTTTTATAACAATAGCAGACTGATCTTGTAGTTCAAGAACGTAATAATTGCTACCTCGAGCACAATAACTTTCACTTGTTTTACTCCAAGGTTTTGCCACAATCTTTCCTTTGAAAGTATCTTGAGCATAAGTGTTCCAGCTCAAAAGGACAAATAAACTAAAGAATAATGCATTTTTTAAGATCATTTTTGCATGAGTTTTGATGGTAAAATAACACCTCTATTTTAAGATTTTTCTTGAAGAAAACCAAAAGTTATTTTGAAAGAAATAATGTTTTTTTGTATTTTTAGTGAAGATGCATTTTTTATAATCAACTTAAAAGATATAAATCTATGAAAATATTAAACCCTAATTGGCTAACAGAAGGACTGATAGATTTCGAGTATAAAAAATATATATTATTGGCTTATTTTAAAGGTATTCAGGAAGAGTTTAGAGCTTCAAAATTATATCCGTACCTTTCAGATTTAATCTTTCATTATCAGAATTTACAAAATATTAAAGAACATAAAAAAATACTTTATCAGAGCTTTCCAAAGCAAATTAGCAAAGCTGATTTTGAAAATTTGCGTATCGAATACGAAAATTTTGTACAAGATGACCAACTCATGGAAGAGTTGGAATCTATCATTAGTTTTGCTCTGCCTAACTTTAAAAATTTACTTGTCGAAGGAAAAAATATTTATGAATACATAGAGCAAAATTTAGAGTTTTTGCCTATCGGAATTTCACCACTTTATCAAGAAGAGGGGTATTTGTTCTTACATGAAGAACTTTTAAGGAATATACAAATTTATTATTATCAGGCTTCGATGTTTACAAACCTCGAAAATTCTTTTAGGGCTATTCATTTAGAATACTTAGAAACCATACAAAAAAGTTTTTTTGAGACTTTTGAAAATCTAAAAATCAATTTACTTCGTAAGTATAAACAAATGCCAAACCCAGCAACATTTTTAGTCAATGCTAAATTATCGTATCCATTGGAAGAAACTTTACTTCCACTTGCAAAAAGAATACTGATAAAACATATTTCTTTAAATGCTGCATAAAATTTTTATTGCTGAAAAAAAACTTTCTTTATATTTAGGAGTTAATTAGACATAATAGTTTTTTAATTTGGAAAAAGAGAAAACATTTTTTTCGGAAAGCGAGTTAGTTAGTCAGTTGCAAAACAAGAACACAAAGGCATTTGGGTATTTGTACGATAACTATGCACCCACTATATATGGGGTGGTCGTTCGTATTGTAGGCTCAGAAGAGATAGCACAAGATGTTGTACAAGAGTCTTTTGTGAAAGTTTGGAACAGTATAACTCAATACTCAACCGAAAAAGGGAAATTATTTACGTGGGTATTGAATATTGCAAGAAATACAGCTATTGATAAATTAAGGTCTAAGGAAATCAAACAAACACAAAAAAATGATTCTCTTAACTTAAAAGCTCATAAAAAAACGGATAATTCTACTCAACAAATGAGTGAATATATTGGTTTCAAAGAAATTATGGATAAAATGAAGGATGAGCACAAAATTATTATTGATATGATGTATTTTGAGGGTTATTCTCAATCCGAAATAGCTGATAAACTTTCAATTCCTTTGGGAACAGTAAAGACAAGAGCTAGAAATGCTTTGGAATATTTAAGAAATTTGCTGAAAAGCGACTGGAATTTTTAGAATAGATTTTAAATAATAAAGAACTTGAAAATTCAGGAATATATCGAATCAGGTATTTTAAGTATTTACGTACTTGGTATAGCCTCTGATGAAGAACAAAAGGAAGTGGAGGAAATGGCTCGTCAGTACCCTGAAATAGCTGATGAACTCTACAGCCTGCAGGCTTCTATGAACGAGTATGCATCCCAATTTGAGATGGCTCCTCCAAAAAGTCTCAAAGACAAAATAATGCAAAACATTATAGACGAAACCCCTAATGCCACCATTGGAACATCCAAAAATGGAAAAATATTTCAATATGGTATGGTGGCATCTATTGCATTGTTTTTGGTAAGCTTGTTGGGTAATCTCTATTTTTATAATCAATGGAAACAAACACAAAATGATTTGGCTATTGTAAGAAATCAGAATATAGAAATAGCTGATAACCAAAAAGTTTTGGAAACAAAGTATAGAGAATTGGAGGGAGAGCTTTCTATGGTTCAAAATCCTGCCTATCATATCACTTATTTAGAAGGAATGAAAGACATGGCTCCTCAAAGCTATGCTGCTGTGTTTTGGAATAACGAAAAACAACAAGCCTACATTTTTACAAACTCTTTACCAAAACCACCATCAGGCAAACAATATCAGCTTTGGGCACTTACAGATGATAATATTGTCTGGGATGCTGGAGTTTTTCATTGGGGCAAATTTACACCCGTAAAATGCTTTAAAAAACCTCAAAAGTTTATTATAACACTCGAAAAAGAGGGTGGTGTACCAAAAGCCGAAGGACAAGCGTATGCTGTTGGAGTAGTCAAAATATAGGTTTTCTGAAAAGAAAACCTATATTTTTTTGTAAGCAGATGTAGTGTGTTGAAATTTTTTCAAAAATTTTGTTTTACTCAAAAAAAAAAATAGATTTACCAATAGAAACTAAGGCATTCACAAAAAAATTACAATTATGGCAGTTACACGCGAACAAGTAGAAGACATGATTAATCAATATGTGGTTTCTGTTGGGCTTACCAAAGAAGGTACATTTAATGAACAACGCAGAGCTTGGTATTGGACTATTGGTTCTGCTAAAATCGAGGTTTTTGTTCAGTCTATTCCTATGAAAGATGGTACTGAGCGTTTCTTCTTAAGAATTTTTTCACCTCTTATGCAGATTCCTAAATCAAATGAACAGCAATTCTATCGTCATTTGCTAGAGTTAAACGATTCTAAGTTAGGAGTAAAACTTACAATTATGCCTGGTTCGGATACTGTATATGCTACTTATGAGCGTGATATTCAGGGTATAGATTACAATGAAGTGTGTACTTGTATTGCAGACTTAGAGTGGTGGGCTGATACACTTGATGATCAATTAAAAAATCAATATTTAGGAAGATAAATCGGAGCGTCAGAATAGCTGACGCTTTTTTTATTGTATTTTTTTAAAATAAATATCAAATTGAGTTCCAATATCTACTTCACTCTGAACCTGTATTCTGCCTCCTAAAGCTTCTATTTGAGTTTTACATAAATAAAGCCCCATTCCTTTGCCTTCTTTTTCTAAATGGAATCTCTGATACAAGCCAAATAATTTGTGCATATATTTTTTTAAATCTATGCCTAAACCATTGTCTTTAAAAGTCAGACAAACTTCATGAGGGAAGTTTCTAGTATAAA
>Ga0075157_10001642_pt1 | contig 13804 bp, 8 predicted proteins | sample JI81BgreenDNA_FD_70967 | JGI IMG/M metagenome (GOLD analysis project Ga0075157, IMG submission 70967) | Wastewater effluent complex algal communities from Wisconsin, to seasonally profile nutrient transformation and Carbon sequestration -... | ecosystem: Engineered > WWTP > Effluent > Algae...
TCCTTAACTTTTTCAGCAATCTGAGGTACTGGGGACGGATAGCATTCCTGGTAGAGACTTAACAGTTCAATTAAATCGTGAAAATAGTTATAAGTGTGAGAAATATTGCCGTTAATAAAAGTTGCGGGATTGTTAATTTCGTGGGCAATCCCAGCCACCATCTGACCGAGACTCGACATTTTTTCGGATTGAACTAATTGGATTTGAGCGTTTTGTAGTTGTTCGTAGGCTTCTTGCAATTGGGCGGCTTGTTTTCTTAATTGAGATTCGGAAGCTTGGAGTGCGGCGGCGGAAATTTTGCGATTGGTTATATTTTCAATCATCCCTAAGTTGTAAATAGGTTGTCCTTCGCCGTCTCGAATTAAAGTAGCTGTCACATTTACCCAAACAATTTTACCTGTAGCGGTAATCTGGCGGAGTTCGATTTGATAGTGAGTAATTTCTCCCCGCTCAAGAGAATCAGCAACTTGGAGATTTTTGGGAGAATCTTCGGGATGCCCAAGTTCAATAAATGTTTGGGCGAGCAATTCGGCTGCGGTATATCCCAGCATTTCACAGTAAGTTTTATTGACTCTCACTAACTTGTTATCATCTAAATTAGCTAAGTAGATAGCGATGGGTGCATCTTCAAAAATTGTGCGAAATAGTTCCTCGCTGGCCCGGACTTTAGCTGTGAGGGAAAGGCGATCTGTGATGTCTTCAAAGGTAGACAAAATGCCGACAACATTGCCGGAATTGTCGTGTAAAGGTATTTTATTTGTATCCAGACAGCACTGGGTGCCGTCGGCTTGCATTTTGGATTCTATGATGTGATATTCTGGGGTGTTGGTTGCCATGATGCGGCGGTCGCAGGCTCGAAAAAATTCTGTTTCTTCCGGCTTCCAGGGCATATCGAAGTCGGTGAGACCGGCGATTTCACTGGGGTGATTGAAACCTGCGACTTTGGCAAAATTTTTGTTGCCTCCCAAGTAAACTAAATCTCGATCTTTCCAGGCGATTAACTGAGGGATGTTATTGATTACTAACCATAGCATTTTTTGGGATGTTTCCAAGGCTTCCGTGCGTTCTCGGACGCGCTTTTCAAGTTCTTGATTGGCTTGTTGCAGGGCGATTTTTGACTGGCCCAGGGCGATTTCTGCTAGCTTGCGATCGCTGATGTCGATTGTCACTCCCTCCCACAGTATATCGCCCCCAGGCTGCCGCTCGGGGCGGGCTATGCCGCGAATCCATTTCAGTTTTCCCGATCCGGTTACGATCCGCCCTTCATATATCCAAGGTTTGAGAGTTTTTCCGGAAATTGCGATAGATTCTAACAAATTTTTTAGGTCTTCTGGATGCACTGTTGACCACATTAAATCAGAATTTTCTTGAACTTTTTCTGGATCTAATTCGTAGAGTTCCCAGCAGCCTGAACTGAGATAAATGAATTCATCGGAACCGTCGGGATGCCGCAAGTATTGATAAATCATTCCCGGCACATTGGCGGCCATTTTTTGGAATCTGGCTTCGCTTTGCCGCAGTGCTGATTCTGCAAGTTTGCGATCGCTAATATCAATCAACAAGCCGTCCCAAATAATGTTATCTTTTTCGCCCGGTTCTGGTCGGGAAGCCCCGCTAATCCACTTAATCCGATCGCCCGGAAAAACAAATCTGCCTTCCCACCGCAAAGGCTCTAAAGTTTTAGCTGAGATAGCAACAGATTCATGGAAGCTTGGCGCATCGTCTTGATGAATCATTTCGAGCGCGGGAATAGCTGAGTTTTGCAGTACCTCTGGTTCTAATTCCCAGAGTTCGCGACAGCCGGAACTGACGTAGGGGAATGACATAGTGCCGTCTGCTGCTAACTGAAATTGATAAATCATTCCCGGAACGTTGGCTGCTAGTTTTTGAAACCTCGCTTCGCTTTGCCGTAGTGCTGTTTCTGCTTCTACGCGAGCGGTAATATCGTAAAATGCCGATAAAATTGCGGCTTCCCCATTAAAATTAATCGCTCGCATCGACATTTTTACCCAAAAAAAACTGCCATTTGCTTTCTTGAGGCAGATTTCTTCGCGGTCGCTAAAGCCATTCTTTTTGACCAATTCTAGTAGTTGAATGTTGTCATTTATATTGGCATAGATGTCAATTTTTTCTCCACCCACAAGTTGTTCATAACTCAAACCTAAACTTTCACCAACAGCAGGATTTGCATACAAAATGACGCTGTCTTCTAGGCGCGTAATTAACAGGGGCACGGGAGTTGTACTGGCAATCGCGCGCAATCTTTCTTCGCTTTCTTCCCTGGCAGTTTCGGCTGCTACTCTTTTGCTAATATCGTTCTGAACTCCGATAAAATGAGTTAATTTTCCCTCATTGTCTAAGATGGGGGAAACCATTAATTCGTTCCAAAAAGGAGTTTTGTCTTTGCGATAATTTTTGAGCACTACCTGAATTTCCGTTCCCGCTTCCAAGCTGCGGCGGAGTTTATTTAATTCGACCTGATCGGTATCTGGGCCCTGCAAAAATCGGCAGTTGCGTCCAATAACTTCTTCGGCACTGTAACCGGTCAGTTTCTCAAAAGCAGGATTGCAGTAGATAATCGGTATGTCAGGCTTGCGAGCATCCGCGATGAGAATGCTGTTGCTCGACGCTGCGATCGCCCGTTCTAGGAGAGACAGGTTGAAAGAGTCTGTTGTCATCTGTAGCAATATCCAAACTCCTTGGGAGCGGACAGAACAATAGAAAATTATAAATAGCTTGAGCCATTCTTATTCTATAATTTTATTTTTAATTTAGCTTTTTTAACAAAATCAGCAGCCCAAAAAAGCCGACGGGGAAAGGAGTAATACCATTGTAGATTTTAGATTTTAGATTTTAGATTGGCAATGACTGATTCCATTATGGTTTGGGGCACGGGCCTACAATTGCCTTTTTGTTTGAAAGTAAGTAGTATCACCGAAGGCATGAGGCACTTATCCAGAAAACAGAAGGTGAAAATACCGAAGGCGGCAAGAAAACAGAAGGTGAAAATACTGAGATTTTTAACTTTTTTTCTTCTCCTCCTTCCATCCGGCTCATCAACCCTTTTAAATTGACAAGCTAAGGCAAGAACCCTGAGCAGTTTTGCTTACTTCAATCCTGGCTTGAAAAGCTTCTTTCAGGTGAGGCATATGGGTAACGGTGAGGATGCAGGCGAAGTCGGAGGCGATCGCATTAATTGCAGCAATCAGCCGATCGCACCCTTCAGCATCCTGAGTCCCAAATCCCTCATCAATAATCAACATTTGCAAAGCCGTACCCGCCCGCTGAGACAGCAGTCTCGCCAGCGCCAGCCGAATCGCAAAATTAATCCGAAAAGCTTCACCGCCAGAGTAAGTTTCGTAGGCGCGAGTCCCGCGAGCATCAGCAATTAAAATGTCTAAAGTGTCAATCAATTTAGTTGCTTTTTTAGAAGCAGCCGCCCGCTGAGTAATAAATTGAACGTGCAATTGATTGGCGCTCAATCTCGACAATATCTGATTTGTTTCAGCTTCAAGTTGAGGCAAAACATTTTCAATCATTAAAGCTTGAATGCCGTTTTTACCAAATGCTTGACCCAACTCTTGATAAACTCGCTGCTGGCGTTTTGCAACTTGCATTTGCTCTTTTTGAGCTACTAGCTGAACTTGCAGAGTTTCCAGATTTTGCTGCTGCTGCTGGAGGCGTCCGAGACTGCCCAAATGTTGGTCTAGCTGCTGGCGGCGGCGACTGATTTGCTGTTCGATCGCACTTATGCGCGCTGTGGGATCGGGATGTTCTTGCAACTGCTGGTTCATCGCGGAAGTTTGAGCGCTGACAGCTTGCAAATCTCGATCGCGCACAGCGATGGAATTTGCTATTTCATTAACCCGCTGCTGCACTTGCGGATACTGCACAGTTGCCGATCGCAATTTTTCGGCGCGGGCGATCCAAAACTGCGATCGGCGCATTTCGCTCCGCACGTGTTCGTGCTGTTCCAAATTATAGCCAATTTCCGCAATGTATCTATCTAAAGATAGAATTTGCTGCTGTATTTCCGAGCTGTTTTTTTGCTGTTCTAACTGTTGCTGTACGGTGGCTAATTGAGTTTGCAAATCCGGGCGACGGGCATTAATTTTATTCAGTTTCTGCTGAGCGTCTTTGATTTGAGCTTGCTTAATTTCCGCCCACCGCAAGCGCTTTTCATCGCTGCGGGCGAGGGAATGGCTGCGATCGCTGTAATTGAGCTGTTGCAGTTGCTGTTCGATTTGCTGGAGTTCGCCCAAATCCTCCGCTGCATACTCGCCTGTGCGTAGCAACCGCTCTATTTCTGCCGCGTCTTGACGCATACTCTGCAGTCGAGTTTCATCTTGACTCAGGCTATCTAATTGTGCTTGCAAATGACTGCGACGTTCCCGCAATTCTTGGTAGGGCGCTAATTCCTCTTCTAGTTCGCGGTATTCATGTCTGAGGACTTGAATTTCGCGCTCGGAGACGGCTAACTGTTCGCGCACAACCCACAGTTGGTTCCAGATTTCCTGCTGTTGGGTGTGGTGTTTTGTGACTACCAAATTCCAGTAGTGTTCGTCTAAAGGTCGATCGCACAAAGGACAATTGCCAAAATTTGTATCCCGCACCATTAAATGCGAATTTGATGGCTCGTTTTCCGCAAAATTCGAGGCTTTACCTTCACCTGCGGTTTTTTCTCCTTCATGTTTCCGCAGCAGTTGCAGTTTTTGGTCGATCTCGGCGAGTCTGGTTTGATAGTCGCGGCTTTTGGCTTGCAGGTTTCCGAGAAAGTCGTGCCTTTCTTGACCTTTTTCGCGGACTCGCTGCTGATAAACTCGCTTGTTTTCCAACTGCAAAATTTGATTGGCGATGGCCGAGATTTCCTGCTGTAATTGCGGCTGTCGCTGCTGCTGCTGAACTTGCACCTGTCGGTTGATTTCCTCTAAGCGGGCGGTTAAACCGGCGCGGGCGCGATCGAGCTTTTGTTGCTTTTGCTGCTGCTGTTGTAGAAGCGGCGAAACTTGCAGTTGCAGTTGCTCTAGTTCGTTGAGGCGCGATCGAACTGCTTGCAACTGTGCGAGTCCTTTGTCAACCTCCGGCTGCTGTTTGAGAATTTCCAGAACATCTTTTTCATCCTGTTCTAAAACATCTAATTGAGCTTGCAATTGCTGAATTTTGCTTTGCAAAAAGCTCAGTTCTTGCCGCTGCTGTTCTTGCAATTGCTGGCGCTGATTTTGGGCTTGTTGGTTTGCCTTAAATTTTCCAGCCAGAGTCTCTTCTGTGGCTTGCAAGCTGTGGAAATACGCAATTCCTTCTGTTATTTCATTTTCTTGAACTAAGAGGGCTTGTAGCTCATTTTGCTGCTGTTTGGCGGCGCTGAGTTCTTGCTGCAAGCGGCGGCATTCTTGAGTGATATTGTAGTGCTGTTGCTGGTGGCCGGCGAGGAGTTTTTGCCAAGTTTGACGGTTGTGGTGCTGGAGTTGCAGTTGCTGTAACTCGGTTGTGTCGGCTTGCTGCTGCTGCTGAAGCAAATCGGTTGCTTGCTGCAATTGAGTTTGTTCGGCGGCGATGGTCTCTTTTTGTTGCAGTTGCTCTTGTACGGTTAGCAAACTCTGTTTGAGTACATCGACTTGAGCTTTAAATTGTTTGGACGTATCTTTGGCTTGGTCGGATAAAGTGTCGTAGGAGTCGAGCTTGAGCAGGTTGGCTAAAACTTGTTTGCGTTCGATCGGCTTTTTGAGCATAAATTCATCAGCTCGCCCCTGTCGCAAATACGCCGAGTTGATGAAAGTATCGTAATCAAGTTTGATGTGTTCGAGGATTTTTTGCTGAGTTGTTCTCAGCCCCTTGTCTGTGAGCGTGCGAAAATTCACCCCCCCCGACCCCCCCTTACTAAGGGGGGGAGAAGAATTTACTTCTTCGGGTTCCTCTTTACCAAGGGAAGAATTCACTTCTTGTGGCCCCCCCTTACCAAGGGAAGAATTCACTTCTTGTGGCCCCCCCTTACCAAGGGGGGGGAAGGGGGGGTTTGTTGCTACTTGAAATTCCAAACTTCCCGATTGTCCGCGTCGGCGGTTGCGAATCACCCGGTAGATTTGGCCGCCGGTGGAGAAAGTGAAATCAACGCGCACATCAGTTTCGCCGATATGGATGATATCGTCTTCCGTATCGCTGCGACAACAGCCCCAAAGTGCCCAGGATATGGCTTCTAAGAGGGAGGATTTGCCAGCACCGTTAGGCCCGCAAATGCAAGCGGTGTGCAGGCCGCGAAAGTCTAAAGCAGCTTCGCGATAGCTGAGAAAATTTTTGAGTGTAAGTTGTATAGGAATCATTTAGGCCATCGCGCCATACAATCTATCTATAAATAACACTATTTGTACGCTGTTGCCTAGTTATTCAATCTAGATCCAGAACAATTGTCAGTGCTTCTGCAATTTCTTCCATAATTGTCTCGGACAGGGTTCCGAGTTGTCGGACAAATCTTTGTTGGGAGACGGAACGGACTTGAAAAGTATCGGCTGCTGAGAGTTTGGCTAAGCCATTTTCTGAGGTCGGTTCGAGCTGCACCATCCAATCAAGCGGGGAAAAAAGATCGTTCCATGCTGTAATTGGAACAATTACTTTGAGCCGCAACTTTCCCAATTCATCATCGCTGACAACCACAACAGGTCTAGTTTTGCCAATTTCATCTCCCACCGTTGGATCTAGTTTGACAAGCCAAATTTCGCCCTTACGCATTAGTTTCTACCCCTGCGCTCAGGTATTCTTCCTCTGAATCGAAATACGGTTCGCTGTCGGGCGACCACAAATCGTGCAGCGGCCCTCCTGGTTCATACAAAGGAACCGCTGCTTCTGCTGCGGCTCTGAGTCTGCGTTTTCTCTCAGCTTTGCGCTGGGCTTTTTCTTCTATTTCTTCGCGCATCATCCGCGAAGCTGTTTCGATGATTTCTAGGCGTTCTTCTGCTGTCAGATTTTTGAGTGCTGCTAAGATTTCTGTTTTGGTCACGGTTTTTTCGGGTGGTTGGTGAGAAAGTGCGATCGATCTCATATGTTGCACCATTTTCAAGAACAGGCTTTCCGGCCTGTTCCACAAAGAGTGAATTTGATTGTGGGATGGGCAGGAGAGCCCGTCCATAAAAAGCTTATTGAAAATGGTGCAAGATATAAGATCGATCGCACCATCATTATATCTTTCACAAAAATCCCTATCGGCGCTCTGTGCTTATGACGCAACCTACATTACCGCTCTGTGCTTATGGCGCACCCTACATTGATCGCATAGGCAGATTTTCCATCATCAAAAAGGGTTGACTGTATTCCTACAGCCAACCCCGCGCTTATTTATTTGTCATGCGTTTGCTCAAACAGCAACACTACCGGGCAATATTCGGGAACGTATAGCCGACACCGACCAACAATCCCACTTCAGCTCCGTCTACAAAACCAATATTCAGTCCGGCTGTGGCTGTAAAATTTCTCGACAGTGGCACATCTACACCTCCCGAAATCAGGAAGCCAAAAGTACCGTCATCACCGGTAGAAATTAGCACGCCAGCACCTGCATAAGGAGCAGCAGTAATCACAAAATCATCGCTGACTTCCACGGTCTCTTGAGATACAAAATCGTAGGTAACAGGAACTAGAAAAGCTAAGTTGTCGCGGAACAAAACAGTCGGTCTCACCGAGAAATTGTTCGTCAAACCGATTTTGCTAATAATCGCAAATGAACCGTCGCCTAAAGCTGAATCTCCGCCAAAACCTAGATTGCCGCCAATGCCGATGTAGCTGGGCCCAGAACGGGTTGCTCGGCCTGGTCGGATTTGAGTTCCTTGAGCTACTTTTTCAGTTGCTTCGGAGACAGTTGCAGGTTTTTGGGCAACTTTCGGTTGGTTTGTCAGAGCTGAGGCGGAAGTGCTGACAGGATTGCTCAACAATTCTTGTGCTGTTTGGACTTCTTTTTCTTCCTTTGTTGCTGTTACTTCAAGATTATTGCTCTGGGCAACAATTGAGGTAGGTCGATCGCTCTTTTTGACAGTCTCGACTGTTGACTGCACTTTGACACCATTATCAGCAATTTTAGCGGTTTCTTCCGACTTTTGAGTCTCAGCAGCAATGGATGTATTTTGCGCTGTTTCTGTCTCAGCAATTTCAGATGTTGCTGCTTCCGATTTTTCGGGTGCAGCAATAGATACTTGCAAGTTGGCGGCAGGTTCAGAGGCTGCTGGCTCTGCCGCTTCTGTTAGTTCGCTCCAACTGATTGAATCAATTTTTTTATTACTAGCCGTTGTTTCTGCGTCGGGTTTAACTGATGAAGTTGCCGTCGGCTCAGAAGTTTGGTCAATATTTTGAGCTGCGATTGTTGCAGTTGTAGCGACATCGGGCAAGTTGCCAGTTTCAGCTTTCGCTGACATGGTACTGCAACAAACAGCTAAAGCTGCAAGATTTATTAACGCAAAAGTAGACTTGGAAAATAGACTATTCATAGCAACTCCTCAATGAAGGGTGTGTTAAAAGTGTAAGTGTTTGAGGGAGAACGTCGAGAGCTTTGGGAAAAAAAGACACAAATATGAGTTGTGTTGTTCCTAGATTGCCATTTTACCGTTGAATAGTCAACTCTCAAGCTGATTAGATTCAAGAACGGACGGTGGGTTTAGAGGCTAATTTTAATTTACAGATCGATCGGCAAAAAATCAATCCTAGGGATGATTTCATCCTTAATCCTGTTTAATTGAGGGGTCGATCGTTCGCCTCGCTTGCATCCTACAATACTTTACTTGGGGGCGCTGCACTCGCAGCCACGCCGGAAAAATCCGGTTTTTGAGGGCGCACCAGCTCTAAACCAAGAGACAACAAGCTTTTAAAACAGTTTGGGCAACCCCGCCGTCCCAAGCAAGTGCAGTTAATACAACGCGATCGGCTGCTGCAGGGTTCCTGACAAGTAATGTAGAATAATACCACCGATTCGAGAAAGATTTGTGGCTCGATCGTGTCAAAATTACTGAATATTATGAAAATTGTGTAAAATTTAGTGTTCTATTTGTAAAGTTTAGCCTTCGCTTTCGCTCAGGGTCTGACCATCTCACAACAGCACGCAACTAAACAAGTAAAAAAATACAAATTATCTCATCTCAACCTGACTTTATGAGCAAAGTTCTAGTGATATTAGGCGAATTGAGCGATCGCGACATCGATTGGATGCTCGCCAACGGCACCCGCACCCAAGTCCTCCCCGGCACAACCCTGATCGCCGAAGGAAAGCCCTTAGACGCCCTGTACATAGTTCTGGAGGGAACTTTGAGCGTTGCTGTATCATCTTTGGGCGACAAAGAAATTGGAAAAATTATTTCCGGGGAAGTGTTAGGCGAAATGTCTTTTGTAGACGGGAGGCTTCCTTCTGCTAGCGTCACGGCAATTGAAGAGTGCCTCATCCTGTCAATTCCCCGGCGACTGCTAACTGAAAAACTCGAGCAAGACGTGCTTTTTTCCCTGCGGTTTTATCGGGCGATTACCAAATTTCTGTCGTCGAGACTGCGGGGTACAGTCAAACGCTTCGGCGATGATAGTGATGGTTTAATATATGAAGATCCCGACGGCGAGGACGCCCTCCGGGGAAATGTCGAAAATCCCGATTTGGCGGCATCGAGATTTCAATGGCTGTTGGAGCGTTTGAAGGGGAGTTGAAGAAAGAAGGAAGTTCGGCAACGGATTCTGTAACGGATGTAACGGATTTCAGGAAGAAGGAAGAGGGAAGAAGGAAGAAGAGAAAAGAACACCTATTTCCAATTACAAATTCCCAATTCCTAATTAGAAAACATATTTTTCAGCGACGCGCCAATAGCGAGAAAAACGCTTCAAATCAATGTAACCATCGTAGCGGACAAAGGGTTCCGGTGGCAAAACTTCTACTGGGTGCGATCGCTTAATTTTCCCGCAAATATCCTGAAAGCGAGGACTGGGACTTTCGGTAGTTACCACTTGATTAGCGCCGGATTCGATCGCAAAAGCGATAACTTCCGCAGCCACATCGCCCCGCCGAATAACTACTGGCAACTCCAGCAAACATTCGTAAATAAACACCATTCGTTTGAGACTCAACTGCCATTCATCAATCAGCGCATCATCCCAAACCCAGATAGCCGGTGCCTGTGGGTGCGCTTGAAAAGCGGGGCCTTCAGGACTCAAACAGTCACCGTGCAGCCAAATAATCGGATTGTTCATAAATTAGTAATTGTTAACTTTTGACTGTTGACTGTTAACTGTTGATAACTACTGACTACTGACTAATGACTAGACCTCTTGCAAAAATAATTAGGACGGGCTCTGGGGCCCATCCCACAAGAAAAAATAACTCTTGTGGGATGGGCCCCAGAGCCCGTCCCATCAATTGAGGAAAAGGATTTTTGCAAGAGGTCTACTAATGACATTTTAATTTCTGCGAGTTTTTTTAGGGCGGTTCCAACTTTTAGAACCGCCGCTACGATCGACCTTTTCTCCATTAGGAAACAACTTCCCTTCCAAATATTCGTAAGTTCCCTCAAAATCGCATTGCCCATACAGAGGACAATCGCGACAATAAACCGCCTTAGTGTAACGCTCCAAATTTTCCCGATTAAAAAAATAAGGTTTGTGACTAAAAGTGCTGGCTACCCACTGCCAAGAAAGATTATTGCTCGCCGGATCTCCATCTAGCAAGTGTTGCAAAAACCAGCGAGCTCCGGCTTGCCAGCGCACGCGGCGCCAGTGTACGAGATAAGCGGCAGTCCACATCCGCTGGTGATTGTGCAAATAACCAGTTTCTCGCAACTCGCGACTGAAACTGTCGATGCAAACCAAACCAGTCGTGCCCTCGACGACATCCTGGGGCAGAGTTTCGCTGTAAGATGAGGCAGTGTAACCAGTTTTGTAGGGTTCCCGGTCTTCCCAAATCCCGTTGCCCAATTCGGCGTAGAGTCGCTGCCAATAATCCCGCCAACCCAACTCGTTGACAAGTTTCACAGCTTCTTCTGGATGCCGCACCTTCTCCAGCACGGCATCCCGGACTTCGGCAAGACTCAAAACTCCGTAGCGCAAATAGGGCGACAAGCGCGTTACCGCACCGTTGAGGAAATTGCGGGTTGAGGCGTATTTGCCGGGGTCAATTTGTTGCAGGGCTGTCTCGGCTGCTTTGCGCCCGCCTGGGGTTGGGGGTACGCTGCTGTCCCGCCGGGCGGCTTCGGGGAACTGTTGGCGCACGTAGGCAATTAATTCGTCGCGGCTGGCAAATTCCCGCTTCATGTCCTGACTCATTCTTTTCTCAAGCACCTGCTATTTTTTCTTAATGTTAAAGCTATTCGATCGGGCCCGCGGCTAGATGCCCTAAATTGCCCTTCACTCCTGGTAACTCACATCTTGCACCCTTGTCAGCAACAGGCTTTTCGGCCTGTTCCACAAAAGATAAATTTTCTTGTGGAACAGGCCGGAAAGCCTGTTCATAAAGGCTAATTGAGAATGGTGCAATATCTCAGTGGTAACGTACATTTTGCCCCCGCCGCAATTGATTGTGGGTTCGCTGCCAAAATTAGCATCAAACTCAGTACACTCAGGGATAGATATCATAGCAAAATCTCATGGAAACTTTTCCGGCGCACGCTCAAGCGATCGCCAGCTTAGCTAACGGACAGCAGCAAGGTACAAAACAACTGGAAAACAGCGAAGTTCAAGAGTTCGATCGAGCCATGATGCGCCGCTGCATAGAATTGGCTCGCCGTGCTCTGGGCAAAACCGCACCCAACCCCCTTGTCGGTTCTGTAATTGTCCGAGACGGCAAGATTGTCGGCGAAGGGTTTCATCCCGGTGCCGGTCAACCTCACGCCGAAGTTTTTGCGCTCCAGGAAGCGGGGGAACTTGCCGAAGGAGCGACTGTCTACGTGAACCTGGAACCCTGCAACCACTACGGCCGGACTCCTCCCTGTTCCGAAGCTTTAGTTAAGGCGAAGGTGGCAAAAGTAGTGGCTGGCATGGTCGATCCGAATCCTTTGGTAGCTGGCACTGGGCTAGCCCGGTTGCGAGAGGCTGGCATTGAAGTGGTGGCGGGAGTGGAAGGGGAAGCTTGCCAAAAACTCAACGAGGCTTTTGTGCACCGGATTTTGCACCGCCGGCCTTTGGGAATTTTGAAATATGCGATGACTTTGGACGGTAAAATTGCTACCAGTAGCGGCCACAGCGCTTGGGTGACAGGCGAGGAGGCTCGGAGCGAGGTTCACCGGGTGCGCGTCGGCTGCGATGCTGTGATTGTTGGGGGAAATACGGTGCGTCTGGACAATCCCCTACTGACGAGTCACCAGCCTGATAGGAATAATCCCCTGCGGGTGGTGATGAGCCGCACTCTGGATTTGCCGAAGTCGGCTTGGTTGTGGGAAACCTCTGTGGCGGCTACTTTGGTGCTGACTGAGCCTGGGGTTAACCCGGAATTTCAGGAATTTTTGATCGCCAAAGGGGTGGAAGTTGTGGAGCTCTCCCCTCTGACACCGACTAATGTTATGGCTTATTTGTACGATCGATCTTTTCTTTCTGTACTCTGGGAGTGCGGTGGCACTTTGGCCGCGAGGGCAATTGCTGAGGGTGCAGTTCAAAAAATTATGGCTTTTATTGCTCCTAAAATTGTCGGTGGCCAAGGAGCTCCAACTCCGGTGGGAGATTTGGGCTTTTCGGCAATGACTGAGGCTTTAACTTTAGAGCGGGTTTCTTGGCGCACAGTGGGTACAGATTGTGTGGTTGAAGGCTATTTAAAAATTAAAGATTGAAAGTTAAAAGCGAGTCTTTTGAGTTTTTGATTTTTAACTTTTAACTACCAGCCGGGAAGTCCCTCGGTATATTCAGATGGGACGCATCTGAGCGCTACGCCCCGTACCCCGAATGAATTACGCCCGCGTGATGAAAGGCTCGTCGGGTGTAGGTACGGAAACCGACAATTAGACATTGCGAGTACCTTTAACTTCGATGTACTTTCTCTAACTATTAAATCGAAAAAATGGTACATTAAGGTAGGTCGAAAAAAGAAATTTCCCATGCAACTAACATACAAATACCGCCTCAAACCCACAAAAGCCCAATTGGCAACAATTGTGGCTCATCTAGAACTATGTCGTCGGCAGTACAACTACCGACTTGGCGAAAGATTTAGGTGGTGGTCAGCCACGAGAACGCCCGTCAACGCCTGTCCCTTGATTGTTTCGATAGTCCCTGTTGAAGAGATTTATCAAAACATTCCTTTGACGAGAGTGCAGACTAGGGATGGTAGAAAAAAGGATGAATCGGGTAATCCTTTGACTAAGAAAGGCGACGTTTTCTCGAACATTGAAGGCGGATATGTACAGTGGCAGACGATACAACTGGCTGACATCAAAAACACTAAAAAGTTATTCCCTGATTATAAAGTGTTGGATTCACAGGTCTTGCAAGATGTCGTCAACAGAGTGGAAACTTCCTTCTCAAATTTCACCACACCCGATAAAAATGGCAATCGTAGGGGTCAACCCAAGTTTAAGGGGCTTCACTACTATAAATCCTTCACTTATCCTCAATTAGACAACTTAGATATTGTCAAGGATGAGCAAAATAGGATTTGCATTCGCCTCGCAAAGATAGGTCAAGTACCTATGGTTTTTCATCGTCCAATACCAACGGGCTTCAAGGTTAAGATGGGGAGCGTTATTAGAGAACCGGATGGGTGGTATATTTCCCTGACGCTAGAAGATAAGACGGTTCCTGTAACGGTTGCAGAAATTCAACCGACTGATGAAAACACTGTTGGTATAGATTTAGGAATAACTAATTACGT
>Ga0075157_10001658_pt1 | contig 13722 bp, 12 predicted proteins | sample JI81BgreenDNA_FD_70967 | JGI IMG/M metagenome (GOLD analysis project Ga0075157, IMG submission 70967) | Wastewater effluent complex algal communities from Wisconsin, to seasonally profile nutrient transformation and Carbon sequestration -... | ecosystem: Engineered > WWTP > Effluent > Algae...
GCCGACCAGCTCAAGGCCGATGCCGTGCTGGTGGCCAAGCTCAAGAGCCTGGCCAACGTCACCATCGTCGTCAACGCGCAGACCTCCGAGATCACCGGCGACGGCCAGAAGGTCGACGGCCTGCGCTACACCGACCGCGCCACGGGCGCTTCGCACCACGTGCCGCTGGCCGGCGTGTTCGTGCAGATCGGCCTGGTGCCCAACACCGAGTTCCTGCGCGGCACGGTGGAGCTGAGCCGCTACGGCGAGATCGTGATCGACGCGCGCTGCGCCACCAGCCTGCCGGGCGTGTTCGCGGCCGGCGACGCCACCACGGTGCCCTACAAGCAGATCATCATCGCCGCGGGCGAAGGCTCGAAGGCGGCGCTTTCGGCCTTCGATCACCTCATCCGTTCGTCGGGCCCGGCCGAGGTGGCCACTCCGGCGGCTGTCACAGCGGCGGCTGCCCCGGCGGCCGAGCCGGCCCGCCGCGCCGACCAGACCGCTTCGGCGCTGTAGATCGCCAGCGCGACCCAGATGAGCGCGAAGCCGACGGCGCGTCCCGCGTCGAAGGCTTCGCCGAACACCGTCAGCCCCAGCACGAACTGCATCGAGGGCGAGAGGTACTGGATGACGCCCAGCGTCGCCAGCGTGAGGCGGCGGGCCGCGGCGGCGAAGGCCAGCAGCGGCAGGGCCGTCAGCGGCCCCGACAGGGCCAGCCAGCCCCAGGTGGCGGCGTCGAGCGACACCGAACCCAGGCCCCAGGTCCACCCGCCGGGGCCGAGGCCCGACCCCAGCCACAGCAGCGCGGCCAGCGCCACCGGGGCCAGCAGCATCGTCTCCGCCGTCAGGCCTTCCAGGGCGCCCAGCGGTGCGGTCTTGCGCACGAGGCCATAGACCCCGAACAGCCCGGCCAGGGCCAGCGCGATCCACGGCGGCTCGCCCGCGTCCCACGTGAGCCAGCCCACCCCGGCGACCGCCACCGCCACGGCCAGCCACTGCGCCGGCCGCAAGCGCTCGCGCAGCACCAGCACGCCCAGCGCCACGTTGACCAGCGGGTTGATGAAGTAGCCCAGCGACGACTGCAGCACCTGCCCGGTCTGCACGGCGTGCACGTAGACGCCCCAGTTGGCGGCAATCAGCGTGGCGCTCAGCGCCAGCATCGCCAGCTGACGCGGCGCGCGGACGACGTCCTTCAGCCAGCCCCAGCGTCCCATCCAGGCGAGCACCAGCAGCAGGAACAGCAGCGAGCCGAGGGCCCGGTGCAGCACCACCTCCAGCGCCGGGACCGCGCTCAGCAGCGCGAAGTACAGCGGCACCAGACCCCAGGTGCCGAAGGCAAACAGGGCGTAGCCGACGCCGGGGTTCATCGGGCGCCCGCGGCGGCTTCGCCGTGCAGGTCGCCATCCACGTAGAACCAGCGCCCGCCTTCGCGCACGAAGCGGCTGGTCTCCTCCAGCCGGTGCGCCCGACCGCCGAGCTTGCTGCGCGCCACGAAGTGCACTGTGGCGTGGGTCTCGTCCAACACGCGGTGCGCCTTCACGGTCAGACCCAGCCAGCGCAGGCCCGGGGGCGGGGCCTCCAGTTCGGCCGGCCGCGTGCTGGCGTGCCAGGTGGACCGCAGCACGTCGCGACGGTCGAGCACGAAGGCGCTGTAGCGGCTGCGCATGAGCGCCTCGGCCGTGGGCTGCTGCCCGGCCTCGGGGCCGTCGTGCCAGCGGCCGCAGCAGGCGGCGTAGGACGCGCCACTGCCGCAGGGACAGGCGCTCGAGGACTCGACAGGCATGGGGGGAAGTCGAACAGACGATGACTACACTGCGGGCCACTGTAGCGGAGCCTCCTGCAGACCGGAGGCGCCCCGTCAGCCCGTGCCGATCCAACGTCCACCTGAGCCACCGCATGCCCGTGCCTTCCGGCCCCGCCCTTGACCCGCAGGCCCGCGCCCTGCTGGACCTCATGATCGAACGCCAGGTGCCGGCCGTGCACACGCTGGCCCCCGACGAGGCGCGTCGCCTGTATCGCGAGCGCCGCCACTTCACGCAGCCCGATCCACCGCCGGTGGGCGAGGTGCGCGCGCTGAACGTGCCCGGCCCGGCGGGCGACATCCCTTGCCGGCTCTACACGCCCCAGGACCGCGGCGCCGGCCTGCTGCCGGTGCTGCTGTATTTCCACGGCGGCGGCTGGGTGATCGGCGACCTCGACACGCACGACGTGCTGTGCCGTCAACTCTGCGAGGGCGCCGGGGTGGCGGTGCTGTCGGTGGATTACCGGCTGGCGCCCGAACACCGCTTCCCGGCGGCGGTCGACGACTGTGCCGCGGTCGTGCCCTGGTTGCGCGACCACGGCGCCGGCCACGGCCTGGACGCCTCGCGTCACGCGTTGGGCGGCGACAGCGCCGGCGGCAACCTGGCGGCGGTGGTGGCGCTGATGGCGCGCGACGCCGGCTGGCCCGCCGCGCGCCTGCAGTTGCTCCTCTACCCGGCCACCGACATGCGCGCCGTGGCGCCTTCTCACGCCACGCGCGCCCAGGGCTATCTGCTGACGGCCGACAGCCTGGCGTACTACCGCGGCCACTACACGCCCGACCCCGCCACCTGGAGCGATTGGCGCGCCTCTCCGCTGCTGGCCTCCGACCTTGGCCGGCTGCCGCCCGCCCTGGTGCTGACGGCGGGTTTCGACCCCCTGTGCGACGAAGGCCGCCAGTACGCCGACGCCCTCAGCGCGGCCGGCAACCGCGTGCAGTACGTGGGCTTCGAGCGCCAGATCCACGGCTTCGTGCCCATGTCGCGCGTGCTCGACGAGGCGTTGACGGCGGTGGACCTGTGCAATGCCGCCTTGCGTCGAGCGTTGATCGCCTGAAGCCCAGGCGTGGACGTCAGCCGCCTTCGCGCTTGAGGTCGCGAAACGCCGCGAACAGCCAGCTTCGCATGGCCACCACCAGCGTGTAGGCGTCCTTCTGCGCATCGGGCAGCTTCTGGTCGGCCAGGTGCTGCTGCGCGAAGTCCTGCCCCAGGCGCTGCAGCCGCTCCACCAGCAGCGCCGCGCGCGTGCGGCCGATGCTGCCGTGCACCAGCATCAGCAGCTCGCCCTCGGCATCGAAGCCGCCGCCGAAGTAGTCGGGCACCACCTTGTCGCGGAAGTAGGCCATGACCGGCCCGTCGGGCCGCCAGCGGAAAGTCTTGTCCAGCTTCAGCCGGTAGCGGTTCATCGGCCGCAGCTCCAGGATGCCCAGCCGATCGAGCCGGGCGAAGTAGCCGGTCAGTTCGGCGTCGGTGTAGCGGTAGCCCAGCCGGATCTGCTCGAAGGTCCACTGGCTCAAGGCGCAGATGGCCGCCAGCAGCAGCTTGCGGTCGGCCACCACGGCCTCCTCCTGCGCCAGCGTCAGCTCGTGGCGCAGGGGCTGGGCGTGCACCACGCGCTCGGCCAGTTCGGTGAAGTCCATCTTCAGCACCGCCAGCACCTCGTCCACGCGCGACAGCGGCATGTCGCCCCTGGCAAAGATGCGCTTCACGCTCGACTCGGCGATGCCGAGCTCGCGGGCGAGTGCGGCATAGGTGATGCCGGCGCGCCGCAGCTCGGCCTTCAGGGCGTCCACCAGGGCCTGGGAGGTGTTCATGGGTGTCGCCAGCCGAGGCTGGTCGTGGTTTCAGCGGCCAAGAGTATCGCCAGACGATACCGGACGGTGCAAGCGTGGCCACTCTCTGGGAAGCGCTTGTTGCACGCCCCCGTTCGCCCCGAGCATCGCGCCATGTTCAACGACCGCCCGACGGCCATGTCCCCTGAAATGTCCTCTCCCGCCGCTGCTTCCTCCCCTTCGCCCGCCCTGCCGCTGCGCGGCGACACCCGCGCCTGGCGCCTGCAGGTGTGGCTGGCCTTCGGCCTCGCCGCTGCCCTGTGCGCCATCGGGCTGGCCTGGCTGCCCGGAGAAGACCTCGACCGCGCCTTCATGTTCATGGGCTACGGCTTCTGCCTCAGCAGCGCCTTCGCGGTGGCCAAGCATGTGCGCGACGGGCAGGCCCGACTGGCCACCACGCCGATGTGGGGTGCGGTGGTGTGGGCGGGCTTCGCCCTGGCGATGGCGCTGACGGCCTGGGGCCTCGTGCGCATGGACATTCACCCGACCTACAAGGCCTACCTGGGCGTGAGCTGGCTGTTCCTGATCTCCAGCGCCTTCACGCTGGCCAAGATGCTGCGCGACGCGCACGAGCTGGCCATGGCGCAGGCGGTGGCCGCGGCCCTGTCGCGCCGCGGCGGCGAGTGAACGGCCCCATCGTTCGTCCCACTTTCACGGAGCGTCCCCTCATGTCGAACCTCTTCCTGCGCGGTCTTCTTCCCCTGGTGTGGCCGCGCCGCGCCACCGCCGTCCTTGCTGCCGCCGCCCTGGCTGTGGCCAGTGCCTCGACCCCGCTGATGCCTTCGGCGCACGCGCACCGTGCGCCGCACGGCTCCGAATTGAGCGCGCTGTCGCTGCTGCCAGTGGCGGTGTCGGTGGTGGCGCCGGTGGCGGTGCTGGCCTCGGGGGCGGCGCTGACGGTCGTCGCCGTCGAAACCGTCTCGGGCGCCACGGTGTGGGTGCTGGAACGTGCCAGCGATGGCGCCCGCGCCAGCATCACGCTCAGCGGCGCGGCCGTGGCCGGCGCCTCGGTGGCGGTGGGCACGGCGGTGGCCGTCACGGTGCTCAGCACCGGATGGGTGCTGTCGGCGGCCGGGCAGGCCATCGCCTACGTACCCAACGAGATCGGCCGCGCGCTGCTGTACAACGAGCGCCTGACCGGCACGCGCTGAGGCGGCAGGAGCACCAATGATGTTGAACGTCAAGACGATCATGCGAACGGCCGTTGGCCCGGCCTGCGTGGCAGCGGCCCTGCTGGCGCCGCCGGCGGCGTACGCCGGTCGCTCGTGCGAGGCCCGCCCGCCCACGGTGCAGAACGTGCAGCGCTCGCTGGAGCTGGCGCACCGCACGCACCTGGCGCTGGAGGCCAGCGGCGCGCAGGTGGTGCTGCTGGCCCGCGCCGGCCAGGACCTGAGCCGCTATGCCCTGCGCTGGTCGCACGTGGGCTGGGCCTATCGGCTGCCTGCCCAGGGCGACCGGCCGGTGAGCTGGCGCGTGGTGCACAAGCTCAACGCCTGCGGCAGCGGCACCGGCGACCTCTACCGCCAGGGCCTCGCCGAGTTCTTCCTGGACGACCCCTTCGAGTACCGTGCGGCCTTCGCCATTCCGCAACCCGCCACCCAGCAGCGACTGATGGCCCTGTTGCAGGACACCACGGCGGTGCGCACGGCCCACGAGCCGGCCTACAGCATGCTGGCCTACCCCTGGGCGCAGCGCTACCAGCAGTCCAACCAGTGGGCCATCGAGACGCTCGCCCGGGCCGAAGTGCCCACCGCCCGCAGCCGCGAGCAGGCCCAGGGCTGGCTGCGCGCCATGGGCTTCGAGCCGACCGTGCTGCGGCTGGGGGCGCTCACCCGTCTGGGGGCGCGCGTCACGGCGGCCAACATCGCCTTCGACGACCACCCCAACGAAAAACGCTTCGCCGACCGCATCGAGACCGTGGGGGCCGACTCGGTGTTCGAATGGCTGCAACGGGCTGGCCTGGCCAGCGCTGCGCATGAAGTCCGCTGATCGACGCGCCGCGAGGGGCGATGGGCGCCCGCTGTCGCGGGTGCTGGCCCGCGGCGGGCGGGGGCCGCTGGCCGCGGCCATGTCGCGCCGCGAGGCCTTGTGCTGTGGTGCCGCGCTGATGGCCGCCTGGCAAGGCCTGATGCTGCCGCTGCAGGCCCAGGCCGCCGAATCTTCCGGGGCGTCCGCAGCGGCCGACGACCCGGTGGCCCGCTGGCGCAACCCCTGTCGCCGGCCGTTGCCGGACGACCTCACCCGCCATGACGCCGTGCTCGCCGCCTTCGAAGGCTTGCGCCCCGAACGCGTGCGCGACGTGCACAGCCACTTGCTGGGCACGGGCGACAGCGGCTCCGGGTGCCGCGTGCACCCGTCCACCACCCAGTGGTGGCGCCCGGTCGAGGTGCTGCGCCGCGCCGCCATTCTCGACGCCGCCTGCGTGCCGTCGCAGCCGGTGGAGGACATCGACGCCCGCTACGTGGCCCACCTCCACGGCCTCACGCAGGATTTCCCCGCCGGCATGCGCTGGTGGCTCTTCGCTTTCGACGACGCCGTGGACGACGAGGGCCGGCCCCGCCCCGACTGGAGCACCTTCCACGTGCCCGACGCCTACGCCCGCAGCGTGGCGCAGGCGCCGGCGAACACCGGGCGCTTCGAGTGGGTGGCCTCGGTGCACCCGTACCGCGAGGACGCCCTGGCGCGCCTGCAGCAGGCGCTGGCCACCGGCGCCCGCGCCGTGAAGTGGCTGCCCAGCGCCATGAACATCGACCCGGCCTCGCCCCGCTGCCGCCCCTTCTACGACGTGCTGGCCCGCGCGAAGGTGCCGCTCATCATCCACTGCGGCGAAGAGCGGGCGGCGCCCGGCGCCCGGCGCGAGGCCCTGGTCAACCCGCTGCTCGTGCGCGTGCCGTTGTCGCACGGCGTGCCCGTCATCGTCGCCCATGCCGCCTCGCTGGGCGAGGCCGACGACACCGACCGCCGCAGCGCGCCATCGCGCCCGGCCTTCGAGCTGTTCGCCCGCGTCATGGACGAGCACCGCGACCACGTCGACCCCGCCACCGGCGCGCCGCTGCTCATGGCCGACCTGTCGGCCGTGTTCCAGCGCAACCGGCGCCCCGAGGTGTGGCAGGCGGTGCTGGCTCGGCAGGACTGGCACGACCGCTTGCTCAACGGATCAGACTATCCGCTGCCGGGGCTGATGCCGCTGTTTGCCCCCGAGCAGATTGCGCAGGCCGGACTGCTGCCCGCGGGCCTGGTGCCCGTGCTGCACCGCCTTCGCGCCTACAACCCGTTGCTGTTCGACTTCGTGCTCAAGCGTTCGCTGCGTCGGGGCGAGATCCGCCTGCCGGCCGCGGTGTTCGAGGCCGAGGCCTTGTCCCGACGGACCCGGGCCTCGGCGTCGCCTCGCCCGGCCTCATCATCCACGTCCTGAGGAGGACCTGCTCTTGAGCTCACCCGGCACCCTGGCCCGCACGCCGCCGCCCGAAGCGGCGGCCCATTCCAACCAGTTCGCGCTGCTGGGCCAGCGCCGCTTCGCCCCGTTCTTCTGGGTGCAGTTCCTGGGCGCGGGCAACGACAACGTCTTCAAGTTCGCCTTCACGGTGCTGGTCACGTACCAGCTTCAGGTGAGCTGGCTGCCGCCGGCGATGGCCGGGCTGGTGATCGGGGCGCTGTTCATCCTGCCCTTCCTGCTGTTCTCGGCCACCAGCGGGCAGCTGGCCGACAAGCACGACAAGGCCGAGCTCATCCGCTTCACCAAGTCGCTGGAGATCGCCATCATGGCGCTGGCGGGTTGGGGCTTCTACCAGCAGAACGTGCCGGTGCTGCTCGCCTGCATCTTCCTCATGGGGGCGCAGTCCACGCTGTTCGGCCCGGTGAAGTTCGCCTACCTGCCGCAGCACCTGAACGAGCGCGAGCTGACCGGCGGCAACGGCGTGGTCGAGATGGGCACCTTCGTGGCCATCCTGCTGGGCAACGTGGTGGGCGGCCTGCTCATCGCGGTGCCGCAGACCGGCCCCGTCGAGGTCGCCTGGGCCTGCTTCGGCCTGGCTGTGCTGGGCCGGGTGCTGGCCCACGCCGTGCCCGCCTCTCCGGCCACCGACCCCGGGCTGGTCATCAACTGGAACCCCTTCACCGAGACCTGGCGCAACCTGAAGCTGGCCCATGGCAACGTGGTGGTGTTCCGCTCGTTGCTGGGCATCTCGTGGATGTGGTTCTTCGGCGCCGTGTTCCTGTCGCAGTTCCCGTCCTTCGCCCGCGACGTGCTGCACGGCAACGAGCACGTCGCCTCGCTGCTGCTGGTGGTGTTCTCGGTGGGCGTGGGCATCGGTGCGCTGCTGTGCGAGGTGCTCAGCCGCCGGCATGTCGAGATCGGCCTGGTGCCGATGGGTGCGCTGGGCATGAGCGTGTTTGCCATCGACCTGTACTTCGCCTCGCGCGCGCTGCCGCCCGCCGACAGCATGACGGTGGCGGCCTTCGTCGCACAACCGGCGCATTGGCGCCTCATGGCCGACCTCTTCATGCTCTCGCTGTCGGCCGGCATCTACAGCGTGCCCATGTATGCGCTCATCCAGATCCGCTCGCAGGCCACGCACCGTGCGCGCATCATCGCGGCCAACAACATCCTCAACGCGCTGTTCATGATCGTCAGCGCCGTGGGCGCCGGCGCGCTGTTGACCGCCGGATTCAGCATCCCCGAGGTGTTCCTGGTGGTGGCGCTGCTCAACGCCGTGGTGGCGGGCTACATCTTCCTGCTGGTGCCCGAGTACCTGCTGCGCTTCCTGGCCTTCCTGCTCACGCGGCTCATCTACCGCTTCCGCATCCGCGGCGACCACCACATCCCGGCCGAGGGCCCGGCCGTGCTGGTGTGCAACCACGTCAGCTTCATCGACGCCGTGCTGCTGATGGCCGCCAGCCCGCGCCCCATCCGCTTCATCATGGACCACCGCATCTTCGCGATGCCCGTGCTGGGCACGATGTTCCGCCTGGCCAAGGCCATCCCGATCGCGCCGCAGCGCGACGACCCGGCGCGCTACGCCGAAGCCTTCGCCCAGGCCCGCCGTGTACTGGACGAAGGCGACCTGCTGGCCATCTTCCCCGAAGGCGGCATCACCCGCGATGGATCGTTGGGCGAGTTCAAGGGCGGCATCATGAAGGTGCTGCAGACCCACCCGGTGCCCGTGGTGCCCATGGCGCTGCAGAACCTGTGGGGTTCGTACTTCTCGCGCGTGGAGCGGGGCACGGCCATGGTCAAGCCCTTCCGCCGCGGCTTCTGGAGCCGGGTGGGGCTGAACGTGGGGGCGCCGGTGGCGGCGGCGGAGGTCAGCCCGGAGGTGTTGCGCACCCGGGTGGCGGGGTTGCTGGAGGCCGGCTGAGGGTCAGAGGGCCAGGGGGCCGACCGGCGCGCGCGATGACCCATCCGGGGCCGGCCCGGCCCCGCCCCGACTTGCCGGGAATACTGGATGTCCGTACAGTATCCCGGTGAGCCCCACCCTGCCCCTGTTTGCCGACGTTCCGCCGTCGCCGCCCCCGCCCGCGCGGTCGGGCCGGGCGCGGGGGGCGGCGCGTGCGGGGGGTGCGGCGGGCCCGCGGGGCGGCCCGTGCGTGCCCCTGCCGCCGGCCACGGTGCCGCAGTCTGAGCCCAATCCCCAGCCGACCCCCCGGTCGACTCCCCAGCCAACCCCCGGGCCGATCCCGGGGTCCATCCTCGGTCCCATCCCCGAGCCGCCCCCCGAACCCCTGCACCCCGCCGTCTGGCGGGCCCACCAGCTCGGCCAGGGCGTCACCGCGGGCCACTCCAGCGGCTTTGCCGCGCTCGATGCCGAGCTCCCGGGCGGCGGCTGGCCGAAGCGGGCGCTCACGGAGCTGCTGCTGCCTCACCCGGGCATTGGCGAACTGCGGCTGCTGGCCCCGGCGCTGGTGGCGCTGCAACGCCAAGGCCGCTGCGTCATGTGGGTCGACCCGCCCGCCCAGCTGTGCCCCTGGGCGTGGCAGGCGCTGGGCGGCGCGCTCGACAGCCTGGTGCTGGTGCAGCGCCGCGACCGCCACCGCGACCGGGCGCGGGCGCTGCTGGCGGCCCCCGACATGCTCTGGAGCCTGGAGCAGGCGCTGGCCAGCGGCCACCTGGGGGCCGTCGTGGGCTGGCTGCCGGCCCGGCTGCCCCCCGACGCCCTGCGCCGGCTGCAACTGGCCGCCCAGGCGCACGAGGGCCCGGCCTTCCTGCTGCGCGACGCCGCCGTGGCCCGCCACCCCAGCCCCGCGGCGTTGCGGCTGGCGCTGGCGCCGGCCGGGCCCGACGCGCTGCGGGTGCAGATCCTCAAGCGCCGCGGCCCGCCGGCCGTGCAGCCCCTGGTGCTGAACCTGGCGCCGGCGCTGTCGGCCCCTGAGCGGGCCCGGGCGCGACGCACCGCGGTGTCGGGCGCCGCAGGGCGGGTGCCCCCGGTCGCGCCGCGGCCGGCGAACGCGCGGGCCCTGGCCACGACGGCGCTCGATGTCGCGCCCGATGCCACGCTCGATGCCGTGCCCCGCCCTGTCGCCGATCGGCCCGCCCCCCTGGGCCCCGGCCGAGCGCACCTTCCGCCCTGAACGTCGGCCCGGGCTGCGGACGCTGCACGGGCGTCGCCTCGGGTCTTCCGTTGAAATTCTCCTGCCGCCGTGGCCTCGCCGCCTTCGCCTTTGCCTTCGCCGCCCCCGGCCGGCTCCTGCTGGATCGCCGTGCACCTGCCCGCGCTGCCGCTGGAAGCCTGGGTGGCCACGCTGCCGGCCGCACTGGCCGGCGGGCCGCTGGCGCTGGAGGCCGAGCACCGCCTCGTGGCCGTCAATGCGGTGGCCGCCGCGCAGGGCGTGCAGCCCGGCCAGCGCCGGGCCACCGCGCTGGCGCTGGCGCCGGCCCTCGTGCTGGGCGCGCCCGACGCCGCGCGCGAGCGCCAGGCCACCTGGGCCGTGGTGCACGCGGCGCTGGCCTTCACGCCGGCGGTCACCCTCGAAGGGGTCGACACCGTGCTGCTGGAGGTGCGCAGCACCCTGCGCTACTTCGGCGGCCACGCCCGCCTGCTGGCGCGGCTGCGGCGCGCGCTGGCCCCGCTGGGGCACCGGGCGCAGATCGCCAGTGCCGGCACGGCCCTGGGCGCCGCGCTGCTGGCCCGCTGGCGCGACGACCTGGCCGAAGGCCCGCACGTCACCGAACCCGAGGCGCTGCACACCCTGCTGGATGCCGCCCCGGCGGCGCTGCTCGATGCCCAGGCGGCCGCCACCGAAGCCTGGGCCGCCATGGGCCTGCACACGCTGGGCGATCTGCGCGCGCTGCCGCGGGCCGGCGTGGCCCGCCGCTTCGGCGACGACCTGCTCGACACGCTCGACCGCGCTCGCGGCCAGCGTCCCGACCCACGGCGCTGGTGCGTGCTGCCCCCGCGCTTCCTCACCGAAGTGGAACTGCACCACCGGGCCGACGATGCGGCGCAGCTTCAGCACGCCGCGGGCCTGCTGCTGGCCCGGCTGCTGGCCTGGGCCGGGGCGCAGCAGGCGCGCGTGGCGGCCTTCACGCTGGAGATGCCGCACGAGCGTCACCGCACGGCCGAGGCGGCGTGCACCGTGCTGCGCATCGAGCTGGCCGAGCCCAGTGCCGACCTGCGCCACCTGCAGGCGGTGCTGAAGGAGCGTCTGAACCGCCTGGAGCTGCCGGCGCCCACACTGGCCTTGAGGTTGCAATGCGACGCGCTGCACCACCGCCCGGCGCCCCATGCCGAGCTCTTTCCCACCCGGCAGAGCGAGCATGAAGGCCTGGGCCGGCTGCTGGAGCGCCTGCGCGCCCGCCTGGGCGAAGGCCAGGTGGGTTGGCTGCAGCCCGCGGCCGACCACCGGCCCGAGCGCGGCGCCCCGTCGCTGCTCCAACCCAAGCCACCGACGGCGGTCTCCATCGGGCCCGCGTCGCATCCCGAGTCCTTTTCGAAATCAACGCTCGATCCGATTCAAGTGTCGGCGGGCTGGCCGCTGCACCGTCCGCTGTGGCTGCACCCCGAGCCCATCCCCCTGCCGCAGCGCGACGCCCGACCTTGCTGGCAAGGCGGCGTCCTGCAGCTGCTGGCCGGCCCGGAGCGGCTGGAGACGGGCTGGTGGGACGGGGCCCTGGCCACGCGCGACTACTTCATGGCCCGCACCGACGACGGTGCGCTGCTGTGGGTGTACCGAGCCCGCTGGGCCGCTGCGACCGAGGCCGGCGCCCTCGAAGGCGGTTGGTTCCTGCAGGGTCAGTTCGGTTGAGGGGGCGTGCCGAACCGGTTGGGGCGATCGATGCTGTGGATCGTTCCGCCAAGGTTGAAGCGGCCCGCGTTCAGGCTCGGTCGGAAGCCCTCTCTCCCGAGGGACGCCACCCTGGCTCCACGGCGATCCGCAAAGATTCACACAAATGGTTACAGGTCTCGAAGCCTCACCTTTGTCGGCATATCTGACAGGCCGTTCCCTCGTCGAGGGTCTTCAGTGGCGCAACATCCTGAAGCGAAAGAAGAAGTCAGCGCCGGCACGACTCTCGCAGGGGGAAACCCGCACTACAACACCTCCGAGAGGGAACCCACCATGAAATCCAAAATTGTTTCCGCCCTGGCCGTCGCGGCTCTGGCCACCCTGCCCGTGCTGGCTTCTGCCGGCCCGGTGCTCATCGTGAACAACGCGCTGAACACCAGCGAGCCCGGCACGACGTCCGCCGTCACCAACAACCTCACGGCGCTGCACATCGCGGCGGGCAACACGGTCACCGTCGTCAGCGACCTGCCGGCGTCCCTCGCGGGCTACAGCCAGGTCTGGGACGTCAGCTTCAGCAACAACGCGGCCCTCACGGTGGCCGACCGAGGCGTCTACGCCAGCTACCTCGCTGGCGGCGGCGGCGTCTTCCTGATGGGCGAGAACGGCAGCTTTGCCGACCGCAACAACAGCATCCTGGCGCTGATCGCCCAGCTGGGCGGCGGCAGCATCGGTTTCAATTCCTGCTTCGACGGCGTGCAGACGGTCCGTGCGCCCTTCAACAACCCCAACCCGGTCACCCAGGTGAACTACGCCGCCTCGGGTTGCTTCAACTCCACCGGCACCGGCGACTGGATCACCGCGCGGACCGACAACACCGTCGGTTCGGGCATCGCCTTCGGCGTGGGTGACCTGAGCCTCGCGCCCACCGGCGCCCTGACGACCATCCTGGACGTCAACTTCATGATGGCCAGCTTCGACCAGCCGGACTCGCAGAACCTGACGCGCAACCTCATCCGCTTCGTGGGCGATCAGGTCAACCCGCCCAGCGTTCCCGAGCCCGGCATGCTGGCGCTGGTCGGCCTGGCCCTCGTGGGTGCTGCCGCCGGCCGCCGTCGCCAGGGCTGATCCCGTTTTCTCCAGCCCCGGGCCGAACCCGGGGCGAGCAGAAAAGAAACGCCGGCGCCGCCGGCGTTTTGCGTTTCGGGGCCCCAGGAACTGCCAGCCCGGCCCGACGATACTGCGCAGCGATGCTGCCCTTCCAAGCCCCCAGGCGCTTGCCATGCCGGCCGCGCCCGTCCTGACGCTCGTGTGCGTGCTGCTGGTGGCCGCCATGACGTGGGCCGACTGGCGCGTCGCGCACTCCGCGCCCCTGCCCCGTCGTGCCCTGGGCAAGATGGCGGCCAGCACCTGCTTCGTGGCCGTGGCGGTGGCCCTGGGCGGCGTCGAGACCGCGTACGGGCGCTGCATCCTCGGCGCCTTGCTCCTGGGCTGGCTGGGGGATGCGCTGCTGCTGTCGCGCGCGAGTCATCCGTTCCTGGCCGGCCTGGGGGCCTTCCTGCTCTCGCACGCGATGTTCGGCGTCGCCTTCCTGCTCGGTCCCACCTCGCTCCCGGTCCTGGCCGGCGCCCTGGGGGCAGCGGCCGGCTTCGGCGCGCTGGCCTTGCGGTGGCTCCTGCCCCAGGTTCCCGCGGCGATGCGCGCGCCCGTGATCGCCTATGTGCTGGTCATTCTGGCCATGGTGGCGCTGGCCGCCTCGCACGCTGCGGCGAGCGGTCGCTGGGGGGCGCTGCTGGGCGCGCTGCTGTTTGCCCTGTCCGACGTGGCCGTGGCGCGCGAGCGCTTCGTGCAGTCCGACCCCTTGAACCGCCGCTGGGGCTGGCCGCTGTACT
>Ga0075157_10001659_pt1 | contig 13704 bp, 15 predicted proteins | sample JI81BgreenDNA_FD_70967 | JGI IMG/M metagenome (GOLD analysis project Ga0075157, IMG submission 70967) | Wastewater effluent complex algal communities from Wisconsin, to seasonally profile nutrient transformation and Carbon sequestration -... | ecosystem: Engineered > WWTP > Effluent > Algae...
GTGGCCCGCAAGAGCGAGAATCCGTCGATCACCCGCGACGTCTCCGGCGAGGGCGTCCAGCAGGCGCTGTTGAAGATCCTCGAAGGCACCACCGCCTCGGTACCGCCGCAGGGTGGCCGCAAGCATCCGCACCAGGACTTCATCCAGATCGACACCACGAACATCCTGTTCATCGTCGGCGGTGCGTTCGCGGGCCTCGAAGAGATCATCAACGCGCGGGTCGGCAAGCGCCCGCTGGGGTTCAACAACGATGCCGCCGTGCGCGCACCGGCCACGGACAACCCGTTCCAAGAGGTGCGTCCCGAAGACCTGCACCGCTATGGGCTGATCCCGGAGTTCATCGGCCGGTTGCCGATGATCTCAACGGTCGCGTCGCTCGACTCCACCTCGCTGGTGCGCATTCTGGTCGAGCCGAAGAACGCGCTGATCAAGCAGTTCCGCAAGCTGTTCGAGATGGACGGCGTCGACCTGCAGTTCACCGACGAGGCGATCGGGGCGGTGGCCGAGATGGCCCTGCACCGCGGCATCGGTGCCCGCGGCCTGCGCTCGATCCTCGAAGAGATCCTGCTCAACGTGATGTACCACGTGCCTAGCGACGACGATGTGGCTCGTGTCCTGGTCACCGACGAAGTGGTTCGTGACGGTGTCGCTCCCACGCTGGTCTCGCGCGCGCAAGTGGCCCGCACTGACCGACGCGAGAAGAGCGCCTGAGCCTGCGCTCAGCCGACCTGCTCGCGTCCGGGACTGGTCGGGCTCTGGGGGTAGTTGTCCACCAGGCCCTGCAATCTGGCCAGGCTGACCGCGACCAGCCGGTCGTGCACCCCGAGCTTGCGGTAGATGTTGCCCAGGTGCTTATGCACAGTGCGGGGCGACAGGCGTAGCCGCGAAGCGATCGACGTGGCGAGCAGGCCCTCCGCGAGCAACCCGAGAACCTGCAGTTCGCGCTCGGTCATCCGGGTCTCGTCCACCGTCTCGCGCACCCACTCCTGCGCCTGATGCGAACGCACCGAACGCTCGGCGTGCGGCCAGAGCGCGACCAGCGCGTCCCGGGCCTGGTCCAGCAGCAGCCGGTCGCCGGCCCCGAACGGAAGCCAGCGGCAGAACACCAGCACTCGGCCGTATCCGGACGGATGCGGCTGGCGTGGGTCCAACGGCTGGATCGACATGGAGGCGACGTGACCGATGCCTTCGACGAACTCGACGCAGAACCGTTCCTGGCCCGACTGCAGTTCGCGACCCAACAGGTCGGCGGCCAGGTCGCGCACCTGCTCGGTGTCTGGGTAGACAGTGGCCACGCAAGTCGGGCTGTCGGGCGTGATCGCCAGGGCGACGGCGGCGTCGGCGGCCAGGCCGCGGCCGAGCGTCTGACAGACGATCTGGTCGGCCCCACGTCCCAGGGTCAACGAGTGCATGGCTGCGCACAGCATCTCGAGGACGACCGCAGCAGAGTCCACGCGCGCCACACGTGCCTCTTCCCGAACCACCTGCAGGTCCCTTCGGGCGATAGTGCAAGAATCAATCATCCCGGCTCCTCCCGTTGTCTTCACAGGAGCCGTTCAATGTCTCGGAAATACCGTGGCACAAGTGCGTATTGCCTAACAAGGGGTAGCGCGTGCTGTTCCCCTGCGATCGGTGCCCACAGAACGTCGATTCGCTTGAAGGCCCCCAGCCAGGCCCCATATATTGGCCGCAGAACCGGTGCGCGAACCATCGTTGCCCATGCGTCCGGTCACCACCCAGGTCCTCTGGGCCACACGCACAAAGGAGTCATTCATGGCCACCCGTGAAGTTGCTATCGGTTCGTCCGTCGGCCTGCACGCCCGTCCGGCTTCCATCTTCGTCCAGGCCGCCACCGCCACCGGTGTCGCGGTCACCATCGCCAAGGCCGGCGGCAATCCCGTCGATGCGCGCAGCATTCTCGGCGTGATGGCCCTCGGCGCCAAGAACGGCGAGGTCGTCACCCTGTCCGCCGACGGCGACGGCGCCGACGCTGCCCTCGATTCCCTCGTTGCGCTGCTCGAGCGTGACCTGGACGCCGAATGAGTGAACTCCACGCCACGTTGAGTGGCATCGGGGTAAGCGCCGGGGTGGCGGTCGGACCGCTGGTGATCGTCAGCCCGCCGCTCACTGCGCCGCCCAACGAGGCGCCCACCACCGACGCCGCCGCAGCTTCGCAGCAGGTGCGCGACACGCTCAAGGCGGTTGCCGACGGCCTGTTGGCGAAGGCTGCCAACGCCGACGCCCACGCCAAGCCGATTCTGGAGGCCGGCGCCATGATGGCCGGCGATCCGGGGCTGGCCGGTGCCATCGACACCCAGCTGCAGACCGGCAAGGGCATCACCAATGCCGTCGCTGCGGCCGTCGACGAGTACTGCGCCATGTTCGAGTCGCTCGGCGGCTACATGGCCGAACGCGTCACCGACCTGAAAGACGTCCGTGACCGCACCGTGGCGCGACTGCTCGGCCAGGCCGAGCCGGGCGTGCCCTCGCTGACGACGCCGAGCATTCTTGCGGCGGTCGACCTGGCTCCGGCCGAAACGGCGACGCTCTCCACCGAGACCTGCCTGGGCATCATCACCTCGGCCGGCGGCCCGACCAGCCACACCGCGATCCTCGCGGCTCAGCTCGGCATTCCGGCCATCGTTCAGGCGGCAGGCATTCTCGACGTTCCGACCGGCACCACGGTGGCGCTCGACGGAGGGGTGGGCGAGATCATCGTCGACCCCAGCGCCGAGGAGCAGCAGATGCTGCAGGACCGCAAGGCGCGTCGTGAGAAGGCGCTGGCAGCGGGTTCCGGCAAGGGCATGACCAAGGACGGCCACCCGATCCAGCTGCTGGCCAACATCGGCACGGCCGCCGACGCCCGCAAGGCGGCGGTTCAGGACGTCGAGGGTGTCGGACTGTTCCGCTCCGAGTTCCTCTTCCTCGACCGCGACACTGCGCCCACCGTCGAAGAGCAGACCGCCACCTACACCGAGGTGTTCGAGGCGTTCGGTGACCGCAAGGTCGTCATCCGCACCCTGGACGCCGGAGCCGACAAGCCGCTGGCGTTCGCCGACCTCGGCCACGAGGAGAACCCGGCTCTCGGACGTCGCGGCATCCGGCTCGGCGCCGTCCGCACCGATCTGCTGGACGATCAGCTGCAGGCCCTCGCCAACGCCCAGAAGGCGACCGGCGCGAACCTGTGGGTGATGGCCCCGATGATCGCAACTCGCCAGGAGGCCTCGTGGTTCGCCGAGCGGGTTCGTGGCATCGGGCTGCCCAAGGTGGGCGTGATGATCGAGGTTCCGGCGGCGGCGCTGCGATCCTTCGATGTGCTCAGTGAGGTCGACTTCGCCAGCCTCGGCACCAACGACCTGGGGCAGTACACGATGGCCGCCGACCGCATGCAGGGTGAGCTTTCGGCTCTGCTCGACATCTGGCAGCCGGCCCTGCTCGACATCATCTTCTACGCCTGTGACGGCGGCGCCAAGACCGGTCATCCGGTCGGCGTGTGTGGTGAGTCGGGCGGCGACCCGCTGATGGCACTGGTGCTTGCGGGCCTGGGTGTCTCCAGCCTGTCGATGGCGCCGAGCAAGGTGCGGGCCGTCCGCACAGCGCTCGCGTTGCATGACCTGGCCCAGTGCCAGCAGATGGCCGCGGCGGCGCGTGCGTCCGTCGGGCCGAAAGAGGCGCGTGAGGTCGTGCTCAGCATGGCCGATCCGGTTCTGCACGACCTGCTCTGAGCCACCGCAACCCCGTGCGACGGGGGAGCAGGCCGGCCACGTTCCGAACGGGCCGGCCGGCTCACGGCAGAGTTCGTGACCGATCAGGGGTGGCGGCCCGGCGCAGTTCTTCTGCGCCCGGGCCGCTCAACTCTTCCAGGGCGGCACTACGCCCCGCGACCAACATGAGCAGGCTCGTGATCGGTCCCTGAACGAGCGGGCCGGTCCCTCGCGACCAGTCGAGGTCGGACGCCACCAGTTGGTACCGACCAACCCCGAGATCAACCATCACGTTGGCGATTCGCGTTCCGAGATCCGCGATGATCCGGTCCGCGGCGAGTCCGGCGGTGGCCGGTTCGATCGGCAGTGTCCGGCCCAACGGAATGGCCAGGTCCTGGCTGTGCACCACGATGTCGACCAGCGCGTGCTGCTCGGTGAGCCCAGGATTCACCCGCCGGGTGGCGCCGTTCTCCCGAATCTGATTGAGAAGCCGATCGATCGGTGCCCGGCCACGTGCCTTGCCCATCTCGCAGATCAGCTTGTTCGTGCCGCCGAATGCCGCGGCCAGCAGCCGAGGCTGCGCCAACGTCCGAGCGATGTCCCCGGGCGTCATGCCCTGCATGGTGAGGTGGCCGGCGAGGTCGCGCACCGTCCAGCGGTCGCACAGAGTCGGATGGTTCCACTCGGCCGGATCGAGCTGCTCCAGCAGTTGGACAGTTCGTTCCTTCTGCTCGGCGTAGGCCGCCCAGATCTCGTCGCGATTCATCGGAACTCCTTCGCCACACCGTGCCGCGCAGTTCGCCTGCGCGAGGAAAGTCCTATAATGGAACTATTATGGTTCGATGATGGAACGAGTTTCAAGGGGTGCAGCAGTGGCAGAAGTACTCAGCCTGGGGGTTCTGATATTTGTCGCACATCGTTCGATCGAGGCGCGTCTGATGGCGGCTGCGCGCGAGGCGGGGTACACCGATTTCACCATCGCGCAGGCCCGACTGATGGCCCGCATGTCGCCGCACGGCTCCCGGATCAGTGACCTGGCCGAGCGCTCGATGATCGCCAAACAGACGGCGACGGCCCTGGTGGATCGGCTGGAACACGCCGGCTACGTGGAGCGGGTTCCTGATCCGGCGGACGGCCGAGCCCGGGTCGTCCGATTCACCGCCAAGGCGGAGGAGTTCCGACCGCTCGCCGAGGCGACCGAAGCGGCGGTCTACGCCGAGTGGGCCGCCCACCTCGGGCCCGAGCGCATGGAGCAGCTGCGTGAAGCGCTGACCCTGCTCCGCGAGATCAACGATCCCTTTCAGAACTGAGCGTCGGCCGGCGGCGACGATGCTCCGGCGGCCCTATTTCCCGATCCCTCGGAGACTGCCGGTGATCCGGCCCTTGTCGGAGCCGACCAGGCAGACCACCTCACGGTCACCGGTTGCCCAGGACGCTTCGACCGGGAACAGAAAGTACATGTCGTAGGCGGAGTCCTTGGTGGACAAGCCGATGAAGGTCTTGAACTCAGCCGTGCAGAACGATGTGGCGCGCTTGGTCGTCTCGTCCGTGCCGGGGTAGTCACCGTCGGCCAACTGGGTGCCGGCGAAGGCTTCGAAGTAGTGCGCCTGCGCGCAGGGAATCACCTGCAGGTCGGCCACGTTGCCCTCTTTCATCGAGCCCGTGCAGTCGCCGACCTTGACCTGGAAGGCGTCGACGGAAGCCTGGGCGGTGACCTGGCCGGCAGAGTTGCGCGGGGCGCCGGTGGCACAGCCGGCTATCAACAGGCCAACCGCCGCAACGGCTGCGACGCGGCGGCTCAGGGCGCCGGCGGACGAAACCGATTGGTCACGCCTCACGGCACGACCAGCGTCACGTCGACCCGCAGGGGGTGCCCGGCTTCGACGAGTGCGACGTCACCGGTGATGCGCCCCACGGCCTTCAGGTCGAGCAGCGCGGGGTGGAGCCGGGCCAGCGCCTCGGCCGGACCGCTGATCGTGGCCGTGTCGGCCTCGGTCTTCATCGACACCTTGGCCGACGACTTGGCACCGCGCACGCCCATCAGCACCTCTGCGACGTCGCCGAGCAGAGCAGGATCGCCCCCGGCGGGCACCTCTTCGGGCACCGGCCAGCTGCTGCGGTGCACCGACGAGTCGTGCCACCACGACCAGACTTCTTCGGTCACGTACGGCATGAACGGGGCGAACAGACGCAGCAGCATGTCGAGCGCGAGCTGGAGTGCACCCTGCGCCGAAGCAGCCGCCGCCGGGCCCTGGGCACCGTATGCACGTTCCTTGACCAGCTCGAGATAGTCGTCGCAGAACGTCCAGAAGAACCGTTCGGCAACCTCGAGGGCGGTGCTGTAGTCGAAGGACTCGAATGCGTCGGTCGCCCGGACGGTCACCTGTCGAAGACCGGCCAGCATCGCGAGGTCGACCACCTCGGTGATCGAACCCGGGCCGACGGGGCCCTCGCCGATGCCCAGCACGAACTTGGAGGCGTTGAGCACCTTCATGGCCAGCCGTCGTCCGACCTTCATGCCGGTCTCGTCGAACGGCGAGTCCATGCCTGGACGGGCCATCGCCGCCCGCCAGCGCACCGCGTCGGCACCGAACCGGTCCAGAATGTCGGTCGGCACGATCACGTTGCCGATCGACTTGCTCATCTTCTTGCGGTCTGGGTCGACCACGAAGCCCGAGATGCCCACCGTGCGCCAGGGCGCCACGCCCTCCTCGAAGTGTGCGCGCACCACCCGGCTGAACACCCAGGTGCGAATGATGTCGTGCGCTTCCGGGGCGAAGTCCATCGGAAAGGTCAGGTTCCAGAGTTCCGGATCGCTGTCCCAGCCGCACGCGATCTGCGGGGTGAGAGAGGAGGTGGCCCAGGTGTCCATGATGTCGGGGTCGCCGGTGAAACCACCGGGCTCGCCGCGCTGGTCGGCACGGTACCCCGGGGGCAGGTCGGACGAGGGGTCGATCGGCAGTGTGCTCTCGTCGGCGAAGATCGGCCGGCTGTGGTCGGGCTCGCCCTCGCCGTCGAGCGGGTACCACACCGGGAACGGCACGCCGAAGAAGCGCTGTCGGCTGATCAGCCAGTCACCGTTGAGTCCGTTGACCCAGTTCGCGTAGCGGTGCCGCATGTGATCGGGCACCCATTGCAGGCCCTCGCCGCGGGCCAGCAACGCCTGCTTGAGGTCGTCGTCTCGTCCGCCGTTGCGGATGTACCACTGCCGGGTCGAAACGATCTCGAGCGGCTTGTCACCCTTCTCGTAGAAGTTCGCCTTGCGCGAGGTCGGGGTCGGCTCGCCGTCCAGGTCACCGGACGCGCGGAGCGCCGCCACCATCACCACGCGAGCCGAGAACGGCGTCTTGCCCGCCAGATCGGCGTAGGGCTCGGCGTTCACCAACCAGTCGGGGGTCTCGGCGCTGAGCCGTCCGTCGCGCTGAATCACTGTGCGGGTGGGCAGTTGCAGTTCGCGCCACCACAGCACGTCCGTCGCGTCACCGAAGGTGCAGCACATCGCGATGCCGGCGCCCTTGTCGGGCTCGGCGGCATGGTGGGCCAGCACAGGGATCTCGACGCCGAACACCGGCGAGGTCACCGTGCTGCCGAACAGATCCCGGTAGCGGGCGTCGTCGGGGTGGGCGATCAGGGCACAGGCCGAGGGGATCAGCTCGGGTCGAGTCGTCTCGATGTAGAGCTTCTCGCCGTCGGGCCGATGGAAGGCCACCCGGTGGTAGTGCCCGGGGTAGTCACGGGCCTCCTGCTCGGCCTGGGCGACAGCGGTCTGGAACGTCACGTCCCAGACGGTCGGCGCCTCGGCCAGGTAGGCCTCGCCGCGGGCGCAGTTGCGCAGGAACGCGCGCTGCGAGATGCGGATGGAGGCGGACGAGATGGTCGCGTACAGGTGATTCGCCCAGTCGACGCTCAAGCCGAGTGTGCGCCAGAGCTTCTCGAACGCCTGCTCGTCGACAGCGGTCAGCTGCTGGCACAGCTCGATGAAGTTCTTGCGGCTGATCGAGACCTGCCGCTTGGGGTCGGGCTTGGCGGGTGGCTCGAAGTTCGGGTCGTAGGCGATCGAGGGGTCGCACCGCACGCCGTAGAAGTTCTGCACCCTGCGCTCGGTCGGCAGACCGTTGTCGTCCCAGCCCATCGGGTAGAACACGTGCTTGCCCTGCATGCGCTGGTAGCGCGCGACCAGGTCGGTGTGGGTGTAGCTGAACACGTGACCCACGTGCAGCGAGCCCGAGACGGTGGGCGGGGGAGTGTCGATGCTGAACACCTGCTCGCGCGACTCCGGTCGCACGAATGTGTAGGTGCCCTGCTCGTCCCACCGCTGCGACCACTTGGCCTCCAGCCCCTCCAGGGCCGGACGCTCGGGCACCGTGACGACCGCACCTGGCAGGGTGTCGGCGGGCATGGTCGAACTCGATGCGATGGTCATGCCTTGCATCTTACGAAAGGGCGTCCCGCGCTCACCAATCGACGGTGGGTGATGTTCAGGATCCGCCGGGGCGCTTTTACTTCGCCATATGGTGAAGTATTCGGACGGGTTGGACGCGGTGGCGTCCGCGCTGGGCCATGCCGGCCGCCGTCAGCTGGTTGCAACCCTGACCAACGGACCGGCCACCAGCACCCAGTTGGCCACCGCCCTGGGCATCGGGCTACCCGGACTGCACAAGCACCTGGCCGTGCTCGGTGCCGCCGAGCTGATCGCGTCGCGGAAGGTCGGGCGTGTGGTCACGCATCGGCTGCTGGTCGAGCCGTTGCGCCGCTATGACGCCTGGTTGTCGGCCCGTAGTGACTTCTGGCAGCAGCAACTGGATGCGCTGGCCGACAGCTTCCACACTGCAACCGACCGAGAGGGCGTCCGATGAACCCCAGCCTGACCATGGACCGGGTGGTCACCGCCGACGTGCAGGCCGTGTGGCGAGCCTGGACGACGACGGCCGGATGGCCACCTGGTGGTGGCACACCTGGCCCGACACCCGCTACCAGGCGGACGCGGTCGAGGGGGGCAGCTACCGCATCGAGGCGGCCGAGCACGGCATCGGCGTACGGGGCACCTATCTTGCCGTGGAGGAACCCCACCGGCTGTCGTTCAGCTGGGTGTGGTACGAGCTGCGCGAGGGCGTTGCCGTGGACGAACCGGCCGATCAGGTCGAGGTGACCTTCGCCCCCGAGGCGGGCGGCACTCGGGTACGGGTCGTGCACACCGGGCCGTGGACGTCCGAGCAAGCGGCCGAGAACTATCGCCAGGGCTGGTCGTTCGTGCTGGACGCCTTGACTCGCGCGTCCGCTGGTTGACCGGGTCGCAACCGCTGGTCAGCCCTTGGCTGCGGCGTCGATGAAGGCCTTGAGCTGGTTGACGTCGTCCGGCAGCTTGGTCAGGTCTTGATTCTTGCCGTTGATCATGAGGGTCGGGGTGCTGTTGACTCCGGCCTTGCTGGCCGCGTCTTCGACACTCTGCACGAAGCCGGCCATCTTCTTGGTGTCGTAGCAGGCCTGGAACTGGGTCAGCTTGTCGCCGGTCAGGCCGACCCGCTCGGGCAGTGCGACCCGGAACAACTCCTCGGTGTACTGACCGGAGTAGGCGGCGGCGAAGATGCTCTGGTGGTAGGCCTTGTAGACCCCCGCGACGTCGGAGCAGACCGCGGCGCTCGCTGCCTTGTGCGACAGCCCCTCGGCGTTGCCCTTGTCGAGAAACACCTTGGTGTGGTTGACCAGCTGAATGTCGCCTGAGTTGGCGAGATCGTTGAGGGTGAGGCCGTACTTCTCTTCGAAAGTGACGCAATGCGGGCACTGGTAGTCGAAGTACAGACCGACCACGGGGGCGTTCGGCTTGGCCTTGCCCGGGTTCACCACGATGCCGTCGCCGGCAGCCGTCGCGTTGGGCGGCCGGTCGGCCACCCGGCCGGCACCGAACGACGACCACACCATCACCGCGATGGCGACCAGTGCACCGACCCCCACGCCGATCGCCGCGAAGATGCGGACGCGGCGGCGCTTCTGCTCGGCGACCTGGGCTGCCCGAAGGCGTTCGCGGCGGGACGCGTTAACCATTGCCCTTGGTGGTCAGCAGCGTCTGCTTGAAGACGTCCACCGACGACTGGAACACCTTGTTGTTGTCGAGCTTGGTGCCGTTGACCATGACGGTCGGCGTCGAGTTCACCTGATCCTTGGCTGCCGCTTCGTTGGTGCCCTGGACGAATCCTGAGGTGACCCGATTGTCGTAGCACTGCTGGAAGGTACTGAGCGCAGCGCCGGTGATGCCGGCAGTGCCGGCGAAATCGACCCGTAGCTGCTGGGTGGTGTAGCCGGTGCCCTCGGTGGCCGGCTGCCCGGCGAAGATCGCGTTGTGATAGGCGGAGTACTTGCCCGAGTTGTCGGCGCAGGCCGCCGCAACGCCGGCCTTGAGGGACGAGTCGTTCTTCAGGTTGTTGTCCAGGAACGTCATGGTTCGGTAGATCAACTGGATTTCGCCCTTGCCGGCCATCTCGTCCAGGGTGGCGCCGAACATTCCTTCGAACTGCTTGCAGATCGGGCACTGGTAGTCGACGAAGATCTCGACCTTGGGCACGCCGGCGGCGAACTTGCCCGGGTTGACGGTGATTCCGTCGCGATCAGCGGTGGCATTGACCGGCACCGCGGCACTGGTGCCAGGATCTGCGGTGTTGCCCCTGTTGAGCTGGCTCACGAAGATGGTGCCGAAGACGCCCACGACCACCACGGCGAGCACGATTGCCCCCACGATGATGATGCGCTGAAAGCGCTTGGCGCGGGCCTGCGCCTGTTGTTGGCGGCGAAGGGCTTCGCGTCGGCTCTGGGTCATGCTCGGGACTCCTCAAGTTCATCGTGGTCGGCGTCGGCCTCGGTGTCGCTCGGGCCGAACAGCCAGTTGTCGAGGGCCAGTGGCGAGCGAGGGAACAGTCCGGCCCAGACACCGCAGGCCAGCAGCCCGACGTCCCGTGCGATGTCCCAAGGGTACTGGGCGATGCCGTTCTCGGTTTCTCCTCCACCGCCGAAACAGCCGCAGTCGATCGAGATGCCGTGTGCCCACACCCACGAGATGCCGATGATGAAGGCCAGCATGGTGAGGCCGCCGAGCCAGCCGGCGATCCGGGTGAACAGCCCGAGCACCAGCAGCAGGCCGATCACGACCTCGATCACCGGCAGGGCGTAGCCGACCGGGCGGGTGATGTCGAAGGGCAGCAACTGGTAGGCGCGAACCGCCTGCACGGACGCCTCGGGCCAGGGAATCTTGAGGGCGCCGGCAATGATCAGCACGATGCCGAGGATCTGCCGGGCGGCAAAGGTGGTCCAGCGCACCCAGGTACGAGTCGCGAGCGTGCGGGGCATGCTGACGAGTATAGCGGCAGTTGAACGGTGAACTATCTGGACGGCGGCGAGCACCACGCGCTCAGCGATCCGGGTGTTCGACGTCCTCCCACTGCGGATCGGGGCGTGGCGGCTCTGCTCCACTAGTCTGGGCGGCACCATGGCCGAGACTCATCAGCAGATCGTGCAGCGGCTGATCGCCCGCTGGCCCGAACACCGCATCGCTCCCGGAACCGCAAGGGTGGCGGCGTTGTGCGAGCTGCTCGGGTCGCCCCAGCACGGCTACCCCGTCATCCAGATCGCGGGCACCAACGGCAAGGGCAGCACCGCCATCATGATCGACGCCCTGCTGCGTTCACTGGGCCTGCGCACCGGCCGCTACACCAGCCCGCATCTGATCGAACTGAACGAGCGCATCTGCATCGACGGCGAGCCGATCACCGACGAGGCCTTCGACGCCCTGGTGGCCGACACCGCACCGCTGGTCGACCTGGTCGACGAGCGTGCCATCGACGGGGTGCCGATGACGTTCTTCGAGGTGATGACCGCCCTGGCCTACGAGGCGTTCGCGCAGGCGCCGGTCGACGTCGCCGTGGTGGAGGTGGGCCTGGGTGGGATCACCGACGCCACCAACGTGATGGACGCCCAGGTGGCGGTGATCTGCCCGATCGACTACGACCACACGCACCTGCTGGGTCACACCCTGACCGAGATCGCCGGCGAGAAGGCCGGCATCATCAAAGCCGGCTCCCAGGTCGTGCTCGCCGCCCAGCACTCCGAAGCTGCGACGGTGCTGATCGAGCGCAGCGCCGAGGTGGGCGCCAAGGTCTACCGCGAGGGTGTCGAGTTCGGCCTGCTGCAGCGCACGCCCGGCGTGGGTGGCCAACTGGTGCGCCTCGACACTGCGGGCGGTCCCGTCGACGATGTACTGCTGCCGCTGTTCGGCGCCCACATGGCCCGCAACGCCGCGCTGGCCGTTGCGGCGGTGGAGGCCTTCCTGGGCGGCAAGCCGCTCGCGCCCGACATCATCACCGAGGCACTGGGCCAGGTGCAGGCACCGGCCCGACTCGAGGTCGTCCGGCGCTCGCCCACCGTGGTGCTCGACACCTGCCACAATCCGCACGGAGCTCGTGCCACCATCGACGCGCTGACGGAGGCCTTCACGTTCGCGCCGCTGATCGGCGTGGTGGCGATGATGGCCGACAAGGACGTGGACGGACTGCTCAGCATCTTCGCCGACGAGATGACCACGATCGTCTGCACGACGGTCGCCGGCACCAGCCGTGCGTTGTCGCCCGAGGCGCTGGCGGATCGGGCGTCCGGCATCTTCGGCGAGGATCGGGTGCGGGTGGCGTCCGGTTTGTCGGACGCCATCGAAGCCGCGGTCGCCCTCGCCGACGAGGCGGGACCGGGAGCCGGGGTGCTGGTCGCCGGATCGGTGATCGCAGCCGGCCAGGCTCGCGCCCTGCTGGTGCGTGAGGAGCGGCGATGACACTGGTGCCGACCAACCCGATGAACAAGGTGCTGATGGCGGTGCTGATCTTTCAGGCCATCTGCTGCGGCCTCGCGATTCCGGGAATGATCCAGGTGGCGAGCGTCTCGGTCGCCCTCGCGTTCACCCTCGGCGGCCTGGTGCTGCTGCTGTGCCTGGCCGCGGCCGGAACGCTGCGCAGGCCGTTCGGCTGGCCGTTGGCATGGGCCTCCCAGGTGGCCTGCATCGCGCTCGGCTTCATGGTGGACACGATGTTCGCCGTCGGTGCGATGTTCCTGCTGCTGTTCGTGCTCGCCTTCGTGCTGGGCAAGAAGCTGGAGTCGCGGACGGTCGGGTAGGCCCGTTCGACGTCGCCGGTAGGCTTGTGCCTCATGAGCGATCGCACTTTTGTCATCATCAAGCCCGACGCAGTGGGTCGCGGCCTCGTCGGCGCCATCCTCGCGCGCTACGAGAGCAAGGGGCTTCGCATCGTGGCTCTGCAGCAGCGTCAGATCGACGCAGGTCTGGCCGACCAGCACTACGCCGAGCATGTGCAGCAGCCCTGGTACCCCTCGCTGCGCGCGTTCATCACCTCCGGGCCGCTGGTGGCCGTGATCCTCGAAGGTCCCTCCGCGATCGAGGCGGTGCGCACGCTCAACGGTGCGACCAACGGTGTGGCCGCTGCGCCCGGTTCGGTTCGTGGCGACTACTCGCTGTCGAACCAGCAGAACGTGGTGCACGCGTCCGATTCGCCCGACTCGGCCCTGCGCGAGATCGGGCTCTGGTTTCCGGAGCACTCGTGACCCAGCAGCCGCAGGGCGCCCCCTGGCAGCCGGAGCCGCACGGCCAGTCGTGGGGGCCGGGCACGACGTCGATGCCGCCGCCCGCTCATCCGTGGGTACCGCAGGCGGTGCCGAAGGCATCGGTTCTTCCGGTCGAGCCGCGGCAGTACCACGAGTTTCTGCGCACCCCCGCGATGACCTGGTGGCGTCCGATCGCCGCCCTCGCCATGGGTGCGGTGGTGTGGTTTCTGGCCAATCTGGTGATCACTGCCGGCGCCATGGGCTACGACCTCGCGGTCGGCAACACCACGCTCGACAACTACACCTCGATGGCCGCCTTCAAGACCACGCCGGCCTTCTTCCTCGCCAACAACCTGGCGCTGGCCACGTCGATTCCGATCGCGGCCCTCACCCAGTGGGCCTGTTTCGG
>Ga0075157_10001660_pt1 | contig 13698 bp, 17 predicted proteins | sample JI81BgreenDNA_FD_70967 | JGI IMG/M metagenome (GOLD analysis project Ga0075157, IMG submission 70967) | Wastewater effluent complex algal communities from Wisconsin, to seasonally profile nutrient transformation and Carbon sequestration -... | ecosystem: Engineered > WWTP > Effluent > Algae...
GCACCCCGCCGTGCCCACCAGCAGCGCGCGCAGGGGCGGGGCGAGGTCGGCAAAGCGGCGGCCCACCTCGGCCCCGGCTTCGGTGTCATGGGCAAGGGGAGAGCGGCTGAGTCGGCGCAGGAAATCGGTCATGGCCCGATTTGTCACCGCCGGGTGGCAAAGGTCAACGCCGGGCCGGTCAGGGGGCGGCGGCCAGCACGATCAGGCCGTGGATATCCTCGCCCCGGTCCTTGCGCAGGACAGCGGGCTGCATCGCCAGGACCCCCAGCCCGGCAGCGCGCAGCGCCGCGTCCAGATAGGCGCGCGAATGGGCAAAGCGGCGGCTTTCGCGCAGCACCAGCGGCGCGTCGTCCTGCGACTCCACGCTGAACCCCAGCACCCCGCCCGGCACCAGCGCCTCGGCGCACCATGTCAGAATCGGCTCCAGCCTGCCCAGATAGGCAAAGACATCGGCGGCCAGGATCAGGTCATGCTGCCCGGGCGCGGGCGCCAGCGCGGCCAGATCGCCCTTTTCCAGCCGGTCATACAGGCGCTTGGCCTGCGCCTGCGCCAGCATGGCGGCGGAGATGTCGATGCCCGCCAGATGATCCGCGCGCCCCCGGATCGCCGCCCCCATCAGCCCGGTGCCGCAGCCCAGATCCATCACGCGGGCAAACCGGCGGCCCGGATGCGCGGTGTCCAGCGCCGCGGCCAGCAGGGCGGGCGCGCGGTAATCCAGCCGGTCCACCAGCGCCGTATCGAAGCGGTCGGCGTATTGATCGAACAGCGTTTCCACAAAGGCCGAGGGCATCGCCGCCGCCTGCGCCCCGGCGCGGGCCAGGTCGCGCTTCAACCCGGCCCCCAGAGCATCGGCGGGATCGGCGGCCAGCGCCGAGTCCCAGGCCGCCACCGCCGCCGCCGTATCGCCCGCCGCCTGATGCCATTCCCCCAGCCGGAACCAGCCCGCCGCCCAGCCGGGCACGCGGTCCAACGCGCCCGCCAGAACCTCGATCGCGGCGGGCAGGTCGCCCTCCTGCGCCAGCGCCTCGGCATAGGCCAGCCGACGGTCGGCGACCAGATCGCCCGAAGTTCCCGCAAAGACCGCCATCGCCGCCCCCCTTCCCCCGGTCAGCCCTAGCGCGCGCCGCACCGAGCGGCAAGACGACACCGCTTCCCCCTTGCCTTTGCGCCCCGCCCTGCCAGAGTGCGGGGCAGGAGGACCCGCGATGCGCAAGTTTCTGAAACGTCTGGGCTGGGGGCTTCTGGCCCTCGTCATCCTTGCCGCCGCGGCCGGTTTCTGGAAGCGCGAGGAGCTGACGCGGCTGATGGCGGTCAACAGCCTGTTCGCGCCGGACAGGATCGTCGCCAACTTCTCCGGCATGGACCGCCTGTTCCTGTCGGCCCCGATGGAGGGCGGCACGCCCCAGCCCCTGCCGCAGGGGCCCGCCGCCACCATGCCCGACGGGTTCGACGCCTGGGCCGAGGCGCGCAGCGTCACGGCGGTTGTGGTGCTGCACCGCGGGCAGATCGTGCAGGAAACCTACCGCCTCGGCACCACGCCCGAGGATCTGCGCATCTCGTGGTCCGTCGCCAAATCGGCGCTGTCGATGCTGCTGGGCACGCTGGTGGCCGATGGCACGATCCCCGATCTGGACGCCCCGGTCACGCAATACGCCCCGGCGCTGGCGGGATCGGCCTATGACGGGGCCAGTATCCGCAACGTGCTGAACATGGCCTCGGGCGTGGCCTTCAACGAGGATTATCTGGATTTCTGGTCGGACATCAACCGCATGGGCCGGGTGCTGGCGATGGGCGGGTCGATGGACGGGTTCTCGGCCGGGCAGACGGGGCGCCTGGCGCCGCCCGGCACGGTCTGGAACTATGTCTCGATCGACACGCACGTGATCGCGATGGTGATCCGCGGCGCCACCGGGCGCAGCATCGCCGACCTGATGAGCGAGCGGATCTTCCAGCCCCTCGGCCTCGACCGTGATCCCTACTACGTCACCGATGGCGACGGGGTGGAATTCGTTCTCGGCGGCCTGAACCTGACGACGCGCGATTACGCGCGGCTGGGCCTTCTGGTGGAACAGGACGGGCAATGGCAGGGCCGGCAGATCGTTCCTGCGGACTGGCTGGCCGAATCGACCGCCATCAGCGCCCCGCCGATGACCGCCGCCGATGACGACGCCGCCCCCGGCGGATACGGCTATCAATGGTGGATCCCGCCCGCCGCCGAACCCGGCGAGGTCTATGCCCGCGGCGTTTACGGGCAATTCATCTGGATCGACCGCGACCGCGACGTGGTGATCGCCGTCAACAGCGCCGACCGTCAGTTCCGCGACCCCGGCGTGATGGACAGCAACATCGCGATGTTCCGCGCCATCGCCCGCAGCCTTTCGCCCCAGCCAACGGAGTAAGCCATGAGCGAGACCCCCATCATTGCCCAGAAATCCCCCTATCCCGTGCAGGTCGAGGCCGGGAAATCCTACTTCTGGTGCGCCTGCGGGCGCAGCGCCAACCAGCCCTTCTGCGACGGCTCGCACAAGGGCACCGGGATCAGCCCCACCAAGTTCACCGCCGACGAGGACAAGCGCGTCTTCTTCTGCGGCTGCAAGCATTCGGCCCATGCGCCGATGTGCGACGGGGCGCACAAAGCGCTGTGATCAGGGCTGGGCAGGCGGCGCGGACATGCTAGATTTCCGGCATCCAACCGGAGGTCCGACCATGATCCGCCTGCCCCGTTTCCTGCTCGTCACCCTCACCGCCGCGGCGTTGCTGGCGCCGGCCGCGGCCCTGGCGCAAAGCTGCGGCAAGCGGCCGATCCAGGCCGTCGCCTGCCCCGAAGGCCACGTCTGGGAACCGGCTGTCATGCTGTGCATGCCGCCGGCGGCCTGACGGGATGGAGCCTTCGATCAATGTCCTGGGCGGGCCGCTGGCGGAATGTTCGCGCGATCCGCTGACCGGCTTCTTCCGCAACGGCTGCTGCGATACCTCGGCGGCGGACAGGGGCCTGCACACCGTCTGCGCGGTGATGACGGCCGAATTCCTCGCGCTGTCCAAGTATCTGGGCAACGATCTCAGCACGCCCCGGCCCGAATACGGCTTTGCCGGGCTGAAGCCGGGGGATCAGTGGTGCCTCTGCGCCGGCCGCTTCCTGCAGGCGCACGAGGAAGGCGCGGCCCCGCGCATCCGCCTGGCCGCCACCCACCGGCGCACGCTGGACGTGGTGCCGCTGGCCGTCCTGCGCCAGCACGCGCTGGATGCGGGGGCGTGACGGTCAGGCCCTTGCCGCCGCCCGCACCCTGGCCCATCTAAGGCGCATGATCGAGCCGCGTTTCCCCATCACCCCCGAACAGATCGACGCCGTGGTCGCCGATTTCTACGCCTTCGTGCGCGAGCACCCGGGGCTGGGCCCGGTCTTTGCCGCCCATGTCACCGACTGGCCCGCCCACGAGGCCAAGATCGCCCGCTTCTGGCGCAACGCCATCCTGTTCGAGCGCAGCTATGACGGGAATCCGATGAAGGTGCACAAGGACGCAGGCAACGTGCGGCCCGGCATGTTCTCGCCCTGGCTGGGGTTGTTCGACATGGTCCTGCGCCGCAACCTGCCGCCCGAAACCGCCGAGGCCTGGTCGGCCCTGGCGCACAAGATTGGCGACGGGATGCGTTATGGCCTGGTGGAAACCTGGCGCGACGGGCCGCCAAAGCTGCGCTGACGGCGCTCAGCCATCGCCGGCGGGGGCCTCGGCCGGGGCCGGCTCGGCGGCGGGTTCGGGCGCGGGATCGGGTTCGACCAGAACCCCCTGCTCCCACCGCCCCGAGGCCACCTGCCCGCCCGCATAGCGCAGCACGCCCTGCCCCACGCGCTGGCCATCGACGAACGCACCCTCATAGACATCGCCGGTGGCATAGGTCGCGATGCCGCGCCCTTCGATGCGTCCCGCGCGCCATTCGCCGGTATAGGTGAAGCCATCGGGCAGCGTGATCGTGCCCTGCCCCTCGCGCTCGCCGGCGACAAAGCCGCCTTCATAGCGGGTGCCGTCGGGATAGGTCAGCACGCCCTGCCCCTCGCGCAGGCCGGCGGACAGCGTGCCGACATAGACCCGGCCGTCCGGGAACTCCATGCGCCCCTCGCCCTCGGGCTGACCGGCGCGGAAGGCCCCCTCGTAGACGATCCCGCCCGCCATGACGGCACGGCCCTGGCCTTCGATCCGGCCCTCGGCCCATTGCCCGACATAGCTGGTGCCATCGGCATAGGTGATCGCCCCCTGCCCGTCGGGCAGGCCATCGCGGAACTGCCCCTCGTAGCGCGCGCCATCGGGGGCGACCATGACCCCCTGCCCGTCGATACGGTCAGCGACCCACGAGCCCGTGTAGACATGCCCGTCGGGCGAGGTCAGCCGGCCTTGCCCCTGGCGCAAATCATCGACGAAATCGCCCTCGTAGATCGCGCCCGAGGCCAGCACCAGCCGCCCCGCGCCCTGCTGCATGCCCTGCGCAAAGACCCCCTCGCGCCGGTCGCCGTTGGGCAGCACCAGAACGCCAGCACCGCTGAGCATCCCTTGCGACCATTCCCCGTCATAGACCGTGCCATCGGGCCGGGTCAGCCGGCCTTCGCCGTGGCGTTCGTCGGCCAGCATCCCGCCCACATAGACCGAGCCATCGGGATAGGTGATCGTCCCCTGACCCTGCCGCAGGCCATGGGCCCACTCGCCCTCATACCGCAGGCCGCCCGGGCGCTCCATGATGCCGCGGCCGTGGGGCTGGCTGTCGTCGAACTCGCCGGTATAGACCACGCCGGTCACATAACGGCGCACGCCCTGGCCCATGATGCGGCCAGCGTCCCAGTTGCCCTCGTAGCTCGAGCCATCGGCAAAGACCATCCGCCCCTGGCCATGCGGGCGGCCATCGACAAAGGCGCCTTCATAGACCGAGCCATTGGGATAGCGCGCCGTCCCCTGCCCGGTGATCGCGCCCTGCACCCAGTCGCCGGTGTATTCGAACCCGTTGGGCAGCCGGTAGGTGCCGGTGCCATGCTGGAGGCCGTCGAGGAACGTCCCCTCATAGACACCGCCATCGGCATACTGGCGGGTGATCACCTCGCCCAGGTCCTGCGCCAGCGCTGGCGCGACGAGGCAGGCAATCAGGCCGGCGGCGAGGAGGCGGGTTTTCGGCAAGGTCATGCGGCAATCCCTGTGCGGTGCGTGGCAAACCTAAGGGACAGGGGCGGGGTCTGGCAAGGGTGATGGGGTCTGGCTGAAGGCGCAATCGGCCGGCACCACCCCGCACCCGCCTTTGGCATCCGGGCGCCGAAGGGCCTTGGAAGGCCCTTCGCCAAGGCGCTTGGAAGCGCCTTGCGAACGGGCTTCGAAGCCCGTTCAGCCCGCGTGGACGCTGGGCGCGTCCAGCGCGGCAAAGCCATAGTGCCGCAGCCAGCGCAGGTCGCTCTCGAAGAACGCCCGCAGGTCGGGGATGCCGTATTTCAGCATCGCCATGCGGTCGATCCCCATGCCGAAGGCAAAGCCCTGCCACTGGTCCGGATCGATCCCGCCCGCGCGCAGCACCTTGGGGTGCATCATGCCCGACCCCAGCACCTCCAGCCAGCCATCCCCCTCGCCCACGCGCAGCTGGCCGTTGACCCAGGAGCACTGGATATCCACCTCGGCCGAAGGCTCGGTGAAGGGAAAATGCGAGGCGCGGAATCGTGTCTTCACCTTGGTGCCGAAATAGGCGGTGAAGAATTCCTCGAGCACCCATTTCAGGTTGGCCATGCTGATGTCGCGGTCGATGGCCATGCCCTCGATCTGGTGGAACATCGGCGCATGGGTCAGGTCCATGTCCATGCGATACACACGGCCCGGCGCGATCACCCGGATGGGGGCGCCCTGCGCCTGCATGGCGCGGATCTGCACCGGGCTGGTATGGGTGCGCAGCACATGCGGCGGGCGGTTGTCGACCGGATCGCGGTGCAGGAAGAAGGTGTCATGCTCCTGCCGCGCGGGGTGTTCCGGCGCGATGTTCAGCGCGTCGAAATTGTACCAGTCGGTTTCGATCTGCGGCCCTTCGGCGACCGAAAACCCCATGTCGGCGAAGATCGCCGTCATCTCCTCCATCACCTGGCTGACCGGGTGGATGGTGCCGCGCGGCCGGTGCCGGGCGGGCAGCGTCACGTCCAGCCATTCGGCGCGCAGGCGCTCGTCCAGCGCCGCATCCTCCATGGCGACCTTGCGCGCCTTCAGCGCCGCGTCCAGCTCGTCGCGCAGGCGGTTCAGGGCGGGGGCGACCTGCTGTCGCTCCTCGGGCGACATCTGGCCCAGTTCGCGCATCTTCAGCGCGATCTCGCCCTTCTTGCCCAGGGCGGCAAGGCGGACCTCTTCCAGCGCCGCGGCATCAGGGGCCGAGGCGACACGGGCAAGCCAGGTTTCGCGCAGGTTTTCCATGAGGACCTCGTCAGGTTGCGCGACCCTGCTAGCCAAGGTGCGGCGGATATGCAAGCGCGCGGGCTTGTCTGGGCGCCTTGCGCCGGGCATCAAGGGGCGGGAGGACGCGCAATGCGACAGGCGAACCCGTGGCTGGTGCTGACCGGCCTTGCGCTGGGCGTGCTGGTGACGAACGGCTTCGGGCGCTTCGCCTATGGCCTGATCCTGCCCGCGATGCGCGACGATCTGGGCTGGAGCTATGCCCAGGCCGGCTGGCTGAACACGGCCAATGCGGCGGGCTATGTGGTGGGCGCGGTGGGCACGATGCTGGCGCTGCGCCGGATCGGCCCCGCGCCCCTGTTCGCCGCCGGGCTGGCGGCGACGGTGTTGGCGCTGGCCGCAACCGGGCTGGTGCCGCGGCTGGAATGGCAGACCTTCTGGCGCTTTGCCACGGGGCTGGCCGGGGCGCTGTCGTTCTCCACGGCCGGCGCCCTGACGGCGCGGCTCTGGCCCGACGACCCGCGAAAGAACGCGCTGGGCATCGCCATCCTGTTCGGATCAGGCGGCGGGGCGGCCATCGTTCTGGCCGGCGCCAGCCTGCCCGCGATGCTGGCGCACTTCGGCGATTCCTCATGGCCCTGGGCCTGGGTGATCGTCGGCGGGGCCAGCGCCCTGTGCCTGCCCATGGGCCTCTGGGCGGCGCGCGCGGCGCGCACCGGCCCGCCCGCCCCGGCCGGCGACACCCCCCTGCCCCTGCGCCGGATGCTGCCGGAACTGGCCGGCTACGCGGGCTTCGGGCTGGGATACATCGTCTACCTCACGTTCCTGTCAGCCTGGATGAAGGAGCAATCCGCCAGCCCCCTGCAGGTCGCGCTGGTCTGGGTGCTGGTCGGCACCTGCATCACCCTGTCCCCGGCCCTGTGGCGCGGGGTCTTCGCGCGCCATGCCTCGGGCCTGCCGCTGGCGCTGATCCTCTGCGGCATCGCCGCAGGCTCGGCGCTGCCGGTGCTCTGGCCGGGCACCGGGGGGCTGGTCGCCTCGGCGCTGGTCTTCGGAGCCTGCGTGTTCCAGGCCCCGGCGGCGGTGACCAACTTCACCCGCCAGAACCTGCCGCAACAGGCCTGGGGTCGCGCCATCGGCCTGTTCACCGTGGTCTTCGCCGTGGCCCAGACCATCGGCCCCTGGGCAGCCGGAGTGCTGGGCGACCTCAGCGGCAGCATCGGCACCAGCCTTCTGGCGGCCTCGGGCGTGCTGCTGGCAGGGGCGGCGCTGGCCGCCTTGCAGCGCCGCCTGTGATCCGCTCACGGATTTGTCATCCCGAAGGTGAAACGCCCGCGCCCCGGCCTGCGTAAAGACAGGGGAACCGAACAAGGACACCAAATGGACCTGCTTCTGGGCTATCTGGCGGGGGCGCTGACCCTGATCAACCCCTGCGTCCTGCCGGTGCTGCCCATCGTGCTGGCCTCGGCCACGGCAGGCGATCGCAGGGGGCCGCTGTTCCTGATGGCCGGACTCTCGGCCAGCTTTGTCGTGCTGGGCGTGACGCTGGCCCGCCTCGGCTCGGCGCTCGGGGTGACCCCTGAGGCGGTGTCCGCCGCCGCCGCCCTGACCATGATGGCCTTCGGGCTGGTGCTGCTGGTGCCGGCCCTCAACACCCGCTTCGCCACGGCCACGGCGGGGCTGGCCTCGGGCGCCGATGCCCGCATCGGACGGCTCGACCTCACGTCCCCCCGCGGCCTCCTGCTGGGCGGGGTGCTGCTGGGCGCGGTCTGGTCGCCCTGCATCGGCCCCACGCTGGGCGGCGCCATCGCGCTGGCGGCCTCCGGGCAGGGGCTGGCACAGGCCACGGCCATCATGGCCGCCTTCGCCGCCGGGGTCTCCACCGTCATGCTGGCGCTGGCCTACGGCGCCCGGCAGACACTCCTGCGCCGCCAACAGGCGCTGCGCGCGCTGGCGGGGCGCGCCAAACCGATCCTGGGGCTCACCTTCCTCCTGGTGGGGCTGGGCCTCTGGTTCGGCGTCCACCACATCCTCGAAGCCTGGGCCCTTCAAACCCTGCCCGACTGGTTCAACGACCTTTCCATCCTTATCTGACGGAGATTTCCATGCACAGACGCGACTTCCTGATGCTCACCGCCGCCGTGACCCTGGCCCCCCTCGCAGCCAACGCCGCCTTTGTCCCCTACGCGCCGGGCGTCGCCGAAGACGCAATGGCCCGCGGCGAGCGCATCATCCTGGTCTTTTCCGCCACCTGGTGCAGCACCTGCAACCGGCAGGAGCGCATCATGAACCAGCTGCGCGCCCAGAACGCCGCCTATGACCAGACCCTCACCCTGATCGAGGTCGACTGGGACAGCTACGGCACCTCCGACCTCGCCCGCCGCTTCAACGTGCCGCGCCGCTCGACGATCATCGCGCTCAAGGGCGAACAGGAACTGGGCCGCACGGTCGCCGGCACCGCGGAATCCGAAATCCGCGCCCTGTTCGACGCGGCGCTGAACGCCTGAACCCTCTTTGCTCTGAAAATATCCCGGGGGGAGTCGGCTTGCCGACCGGGGGGCTGGCCCCCCGTCCCCCGGGAACGGCGGGGCGCACCCCCTGAAACCCGGGCGACAACGGGCTTTGCAAAGCCCGTTCCCCCCGACGCAAAAGGCCGCCCCGAGGGGTCTCGGGGCGGCCTTCTGCATCCGGGCTGGGACCAGATCAGGCGGTGGCGCCGGCCTGGGCGCGGGCCACGATCTGGCCGAAGGCCTCGGGCTCGTGAACGGCCAGATCGGCCAGAACCTTGCGGTCCACCTCGATGCCGGCCACGGCCAGCAGGTTGATGAAGCGCGAATAGGTCAGCGCCGGGTCGATCAGGCGCACGGCGGCATTGATCCGCTGGATCCACAGGGCGCGGAAGTTGCGCTTGCGGACCTTGCGGTCACGGGTGGCATACTGGTTGGCCTTGTCGACCGATTCCGTGGCCACACGGAAGCTGCGCGAGCGCATGCCATAGTGGCCGGCCGCGGCCTTGACGACCTTGCGGTGGCGGGCGTGGGTAACCTTGCCGGATTTGACGCGGGACATCTGTGTTGCTCCTCAGCGGTCGTAGGGCATGTAGGACTTGACGATCTTCGCGTCCTGCGGGCTGAGCACCATGGTGCCGCGCGCGTCGCGAATGAACTTCTTGGTCCGCTTGATCATGCCATGGCGCTTGCCGGCCTGGCCCGACACCACATGGCCGTTGGCCGTGACCTTGAACCGCTTCTTGGCGGCCGACTTGGTCTTCATCTTGGGCATTTCCGTCTCCTGTCTTCTCGAGAGCGCAATCGCGCGACTCGGCATGCCACACTGGCCGGCCGCGCGGGGTTCAGAGGCGGGTGCATTACCCTGCCCCCCGCCCCTTGGCAAGAGGGGGCGACGCGGGGTCAGGCTTGCCGCGGGTCGGCGGGGCGGGCAGCATGGCGGCGCCCTTGCAAGGACCTGCCATGAGCGAAGCGATCTGGAAAACCCCCTTCACCCCGGCCCTGCTGAACCGCTTCAGCCGCGGCACCGCGAATGAAACCCTGGGGATCGAGGTCATCGATTCGGGCCCCGACTGGCTGCGCGGCCGGATGCCCGTGGACTCGCGCACGAAACAGCCCGCCGGCATCCTGCACGGCGGCGCCTCGGTCCTGCTGGCGGAAACGCTGGCCTCGTTCGCCGGCAATTTCGCCGTGGATGCCACGCGCCAGAGCGTCGTCGGCCAGGAGATCAACGCCAACCACCTGCGCCCGGCGACCTCGGGCTGGGTCACGGGCACGGCGAAGGCGGTGCACATCGGGCGGCGCAGCCAGGTGTGGGAGATCCGGATCGAGGGCGACGACGGCAAACTGGTCTGCATCTCGCGCATGACGCTGGCCGTGATCGACCGGCCGGCGGCGGCGGGGGCCGGGGCGGCCTAGGGGCCGGGCCAGTCGGTCGGAAATGCGGGGTCATGGGCCAGCGCTGACGGGTCCAGCCCGGCGGCGCGATACAGGGCGTCAAAGGTGGCCGCCTCCAGATGCGCGCGCAGGAAGGCGTTAAAGCGGCCGGCGCTGGGTTCCTTCTGGATGCGCGGCAAACCCCGGAACACATCGCCGAGCCCGGCCTTCAGACCCGCCTTGTCGCCGGTCTGGACGGCACGCGCCAGCCGCGCCTCGAACCCCGGATCGAGGTTGATCAGGCTGTCCAGCCCGCCCTCCGGCATCGGGCTGCGCCCCTGCCGGATGCGGACACCCTCGTCCTGAATCATCCACTTGGCAAAGACGAGGAGGATCCGCGCCTGCTGGTCCGGCGTCAGCCGCTCCAGCAGCCCCTTCGGATCCGGTGCCGCCACGGCCCTGCCCCCGCGATCAGCGCCGCCAGTAGCGGCCCACGGTTTCGGCCAGCAGGTCCGGGATGCCGCGCCAGTCATACCCGCCGCCCGGGTGCCCCAGATGCGCCCAGCCCGCCAGGCCTGCGCCCATCACCACCAGGATCAGCGCCGCCCAGGGCACCCGGCGGTCGGCCCAGGCCGAAACCAGCGCCACGAAGGCCAGCGGCAGGAAGGCCAGCCCGATCAGGAACAGAAGATCGCGGTCGAGTTGGTCGAGCATTTTCCCTCCGGGGTCAGAGGGGGGATTATTCCGCCTCGGCCCGGTAAATCAAGCGTTCGTCGCAGGGCGCCACGCGCAGGATGTTCGTCGTGCCCGGCACGTTGAAGGGGACGCCGGCGGTGACGACGATCTGGTCGGTGCTGACCGCAAAGCCGTTCTCGCGCACGGCGCGCGCCGCCGCGACGACCGCCGCCTTGAAGCGGTTGACCGGCCCGGCCTGCACGCAATAAACCCCCCAGACCAGGCAAAGCTGGCGCAGGGTCTGGATCGAGCTGCTCAGCGCCACGATCGGCACCTGCGGACGCTCGCGCGCGACCTTGATCGCCGTGGTCCCGGAATCGGTGAAGCAGCAGATCGCCTTGATATCGGTGGATTCCGCGATTTCCCGCGCGGCCGAGACGATGCCATCGGCGACCGAGGTGCGCTGATAGGTGCGGAAGGCCGCGATGACCTGGCGATAGGTCACGTCATGTTCCACCGACAGCGCGACATTGTGCATGGTGCGCACGGCCTCGACCGGGTAGTTCCCCGCAGCCGATTCCGCCGACAGCATCACCGCATCCGCGCCCTCGTAGATCGCGGTGGCGACGTCCGACACCTCGGCGCGGGTCGGAACCGGGCTTTCGATCATCGATTCCAGCATCTGCGTGGCGACGATCACCGGCTTGGCCATGGCCCGCGCCCGGCGCACCAGGCGCTTCTGGATCGGCGGGACCGAGTGGACCGGCAGTTCCACCCCCAGATCGCCGCGGGCGATCATCACACCGTCCGAGACCTCGGCGATGGCGTCGAAGGCGTTGACGGCGGCGGGTTTTTCGATCTTGGCCAGGATCGCGGCCCGCCCGCGCGCCAGGTCGCGCGCCTCGGTCACGTCCTCAGGGCGCTGGACAAAGGATAGCGCCAGCCAGTCCACCCCCAGATCGCAGGCGAATTCCAGATCGGCGCGGTCCTTGTCCGACAGGGCGCGCAGGGGCAGCACCACGTCGGGCACGTTGACCCCCTTGCGGTTGGAAATCACGCCGCCCACGATCACCGTGCAATCGGCAAATTCGGGCCCGCACTTGTCGACCATCAGCCGGATCTTGCCGTCATTGACCAGAAGCCGCGCGCCGGGTTCCAGCGCCGCGAAGATTTCGGGGTGCGGCAGGCAGACGCGGGTCAGGTCGCCATCGGAGGGGTCCAGATCGAAGCGGAAGCGCTGCCCTTCCTCCAGTTCCACCGCGGTCGAAAAGGTGCCGACACGCAGTTTCGGCCCCTGAAGATCGGCCAGAATGGCGATGGGGCGGCCGGTTTCGGATTCGACCTGCCGGATCAGTCCGTGGCGATGCGCCTGATCGGCGTGGGTGCCGTGGCTCATGTTGAGGCGGAACACGTCGGCCCCGGCCTCGAACAGGGCGCGGATGGTGGCCAGATCCGACGAGGCCGGGCCCAGCGTGGCGACGATCTTGACATTGCGGTTGCGGCGCATTTCGCGGGTCCTGTCTGGATTTCGGAGGCGGTCACGCGACCGGGCGCCGCCGGTATCGCGCATTTCGCGGGGCACGGCAACTGGCGAAGGGGCGTTCATGATACCGCTAACGCGATTTTCTGCGGGCGGGTTGCCGGCACGCCACGGCGGCCGGCGCGATCAGGCCCGGCCCGCAGCGCCGATGGCGAGGCGGCGGCGTTGTTGCCAAGACAGAAACGCGACAGCCCATATCGAACCCTCCATCAGCCTTCGGGAAACAGCGCCTGAAACATCCGACTCGCTTGTGAGCGAAAAGGGTTAAGGAAGATTGACTCAGCCCTCGGGCGCTGCTCAGGTTCGCCAAAGTTGTGGATACGGGTCCTCCCATGGCGCTTGCGTTCCTGTTCCTCGCCCTCGGTCTGGCCTTTGCGTTGGGGGGGCTTGGCGGCAACGATGACCCCGACCCCATCGACGGCACCGAAGGGAATGACACCCTGACCGGCACCGATGGCGATGACCTGATGCAGGGTCTGGGCGGGAATGACGTGCTGACCGGGCTGGACGGCGACGACACGCTTGAAGGTGGCGCGGGCCGTGACGGGTTGTTCGGCCGGGGCAACGAGGATCTGATCCGTGGCGGCGCCGGGATCGACACGCTGCACGGCGGCTGGGGGGACGACACGCTCCTTGGCGGCGACGCGGGCGATGCCCTTTACGGGCAGGACGGCGAAGACAGCCTGTCAGGGGACGAAGGCTGGGATTCGCTCTGGGGCGGGGCAGGCAACGATTCGCTTGCGGGCGGCGAGGGGCGCGACCAGCTTGTCGGCGAAGACGGCGACGACCTGCTTGCCGGAGGCGACGGGAACGACAGCCTTTCGGGGGGGCTGGGCAACGACCTGCTGCAAGGCGAGGCTGGCAGCGATCTGATGTTGGCCGAGCAGGGCGAGGATACGCTGCATGGGGGCGCGGGCAACGACCTGATGGGGGCCAATGTCGGGCGTCACCTACTCTATGGGGGCGAAGGCGACGATGCGCTCAGCACCTTGAGCGCGTCCACCCTGTTCGGTGGCGACGGGAACGACACCCTGACCGCCGCCGTTGGCAGCACGATACACACGGGCGCAGGGGCGGATCGGGTGCTGGCCAATGCCGAAGCCAGCGGGCGGATCACGCTGCGCGACTTTGACCCGGCCGCGGATACGCTCCAGGTCAATTGGGGCAGGTTCGACCCCAACACCGGCGAGTTGGTGGA
>Ga0075157_10001662_pt1 | contig 13694 bp, 15 predicted proteins | sample JI81BgreenDNA_FD_70967 | JGI IMG/M metagenome (GOLD analysis project Ga0075157, IMG submission 70967) | Wastewater effluent complex algal communities from Wisconsin, to seasonally profile nutrient transformation and Carbon sequestration -... | ecosystem: Engineered > WWTP > Effluent > Algae...
GAAGCCTACCCCGGCCTGCTGGCGCGCGAAATACTGCAACGGCGCAGCTACAAAAGCGACGACCGCGCCAAGCAAACCCCCGACCGCCTCATTGCCCGCAAAGACCTGATCACCGCGCTGGAAAACGGCCAGACCCGGCTGCGTCTGCGCCTCAAACTCAGCCATGCCCAGCGCGATGCGCTGGCAGATGACGCCAGCGGCGACCGGCTGGACGCCGTGCTCTGCATGCTGCAGGCTGCCTGGGCGCTGCAACAGCACCAGCAGGGCAAGCCGCGTTACGGCCTGCCCGAATTCGACCCTCTGGAAGGGTGGATAGTGACTGCCTGAACAGGCCTGTGGCTTTCAGGCTTTCAGGCTTTCAGCCGTACTGCCCGCCACACACCGTGCACTGCGGGTTGCGCCCCAGCTTCACTTCGGTGAACTCCATGCCGCGCCCATCGAGCATTTGCAGGCGCCCCACCAGCCGCGAACCCATGCCCGCCAGCACCTTCAGCGCCTCGGCGGCCTGCATGGTGCCCACTATGCCCACCAGCGGCGCGAACACGCCCATGGTGGCGCAGCGGGTTTCCTCCAAGCCGTCGGTGTCCGGGAACACGCAGGCGTAGCAGGGGGACTTTTCGTCCCGCGCGTCGTACACCGAAAGCTGGCCATCGAACCGTATGGCCGCCCCAGACACCAGAGGCACGCGGTGCTGCACGCAGGAGCGGTTGATGGCGTGGCGGGTGGCAAAGTTGTCTGTGCAGTCCAGCACCACATCGGCGGTGGGCACCAGCGCGTCGAGCAGGGCGGCATCGGCGCGCTGCAGCACCGCGTTCACCTGCACTTCGGGGTTGATGGCGTGCATGGCCACCCGGGCTGACTCTGCCTTGGGCTGGCCCACGCGCTCCATGTTGTGCGCAATCTGGCGCTGCAGGTTGGTGGCGTCCACCGTGTCGTGGTCCACCAGGGTGATGCGGCCTACCCCGGCGCTGGCCAGGTACAGCGCCACCGGCGAGCCCAGCCCGCCCGCCCCTATCACCAGAGCGTGCGAAGCCAGCAGCCGCTCCTGCCCCTCCACGCCCAGTTCATTGAGCAGGATGTGGCGGGAATAGCGCAGGAGTTGGTCGTCGTTCATGGAAAAAACTTCGCCTGCCGGAGGTGAGCCGGCAGGCGTGAGCGCAGAGTTTGGATAGAGCCCGAGGTCAGTTGGCGGCCGTGCCCGGCGTACGCTCTGTCTGGGTCTTGCTGGCGACGACAGGCTGGCCCTTGAGCTGGTTCAAAGCCTGGCGCAGCTGGAAGTCGTTCTCGGAGCCGAACTCGGGGAGAATGCGCTGCCCGGGATTGCGTCGCGCTTCCTCCTCCAGCCGCTGGCGGGCCGCTTCGCGCTCGGCTTCGCGGCTGGCTTCGGCGGCACGCTCTGCCTCGGTGGGCCGGCCGCTGGCGCTGTTCAGGTGCTTTTGCAGGTCGGCTTCCCGGGTGCGCAAACCAGCCAGTACATTGCCCTCGGCCGTCTCGTCCAGCCACACATCGGGCACGATGCCTTTGGCCTGGATGGATCGGCCTTTCGGGGTGTAGTAGCGCGCCGTGGTGAGCTTCAGGCCAGTGTTGGGCCCCAGGGGACGCACGGTCTGCACCGAGCCTTTGCCGAAAGTCTGGCTGCCCATGATGGTCGCGCGCCCATAGTCTTGCAGCGCACCCGCCACAATTTCACTGGCCGAGGCGGAGCCCTCGTTCACCAGCACCACCAGCGGAATTTCCTTGAAGATGCCGCGCGTGTTCTGTGTCATCCGGCCAATCGGGTCACCGCCACCCCGGCGCGCATAAAACTGCGGGGAGGCGCGGTAGGTGAAGCGGCTCTCTTCCAGTTGCCCGTTGGTGGATACCACCACCACGTTCTCCGGCAGAAAGGCCGCCGACAGCGCCACGGCGGCGTCCAGCAGTCCACCCGGGTCGTTCCGCAGGTCCAGCACCAAACCTTTCAGGTTGGGGTCTTCGCGGTAAATGTTCTCCAGCCGCTGGGCAAAGTCGGCCACCGTGCGTTCCTGGAACTGGGACACGCGCAACCACGCGTAGCCTGGCTCCACCACACGGCCACGCACACTCTGGGTGCGGATTTCCTCGCGGGTAATGGTCACCGGGAAAGTCCGGCTCTCGTCGCGGCGGAATATGGTCAGGGTGACGCGGGTGTTGGGCTCGCCGCGCATGCGCGAGACTGCGTCGGAAATGGTCATGCCCTTGACCGGCGTCTCGTCGATCTTGGTGATCAGATCGTTCGCTTTAAGCCCGGCGCGGAAAGCGGGAGATCCTTCGATGGGCGAAACCACCTTCACCAGACCATCTTCCATGCTGATCTCGATGCCCACACCCACGAAGCGCCCGCTGGTGCCTTCGCGGAATTCTTTCCAGGTTTTTTCGTCCAGGAACTGGGAATGCGGGTCCAGGCTGGCCACCATGCCCGAAATGGCGTCGGTGATGAGCTTTTTCTCGTCCACCGGTTCCACATAATCGGTCTTGATCATGCCGAACACGGCAGCCAATTGCTGCAGTTCGGCCAGGGGCAGGGGAGCGAGCGAGCCACGCGCCACCGCCTGGAACTGCACCGTGGTCAGGGCCCCGGCAATGGCGCCAATGGCTATCCACCCTGCGATCTTGAATTTGTGCGTCATGGCCCACCTTCCGCGCGGCTGCACCGCGCCCTTAACTGCTGTAGCGTTGCTGCAATATACACCTAGGAAGCCTACCGAGGGCGCAGGTTCCCCAATACCGCACCGGGGCCGCACCAGCGAAGTGGCGCTGCTGCCCCAAGGCTGTCAGAAAGGCTTGGCCCGGGCTCAGGCCTTCTTGCCCTGGTTGGCAACGGCAGCAGCGGCCTTGGCCACCGCATCGGCGTCGCCCAGGTAGTAGCTGCGCAGCGGCTTCAGGCTGGCATCGAGTTCGTACACCAGTGGAATGCCGTTGGGAATGTTCAGGTGCACGATGTCGGACTCCGACACGTTGTCCAGGTACTTGATGAGCGCGCGTATGGAGTTGCCGTGGGCAGCCACCACCACCCGCTGGCCAGACAGAATGGCAGGGCCCATGACCTCGTTCCAATACGGAATGACGCGGGCCACGGTGTCTTTGAGGCACTCGGTCAGCGGGATCTGTTCGGGCGCCAGGCCCTGGTAGCGCCGGTCGCTGCGCTCCGAGCGCGGGTCGGAGGCTTCCAGGCTGGGCGGAGGCGTGTCGTAGCTGCGCCGCCAGATGAGCACCTGCTCATCGCCATACTGGGCAGCCATGTCGGCCTTGTTCAGGCCCTGCAGGGCGCCGTAGTGGCGCTCATTCAGGCGCCAGTGCTTCACCACCGGCAGCCAGGTGCAGTCCATCTCGTCCAGGCAGTACCACAGGGTGTGTATGGCGCGCTTCAACACGCTGGTGTAGGCCAGATCGAACTCGTAGCCCTCGGCCTTGAGCAACTGGCCTGCGGAGCGTGCCTGAGCGATGCCGGTTGCGGTCAGGTCGACATCGGTCCAGCCGGTGAATCGGTTTTCCAGGTTCCAGGTGGATTCGCCGTGGCGTATGAGAACGAGCTTGTACATGCGGAAAACTGGGCGCGCCAGGGTGGTCTGAGGGGGTTCTGGGAAAGGCAAAGCCTGAGATTCTAGAATAGCGGGTTATTCAATGAGGTGGACCGTGCAGTTTTTGATCGACAACTTCGTGCTGATACTGATTGCCCTGACTTCGGGCGGCCTGCTGCTGTGGCCCATGGTGACGCAGGGCGGCGGGGCGGCGGGCGTGCAGCCTACCGACGCGGTCCAGCTCATCAACCGCGAAAAAGCGGTGGTGGTGGATGTGAGCTCGGCCGAGGAATACGCCAGCGGCCACGTGCTGGGCGCCAAGCACGTGCCGCTGGACAAACTGGAAGACCAGTTGCCGCGTACCGTGAAAAACAAGGCCCTGCCGCTCATTCTGGTGTGTCCGTCGGGCATTCGCTCCAGGCGCGGCGTGGCGGTGGCCAAGAAACTGGGTTACGAGCGCGTGCTGACCCTGACCGGCGGCCTGGCCGCGTGGCGCGCCGCGAGCCTGCCCACCGAAAAGGGCTGACCTCTTTTCTCCATTTTTTTCTTCAACCGGAGCTTCCCGTGGCCCATGTGAGAATATTCAGCAGCGATTTCTGCCCCTACTGCAGCCGCGCCAAGGCCCTGCTGCAAGCCCGCGGCGTGACCGACTACGAAGAAATCGTGGTGGACGGCAAGCCCGACGTACGCGCGCAGATGACCGCCCTGACCGGGCGCACCAGCGTGCCGCAAATCTTCATTGGCGAGCGCCACGTGGGCGGCTGCGACGACCTGCACGCCCTCGACGCCCAAGGCGGCCTGGTGCCGTTGCTGGCATCGGCTTCGGCATCCTGAACCCCTGGGTGGCCTGGTGCCGCCGCCTCTGTTAACGAACTGATCCCTACCCCAACCGAAAGCGTTTCATGGCAGACCAGCAAGACCCCGTGTTCCAGATCCAGCGTGTGTACCTGAAAGAGGCCTCCATCGAGCAGCCGAATTCCCCGGCCATCCTGCTGGAACAGGAACAGCCCAGCGTAGACATCCAACTGGGTGTGGAGGCCAACCAGGCCGCCGACGGGGTGTTCGAGATTTGCGTCACCGCCACCGTGCAGACCAAGATCAAGGACAAGACCGTGTTCCTGGTGGAAGTGAAGCAGGCCGGCATTTTCGAGATCCGCAACCTGCCGCAGGACCAGATGGGCCCCATCATGGGCATTGCCTGCCCGCAGATCGTCTACCCCTACCTGCGCGGCAACGTGGCCGACCTCATCCAGCGCGGCGGCTTCCCGCCGGTGCACCTGGCCGAGATCAACTTCCAGGCGATGTACGAGCAGCAGCAGGCGCAAGCCGCCCAGGATGCGCCGCGCATCGTGACCCAGTAAGCATGGCGGGACGCAGCGCTCCGCTCCAGGAGCACCCCGCATGAAGATCACCGTTCTGGGTGCTGGCGCCTGGGGCACGGCGATGGCCATGTCCGCCGCCGCCGATGTGGGGCGCATGCACCACGTCAAGCTCTGGGCCCGCGATGCTGTTCAGGCCCAGCGCATGCAGGAGCGCCGCTGCAACGACCGCTACCTCCCGGACCTGCCCTGGCCCGACACCCTGCAGGTTTTCAGCGCCGACCCCGCTGATTGGGCCGCCCATCTGGCCGATCAGGAACTGGTGATAGTGGCCACCCCCATGGCCGCCCTGCGCGGCATGTTACAGGCGTTGCGCGGTTGCCATGCCCCCGTGGTGTGGCTGTGCAAGGGCTTCGAGCGGCCCACCGGAATTTCAGCATCCACCGGCGCACCCGAAGGCGTGGGCTTGCTGGGCCACGAGGTGTGCGCCCAGGTAGCGCCCGACCTGCGGGCGGGCGTGCTCAGCGGCCCCAGCTTTGCGCAGGAAGTGGCGCGCGGCTGCCCCACGGCGCTGGTCGCCGCGAGTGCCCACCCCGAGGTGTGCGACTTGCTGGTACATGCCTTCCACAGCCCCGCCCTGCGCGTGTACGCCAACGACGACGTGGTGGGCGTGGAGGTGGGCGGTGCCGTGAAGAACGTCATGGCCATTGCCACCGGCCTGTGCGACGGGCTGAAGCTGGGCCTGAACGCCCGCGCTGCGCTGGTGACACGCGGCCTGGCCGAGATTTCGCGGCTGGGGCTGGCCATGGGCGCCCGCGCCGAAACCTTCATGGGCCTAAGCGGCCTGGGCGACCTGGTGCTCACCGCCACCGGGGACCTGAGCCGCAACCGGCAGGTGGGCCTGCTGCTGGCCCAGGGCAAGACGCTGCAGGAAGCGGTGGATTCGCTGGGCCATGTGGCCGAGGGGGTCTACAGCGCGCGCACCGTGGCCCAGCGCGCCGACGGGCTGGGCGTGGACATGCCCATCACCCAGGCGGTGGTGGCGCTGCTCGACGGGGCTATCCGGCCCGACGAAGCCGTGGCACGGCTCATGGGCCGCGAGCCCACCACGGAATAAGCGGCAAGCCGGCCTGGGCTCAGAACTCCAGGTTATCTATCAGCCGGGTGCTGCCCAGCCGGGCCGCGCCCAGGGCCACCAGCTCACCGGCTCGAAAGCCATTGGGGGCCGGGGGCTGCAAATCGGCGCGGCGGCGCACGGTCAGGTAATCCACCTGCCAGCCGCGTGCAGCCAGGGCTTGCGCAGCGTGGTGTTCCAGCGCGTTCAGGTTGTGTTCCCCGCCCAGCACGCTGGCCGCCAGCGTCTTGAGGGCCAGCGAAAGCTGGATGGCCTCCTGCTTCTCGGCGGCGCTCAGGTAGTGGTTGCGCGAACTCAGGGCCAGGCCTTCGGCGGTGCGCTCGGTGTCCAGACCATGGATCTGCACCGGTAGGGCAAACTGGCGCACCATGTGGCGCACCACCATGAGCTGCTGGTAGTCTTTCTTGCCAAACACCGCATGGCGTTGCCCCCGGGCCTCCGAGAACACGCACTGGAACAGCTTCATCACCACCGTGCACACGCCCGTGAAAAAGCCCGGGCGGAAGTGGCCTTCCAGCACATCGGCCAGCGCGGCATCGGGGTGCACCTTGAAGGTTTGCGCTTCGGGGTAGAGCGTGGCTTCGGAGGGCGCGAACACCACATCGCAGCCCTGGGCCTGTAGGCGCTCGCAGTCCGATTCGAAGGTACGGGGATAGGTGTCGAAGTCCTCGTGCGGCAGGAACTGCAACCGGTTCACGAAGATGCTGGCCACCGTCACGTCGCCCAGCGTGCGGGCGTGGCGCACCAGCGCCAGGTGGCCTTCGTGCAGGTTGCCCATGGTGGGCACGAAGGCGGGCTGGTCAAAACGCGCCATGTGCTGGCGCAACTCTTCCAGAGTTCGGGCAATGTACATGGGCGGCGGCTTACCAGGCGTGCAGGGTGTTGTCGGGGAACTGGCCGCTCTTCACGGCCTGTACGTAGCTGGCCATGGCGTCGCGCACGCTGGCGCTGCCTTCCATGAAGTTGCGCACGAACTTGGGTGTTTTGGATAGCCCCACGCCCAGCATGTCGTGCATCACCAGCACCTGCCCGGCGGTGCCGTTGCCGCAGCCTATGCCTATGGTATGGCAGCGCTGCAGCTGCTGGGTCACCTCGGCGGCCAGCGCGGCCGGCACCATCTCCAGCACCAGCATGCTGGCCCCAGCCTCCTGCAAGTCCAGCGCCTCGCGCTTCAGGCGCAGGGCATCGGCATCGCCCCGGCCCTGCACGCGGTAGCCACCCAGCGCATGCACGGTTTGCGGGGTCAGGCCCAGGTGGGCGCAGACGGGAATGCCGCGTTCCACCAGGAAGCGCACCACCTCGGCGGTCCAGCCACCGCCTTCGAGCTTGATCATGTGTGCGCCGGCCTGCATGAGCTGCACGGCGCTGCGCAGCGCCTGCTCGCGCGATTCCTGGTAGCTGCCAAAGGGCAGATCGCTCACCACCCAGGCGGTGCCCTGTACGCGGCGCAGGCCACGCGTCACGCTTTCGGTGTGGTAGCGCATGGTCTCCAGCGTCACGCCTACCGTGGTGGACAAGCCCTGGCAAACCATGCCCAGGGAGTCGCCCACCAACAGGCATTCCACGCCGGCGCTGTCTGCCACGGCCGCAAAGGTGGCGTCGTAGGCGGTGAGCATGGCGATTTTCTCGCCGCGTTCGCGCATGTCGTTCAGGCGCGGCAGGCTGATGGGTTTGCGTGCAGGCAAGGGAGATGCAGAGGGCAGAGTGCCATAAGGCGTGCCCTGCGGCAGTTGGGACAGGGAGGCTGTGGACTTCTCGCTCATGTTGCTTGAGGTAAGTTCGTGAGACTTAAGTTGCGCAGGCGGTGTAAAAATCGGTCCGGGGCGGCAAGTCTAGTCGATCCCGTTATGCTTGCTAGCCTTTCGCCCACCACTGTAACGCCCGTGCCTGCTGTTCCCCCCAACCCAACGCCCCCGAGCGCCCCGTCTGCTTACATGGAATCCGCCGAGTTCACCCCCGAGCGCGTGCGCGCCCTGGCTGCCGCCGATGTGCAGCGCGCGCTGGAGGAAGACGTGGGCGCCGGAGACCTGACTGCCGCCCTGGTAGACCCTCAGCGCCGCACCGTGGCCCGCATTCTGGCGCGCGAGCCGGCGGTGGTGTGTGGTGCGCCCTGGGTGGAAGCCGCCGTGCGCACCCTGGACCCCACCGCGCGCATGGTGTGGCACGTGGCCGAAGGCCAGCGCTGTACCGCCGACCAGGTGGTACTGGAAATCCATGGCCGTGCCCAGGCCCTGCTGACGGCCGAGCGCACCGCCCTGAACTTCCTGCAGATGATGAGCGCCGTGGCCACCCGTACCGCGCAGTACGTGGCCGCGGTGGAGGCCGCCGTGGGGCCCGCGCTGGTGGCGGCGGGTAAAGCCCCCCGCATTGTGGACACCCGCAAAACCCTGCCCGGCCTTAGGCTGGCGCAAAAGTACGCCGTGTTGCAAGGCGGTGGGCAGAACCACCGGCTGGGCCTGTACGACGCCGTGCTCATCAAGGAAAACCACATTGCCGCGGCGGGCGGTGTGAAAGCCGTGCTGCAGCGCGTGAAGGACACCGCGCCCAAGGCCCGCTTTGTGCAGATCGAGGTGGAAACCCTGGCCCAGCTGGAAGAAGCCCTGCAGGCGGGTGCCCGCATGGTGCTGCTGGACAATATGGACCTGGACACGCTGGCCGCCGCGGTGAGGCTGAACGCGGGCCGCGCCATACTGGAGATTTCGGGTGGCGTGAACCTGGACACCGTGGGTGAGCTCGCCCGTACCGGCGTGGACCGCATCTCCATCGGGGCGCTGACCAAGGACGTCAAAGCCATCGATTACTCCATGCGGTTTGCCGACTGACACCGCTCGCCCCGAGCCACGCTGGCACCTACCCCAGAATTACCAAGGCCCAACCCCATGGAACAGGTCATAGAAGTTGATTTCGAGCAGCCCTCCTGCCCCACCCGGCATGCGTGGGCGCGTGTGCCCGCAGAGCCGGGCCCCGACGAGCGGGCTGAGCTGAAGGCGCGCATCAAGCGCTTGCTCCAGGAGCGCAACGCCGTCATGGTGTCGCACTACTACGTGCACCCCGACCTGCAGGACCTGGCCGAGGAGACCGGCGGCCTGGTGAGCGATTCGCTGGAAATGGCCCGCTTTGGCCGCGACCACGCCGCGCAGACGCTGGTGGTGTCGGGCGTGCGCTTCATGGGCGAGACCGCCAAGATCCTCTCGCCACACAAAACCGTGCTGGTGCCCGACCTGGACGCCAACTGCTCGCTCGACCTGGGTTGTCCCATCGACGAGTTCAGCGCCTTCTGCGACCAGCACCCCGACCGCACCGTGGTGGTGTACGCCAACACCAGCGCGGCGGTGAAGGCCCGCTCCGACTGGCTGGTGACCTCCAGCTGCGCCATCGACATCGTGCGCGAACTGCACGCCAAGGGCCACAAGATTCTGTGGGCGCCCGACAAGCATCTGGGCAGTTACATACAGCGCGAAACCGGCGCCGACATGGTCATGTGGAAGGGTTCGTGCATCGTGCACGACGAGTTCAAGGCGGTGGAGCTGAAGGACCTCATGGCCCGCCACCCCGAAGCCAAGGTGCTGGTGCACCCGGAAAGCCCGGCCGATGTGGTGGCTCTGGCCGATGCGGTGGGCTCCACCTCGGGCATTCTGCGGGCGGCGCAGGAGATGGACGCGCGCACCTTCATCGTGGCCACCGACAACGGCATGCTGCACAAGCTGCGCACGCTCAACCCCGGCAAGACCTTCATCGAAGCGCCCACCGCCGGCAACAGCGCCACCTGCAAGAGCTGCGCGCACTGCCCCTGGATGGCCATGAACAGCCTGGCCGGCGTGGCCCGTGTGCTGGAGCAGGGCCTGAATGCCGTGACGGTGCCGGAGGCGCTGATAGAGCGGGCACGCCTGCCGATAGACCGCATGCTGGCCTTCACGGCGGCCCAGCGCGGCGGGCAGAACCCGGGTGCGCTGGTGCCCCACATTGGGGCTGCCTGACATGGCCCTGCGGGCAGCGCTGGGGGCCGTGGCCACGGGCTTGCTGCTGGCTGCTGCGCTCCCCGCTGCCGCGCTGGAGTTCGAGGATGTGGCGCTGGAAGGCCAGTTGCGCTTTCTGGCCGAACGCCCCGACCCCGATGCCTACCGCTACGACGCGGTGGTGCAGATTTCACCTGACAGCCTGCACACAGGCGTGGTGGATATTCAAACCTGCCACCGCCAGCTGGACCCGAACCGGCGCGTGGTGGTGCAGTTCAATGCCCAGCGGGTGCAGTCCCTGCAGGTCACCCAGAGCACGGGCATGGACAGTGCCCGTGTGGAGGGCATGAATGTGGAGCTGGCCAACGTGCAGCGTGGCGGCAGCGTCTGCATCGCCTTGCGTTCGCGGGCGCTGGAGCAGACCGGGGAAGGGCGCTGGCGGCTGCACGCGGGCCCGCTCATGCGGCGCTATCTGGACGGCTATCTGCCCATGGATGCCCAACTGCAGCTGCGCTGGCCTGCCGGCCTGTTGCAGGTGCAGAGCACCCAGCCGGCACCGCAACCTGGCGTGCGCCTGAGCCAGCACCCGGAGGGCGCACAGCTCGATCTGACCTTTGCCGGCCGCATGCGGGCCACCTGGGAGCTGGGCCGGCCCTAGCCTGCGGTCAGGCCAGCCCTGCCGACGTCGGTGGGGTGAGGATGGTGGGCCCGGATTCGGGCAGGGTGTCTGGGTAGTCGCGGCTGTAGTGCAGGCCGCGGCTCTCCTTGCGGCTTTGCGCGGAGCGGACAATCAGGTCGGCCACCTCCACCAGGTTGCGCAGTTCCAGCAAATCGCGGGTCACGTGGAAGCGGGCGTAGAACTCCTGGATCTCGCCCTTGAGCAGCGCAATGCGGTGGGCCGCGCGCTCCAGCCGTTTGGTGGACCGCACGATGCCCACGTAGTCCCACATGAAGCGGCGCAACTCGTCCCAGTTGTGGGAAATCACCACCTGCTCATCGGCGTCGATCACGCGGCTGTCGTCCCAGGGCCTTATGGCGGGGGGCTCCTGGGTGGGCTGCTGCAGCATGTGGCGCACGGCGGCGCGCGCAAACACCATGCATTCCAGCAGCGAGTTGCTGGCCAGCCGGTTGGCGCCGTGCAGGCCGGTGTAAGCGGTCTCGCCCACCGCGTACAGGCCAGCCACATCGGTGCGGGCGTGCAGGTCGGTCACCACACCGCCGCAGGTGTAGTGGGCAGCGGGCACCACGGGAATGGGCTCGCGGGTGATGTCGATGCCCAGCTCGGCGCAGCGCGCCAGGATGTTGGGGAAATGCTCGTGCAGGAAGGCCGCCGGCTGGTGCGAGATGTCCAGGTGCACGTACTCGATGCCGTGCTTTTTCATCTCGAAGTCGATGGCGCGGGCCACCACGTCGCGCGGGGCCAGTTCGGCGCGCTCGTCGTGGGCGGGCATGAAGCGTTCGCCGCCCAGAGCGGGGGGCAGCTTCAGCTGGCCGCCTTCGCCGCGAACGGCCTCGGTGATCAGGTAGCTTTTGGCCTGCGGGTGGAACAGGCACGTGGGGTGGAACTGGATGAATTCCATGTTGCCAACGCGGCAGCCGGCACGCCAGGCGGCGGCAATACCATCGCCGGTGGCGGTGTCGGGGTTGGAGGTGTACAGGTACACCTTGCCCGCGCCCCCGGTGGCCAGCACGGTGTGGGGCGCCACAAAGGTTTCCACCTCGTCGGTGTCCTGGTTCAGGGCGTAGGCGCCCAGGCAGCGGCGCGGGCTGGCCGCGTCTTGGCGGGCGGAAGGCTGGGCGGTGTGCTTGTCGCTCAGGATGAGGTCCACCAGGGTGTGGCTCTCGAACACCTGCACGTGGCGGGCATGCCGCACCCGCTCCACCAGCGTGACCTGCACCGCCGCGCCGGTGGCATCGGCCGCGTGCACGATGCGCCGGTGGCTGTGGCCGCCCTCGCGCGTCAGGTGCAGGCCGGCATCGTCCTCGGTGAACGGGGTGCCCAGGGCGCGCAGCCACGCAATCGCATCGGGCGCGCCTTCCACGGTCTGGCGGGTGGCCTCGGGGTCGCACAGGCCGGCGCCCGCCACATAGGTGTCCTGCACATGGGACTCGAAGCTGTCGCCATCGCCCAGCACGGCCGCTATGCCGCCCTGCGCCCAGCCGCTGGCCCCGGCGTCGATGCTGCGCTTGGTGAGCACCGCCACGCGCAAATGGGGCGGCAGCAGCAGCGCGGTGCTCAGGCCGGCCAAACCACTGCCAATGATCACGACATCGAAGCGCCGCTCGGGCGCGGCTTTCTGGGGCTGGGGTGGGGTCATGGAGCGGGGTTCAAGTGGGCGTGTAGGCCAGCCGCACGTAAATGGGGGCGTAGGCCTCGGCCTGCGTCAGCTCGATCAGGCATTCCTTGGCCAGTTCCAGCATGGCAATGAAGGTGACCACCAGCACGGGCACGCCGCGGCCCACATCGAACAGATCGGCAAACTCCACGAACTTGCGGCCCTGCAACTGGCGCAGCACATGGCTCATGTGTTCGCGCACGGAGAGCTCTTCGCGGCTGATCTTGTGGTGCTGCACCAGTCGGGCGCGCTGCAGGATGTCGTGCCAGGCGGCACGCAGGTCCACCACGTTCACATCGGGGAAGCGCGGCGCCAGAGATTGCTCCACGGCCACCTGCGCGCGCAGGAAGTCGCGGCCCAGCTGCGGCGCGGTGGCCAGGTGAGCGGCGGCCAGCTTGATTTTTTCGTACTCCAGCAGCCGGCGCACCAGCTCGGCCCGGGGGTCTTCGGCTTCCTCGCCATCGGCCACTTTCTTGGGCGGCAGCAGCATGCGGGACTTGATCTCGATGAGCATGGCCGCCATGAGCAGGTACTCGGCGGCCAGTTCCAGATTGCGCTGGCGCACCTGTTCCACGTAGGTCAGGTACTGGCGCGTCACCTCGGCCATGGGAATGTCGAGGATGTTGAAGTTCTGTTTGCGTATCAGGTAGAGCAGCAGGTCCAGGGGCCCTTCGAAGGCCTCCAGGAACACCTCCAGCGCCTCGGGCGGGATGTAGAGGTCCTGCGGCATGGCGAACAGCGGTTCGCCGTACAGGCGTGCCACGGCCACGTGGTCCACCACCTGAGGCATGTCGGGGGGCAGTTCGCGCGGGGCCTCGGGGGCCGGCCCTGGCTGGGCGGCGGACATCAGCCTTCCAGCGTGGGCTGGGTCTGGTAGACGTAGGGTTTCTGCGGCACCTGGGCGGCCTTGGCCTCGGCCTGCCACTGGCGGTCTATGCGCTTGTCCCACAGCAGGGCGCGGCCCTGCCGCTGCTCCTGCTCCAGGGTGGGCTTGGCGGCCTTCAAGGAGTCGATGAACTGCGTGGCGTCGGAAGCGTAATGGGGGCGGGCGAAGAAACTCATGGTGTGGGGGCGGACGAATCCGGAAGCTAGGCAGCCATTTTAGCGGGCAGTATCAATCGGCCGGGTGCAGGTGCGCCGCAAACCCCGAGCGCTCGACGATGGAGCGCGGCTGCTCGTTCAGGCCCACCATGCTCAGCCGCCCGCCGCGTCGGTGCAGCGCCTTGTGCAGCTGTTCCAGCGCATCGAGCCCGGTGGTGTCCAGCGAGATGAGCTGGCGCGCATCGAGTACCACATGCAGCGGGCCGTCGTGCGCTTCCACCGCGGCGGAGATGGCATCCATCTTGGTGATGGCGCCGAAGAACAGCGAGCCGTACAGCTGGAACGTGAGGCGCTGCACCGGAGGGGCGGGG
>Ga0075157_10001663_pt1 | contig 13687 bp, 12 predicted proteins | sample JI81BgreenDNA_FD_70967 | JGI IMG/M metagenome (GOLD analysis project Ga0075157, IMG submission 70967) | Wastewater effluent complex algal communities from Wisconsin, to seasonally profile nutrient transformation and Carbon sequestration -... | ecosystem: Engineered > WWTP > Effluent > Algae...
CATGACCTGATCCGCAAGCACGGCTTCGTGCTGCCCCCCTTTGCGCACTGGACCCCGGACCAGTTCCGCGCCCGCGCCGCGCAGGCCCGGCATGTGATCGACGCGCGCTGTGGCTGGGACATCACCGATTACGGCGCCGGGCGGTTCGATCAGATGGGGCTGTTCCTGTTCACCCTTCGCAACGGGCTCCTCGGCGATCTGAAACGCGGCGGCGGCATGTGCTATGCCGAAAAGCTGCTGATCTCGCGGCAGGATCAACTCAGCCCGATGCACACCCATGTGATCAAGGCCGAGGACATCATCAACCGCGGCGGCGCCACGCTGGTGGTGGAATTGTTCGGTTCGGACGATGCCGGCGGCTTTGCCGCGGACAGGGGCGGCACCGTCTGGCTCGACGGCATCCGCCACGATTACGCGCCCGGCGAGAAACTGCGCCTGGCGCCTGGCGAAAGCGTCACCCTGCGGCCGGGCGACTGGCACGCCTTCTGGGGCGAGGGCGGCGACGTGCTGATCGGCGAGGTTTCCACCGTCAACGACGACGAGACCGACAACATCTTCCGCGAGCCCATCGGCCGCTTCGCCACGATCGAGGAAGACGAGGCCCCGACGCATCTTCTGGTCAGCGATTACCGGCGCTGGCTGGCCTGAGCGATCCCGGGCCGCCGTCCGGGTGTTCCCTGCACCGCATGGATGTATAAGGTCGCATCCAGAGGAGGGCCCGGTCATGGCGATAACCCTGAAGGACGTGGCCGCTAGGGCCGGAGTCTCGCGCTCGGCGGTGTCGCGCACCTTCACGCAGGGGGCCTCGGTTTCGGCCCGGACGCGCGCCAAGGTCGAGGCGGCGGCGCAGGAACTGGGCTATGCGCCCAATGCGCTGGCTTCGAGCCTGACAACGGGGCGAACCAAACTGATCGGCCTGATCGCCAACAACTTTCACAACCCGCTGATTCTGGAGGTCTTCGACCTGTTCACCCGCGGGCTTCAGGATCGCGGGCTGCGGCCCCTTTTGGTCAACCTGAGCCAGGCAGGCGATCCAGCCGAATCGCTGCGGATGCTGCGGCAGTATTCGGTGGATGGGGTGATCGTGGCCTCATCGACCCTGCCACCCAGTTTCGCCCGCGCCTGCAAGGCGGCGGGGCTGCCGGTGGTGCATGCCTTCGGCCGCTTTTCCGCCGCGCCGCAGGTGCATGTCGTGGGGATCGACAACGTCGCCTGCGGGCAGATGGCGGCCGAGACGCTGCTGAAACGCGGCTATCGCCGGCTGGGGTTTCTGGGCGGGCCGGAAAGCGCGACCTCGACCCAGGACCGCGCGACCGGCTTTGCCCAGGGGCTGGGGCGGGCGCCGGATTCGGTGGCCTATGGCGCCGATTACACCTTCGATGCCGGGCGCGCGGTGATGCAGCGGCTTTTGCACGAGACCCCGGCCGAGGCCTATTTCTGCGGCGATGATCTTCTGGCCGTGGGCGCGCTCAGCGCGATCCGCGAGGCGGGGCTGTCGGTGCCGGGCGATATCGGGCTGATCGGCCTGAATGACATGGAGATGTCGCGCTGGCAGAACATCGGGCTGACGACGATCCGTCAGCCCGTTGCCGATATCATCGACGCCGCCATCAATCTGGTGGTGGCGACGATCGAGACCCCCGACATGCCGCCCGAGGCCCGGCTGTTCCCCTGCGCGGTGATCGAACGCGGCAGCCTGCGCCCGGCGCCTTAGCGGAACATCGGCGGGCGCGCCTCGACCCAGGCGCCCCGCGCCCGGGCCGACGCGACCGAGGCATGCACCGCCGCAATCGAGCGCACCCCGGCCGAGGCGCGCGGCAGCCCGTCGCGGACCTGGCCGCGGATCGCGTCGGCAAGGTCGCAATAGATGTTCGCCACCGCCAGCGGAAAGCCTTCGGGATGGGCAATCGCCACCCGGCTCAGGCGGCGCGCGTCCTCGTGCAGGCCGCTCTCGCCCTTTTCCATGATCTGCGTGCGCCCGCCGAGGGGCGTGTAGATCAACTGGTTCGGCTGCTCGGAATGCCAGCGAAGCCCGGCGGTTTCGCCAAACACCTGAATGTCGAACCCGTGCTGGCGCCCGATGGCCACCGACGAGGTCCAGAGCCGCCCCACCGTGCCCCCGGACAGGCGGAAGTTGACCATCGCGTCATCCTCCAGCTCTCGGCTGGGAATGGTCGAGGCGAAATCGGCGCTGAGCGTTTCCACCTCGTCGTCGCAGATGAAGCTGGCCATGTGCAGCGCGTGGATGCCGCAATCGGCGAATTGTCCCGAAACCCCGGCCATCGCCGGATCATAGCGCCAGCGCACACGCGGGTTTTCGGCATCGGCGGCGTTGGCGTGGTGGCCGTGGCTGAAGTTCGTGACCACCAGCCGGATCTTGCCCAATTCGCCGTTGCGCACCATGGCGCGGGCCTGACGGATCATCGGATAGGCCGAGTAACAATAGTTCACCGCGCAGATGCGGCCCATGCGCTCGGCGATGCGGACGATTTCCTCGCCCTCCTCGACCGTCACGGTCATCGGCTTTTCGCACAGGACATGGAAACCGGCCTCGAGAAACGCCTTGGTGATCTGGTAATGCGTGGCATTCGGGGTGGCGACGGTGATCAGGTCCGGGCGGTCGGCGCGGTGCCTTTCGCCGGCCAGCATCTCCTGCCAGTCGCCGTAGGCGCGGTCCTCGGCCACGCCCAGCCGGCGGGCATAGTCGCGCCCGGCGTCGGGCCGGTGGTCCAGCGCGCCGGCGACCAGCCGGAAATGGCCATCCGCCAGCGCGCCCAGACGATGCGCCGGGCCGATCTGGCTGCCCTCGCCGCCGCCGATCATTCCCCAGTTCAGTTGTGCCATGGCGTGCGCTCCTCAGAACCCGATGGACGACAGGTAATCACGGTTGCGGCGGGCGTCCTCGATGGGGCGCACGTCCAGCGTGGGATCGCAATCCTGCTCGACCGTGCACCAGCCCTGGTAACCGGCGTCCAGCAGGATCTGCCGCACCGCCGGAAAATCCACATCGCCCTTGCCCAGGTTGCAGAAGATGCCCTGCCCGCAGGCATCATAGAACCCGGTGGATGCGGCAATGGCATCAGCCTTGACCACGGGATCGATGTCCTTGAAATGCATGTAGGAAATGCGCCCGATGTGACGGCGCATGAAGGCCACGGGATCGAATCCGGCATAGGAATGGTGGCCTGTGTCGAAGCAGATCTTCAGGATCGTCTCATCGACCTCGTCGAGAAGCCGCTCCAGCTCGGGTTCGAAATCGATGAAGCCGGCGGCATGGGCGTGGATGCCCACGGTCAGGCCGTGTTCCTCGGCCCCGATGCGGGCAACGGTGGCAATGCGGTCGCGAAAGGCCAGCCATTCGGCGCGGTCCATCTGTTCGGCATCCGCAGCGCGCCCCGCGGTGGGCGCCCGCCGGGCCGAGATGGAATCGATCAGCACCAGATGCCGCGCCCCATGCGCGACCAGCGCCTTGCAGGTGCGCTGCGCGGCGTCCAGCACCTCGTCCCATTTCGCGGGATCGTGGAAGGGGCGGAACACCACCCCGCCGATCAGCTCCAACCCGTGCCGGGCCAGTTCCGGGGCCAGGATCGCCGGGTCTTCGGGCATGAAACCGATGGGGCCCAGTTCGATGCCGGTATATCCGGCCGCGGCGCACTCGCCCAGCACCTGCTGCCAGGTGGGGTTGCGCGGATCGCCCGCGAATTCCACGCCCCAGGAACAGGGCGCGTTGCCGATACGGATGGTCATGGAACCCTCATGTCTGGGGAACGGCATGCCAGGCGCCGTCCCTTGATGCCTTGAACGCGGTGTCGATGATCTGGCTGACTGCCAGCCCGTCGCGGAAGGTGGGCCAGACGGGGCGGCCCGTGGCGATGGCCTGCAGGAAATCGCGGGCCTCGATGATGATCTGGTCCTGATAGCCGGTGCCATGCCCGGGGCCCTGACAGAACATCCCGTAATCGGGATGCGCGGGGCCGGTCAGGATGCGGGTATAGCCGCGCGTCGCCTCGGGCCCTTCGGCGCGATACAGCCAGACCGAGTTCTGGTCCTCCTGATCAAAGCGGATACCGCCCTTTGTGCCATGAATCTCATAGGCATAGCCCATCTTGCGGCCCGTCGCGACGCGGCTGACGTAAAGATGCCCCATGGCCCCAGAGGCAAAGCGCAGCATCAACTGGCCGTGGTCGTCGTTGTCCACGGTCCCGCCCGGGCGCTGCGCATGGACGGTTTCGATGCGCGCCGACAGTTCCGCCACCGGGCCCATCAGCGCCAGCATGCAGTTGACGGGATGCGGCGCCAGATCGCCCATGCAGCCGTTCGCCTGCCCCGTGGTGCGCCAGTTCGCCGGGGCCTGGGGATCGGCCAGGAAATCCTCGGTATGTTCGCCGCGAAACCAGGTGATCCTGCCGATGGCGCCTTCGGCCAGCAACTGGCGCACGAATTGCGTGGCCGGTGTGCGGACATAGTTGAAGCCGATCATGTTCGTCAGCCCCGAGGCCTCGGCCGCGGCTGTCATCGCCCGGGCGTCGTCCAATGACGCGCCCAGCGGCTTTTCGCAGAACACCGGTTTGCCGGCGGCAAAGGCGGCTTCGGCAATGGCGCGGTGCGTGGATTGCGGCGAGGCGATGACCACCGCCTGCACCTTCGGATCGGCCACCAGATCGCGCCAATCCGCCGTGCCGCGCGCAAAGCCATAGGCCCGCGCATAGCGCGCGGCGCTGGCTTTAGTGGTGGCGGCGATCACCTCGAGCCGGGGCCTGAGCGCGGTATCGAACAGCGCGCCCACCGCCGACAGCGCGACCGCATGCGCCTTGCCCATGTATCCGCCGCCGATCAGCCCGATCCCGATGTCCGACATTGGCCCCCTCCCCGCAGCACCGATATTGCAACCGGTTGCAAAATTGGTATCCTCCGCCAACACATCGCGCAAGCCCCGTCCGGAAGGAAAACACCGATGGCCCAGACGATCCGGCTGACCGTGGCGCAGGCCATCGTGCGGTGGCTGGCCAACCAGTTCATCGACATCGACGGCACCGAGCTGCGCCTGTGCGGCGGCGGGTTCGGCATCTTCGGCCACGGCAATGCGCCCTGCCTGGGCGAGGCGCTGTATCCGATGCAGGCCGAGCTTCCCCTGTATCGCGGCCAGAACGAGCAGAGCATGGGCTTTGCCGCCGCCGCCTATGCCAAGTATCACCTGCGCCGCCGGTTCCTGTTCTGCACCGCCAGCGCCGGGCCGGGGACCGCGAACCTGCTGACCGCCGCCGCGCTGGCCCATGCCAACCGCCTGCCGATGCTGATGCTGTGCGGCGACACCTTCCTGACCCGCCTGCCCGATCCGGTGCTGCAACAGCTCGAGCATTTCGGCAATCCGGCCCTGGGGCTGAATGACGCGTTCAAGGCTGTCTGCCGCTACTGGGACCGCATCACCCATCCCGCGCAGATCCTGCAATCCCTTCCCGCCGCGCTGGCGACGATGCTGGACCCGGCCGATTGCGGGCCGGCCTTCCTTGGGCTGCCCCAGGACGTGCAAGGGTGGACGCATGATTACCCCCTGCCCTTCTTTGCCCGGCGCGTTCACCGCATCCGCCGCCAGCCCCCCGATGCCGCCGAGATCGCCGAGGCCGCGGCGCTGCTGAAAACCGCCCGCCGCCCGGTGATCGTGGCCGGCGGCGGCGTGCAGTATTCCCGCGCGGTTCAGGCGCTGACCGACTTTGCCCATGCCCACGGCATCCCGGTTGTCGAAACCATCGCCGGGCGCGCCAACCTGCTGGCCACCGACCCGCTGAACATCGGCCCCCTCGGTGTCACCGGCTCGGACAGCGCCAACACCCTTGCGGGCGAGGCCGATGTGGTGCTGGCCGTGGGCACGCGGTTGCAGGATTTCACCACAGGCTCGTGGACGGTCTTTGCGCCCGAGGCCCGGCTGATCGGGCTGAACGTGGGCCGCCACGACGCCGCCAAGCACCAGTCGCTGGCCGTCGTGGGCGATGCCGGGCTGGGGCTGACCGCGCTGGGGGCGGCGCTGGCGGGGTATCGCGCGCCGGCGGAGTGGACGCGCCACGCCCAGAGGCTGCGCGCGCAGTGGGATGCCTATGTGGCCGGGAATGTGGCGCCGGGCAACCGCCCCAATTCCTATGCCCAGGCCATCGGCGTGGTGAACGCCCTCGCCCATCCGCGCGACCGCATCGTGGCCGCGGCGGGCGGCCTGCCCGCCGAAATCACGGCGAACTGGCGCACGCTGGGCATCGGGACCGTCGATGTGGAATTCGGCTTTTCCTGCATGGGCTATGAAATCGCCGGCGGCTGGGGCGCGCGGATCGCCCAGATGGACCTAGAGCCCGACCGCGACACCGTGGTCTTCGTGGGCGACGGCAGTTATCTGCTGATGAACTCGGACATCTATTCCTCGGTTCTGACGCAGAAGAAGCTGATCGTGCTGGTGCTGGACAACGGCGGTTTTGCGGTCATCAACAAGCTTCAGGGCAACACCGGGCAGCCCGGCTTCAACACCCTGATCGCCGATTGCCCCACCGTGCCCGAAGCCTTCGCGGTGGATTTCGCCGTCCATGCCCGCGCCATGGGGGCGATTGCCGAAACCGTGGCGAACCCCGCCGAACTGGCCGAGGCCTTCCAGCGCGCCAAGGCGGCGGTGAAAACCAGCGTGATCGTGATGCAGGTCGATGCTTTCGAAGGCTGGACAACCCGCGGCCATGCCTGGTGGGAGATCGGGACACCGCAGGTCTCGGACTCGGCCCTTGTGCGCGAAAGCCATGCCGAGGTTGAATCCGGCCGTGCCCGGCAGCGGGCGGGCGTCTGATGGCCGATCTGTCGCGCCTTCAGGGGCTGAACTTCCTGGTCATCGGTCGCGCCGGGATGGATCTTTACGCCGATCCCCCCGGCACGCAGACCGAACTGGCCACGCGCTTTACCACGGCGCTTGGCGGTTCGTCGGCGAATATCGCCGCGGCGCTGACCCGGCAGGGCGCGCGGGCGGCTCTGGTCACCTGCGTCTCGGACGATGCGATCGGGCGGTTCTGCCTGAACCAGCTTGACGCCTATGGCATCGACCGCACCCATGTGCGCGCCGTGCCGGGCGAAAGGCGCACCTCGCTGGCGCTGGTCGAGACGAGGCTGGAGGATTGCCAGTCCGTCATCTACCGCAACAACGCCGCCGATTTCGCCCTGAGCGTCGCGGATGTGGAGCGCGTTGATTACCCGGCCTTCTCGGCGCTGATCGCGACGGGCACGGCGCTGGCCGCCGAACCCTCGCGCGGGGCCTGCCTCTGCGCCTTCGATTTGGCGCGGGCGGCCGGGGTGCCGCTGATCTTCGACGTCGATTACCGCCCCTATTCGTGGCCCTCGGCCGCCGAGGCCGGCGCCGTCTACTCCCGCGCCGCGGCGCTGTGCGATGTCGTCGTGGGCAATGATGTGGAATTCGGCGTCATGGCCGGCGCGATGGAGCACGGACTGGACAAGGCGCGCAGCCTGATCGATCAGGGCGCGCGGATCGTGGTCTACAAGCGCGGCGAGGCGGGGGCGATCACGATCACCCCTGAGGGCGAATTCGCCACCGGCATCTATCCGACCGCCGCCCTGAAGCCCACCGGCGCGGGCGACAGCTTTCTGGGTGCCTTCATCGCCGGGCTTGCCACGGGCCTGCCGGTCAGGGCGGCGGTGCTGCGCGGCTCTGCCGCCGCCGCGATGGTGGTGGCCCGCGTCGGCTGCGCCCCGGCGATGCCCACGCGCGCCGAACTCGATGCCTTTCTTGCCACCCATCCCGGCCCGACCGAGTGAAGGAACCCCATGCACATCGCGCCCCATGACAACCAGAACCGCGCCATCGTGGATGTCGAACACCCGCTGGTGCCGCTGGTTTATTTCAACATCATCCGGCTCAGGGCCGGCGCGCAGTTCGATTACCGCACGCCCGGCTATGAAACCTGCGTGGTGCCCGCGACCGGGACGGTGACGGTGGAAACCGAAGGCCAGACCTTTGCCGGGATCGGCCAGCGCGGCATCGATGTCTGGGACGGCGAGCCCGAGGGGGTCTATGTCCCCTCGGGCGCCGGGGCGCGCATCACGGCGCTGACGGATACCGAAACCTTCATCGCTGGCGCGAAATTCGCCGAAACCCTGCGCCCCTTCGCGGTGCGCGCGGCGGATATCGACCGCGTGCAATATGGCTCGGACGAGACGAAAACCCACCGCAAGATCAAGCACATCCTGGGCGCTGCCTATCACGACCGGGTCGGGCGGCTGCTGGTGAGCGAGCTCTTCACCGTCGGCGCGGGGGGCTGGTCGGGGTTTCCCAGCCACAAGCACGACACCGACCGCCTGCCCGACGAAACCCGCCACGACGAATGTTACAACTTCCGCTTCCGGCCCGATTACGGATCGGGCCTGCAGATGCTGCAACGGGTGGATAACGAACCGGGCGATGCCTATCACATCGTGAACCGATCGACGGTGCTGATCGACAAGGGCTATCATCCCTGCTGCGTGCTGCCGGGGTATGAGATGTATTACTTCACGATCCTGGGCGGGCAGAGCCAGCGCAGCCTGAAGCAATACTTCCAGCCCACCCATGCCGCGCAGCTTCGCACCATCCCCGGGATCATGGACATGGTGGCCAAGTTCAAATGACGCTGGCCACCCTCAGCGAGGTTCTGCAACCGGCCAATGCGCAGGGCTATGCGGTGCCCGGTCTTGTCTGCCTCGGCTGGGAGGACATGCGCGCCTATGTCGCCGCGGCCGAAGCCGAGAGGGCGCCCCTGATCCTGCAGGCCGGGCCCGGCTGCCGGGCGCATACGCCGCTGCCGATCCTGGGCCGCATGTTCCGGCATCTGGCCGAAGGCGCCTCGGTGCCGGTGGTCGCGCATCTGGACCACGGCTATTCGCTGGAGGATTGCCGCGCAGCACTGGAGGCGGGGTTCACCTCGGTGATGGTGGATGGCTCGCGCCTGCCGCTGACGCAGAACATCGACCTGACCGCCGCGGTGGCCGAACTGGCCCATGCGCACGGCGCCTCGTGCGAGGGCGAGATCGGCTTTGTCGGCTATGCGGGCGGCGCCGAATCGCGCGGGACGGACCCCGATGAGGCGGCACGTTTCGCCCGTGAAACCGGCGTCGATGCGATGGCGGTGTCGGTCGGCAACCGGCATCTGCAGACGCGCCCCGGCCCGGGGATCGACCGGCCCCATCTGCGCCGGATCGAGGCGCTCACCGCGGTGCCCCTGGTGATCCATGGCGGCTCGGGCATCGCGCCGGCCGAACGCGCCCTGCTGGCCGCAACCTCGCGGATCGCCAAGTTCAACATCGGCACCGAATTGCGCATGGCCTTTGGCCGTGCCCTGCGCGAGGGGTTGGCGCGCGACGCCACCGAATTCGACCGTATCGCCCTGCTGCGCGCCACCGAAGCCCCGGTGACCGAAGCCGCGCGCCAGGTGATCCGCAGCCTTGGCGCCTCGGGCCGGGCGGCGGGTTGACGGGCACCAGGTTGACGGGCGGGTTCAGACCGCCTTCCACATGCGGAAACGCCCCTGCCCTGTCACCTCGCGGATCAGGCCCCGGGCCTGCATCCAGGCCAGATTGCGCTGCACCGCTGCGCGGCTGGCACCCGTGAGCGACTCCGCCATCGGCGCCGACAGGAGCGGCCATTCCACAAAGGCCCGGCGCAGCGCTGGCGGCGTGCGGCCCGAAAGCGGCGCCATGACGGTGCCGGCGCGCGAATCCCAGGCTTCGACGCTGTCCAGTGTGCGCATGGCGGTGCGGATCGCATCCTCCATCCCGGTCAGCCATTTCGCCAGCCGCGCCGCCGGGGGGCCAGAGGCGCGCAGGCCCCCTGCCCCACCCATCGCCAGCGGCGCGAACCCCGAAGCGGCGATGCGCGCGGCGGTGACGGCGGCCTCCAGCCGGTCGCCGGTGCGCGACAGGCCCGCCAGCGACCACAGATGAAACCCCATGCAGGCCCGGCTGATCGGATGCAGCGCCCGCGCGCCCTGCATCATCGCCAGCCAGCTTTCGGCACGCCCGGTCAGGGGATCGTCCGAGGGGGCCTCGTGCCGGCCCAGAAATTCGGTCAGCGCGGGTTCCGGCCCGGGCCCACCGCTCAGCCGGCGCAGCGCCCAGCCGATCCGCGCCAGCGCCGCCGCGTCATCCTGCACACCCGACAGCCTGAGCGCCGCCCACAGCGCCAGCCTGTCGGGCGCGATGCGGTCGCCCGCGAACCAGCTCAGCTCGGCGGCCTCGATCAAGGCCAGCCGGTGCCGCCACCCCTCGGGCCCGCGCGAAAGCCGGTCCTCGAGCGCACCCAGACGGCCCGCCACCGTGGCCAGCCGCGCGGCCAGCCCGGCCTCGGCCCGGGCCCAGTCGGTCACGATCGCGCGCTCACCGGGTTCGGGCGGATCGTCGAACGGACCGGGCAGGAACCACAGGTCTGCCTCGGCCGGGTCGGTCTGCGGATCGGGAACACGCGCGCTCATGCCCGCATCATGCCGCCCTTTTCCCCGCCGGTCGAGCCAAAGCAGACCCCGACCCTAGCGTGGCCCATCCCGGTCCGCATCAAGGAACTTGCGCAGCGTTTCCAGGTCAGGGAGCAGGCGTGCCACGAAATCCGGGGGCAAGGCCGCCGCGATGCGCGCAAGATCGGGGGCCAGCGCGGCGATCACATCCGCCCGGAATGCGCGGCCCTTGGGCGTAATGAAGACCAGTTTCGAACGCCCGTCCGCCGGATTCCGGCGCAGTTCGATCAGCCCCTCGCGCTCAAGAACGCTCAGGGAATGGGTCATGGAATTCTTCGGCACCTGAAACGCCTGAGCGATGGCCAGCGGCGTGCTGCCATCGCCGACCCGCACGAGATGGTTCAGCACCGAAAACTGCGCCGCGACAAAGCCCGGCGGGAGCCGGGCTTCGAGCAGGGTGCGCGAAAGCTGCCCGATGATCCCGATCTCGTTGAAGAGCCGGAAGACATCGGGCATCGTCGTGTCAGACATTCATGATCCTGCTTTCCAGGGGCCATCGCGGGCTGTTTCCCACGACCGGACCATAGCCGATGCGCGACAGCATTTGAACTGTCCCCCCTTCCGGCGCAAGGCGTTCATGGACCCTTGCATAGGGCCCCGCCATTTCCGGGAACTCCTGCAACGCCTGGCTGAGCGGCTGGAACCCCAGCCCCAGCGCCGTCGCCGCCAGATTGACGCGCAGCCAGTCCGCGCCGGTGGCGATTTGCGTCTCGCGGCTTTTGTCGGCGGTGACCAGCCAGACATGCCCCATCGCGGTATCGGCATTGGCAAAGACCGCGTCCATTCCGGCCTGGAAGGCCATGCTTGTCGGATCGGCGGCGGCGTCACGGCTGAACAATCCGGTCAGATGCATCGATTCGAACATCGGCCCCGAAAAGTCGATCCCGTCGGGGTTGGCATCCACCTCGCGGTGGCCGATGCGGAACAGATCGACGCTTTCCTGAAAGGTGTGGGGCGTCTCGACCTCGATCCGGAGCGCCTCGCGCGTCAGGGCGCGCCATTCGGCGACCTCGGCCGGATCGACGGTGCCGCCAAAGCGCGCCCCGCTGCGAACGGCGGTGGCCATCTGCGCCAGCATCTCGGGGGCAAGGGCGCGGCCCGTGTCGAAGGGTTCCTTGTTCGAACGGCGTTCCGGCACCTGCGCGAACAGCGGATCGCGCGCGACCGACGGATCGGCCGTCAGGACGATCCGCGCGACGGGGCGTTGGTCGATCGCCGTGGCGCTGCTGCCCTGGGGGAACAGCGTGATGTCGGCGCGGTGTCCATCCTCGGCCGCGGCCATCCGCAGGAGCTCCAGAAAGCACCCGAGGCCGATGGTGATCTGCCGGTTGAACGGATCGGTATGCGGCAGCAGGCGGTCCGTATCGGCATGCAGCGTGATGACGCCCTCCTGCGACAGATCGGCCAGCCAGGGCTGGCGATTGTGCGGATTGGGGGCCAGAAGCGCCCAGGACAAGGCGCGCAGGCGCGGATCGTCATACTGGCCTGCCGTGGTCCACGGCAGATAGGCGGTGCGTGGGGTGCGGGTGGCGGCATAGGCAAAGCCACCCCCGGCGGCCAGAACGGCCCCTCCCCCCACCAGAAAGATCATCTTGCGTCGTGACAGGTTCATCGCTGACTCCTTAGTTCGTTATGGAACCAATATGGTTCTTTGTCGAACTATAGTCAAGCGGTTCACGAGGCCGAGACGATCCGCCCGTCTTCAAGCGTCAGTATGCGGTCGGCGCGATCCAGAATCCGGGTGTCATGGGTGACAAGCGGCGGCGGCGTGCCGCGCCCGAGGGCGCCATCAGCACGATACCCAGGAAAAAGCGCGGGCCATGGCCCATCGAGTTGAAGGTCGCGTGCCGGCCTCGGTCTGCGGAGTTCATGGCATGAAGCGCACCATGGGGTTTTCGGCGTCCTGGAATCCCTCGGCGCGCCGCGAGCCCTCGCTCTGCCTGCAGACCGGCGGCTCCGAGGGCAAGACGGCCTTGAATGACGGCGACACGGTTGGTTGCGCGCACGAGATCGGGCAGTGACCGCAAGGAAGACCTGGAAACACCGACCTTGATTGCAAGCCCCGCCTCGCGCAGCACGCGCGTTGCGCAGCATTCGGCGGCGTTGGGCGGCTCTCTGATGACGTGTTCGAGCGACGAGAACGTCTCAAGGTTCCAATGGCTTGCGGCGGGATTGCGCGTGTCGAGCACGCAGACCCGCGGATCGACAAACGAGCTTGCCGAGGGATGATTCATCGAGATCAGCGACCTCGGGGCGATCGAGAGGTCCGCATCCCCACACCAGAGTTGCACACCGGGGACATCCGTCTGCGGCTTGATCGCGATGCGCAGTCCCGGGGCGCGGCGGACGTTCTGCAGGCGCCGCAGTTGATCCGGGGCGACAAGCAGGTTCAGGTTCTGGAACCGCGTCGATTCTTCTTCGCTGATGTCTCAGGCCAGATGCCCGCCCAGGGTCTCGGCGAACCAGTCGGCGATCAGGCTGCGCCCATAGGACATGTTGTCGGCCCCGACATGTTCGACACCACCCTCGCGCGGGGTGAAGATCGTCAATTCGCGCCGGGGCGAGTTGACGAGCTGATCATAGCTCTGATGTGCATACTCCAGTCCGATCTGGCGGTCGAACTGGCCATGCGTCACCAGGAACGGCACGCGGATCCTTTCCATCTGGCCTGTCAGATCCATGCCCTTGGTTTTCTCCAGGAAATCGTCCTGGTCCTTGGCCCCGAACACCCACCAGACGTGGTTCCAGTAATGCGGCACGGGGTTTTCCCCCTCGCGTCGCAGGCGCTTTTGCTGCACCTCGGCCCAGTTGTGATTGGCGCCCCAGACCGCGCCCGAGGCAAAGCGCGGCTCATTCGCGACCACGCGGGGCACATGATATCCGCCCAGGGAAATCCCGGCGCAACCGATCCGCGCGGCGTCCACGTCGTCGCGCGCGGCCAGCCATTCATAGGCGGGCGTGCCCCAGACTTCGCTGTCAAACGTCGCGTGCAACCCCTGCAGCCGGATGGATTCCCCCGTGCCGGGCTGGTCCAGTGACAGGGTCGAAATCCCCCGCCGGGCCAGTTCCTGCGGCAGCCATGTCCAGTAGAGAAGCTCCTTGCAGCTATCGAGTCCGTTCAGGAACAGCACGCAGGGCGCGGCACCGCTGACCCCTTCGGCGCGTGT
>Ga0075157_10001665_pt1 | contig 13678 bp, 6 predicted proteins | sample JI81BgreenDNA_FD_70967 | JGI IMG/M metagenome (GOLD analysis project Ga0075157, IMG submission 70967) | Wastewater effluent complex algal communities from Wisconsin, to seasonally profile nutrient transformation and Carbon sequestration -... | ecosystem: Engineered > WWTP > Effluent > Algae...
ACTCTTGAAAGTGGGATGGGCTCTTATAGCCCGTCCACTCATGACGGGCTATAAGAGCCCATCCCACAATAACAATTAAAATTGTAAGTTATTTAATTCGAGATCCTAATTAATAGAATGAAAAATATATAGCCATTCTCAGTAACATGATGTGCACGCTTGATCGGCGAGCCTTTGCCTCCGTGGGCATAGAGTCTAAGGCATACATCGCCAAGATTGAGAACTGTTGTAGTGAAAAAATCCTGGCCTAGCTAAGTCAATTAACGAGGAGTTTTGGTATTAATTCCGACACGGTTGCGGTTATAAAATCTGCATCATCAAATCGCCTCAACGAATCAAGAATCAAGCGCGTCTGTAGACCATAAAGTGTCAAAAAAGTTTGTGGGTAAAAAAATACAAAATAGGCTTAGGGAAAATTGTCAACCTTTTTGGGCTAGGCATCTTAGCCAGGGTTCTGAACATCCCTGACAAGACTTGCACCCCAACTCTGAGTGTAATGGGTGAAATTTTATCAATTTTTTGATAAACTTGATGTTCGCGGCTTGAGAGTTGACTTCACAATAAGACAGGTTTCACCAGTTGTGAACCGCGCTGCTACATTGCACCTACCGACTTAGCGGGCAGGTGGCTTTTGTGTCTGCGGGCGCTGACGAAAGCAACTCAACAGCGCAGCAAGCAAAATTACGCTAAAGTTACTATCTACCTGTGTTCGCAAGGCTACCCTTCCGAACTCAGGAAAAACCCACACAAAAAACTAGATCGCCTGCAATGTATATAGTTGCAGGGCGGCGATTTCCCAAAGAATCACAGCTTTTTAACAGCAAGGTATTCTAGGAGACATCTCCGAGGCGATGCGAGCGAGATAATTTGAAATCTGCCAACAGGGTTTTAGTGCTAAGTACAGGCAGCATCGACGTAAATTTTTATCCAATCAGCTTCCAATGTGCTGTTTTAAAGTTTACTAGGCTCCCACCGCTCGGCAGCCTTCTCTCTCCGAGCTATAAAAACACATCAACCACACAATCACGGAAATAACATTCAATCAACATGGGTAACACGATCGATCCAAACAGAAACGTGCATCAAACAGAGCGAGGAACTCCATTCGCCGGCCAAAGCTGGTTAGTGGAAGAAAGAGATGCCTGCGGTGTGGGGTTTATTGCCAACCAAAGCGGCGAAGCTACGCACTCGATTATTGAAAAAGCGCTGCCAGCTTTAACTTGTCTGGAACATCGCGGCGGTTGCAGCGCTGACTCAGATTCCGGCGACGGTGCGGGTTTGATGACCGCGATTCCTTGGGAATTGCTGGATACTTGGTTCGCCGAACAGGGAATTGTGCCTCCCGCACGGGAAAACTGTGGCGTGGGAATGCTGTTTCTGTCTCAAGATAAATTTCAAGCGACTATAGCGCGGCAGGTGGTTGAGCAAGTTCTGACCGATCGCGGACTGAAACTTTTGGGATGGCGCCAAGTTCCCATTGTACCATCGGTTTTGGGCGAGCAAGCGCTAGAAAATCAACCTCAAATCGAACAAGTAATTGTCAGTTCACCGCACGCTTCCGGAGACGAACTCGACAAACATCTATTTTTGGCGCGCCGCACCATCGGACACGCGCTGTCAAATCGCCCCAACTTCACCCGCCGAGACTTTTATACTTGCTCTTTTTCCTGTCGCACGATCGTCTATAAAGGCATGGTGCGATCGGCCGTACTGGCAGAATTTTACCCAGACCTAAAAAATCCCGCTTATAAAAGCTCCTTTGCCGTCTATCACCGGCGCTTCAGCACCAACACCATGCCCCGGTGGCACTTAGCCCAGCCGATGCGCTTGCTGGGACACAACGGCGAAATTAACACGCTGTTGGGCAATATTACCTGGATGAAGGCGCGGCAAGCCAATTTATCTCACCCGAATTGGACTCAAGCTGATATCGACACGTTCAACCCAATTGTCAATCCCGAAAGCAGCGATTCGGCCAACTTGGACAACGTGATGGAATTGTTGGTGCACTCCGGCCGCACCCCCCTAGAATCCCTGACAATTCTGGTACCCGAAGCCTACAAAAATCAGCCGGATTTGGCTCCCTACCCAGAAATTGTCGATTTTTACGAGTATTACAGCGGCATTCAAGAACCTTGGGACGGCCCCGCACTGCTCGTGTTCAGCGACGGCAAACAAGTAGGTGCTACGCTCGATCGCAACGGTTTGCGGCCGGCCCGCTACTGCATTACTAAAGACGGTTTGGTAATTGTCGCTTCCGAAGCCGGAGTTGTCGATATTCCCGAAGCAGATATTGTCGAAAAAGGCCGTTTGGGGCCCGGACAAATGATTGCAGTTGACCTGCAAACTAAGGAAATTCTCAAAAATTGGCAACTAAAACAGCGAATTGCTAAGCGGCACCCCTACGGCGAATGGCTGAAACAAAACCGCGAAATCTTGCAACCGCAGCCTTTTGCCGAAACAGCAACCCTCGACTCGCAAACGCTGTTAGCAACCCAAACTGCTTTTGGCTACACAGCCGAAGATTTGGACATGGTAATCGTCGAGATGGCGAGTTCTGGAAAAGAACCGACTTTCTGCATGGGCGACGACGCTCCCTTAGCTGTATTGTCAGAAAAGCCTCAGTTGCTGTACAACTATTTCAAACAGCGGTTCGCTCAAGTGACAAATCCGCCGATCGACCCCCTGCGCGAGGGGATGGTCATGTCCCTGACGATGAATGTGGGCCTGCGGGGCAATTTACTGCAAGCAATCCCGGAAAATGCCAAGCTGCTAAAAATTGATTCCCCCGTACTCAACGAGGCTGAATTGTCTTTCTTGAAAGACCAAAAGTCTTTCACCGCAACCGAATTGTCAACGCTTTACAAAATTTCTGCCGGGCCTTCTGGTTTGAAAACAGCAGTCGAGCAACTTTGTCAAGAGGCGGCTGAAGCGGTGCGCGAGGGTTCGAGAATTCTGATTTTGAGCGATCGACCATCGAAGGAAGAAGGCGAATCTTCTGTGGGATTGAGTGCTGAATGTACTTATATTCCGCCCTTCCTGGCAGTTGGCGCGGTTCACCACCACTTAATTAGCGTCGGGCTGCGGATGCAAACTTCGCTAGTTGTCGATACCGCCCAATGTTGGAGCACTCACCACTTCGCTTGTTTGATGGGTTACGGGGCGGTGGCTGTTTGCCCTTACCTGGCCTTGGAAAGCGTGCGCGCCTGGTGGTCTGACGCCAAGACTCAAAATTTGATGCAGCACGGCAAAGTTCCCAATATTACCGTGACACAAGCTCAAGCTAGATACCGCACAGCGGTGGAAAACGGCTTGCTGAAGATTATGTCGAAAATGGGGATTTCACTGCTGGCTAGCTATCAGGGGGCGCAAATCTTTGAGGCGATCGGCATTGGCGGTGATTTGCTAGATTTGGGTTTCAAAGGCACTGTTTCTCGCATCGGCGGTTTGACTGTGGCGGAACTCGCTAACGAGGTAATGTCTTTCCACAGTCAGGCTTTCCCAGAATTGCACCTCAAAAAGCTGGAAAATTACGGCTTCGTGCAGTACCGCCGTGGTGGTGAATATCACATGAACAGCCCGGAAATGGCGAAGGCTTTGCACAAGGCTGTGACTACTTTTAAGGCTCAAACTAATGGTAACGGCAACGGGGCAGAACCAAAAATGACACCATTTGGTGACAAAAATGGTGAAAGTGCCTACGATCACTACGAGGTTTACAAGAAACAGCTTGAAAACCGCCCGGTAACGGCTTTGCGCGATTTGCTGGATTTCCAGAGCGATCGCCCTTCCATTCCCATCGAAGACGTAGAATCTGTAGCAGATATTGTCAAGCGGTTCGCCACCGGCGGTATGTCCCTCGGCGCCTTGTCCCCGGAAGCCCACGAAACTCTCGCGATTGCGATGAACCGCATCGGCGGCAAATCGAACTCCGGCGAAGGCGGCGAAGACCCGGTGCGCTACAAAGTGCTAAACGATGTGAGCGAGGCAGGTTTCTCACAAACGCTACCTCACTTAAAAGGTTTGCAGAACGGCGATACAGCTTCTTCATCCATCAAACAGGTAGCTTCCGGGCGTTTCGGGGTGACTCCTGAGTACCTGATGAACGCCCAACAAATCGAAATTAAAATCGCACAAGGTGCGAAACCGGGTGAAGGCGGTCAATTGCCGGGGGCGAAAGTGAGCGAGTACATTGCTTATTTGCGCCGATCGAAACCGGGTGTGACGCTGATTTCGCCTCCTCCTCACCACGATATTTATTCGATCGAGGATTTGGCACAGTTGATTTTTGACTTGCACCAAATCAATCCGAAAGCAGGAGTTTCGGTGAAGTTGGTGTCGGAAGTTGGCATCGGGACTGTAGCCGCTGGTGTCGCCAAGGCAAATGCTGATGTGATTCAAATTTCCGGTCACGATGGCGGCACCGGTGCTTCGCCACTGAGTTCGATTAAGCACGCAGGTTCTCCGTGGGAACTCGGATTGACAGAAGTTCACCGGGTGCTAATGGAAAATAAATTGCGCGATCGAGTTTTGCTCCGCGTTGACGGTGGCTTTAAAAGCGGCTGGGACGTGATTGTAGGCGCTTTGATGGGCGGCGAAGAGTACGGTTTCGGCACGGTGGCAATGATTGCAGAAGGCTGCATTATGGCTCGCGTTTGCCACATGAATAGTTGTCCCGTGGGTGTGACAACTCAACAAGAACACTTGCGGAAACGGTTCCCCGGAACGCCGGAACACGTTGTTAATTTCTTCTATTTCGTAGCACAAGAAGTGCGGAGTTTGCTGGCGAAATTGGGTTATAAGTCGATCGCAGATATCATCGGCCGCGCGGATTTGCTGAAAATGCGCGAGGGGGTGCAACTAACTAAAACCCAAGCGATTAATTTGGATTGTTTGACTAAGTTACCGGATACTAAGAGCGATCGATCTTTCTTGATCCACGGCGACGTACACACCAACGGGCCTGTGTTAGACGATGATTTGCTGGCGGATGCTGAGATTCAAAGTGCGATCGCCAATCACGGCACTGTTAGCAAGAGTGTCAACTTGGTGAATACCGATCGCACTGTAGGCGCAAGAATCAGTGGTGCGATCGCACAGCAACACGGCAACACCGGCTTTAGCGGTCAAATCACCCTCAACTTCACTGGTAGCGCGGGCCAAAGCTTCGGCGCGTTCAATTTGCCAGGGATGACGCTGGTACTGTCAGGCCAAGCCAACGACTACGTTGGTAAAGGGATGCACGGCGGCGAAATCGCGATCGCACCGCCGGCTGGTGCGACTTATGATGCTTCCGAAAATGCGATCGTCGGTAACACTTGTTTGTACGGTGCGACGGGCGGAACTCTGTTGGCTGCGGGCAAAGCTGGCGAAAGGTTTGCGGTGCGTAACTCGATGGCGAAAGCAGTCATTGAAGGTGCGGGCGATCACTGCTGCGAGTACATGACGGGCGGCGCGATCGTCGTGTTAGGAAAAGTCGGCCGCAACGTCGGCGCTGGAATGACGGGCGGCTTGGCTTATTTCCTCGATGAAGATGGGACTTTCCCGGCTCACGTCAACGGGGAGATTGTGAAGATGCAGCGCGTTTGTACGGCGGCTGGGGAGGCGCAATTGAAGGAGTTGATTGAGGCTCAGCGCGATCGAACCGGCAGCAAGAAAGCTGAGAAGATTTTAGCAAATTGGTCGGAATATTTGCCTAAGTTCTGGCAAGTTGTGCCGCCAAGTGAAGCGAATTCGCCGGAGGCTTCGGAACAAAAGATTGCTGTGGAAGTGTAATTTTCCAATTGATTAAATAGAGGAGGGGCGACGCGAGTTGCCCCTTTTTTAATCTTCATATCCAATCCCTTGGTATCGAAATTTTTCATCTCTCTCTTCTCTTCCTCAGCGTCCTCTGCGCTCTCTGCGGTTTAATCATTCCTTTGATTTTATGCCCAAATGCTTCACCCCGTTTCTGGGATAGATTTATACCACAATGGATGCTTAATAAGCAGGAAGGAAGTTTAAGAAAACCAGTTTTCGATGGCCAAATCTTGAAAGTTTGCATAATCAGCAACATTTCGTGTCACCAGAATCAGATTATTGACTTTCGCGATCGCTGCAATTTGCCCATCAGCATAAGACGGTGTAAGACCGATCGGAATAAGTCTGGCTCGTTCTTTAGCGAACCACTCAGCCGCTTCTTGGGTATAAGGTAAAATTGGTAATTTTACTTTCACTTCTTCCTGAAGATAGGCTTCGATCGCGCGGCGGCGCTTAGAGTCTGGCATTCGATAGCAGCCTAGCAGAACTTCTTGCCAAACGATCGAGGCGATCGCAACAGTGGATTTTGCCTCAATTAGTTGAGTCATCACATTGGCATTTGGAAGAGGACGAAGAGGTTCGGAGATAATATTGGTATCGAGTAAATAACGCAGCGTCATTCAAAGATGACCTCGCGGCCTACAAAAGTTCGATCGCGAATATCTCCCCAAATTTCATCAGGATTTAAACCCAGTTCATGCAGTTGATATTTTTCACGAAATGCACTGAGAGATTCTCCAAAGCTCAGTTCGAGATTCTGTGGCTGTTTGCGGCGTTGAATGTATTCGCGCAAGGCGATTTCAACTAAGGTTTCGATCGCAATTTCTCGTTCCAGTTCGATCGCCTCTTGCAGCAGTGCCGTATCCACATTTAGGTTCGTCACCATTTGCTTTCCTCTTTTAATCGTTGTTTTATTATAAATGCAATCAATCCAAAACTGTTCTAGACTTTCTCAAAGGTTGACAATCTAAAATATAACATTCTATCAAATCTGTCGGGCGATCGGCATTCGCGGAGGTGCTGTTTTCCACATCAAATCTATTTCCTCCGGTGTCAATCCGTAAGCTTGATTAACTAAGTCGGATAAACGGTGTTCGAGTCTCAACGCCTCAGCTTTGCGAGATTGAATGGCCGGTGCATATTCATTATAAGTTTCGCGGACTGCTTTTAGTCCAGCAACACCGAGAGGATCGGATGATTTAGTTTTCGGCATTCGCTTTCTGATTTCTGCTACAAACTCGGCAAAGGAAAGGGCAGAAAAATCTTCGAGTTTTTGTCCTAGTTTATCAATTAAATAAGTGATTTCCAGCCAGTGCAAGACATCTCGGTGAGTTTGTTGATTAGTTTTGGCGATTTCAATTAAACGGCTGACAATTAATTCGACTTCGGCACGAATTGAGTCAGTTGGTGGTGCGATGGGTAAAGTTTCTACCTGTTCTCTAAACATTCGGAGTGTGTCATTGATTCCTTTTTGCAAAATGTGGTGACAAATCCACCAAGTTATTGGCGAACACAGCCACCCAAGCATATAAAGATTTCCTGTTGGCCATAGATAGCAAGTATTCACTGGGTATACCTCTTGATCGAGGATGCAAAACCAAGAATAAGTAGCCAAATCTTGAGTGATAATTTTTGGTTCTTGAAAAATGTTATAGTAGGCACACGATCGCAGTTCCCACCAGTAACGCCCTTGATCGGAACGCTTAGACAGTTTTTCTTGCATCGGCTTCATATACTTATATACCGATGGAAATGTTTGTGCAAATATTTCCTCTGCTTGATCGTTTGCTTTACTCCACGGCCATACACTATCGCTGCTAGACTTCAGCAAAATAATCCAAAGATTTGCCCACTCTGGACTCCAGCGTTTAATATCTTGACCTCGTAAATAAGGCTTGATGATTTCAGCGGATTTAGGGTCTGCTTGAACCAGACTATTTTTAGTAGCTTCATCAATCAAAAAAGCTTCGTTAAATCCTGTTTTTATGCCATATAAAGGCTTAACCCCTGCAAAATCTTTTAGCGGAAAACCCACTCGTTGAATTTTCTGCATCAACTCATCAACAGCCGGAGGTTCCAGACTCCAAGCATTCGCAGTGAAACGATTTCGCGAAATTTGATAACCGTGTTGTTGAACGTATTGTGTAAGGTTGATATTAGCAATATCTTCGCGCGGAACCGGACAAACAATCACAGGCGAATTAGGTTCAGATTTACCTGGCTCAATCTCGCTTTCAGTTTCAGAGATACATAGAGAAGCGTTAGGTTTTCTGACTGCGACAATACAGGGAAAAGTATCAGCCTCCTCAAAAATTGGCGCGTGTCCGAAATCAATAATTTGCTCTAGTAAACCTTGACTGGCAAAGAACTTGCGTAGAGGTTCGCCGTATCCAGACCTCAGCCATTTATTTGTGACAATATACGAAAGCACTCCCCCCGGTTTGAGAATCTTTAATCCGAGTTCATAAAAGTAAGTATAAAGGTCTGCTACGCCGTTATAGGATTCATAATTTGCTTGCAAGTATGGTTTAATTGGAGATAGCAACTCCTGCCGCACATAAGGCGGATTGCCAAGGACAACATCAAAACCGCCATCAGCAAAAATCTGGGGAAATTCAGCTTGCCAATCAAACGCTGTATCTGCTACATTACTGTCAGCGACGATCGAGTTTCCCGCTTTAATATTATCATCCAAATAAGTCAGCGTTTTACCAGCTTGGGCCGTCTTCAACCACAGGGAAAGTTTGGTAATTTCCGCCGATTCCGGCAGCAAATCTACGCCGTACAGGTTGTTGCTTAAAATGCTTCTGTCAAATTCCAGCGAGTTGCCGTTTTTTGGCTTATACCCCAAAGCATTCAATTCGCGATCGACTCTTTCGTACTGCTGCATCAAATAATCAAAAGCCGCAATCAAAAAAGCTCCCGAACCGCACGCCGGATCGATGACGCGCGTTTTTTGCAGCACCTCGTCTCGATACGCTTTCCAAAACTTAATTGCAGTTTTCTTGGGTGGCTGCACCGACACTTCAGCAACTTCGCCCATTAGGAATAAATCGCGCAATTCTTGCTCTCGACGCTGCAAATAACCACCGAGAGAAACCTCGACAATATACTGAGTAATAAAAGCTGGCGTGTAAAACACACCTTGAGTTTTTCGCTTGCCTTTTTTCTGATTGTATTCCTGTCCGGTAGTTTCAGCATTTAATTCTTCCAAATCTGTAACAGACTGCTCGAAAATATGCCCCAAAATATCGACGGAAACTTCGGTATCAAAATCAAATCTGGTCAGCTTATTAAGGAGACTGCATAAGGGATTTGGCACAGTCAATTGTACGTCTAAAACCGGATCGAATTTAAATAAACCGCCGTTGTATCCCGGTACAGGAGGGTCATCATTTCCCACATCAACCCAGCGAAATACAGATTGATAATTTTCCCAAATTGATCTAGGATTGTATTGGTCTTTGTGGTCGTGAGCGTTGCTGAGGGTGTTTCGCGGCAGCAACCCTTTATCTTCACAAAAAGCAATGAATAAAACGCGGTCTAAAGTTTTTTGAGCTTTTTCGATAAGTACGCGATCGCGGTTGGGGATATCCTGCGGCCCAGTAAAGCGAAAATGTTTGACGAGAGCGAGTCGAATTGCTTTGTACTCTTGATATAATTTATTGGTAATTTCCTCTTGAGCTTCGTCAGAGTCTTTTAACAGTCTGTCAATAACAGAAACTGTTTGAGCTTGGTTTTGAGGCAAAAAATTGCGGCGACACAGCAGAAAGTAAAACCGCTTAAAAGCTTCAATATCCGCCAAGTCAGCCAGAAAAAACTGTTCGTAATAAGCAGGAGTTTTATTGGTATGATAAAGTCGCAACTCTCGATAATTCGAGACAATAATCCAGCGACAATCCGGTGTATAATTAGCGTAGCGCCAACCTTGGTCAACTGCTGATTCCGATCGCCCGGATGCGGGACGGTCTAAATCATTTTTCGCTCCCTTGAGTTCGATCGGAGCAATCACTTTACCTTGCAGGGAAACGGCTGTGCCTTTAGGATTGCCAGCAGCAGTAAAAAAGCCGATCGCCCCGTCAGCAGAACCGCCGCCATCAGATATCGTTTGTTCCGCGTTAATTTCCCAAGCTTTCCCCGCACCTTGAATTACCGAGCAATATCCCAAAATATCCTGAAAAATATCATTAATAAAACTGCCGTGCAGCGAAACTTCTTTAACTTCGTCTAACGTACCCATTTTAAGTGCAGCAATCCACGTTCCCAATTTTTGGCGGCGCACTTCCATATCTTGCGGAAAGCTAAAAGCACGCAAAGCAGTGTTGAGTGTTTTGCTGTGAAAAAGGGCGCGAGTAGAGCGATTTGTCATAAAGTTGAAAAGGCGATCGAGTTAATTTTACAGCAAAAAAGCGGTTGTGAAATCCTAACTAGCGGGAGTCGTTTCAAATCTAATCCCTTCATAAATTTCGCCCAATTGAATTTGAAACGGCAGCGAAGACAAAGCCAGCACTGCATCTGCCGATTCGTATTCACTTAAAAGCCACTTATTTTCCGAAATCTTGACAAACTGCTCCACATAAAATTTATACTGATCGATTAAAATATATTCTCGAAACTCAGGAATCGATCGATAATAATCAAACTTATCCCCTTGATCGTAATTTTTCGTACTTTTTGACAAAACTTCAACAATCATCAAAGGATTAATTATTGTATCTGTGCGATCGTCTAAAAGCACTGGTTCGCCTTGAACCACCATCACATCTGGATAAGTATAGAGATGATAGCGCGGTATCGACAACCGTAAGTCACCGATAAAAACCTTATAGTTTTGCCCCCTGAGAGCAAATTTTAAATGTGCATAAAAATTGCCCGCAATATCATTATGATTTGGAGTACCACCAGTCATAGGAACTATCTCGCCATCAATATATTCACTTTTAGACTCGGCCACTTCCTCTAGTGCCAAATATTCCTCTGGCGAGTAGAGTTTTTGAGTTTGGGTTAACATAGTTTATATCCTCAACAGCCGTGCATTTTGTTTTAATTAAAAGTACACCTATTTTACCAAATTTGAATCGGGTCAGGGTGCGATCGCACTGCTATCAAATCAGTTATAGTCCAAGGTCGATCCTCTTCGTTGGCGTAGCCCCCGTAGGGGCGGGCTTCGCTAACGCACCCTACCCCCTCAAAAAAGCGTGAGCGTTCGCTCAAGAGTCAAAAGCGCCACATCTAAAGCTGAGCTAGCTCTCATTTACTTTGCATATTGTAATTATTAAGAAAAGCTATCATTTTTTCTCACTAGCTTTCCGCTGCTCCCTCCGGGTTTTACAGCAAAAGTTAAATACAGGTGAGCCGATCTGCACGAAGTGAAAAGTTTTGTTACAATAGGTAAGCTGTTACAAATCGTAACTTATGCTGGTTCCTATTTTAATAATTGACGTTGCCCTCGTTGCCTGGTCTTTGCACTTAATGCAAGAGGCGATCGCGCAACGGGAATTTTCACTAATGCTAGCCGGCACCCTAGTTGCGGTATCAGCCGCCGCCCTGCTAGTCGTCTACTTCCTCATGGGGTCTTGTTTGAGCCATTTGAGCGAAATATCCCAACACACTTACTAAATGATAGTAGGCGATTGACCATTGTCCAGAAGCGAGGAGAGTTTGGTGGAAAAAAAGCCGAAAGCCTTGCCAGCCGAAGGCTCAAAACTAATTTCCCCAAAAAGCTTGACAAATATTGGTCAGTTAAGGCATGATTGAGAGCGCGAAAAGAAAGGGGAATTAGCTCAGTTGGTAGAGCACTACAATGGCATTGTAGGGGTCAGCGGTTCGAGCCCGCTATTCTCCATAAACATTAGAGTAGGGATACAGCACTGCCGTATCCTAATTTGTACCTAAACAGTACCAGCGCGTGCTTAAATTCGATCGCAACTTGTACCTAAACAGCATTGCGGTGTCCTTAAATTCGATCGCCCTACACACCGCGACAACCAATTTTCCCGTAAAATCAAAACAGTCTACCCGCAACCAAAGCGCTACCAGTGGCAAAGTCAACTGAACCCAACAATCCAGAGAGTCCGAGCCAACTTGCCCGCACGCCTCTGTACGACCTATCATTAGAACTCAAAGCCCGAATGGTGCCCTTTTCCGGGTGGGAGATGGCAGTACAGTACGCAGGCATCAGCAGCGAACACCAAGCAGTACGCCAGCAAGCAGGAATGTTCGACATTTCCCACATGGGAAAATTTGGTTTGAGAGGGAAACAAGTAAGAGAAAAATTTCAACCCTTAGTACCCTCAGACTTGAGCCGCTTGCAACCCGGTCAAGCTCAATATACAGTCTTGCTAAATGCCCAAGGCTGCATCTTAGACGATATTATTTTCTACTGCCAAGAACCAGACCCCATCACTAGCGAAGAACGTGCAGTAATCATTGTCAACGCCGCCACTCGCATCGCAGACAAAGCCTGGATAACCACTCACTTAGAATTGAGCGAACTGTGTTTTACAGACCTTTCAGAAGATAAAGTTTTAATTGCAATTCAAGGGCCGGAAGCTGTTAACTATCTCCTGCCTTTTGTAGAAGAAAACCTCGCACCAATTAAGGCATTCGGCCACTTAGAAACAAATCTGTTGGGACAGCCGAGTTTTATCGCCAGAACTGGTTACACCGGCGAAGATGGGTTTGAAATCATGGTGGATGCCGAAGTAGGAAAAGAACTTTGGCAAAAACTGTTAACTGCTGGCGTTGTACCCTGCGGATTGGGTGCGAGAGATACCTTGCGTTTAGAAGCAGCAATGGCTCTTTACGGTCAAGATATCGACGACAATATCACGCCTTTAGAGGCTGGATTGGGTTGGGTTGTTCACCTCGACACCAAAGGCGATTTTATTGGCCGTGAGGTTTTGGAACAGCAGAAAGCGAGTGGAGTATCAAAGCGGTTGGTAGGGTTAGAAATGCAGGGGCGGCACATTGCGCGCCACGGCTATCCGGTAATATTTGAAGGCGAAACAGTAGGAGAAGTTACTAGCGGTACATTATCGCCTACATTGAATCGGCCAGTAGCCCTCGCATTTGTTCCCGCAAAATTAGCTAAAATCGGTCAGCAATTAGAAGTCGAAATTCGCGGGAAAAACTATCCAGCTAATGTGGTGAAAAAACCATTTTATAAATCGCCAAACCGCCCTAGTTAGATTAAGTAGGTAAGCCTTAATTCAGGACTTACCTCCTGGGTCCAGAAACCGGGTTTTTTTACGAAAATAGTTCGTTGTAGACCGCAGATTCGGTAAAAAACCCGGTTTCTTTAGTAGGAGTGCGTCGAGGACTGATTGAGTTCTTGTGGAACGGGCTTCTAGCCCGTTGCTCATCTTGGTCGAGAAGATTCATCTACTAGCTTAGCAAATTGTCGCAAAGTTGCAGCATAGCGATCGCCCGCCACATCCATCAAATCATTATGACCGGCCCCATCAACCCAAAAATTCAATTTCGGCTCGTTGGCGGTGGCAAACAACTGCTCTCCATGCCAAAAATGCACCACCTCATCAGCCTTACCATGAATCACCAAAACAGGCGATCGAACTTTGCCAATCTTATCAATATTCACAAACTTGTCAAAGGGTAAAAGCGGAATCCGCGTCAACACCCGAAAAGCCGAAACAAAGGAACTTTCAACCACCAAACCGCCGACTTTTTGCCGCGAAGCCAAATCAATTGCCGGCCCACCCCCCACAGAACGCCCGTAAAGAATAACTTGCTTTGCAGGTACTCCCAACTGTTGGGTTAAATAATTGTAAGCAGCCTCAATATCACGATAAGTATTATACTCAGAAGGATTTCCCTGACTCGTGCCGTAACCTTGATAATCATAGGCAAACACAGCAAA